>Ga0209253_10002753_pt1 | contig 15540 bp, 7 predicted proteins | sample FrelakmetBRP12BR_FD_187145 | JGI IMG/M metagenome (GOLD analysis project Ga0209253, IMG submission 187145) | Freshwater lake sediment microbial communities from the University of Notre Dame, USA, for methane emissions studies - BRP12 BR (SPAdes)... | ecosystem: Environmental > Aquatic >...
GTAGCCATCAGCCGCCGCGTCCGCCGTTCCGGTGAGAGCGATTTCTTCATCAACCGCAAGCGGGTCCGCCTGAAAGACGTAACCGACCTCTTGATGCGTGCCAGCGCGAGCCAGAGCAGCTTCGCCATCATCGGCCAGGGCCTGGTCGAGACCGTGCTCAGCCTGCGCCCCGAAGAGCGCCGCCTTCTCTTGGAGGAGGCCGCCGACGTCCAGCGCTACCGGCTGCGCATCGAGGAGAGCCAGAGCCAGTTGGCCGCCACCCGCGAGAACGTGGACCGCGCCCGTTTGCTGGTTGGGGAGATCGCGCCTCGCCTGGCCCAGCTCGAGCGCCAGGCCCGCCGCGCCGAGCGCCACCACCAGATCAGCCGCGAGCTGACCGATGCCCTTCGCTCCTGGTACGGCCACCTCTGGGAGGAAGCCCAGTCCCGCCTGCGGGTCGCGCGCGCAGCGCTGGCCCTCGCTCAGCAGGAAGAATCGCGGGCCGAGGCGGAGATCAAGACCTGGGGCGAGCAGCTCGCCGCCGTGCGCGAGGAGCTGTCCCGCCGCCGCTCCTCCATCACCAACCGGGCCTCGCAGCGTCAGCGCCTCACCGACCAGATCGGTCTCCTCCAGGAGCGCATCGCCAGCGCCCGCCAGCGCCAGGGTGGCGTGCTCGGCCGGCGCCAGCAGCTCCAACTAGAGCTGGAGGCCATGGAAAAGGAGATGCTGAACCTGGCCCGCGCCTCGGTGGAGGACAGCCGTCGCGGCCTCACCCTGGAGCAGGACCTGGAGGCGGCCCGCCACACTCTCAGCCACGTTCAGCAGGAATTGACCAGTCTGGAGCAAGAGGCCACCGGCATGCAACGCCAGGCGGCGGGAGCCGAGGAAAAGGCCGCCCGCTCTCGCGCTGCCTTCAGCGACGCCGAAACCCGCCTGCGTACCGTCAGGGAAGATCGCTCCCGCACCGACGACGACCGCTCCCAACAGGAGGAGCGCCGCCGTGCCCTCATCTCGCAGATGGCCCAGTCCGCCCGCACCCTGACTACCCAGCGCCGTGAGGAGCGCCGCCTGAACGAGGCCATCGCCGCCGCCGTCACCGAACAGGATGCCCTTAAGAGCCGCATCCTCAAGGGACAGGCCGCCCTGGCCGCCCTGGAAGAGAGTTCCCGCGGCCGCGACCTGGAGGCGGAACGCCTGCAGGCCCGTCTCAACGTCCTCACCGATGCCCAGCAGGCCTACGAGGCCCGCACGCGCCCCCCGACCAACCTGCCGGCCCTCCCCTCTCCCAGCGCCGAGACGCCCGTTCACGGCCTTCTGGGAGTGCTCAGCAGCCTCATTCGCGTGCCCAAGGGGCTCGACCGGGCCATCGAGGCGGCGCTGGCCGAGAACCTCCAGGCCATGGTGGTGGAGCGCCAGAAGGACGCCCTGGCCGCCATCGAAGCGCTGACCAAGCAGGAACCGGGCCGCGTCGTCATCTTCCCGCTGGACAGCCTGAAGGAAGTCTATCCCCTCAACATCATGAAGGAGCGCGGCGTCCTCGGCGTGGCCAGCCGATTGGTGAAGTGCGAGGAGCGCTTCCGGCGCGTTGTGGACACGCTGCTGGGCCGCACCATCGTGGTGGATGATCTCGATACCGCCCTGCGCGTCCTGCGCCGGGGAATGGGGAGCGTCGTCACCCGCGATGGCATCCTCCTCCACCCCGTGGGCTCCATCGCCACCGGCCGACCAACCAGCGAAAGCAACGTCTTCACCCGCCACCAAGAGCTGGCGTCCATTCCGCGCGCCATCGAACGCCTGGCCCGCTCGCGCGAGGGCACCGAGGAGGAGATGCAGCGTCTCCGCGCCGCCATCGGCGAGGACGAAGGCACCCTGCGGGCCGTTGCCGAGACGCTGACCACCCTTCACGAGCAGCGCGAATCGGCGCAGGACGCCGTGGCGCAGGGCCGCCGCCTCCTCGCCCAGTGGCGCGGCGAGCTGCGCTGGCTCATCACCAGCCAGCAGCGTTCGGCCCACCAGTCGGCCTCGCACGTCCAGGAGTTCGCGCAACTGGAGGAAGACAAGGAGCGTCTTCTGGCTCAGGCCGCCGAGGCCGAGGAAGTGGCGCAGTATCTGCGCTCTGGAGCGAGCATGGTCGGCCAGCGGCGCCAGACGATCCTCCAAAACGTCACCGAGGGCAGCACCAGGGTCGCCTCCCTGGAGGGCGAACAGCGCTCCCTGGTCGTCCTGCGGGACACTCGCCAGACCACTCTGGCCCGCCTGGACACGCAGATGACCGCCCGCCAGGCCGAACTTCATGGTCTGGACCTGGAGAGCACCTCCCTCACCGATACGGCCGACGCCGACTGGCGTGAGGTGGAGAAGCTGACCCAGGACATGCGCCGTTACGCCGAGGAACTGGAGCCCGCCCAGGAGACCATCGCCGCGCTGGAGGACCAGGAGCGGGAGACCCAGGCCCGCGAAACGTCCGCCCACAGCCGCCTTCTGGCCGCCCAGCGCCGCCGCCTGGAGGGGGAGGCAGAGCTGCGTCACCGTCTGGAGGACGTCGAGAGCCTTCGCCAGCGCATCCAGGCCGACGAGCTGACGGTGACCGGTAGCGGCGATGTCGTGCCGGTGCGCGTGAGCGAAGAAGACGCGCCGTGGTCGATCCACGGCGACGGCGACCACGAGGGTAACGGCCGCGCTTCCACCCGGGGCGGCTCGACCCCCGACCGGGGCTCGCTGCCACCCATCGCCGGTGGCGCGATCATCGACCCGGAGACAATGCAGGAGCGCATCCAGCGCCTTCGCGCCCAGCTTCGCGCCGTGGGGCCCGTCTACCCTCAGGCCGAAGCCGAATACGCCGAGCTGAAGGAGCGTCACACTTTCCTGACGTCGCAGCTCGACGACCTGGAGGCTGCCGAGAATTCGCTCCTCCAGGGCATCGAGGAGCTCGATACGGTGATCTGCGAGCGCTTTCAGGCCACCTTCCACCAGGTGGCCGAGGAGTTCAGCCGCTACTTCACCACTTTCTTCGGCGGCGGCAAGGCCCAGCTCGTCCTCACCACGCCGGATGACTACCGCACCGCCGGCGTGGACGTCGTCGCCCAGCCACCGGGGAAGCGCCTCCAGAGCCTGAGCATGCTCTCCGGCGGCGAGAAGGCGCTGACGGCGGTAGCCCTGCTCTTCGCCCTCCTCCAGACCAACCCCTCGCCCTTCTGCGTCCTGGACGAAGTGGACGCCATGCTGGACGAGGCCAACGTAGGGCGATTCGTGAGCGCTCTCCAGGAACTGGCCGACCGCAGTCAGTTCATCGTCGTCACGCACAACCGCCGCACCATCGGGGTCTCCGACGCCATCTACGGCGTGTCCATGGGCGAGGACAGCGTGTCGCGCGTCCTCTCCCTCCGCCTCAGCGACGTCTGCGAGAACTGACCGCTAACCCACCCACACTGAGCTTGTCGAAGGGCTCGTCCCCCTGTCATGCTGAGTGAAGCGAAGCATCTGGGGCGGGGGCGACCCCTGCAGGCGTCTGCCTTCGCTTCGCTCAAGCCCTCGGCCCTCCCGTTTGCCCCAGCGCGAACGCGGGCGATATAATTCCCTCGCTCAAAGGTTCCGCTACGGCGGCGTTTGAAAGATGCGCAGACCCCGTCTCTTGCCTCAATCGCCCATCGCTCACGGCGAAGGCTATGGTCGGCTCGCCGCCTGGCGTGATTACGTTGTTGCCAGAGCAGCGGCCTCGTCCACCTTCATCAAGTTCAGCATCGTCGGCGCCATCGGCTATCTGGTCAACCAGTTCTTCCTCTTCCTCTTCTACGACTCACCCGCCTTCTCTTTCCTGCCCGAGAAAGACACCAACGCCCGCATCGTCTTCTTCACCCACCCCGACGTGCGACTGCTCATCGCCACCGTTGTGGCGGTGGAGCTGGCCATCCTCTCCAACTTCCTCTGGCACAACCTCTGGACCTTTAACGATCGCAGCCGTCGCCTGCCCATGCTCCTGCGCCTGGCCATCTTCAACATCACCTCTATCGGCAGCCCCATCGTCTCCGTCACCACCGTCAACATCCTGACCCCCAACTTCGGCGTCAACGCCTACATCGCCAACTCCATCGGCATCGCCCTGGGGATGAGCTGGAACTGGTTGTGGAACACGCGCCTCATCTGGCGTAAGGGCAAAGAGCCCGTCTGACCCTCGATGACCAGCGAACCGCGCCTCTCGCTCGTGATCCCCGCCTACAACGAAGCATCCAACCTCCAACGCGGCATCCTAGAGCAGGTGGCGGACTACCTGGCGGGCCAGCCCGACCCCCACGAGGTGCTGGTAGTGGACGACGGGAGCCAGGACGACACGGCATCTCTGGTAGAGGCCTTCGCGCGGGAGCACCCGTCCTTCGCCGTGCTCCGGGAGCGTCATCAGGGGAAAGCGATGGCCGTGCGCGCCGGCGTGCTGGCCGCCCGCGGGCGCTACGTCCTCTTCGCCGACCTGGACCTTTCGACGCCCCTCACGTACATCGAGCCGTTCCTGGAGCTTCTGGACGGGGGCTGGGACATCGTCATCGCCTCTCGCGAGGCCAAGGGCGGGGCCCGACTGGGCGTGCCCCCCCACCGCCGGGCGATGGGCAAGGTGTTCAGCCTGCTGGTGCGGCTCCTCCTCCTGCCCGGGATCCACGATAGCCAGTGCGGCTTCAAGGCCTTCCGGCGCGAGGTGGCCCACGACCTCTTCCGCAGCCTGCGCGTGTTCCAGGCGGAAGCGGGCGAGGTCAGCGGGCCGCGGGTCACCGCCTTCGACGTGGAGCTGTTGCTCCTGGCCCGCAAGAAGGGCTACACCATCCGCGAGGTGCCCGTCCTCTGGCGTCACGTGGAGACCAAGCGCGTGAACCCAGTGTTGGACTCCTACCGCATGCTGCGCGAGGTGCTCACCATCTGGTGTAACGACCGTCGCGGACGGTACGGCCGGCGCCGCAAAACGTCCTTCCCTTGATCCATCCCAACGGCCGATGCTATGATCCAGCCGACCGCCCCCGGCCGGAGGTTCTATCTGTTCAAACGCTTCTCGCGCTCCCCGCAATCTGAAGACAAGACCGCCGACGCTCTAGACCGCACCCGCCGCACCTGGTTCCGGCGGGTAGCGGGGCTTTTTGAACGCTCTCGCATCGACGACGAGCTCTGGGAGGAGCTGGAGGAACTCCTCATTGGCGCCGACGTCGGCGTCGCCACCACCACCAGCCTCATCGAACGCCTGCGCACCCGGGTCAGGGAGGAGGGGATGAAGCAAGCGGCGGACGTGCGTCAGGCCCTCAAGGAGGAACTGGCGACAATCCTGGCCGTAGACAGCAGCGCCGGCCAGTTCTGGACAGACCAGACGGGAACCTCTGCCCCCAAGCCCGCCGTTATATTGGTGGTGGGCGTCAACGGCACCGGCAAGACCACGAGCATCGCCAAGCTGGCCGCCGGCCTCAAGGCCGAAGGCAAGCGGGTGGTGGTGGCTGCCGCCGATACCTTCCGCGCCGCCGCCATCGAGCAGTTGCGTCAGTGGGGCGAGCGGGTGGGGGCCGAGGTTGTGGCCCACCAGCAGGGCGCCGACCCCGGCGCGGTGGTGTTCGACGCCTTCAGCGCGGCCCAGAGCCGCGGCGCCGACGTGCTCATGATCGATACGGCCGGCCGCCTTCACACCAAGGTCAACCTTATGGAGGAACTACGCAAGATCCAGCGCATCGTGCAGCGAAAGGACCCGTCGGCGCCACACGAGGTGGTGCTGGTGCTGGACGCTACCATGGGCCAGAACGCCCTGCTCCAGGCCAAGTATTTCACCGAGGCGGTGCCGGTGACGGCCATCCTTCTGGCCAAGCTCGACGGCACCGGCAAGGGCGGCATCGTCTTCGCCGTCTGCGACCAGTTGGGCATCCCCGTGCGCTTCGTGGGCACGGGCGAGAGCGAGGATGACCTGGCCTCCTTCCAGGCGGACGAGTTCGTGGAGGCCCTCTTCGCCTAGCCCTCGCTGGGGGCCGGGCCCCTCACGGCCATGATAGAGACGCTCATCTGGTGGTCGGCTATCCAGCTTGTGGGGCTGGTCGCCTTCCCCCTCACCTTCGTGCTCCTCCAGCGCCTGCCCGACCGCGGCTACACCTTCGCCAAGCCCCTGGGCTTGGTCTTCCTTGGCTACATCCTCTGGATGGGGGCCACAATCGGCCTGTTCCCCAACGGGCGGGGCGCCGTCATCCTTATCCTCGCTGTCCTGGCCGTCGTCTCCTTCATCGTGGCCAGCAGCCGCTGGCGGGAGATAGGCGAGTTCCTGAGCCGCCGCTGGCCTTACGTCCTGTTCGTGGAGGTGCTGTTCGCCTCTGCTCTCATTGTCGCAGCGTTCCTCCGCTCCTACCTCGCCGAGATCGCCTGGACAGAGAAGCCCATGGACATCGCTTTCCTGACGGCGGTGACCCGCGCCGACAGCTTCCCTGCGGAAGACCCCTGGCTCGCCGGCGGATCGATCCCTCTCTATCACTTCGGCCACGTCATGATCGGCGCCCTCACCATGTTCACCGGCTTGCGCACCGGCGCAACCTTCAACCTGGGGCTGGCCCTCATCGGCGCCCTCTCCGCCATCGCCATCTTTGGCCTCGTCTACAACTTGCTCGTCGGGCGGGGGCGGCCGTTGGCGGCGGTGGTGTTTGGGATGGTCGCCGTGGGCCTGCTGCTCGTCCTGACCAACATGGAGGGCCTCTTCGAACTGCTGGCCCGCCACGGTGTGGGCAACGCCCGCTTCTATGAACTCGTCGGCATCGACGGCCTGGAGGGCCCGATGGACTGCAACGCCAATCCCGGCGATTGCTCCGACTGGTATCCCTCGGCCTGGTGGTTCTGGTGGCGGGCTACCCGCATCGCCACCCAGTGGGACTGGCGAGAGTTTCCCTTCTTCACCTTCATGCTGGGCGACCTCCACGCTCACCTGCTCTCGATACCCTTCGTGCTGATGGCCATGGCCATCGCCCTAAACACCCTTCGCTGGCAGGGGCCGCTGGTGGGCGGGCTCTGGCCGGGCGTCGCCCTGGCCCTGAACCGCCTGCGGGACAGTTCCGCCGGTCGCGCTCCCGGCGCAGCGGCCTTCTCGTCGGTCACGCCGGTGCCACCCGGCGCCTATCCCCTCGCCGCCGAACGAAGCCTGGGCCTGCTGGCCTCAGCCTGGGAGGGCTTCACGTTCTGGGTCGCCCACGCAGCCCGCTTCCTGGCGGTGTCCGTCCTGCTCGGCTCCCTCGGTTTCATCAACTCCTGGGACCTGCCCACGTTCCTGGGGCTGGTCGCCTTCGCGGCCGGCATACGAAACTATCTGAGCGAGGGCCGCCTGAGCATCAGCGTCGTCGGCCGGACGCTGGGCTTCACCGTGCCACTGGCGGTCTTGTCCTTCGTCCTGTACCTGCCGTTCTACGTGAATTTCCACCCCGTGGGCGGAGCGATCCTGCCCATCCAGCTTGCCCCCATCGAGGGCTGGCCCCCCATCGAGACCATGGCCACGCGGCCCCATCACTTTGCCTACCTCTGGGCCACCATCCTCTGGCCCACCCTCACCTTCGCCGTCGTCGCCCTGGGGCCCTGGAAACTGAACCGCTCGATCCTGCGCTGGGCACTGCTACCCGCTCTCGTGCCCTTCCTGGCCTGGCTCCTTCTCGTGACAGCCAGCCATGGGCCGCTGGGCCTCATCGACGAGATCCGGATCCGCGGCCCGGAGAGCAACGACATCAGCATCGAGAACCTGGAGAGCGTGTGGTGGATTACGCTGGTCTTCCTGCTGGTAGCAGTGACCGTCCCCGCCCTGGCTTTCGGCCGCTACCTGCTGCAGACACGGGACAAGGAGAACCAAGATCGCGAAACGGACGAAAGCCTGGCCTTCGCCCTGGCGGTGGGCGGCGTGGCCATCCTCATCCTGCTGGGCACAGAGCTGTACTGGGTGCAGGACCCGGTGAACGTGCGCTCCAACACCGTCTTCCGCCTGAACTACCAGTCCTGGATTATGCTCGCCGTGAGCGGCGCTGTGGGCCTGTACTACATCACCTCTCGCTGGCGGCTGAGCAGCCTTTTCACTTCCGCCCCGCGCTTCCTGTGGCTGGCGGGAACGATATTCTTCATCGGCGCCGGGCTGGTCTATCCGGTCATCGCCAGCATGAACCGCACCTACGGCTTCACGACCGACCGCTACCTAGACGGACTGGCGGCCATGCGCGCCGCCGACCCATCGGAGTTCGAAGCCGTGCGCTGGCTAGAGGACAACGTTGAGGGCACGCCCACCATCCTGGAGGCCATCGGCGGCGACTACAGCGCCTACGGCCGCGTCTCGTCGCGCACCGGCCTACCGACGCTCCTCGGCTGGCCCGATCACGAGTACCGCTGGCGTAACTCGTGGGCGGTGCAGGGGACGAAGATGCCCAACCGCGCCGAAGACGGCGCTGCCCCGGGTACCTGCCACGACGGCCAGGACAACGGGGGCGACGGCAGCACCGACAGCGCGGACACCGATTGCCGTCTGGAGTTGGACGTGAAGCAGGCCTATCAGACGACCAGCGCGGAGGAGGCGCGTGAGATCCTGGAGACTTACGACGTGAAGTACGTCTACGTCGGCGCGCTGGAGCGGGAGGCCTACGGCGATGTGGGTCTCGCCAAGTTCGGCGAGTTCATGGAGGTGGCCTTCCAAAACGGCGGCGCCACCATCTACAAGATGCCTGATACGGGGCAGGTCTCCGTCCGCGCCCCCTGAGGCAGCCCACTATGTCCGCCACAGCCGACCCGCAGGAAGCACCACACACCGCGGCAACGCCGACCGCCGAACCGATCGCGGCTGCGGCGCCTGCCAAGCTCACCGGCTTCTCTGTGAGCATGGACACGGTTGTGTGGCTGGCCGTCATCGGTGTCGTAGCCGCCCTGCGCCTGGCGCGACTGGAGCACCTCCCATTGACGATCGACGAGTCGGTGCGCGCCCTGGCCTCCTGGCAGACGGCCGAGGGCAACGTCCCCGACAACTGGTCCGGCGACCTGACCCAGGCCGTCACCGCCTACCTGTTCTCCATCTTCGGAGCCGGCGACCAACTGGCGCGCTTGGCCCCCGCCCTTCTGGGCTGCCTGACGGTGGCGCTGTGCTGGCCACTGGCCCGCTACGCGTCCGCCCCGGGCGCACTGATCGCCGCCGTTCTGCTGGCCATTTCGCCGCTGCTGATCCACGTCTCGCGCAGCGGCCTGCCCTACGCCAGCGGCGCCGCCCTGTCAATGGGCATGGTCGTGGCGCTCTTCGCCTTCCTGAGGTCGCGCTCGCCCGTGAGCCTGTTCGCTCTGGCCATGACCGCCGGGCTGGCTCTCGGCAGCGACGCCATCGCCACGTCCACTGCCATCGTCCTGCTCGTGTTCCTGGCGCTGGAGGCTACCACCTTCCGCTCGCCGGCGGTCGGTGAGGCCCTGGCCGAGTTGCGGCGGAGCCGGGCCCTGGTTGTGAGCACGCTGCTTATCCTCCTGGCCGCCCTGGAACTGGGCGTGACCCGCTTCGGAACCGATATCGACCGTTTCAGCCTGCCCGGACTCCGACTCTGGACCGGGATGTTCGAACTGCCCCGCGACGGCCTTCCCTGGCACTTCCACCCCGGGCTGCTCATCAGCTACGAAGCGCCCCTGCTCATCGTGGGGACGGTGGGCTTTCTCTGGACGCTCTACCGGTGGGTGAGGGCCGGTACCGAGGGCGTGCCCCTCTTCCAGCGCTTCCTGGTCATCTGGGCCAGCGGCGCAGCGCTCATCATCGCCGTCGTTACCCGCCGCGAGGCTGGGCAGCTTGTCCTACTGATCCTGCCGCTGGCCCTGCTGGCGGGCTGCTGGCTGGAGACGCTGGTGGCCGAACTTAACCCCGCTTCGCTGAGGCGGTCACTGCCGTTTCTGGCGCCTGTCCTGTTTGTGGTGGTCTACCTCGTCCTGGTGCTCACCGATTGGGCCCGTGACAGCAACGTCGGCGCCAAGGGCGGTGCTGTCGACGAGCCGGCGACACTGATCTTGGTGGTGGGCGGCGCCATCGCCCTCCTTTGGCTCGCCTGGAACTCGCTTGGGCGCCGGGCCATCACCGCCTACTTCGTCTTGGGCTCGCTCGTCTCTCTCGTGTTCCTGGTACACGGCGCCACCTCCGTCGCCTACGGGCGGGGGAGCGAGTTCCTGGCTGACGAGCGCCTGGACCGACAGGTGCCCCGTCTGGAGAAGCAACTCACCGCCATGGGCGGCCCCGAGGGGACCGTCGCCGCCGACATATCCTTCCTGCCAGCGCTCGGTTGGTACCTACGGGATGTGCCGGGCCTCGTGTTCACCCACTCGCCGCCGGCGGGAGCCAGCGCCTACCTTGCCGTGCCGGGGCAACCGGCGCCCAACGGCTACCGAATCGATAGGAGATGGCCCATCGCTCAGGGCTGGGTGCCAGAGGCCATCGACGGACTGGACTGGTGGCGATGGTTGGTTTACCGTGAATCCTACGGTAGCCTAACATCTACTGAAGCAGAGCTGCTGGTGAGGGAACCGTGACCGAATCGCCTCTCGCGACCACGACGGCAGAACCCCATGCGAGCCCGCTGGCCCGCCTGGCCGCCTTCCGCCTGCAACTGAACTGGGAGATGGCCTTCTATGTCCTGCTCATCGCCGGCGGCGGCGCCCTGCGATTCTGGGACCTGGGCGCCCGCGCCTTCCACCACGACGAGAGCCTGCACGCCACCTATGCCTGGTACCTCTTCGACGGCAGCGGCTACGAGCACCTGCCCATGATGCACGGGCCCTTCCAGTTCTTCGGCCGGGCCTTCTTCTACGTCCTCTTCGGCCCCAGCGACTATACGGCGCGCATGCTAGACGCCACAGTCGGCACCGCCTTCATCGCCATGCCGTTCCTCCTCCGCCACCGCCTGGGGCGCACGGGCGCGCTCCTGGCAGCGGCCTTCATCGCCTTGTCGCCGACGATGCTCTACTTTAGCCGCTTCGCCCGAGAAGACATTCATGCCACCTTTTGGATGCTGGCGCTGGTCATCTGCGTGTGGCGCTATCTCGATGAGGGGCACCATCGTTGGCTGTACTTTGCCGCCGGAGTCCTGGCCCTGGGCTTCGCCACCAAGGAAACCACATACCTCAACGTGAGCGTCTTCCTCATCTTCCTGAACCTCTGGGTGGCCCACAGCCTGACTGCCCGCGCTCGCCGGGAAGGCAACCTGGACCCGATGGCCACTGCCTCGTTGTTCATCCTGTTGGTGCCCTTCGCCTGGCTTGTCGTTGCCCTGCGACCCTTGCTCAGCCAGAGCTGGCGGAAGTTCCTGGGCGCTGATGAGATGCCTCGCCACGCCGATGTCCTCCTGATCTTGGGTACGCTGTCGGCGCCTCAGTTGGCGGCCTTTGTCCAGCCCGTCATCGGATCACTCTTCGGTTGGACGGATGCCGATTTCGCCCGCCACATGTTCACCATCAACCTCGGCCCGCTCAGCCAGCACGAGGACGTCACCCGCGAGGAGTTCATCGGTTTCTTCACCGTGGCCGGACTCATCGGCGCCACCGCGGCGGTCGGCCTGCGCTGGAACCTGCGCTCGTGGCTTATCGCCGGAGGTGTGTTCTACGTCATCTACGGCCTGCTGTACACCACCTTCTTCACCAACTCCGACGGTTTCGGTTCGGGCATCTGGGGCTCCCTCGACTACTGGCTGGAGCAGCAGGACGTGAAGCGGGGCGGCCAGCCTTTCTACTACTACCTCCTGCTCTTGCCCATCTACGAGTTCCTGCCCCTCATCGTCGCCCTGCCCGCCGTCGCCTACCAGTTCATCCGCGGCAACGCCTTCGGCCGCTTTCTGGCCTTCTGGCTGGTGGGAGCGCTCTTCGGCTATTCCTACGCCGGCGAGAAGATGCCCTGGCTGAACGTTCACCTCGCCGTGCCGACGATACTCCTGGCCGCCTACACCCTGAACCAGATCTGGACGGCTTCCCAGGAGCAGGAGTGGCGTCTGCGCCTTCCGCCTGCGGCCTGGCCGGCCGCAGCGGCCGCCCTGGGTGCGGCAGCGATGGCCTTCGGCGTATTCGGCCCGGGCGACAGCGAGGTGGCCCGCATGATGGTGGGCTTGGCTGCCGTCCTGGCCATCGCCGCCCTGGCCCTCACCCTGCGGGGCCGAATGATGGCCGTAATGCCCGTGGCGGCCGTCATGGGCGCCCTGCTGATCTTCAGTGTGCGCGCCGCCTGGATGGCCAGCTTCGCCAGCGGCGACGGCGCCGACGCCCGCGAGATGCTGGTCTACACTCAGTCCACACCCGATATCCCCAAGGTGATGCTCCAGATCGAGGAGTGGTCCCGCCAGACGGGCCTCGGCCTGGACCTGCCCATCGACGTGGACGGCACCGACGCCTTCACCTGGCCCTGGGCTTGGTACCTACGCAACTACCATCAGGTCCAGTACCCGACGATGAACGACTCCTATAAGCCGCGGGAGAACGCCGTGATCCTGGTGAACGCCGGCAACGACCCCACGATCCGCACGAAGCTCACCGGCTACGGCGAGGGCGAGCCCTATCACCATCGCTGGTGGTTCCCCGAGATCTATCGCAACATCGAGCTCAAAGACGGCCGGCAGAAGCCCCTGCTCACCACGGCCCGCGACTGGGTGGCCAGCCTCGGCGACGGTGACACCTGGCACACATGGTGGGACTACTGGCGCGACCGCCAGCTACCGGAGGCCAAGGGCTCGGTGGACGCGGTGGCCTACTTCCCCAGCGACTACAAGCCCAGCACCGGGCCCATCGTCAGCGCACCCGTGAAACCGCCCGAGGCCGACAAGGAGGGCCGCCTGACCATCGGCGGCTACGGCGCGGCCGAGGGCCTCTTCATCAAGCCGGCGGGGTTGGCGGTCGACCAAGCGGGCAACCTCTACGTGGCGGATAGCGGCAATCACCGTGTCCAGAAGTTCGACCCCAACGGCGTCTTCCTGGCTCAGGTGGGGGGCCTCGGCAGCGGCAACGGACAGTTCAACGAGCCTTGGGGCCTGGCCGTGGACTCGCAGGGCAATCTTTACGTGGCCGACACCTGGAACCACCGCATCCAGAAGTTCGACAAGGACCTCAAGTATGTGTCCCAGTGGGGCAGCCCCGCCTCCGATCTGAAGAACCCAAGGCTTACCGACTTCTGGGGCCCGCGCGATGTGACGGTGGACGCCCAGGGCAACGTCTGGGTCGCCGACACTGGCACCAGTCGCGTCCTCAAGTTCGACGCCAACGGCACGTACTTGGCCACGCTGGGCGGGCCCGGCACCGAGACGGGCAAGCTCAACGAGCCGGTGGGCGTCGAGATCGCCGCCAATGGCGACATCTACGTGGCCGACGCCTGGAACGCCCGCATCCAGCGGTTCGATAAGAACCTCAAGCAACTGGCGGCCTTCCCCGTGCCCGGCTGGCTGGCCAACGACCCCACGACCAAGCCCTACCTGGCCCTCCTGCCGGAGGGCGACATCATCGCCAGCGATCCCACCCGCCAGAGGGTGCTGCGACTCCAGCCCGACGGTCGCATCGCCGCCGTGTACCAAGGCACCGAGAAGGTGCCCCTGGCCGGACCCACCGGCCTGGCCCTGTTCGACGACATGCTCTTCGTCTCCAGCAGCGCCACCAACATCGTGAGCCGCGTCCCATTGGGCGACCTGACCCCGCCCTAGCCCGGAGGGCCCTTTCGTTGCCCCGGCCAGCTATCGCGCCCTATAATTGGGCGTGTCCGCCGCCGCGGACCGTGGAAAGCGGGTAGTCTTTGCTGCGCAGCCGCCAGCTCTGGCTCGGCATTCTGGGGACGGCCCTCTTCCTGGGCCTGTTCTTCTGGCGCACCGACCTGGGGGACATGGCCGACGCCCTGGCCGACGCCAACTACTGGTGGTTTGCCCCCGCCATCGCCCTCTGGTTTGTCTCTGCCTGGTTCCGCTCGCTGCGCTGGCGCTACCTGCTCCGGCCCATCGCCGACCTTCCGACGCGGACGCTGTACCCCGTAGTGATTATCGGCTACATGGCCAACAACCTCCTGCCGGCGCGGACGGGGGAGCTGGTGCGAGCCTACATCATGGGCGAACGCCATCGCCTGAGCCTGATGGCCACGCTGGGCACGATCTCTGTGGAGCGCCTCTTCGACGGGCTGGTTCTGCTCGCTTTCCTGGTCTTCGTCGGTGCCTTCGTCGGCCTGAGCGAGGAGCTCACTATCCTGGCCATCGTCATGTCCATCGCCTTTGTGGTCATCCTCGCCGTCTCCCTCTACGTGGCCTCATCGGCGGAACGAGCGCAGCGGGTCATCGAGGCGCTGGTGCGTTTCGCGCCGGCCCGCGTCCGTGATCGGGCCCGCGGCTGGGCAGCGGCCTTCGTGGCGGGGCTAGAGGCGCTGCGCAGCCCCGCTGCTTTGGCCATCGTGGTGCTCACCTCGACAGTGGCTTGGCTGCTGGAGGCCACCATGTACTTCATAGTGGGGGTCTCGTTCAGCCTAGGCGAGGCCTTCCCTATCTACCTGATGGTAGCAGCGGCGGCCAACCTGGCGATAAGCGTACCCTCCACCTCCGGCGGCATCGGCCCCTTCGAAGCGCTGGCCAAGGAGACGCTGGTCTTCGTAGGCGTCGGCACGTCGGCGGCGGCCGCTTATGCCGTGGCCCTCCACGCCCTGCTTCTTCTGCCGGTGGTAGCCGCTGGGCTCGTCTTCCTTTGGGCCATCAACCTGTCGCTCGGCGAGGCCCTGCGTCGGCCGGCGCGTCCAACTCTGGCCAGCGGCGTCGGTTCGAGAGAGGCCGCCGAGTGAAGATCTGCGTTATCGGTGGCGGCGTGGGTGGCCTGGCCGCCGCCTATCGGCTGTGCCAGCGCGGCTTCCAGGTGCACCTGCTGGAGGCAGACCCCAACCTGGGCGGCCTGGTGGGAACGTTCGGGATCGGCGGCGGCCGCATCGAGCGCTTCTATCATCACATCTTCTCCACCGACACCACCATCGCCTCCCTGATTGAGGAGCTCGACCTGGGCGACCGCCTCACCTGGCGAGAGTCGAAGGTGGGCGTCTTCTACGGCGACCGCATCTACAAATTCGTCACGCCCCTGGACCTGCTGCGCTTCAGCCCCATCCCGCTGGTCGACCGCGTGCGCCTGGGGCTGGTCGGGCTCTACCTGCGCCGGCAGAAGGACTGGCGCCGCTACGAGGGCGTGACCGCCTCGGACTGGATCAAGCGCTACGCCGGCCAGCGCAACTACGAAGTGGTGTGGGGGCCGCTGCTGCGGGGCAAGTTCGGCCAGCGGGCCGATGACGTGGGCATGGCCTGGTTCTGGAGCAAGATCCACCTGCGCTTCGCCTCCCGCAAGGGCGGCCCGCTCCAGAAGGAGCAGCTCGGCTACCTGACGGGCAGTTTCGGCCTGTTTGTGGACGTGCTTTCGGAGCGCATCCGTCAGTTGGGCGGCCTCCTGGAGACGAACCGTCCTGTGCAGCGCGTGGTGGTGGAGGACGGGCGAGCCGTCGCGCTGGAGGTGGCCGGCGACAAGCCGGAGCGCCTCGACTGCGACGCCATCATCGCCACCGTGCCCAACCAGGCCTTCCTGCGAGTCGTGCCG
>Ga0209253_10002754_pt1 | contig 15540 bp, 13 predicted proteins | sample FrelakmetBRP12BR_FD_187145 | JGI IMG/M metagenome (GOLD analysis project Ga0209253, IMG submission 187145) | Freshwater lake sediment microbial communities from the University of Notre Dame, USA, for methane emissions studies - BRP12 BR (SPAdes)... | ecosystem: Environmental > Aquatic >...
GTCCTCGAGGCAGCGGCCAGCTGCATCCGCGCGGGGGTCGAGGTGCATCCGGAGATCATGGTGCCGCAGGTCTGCACGGCGCAGGAACTGAACCTGGTGCGGGACTACATGACGGCGGTGCAGCGCGAGGTCGAGGTCACCTACGGCGTGCCGGTGCCGTGCAAGTTCGGCACGATGGTCGAGGTGGTGCGCGCGTGCATGCGCGCCGAGAACCTCGCCGAAGTGGCGGAGTTCTTCTCGTTCGGCACCAACGACCTGACGCAGGCGACGTTCTCGTTCTCGCGCGAGGACGCGGAGAACAAGTTCCTGCCGATGTACAACGAGCGCGGCATCCTGCAGGACAACCCGTTCGAGGTGCTCGACGTCAAGGGCGTGGGGCGCCTGATGGCGCTGGCCGTGGACTGGGGCCGCGCGAGCCGCCCCGGCCTCAAGGTCGGCATCTGCGGCGAGCATGGCGGCCATCCGGCCTCGATCCGCTTCTGCGACTCGATCGGGCTCGACTACGTGTCGTGCTCGGCACCGCGGGTGCCGATCGCGCGGCTGGCAGCGGCGCATGCGGCGATTGCCGGTGCGGCGGGGCTGGACAAGGCGGCCTGAGGGAGCCGGATTTGCCGGTCAGCCGGTGACGTCCGCGACCGGAAACGTCATGCGGAACGACTCGATCTTGAACGCGGCCAGCACCGGTGCGGCGGCGAGGTCTGGAAACAGCTCGGCATCGAAGCGCCACGACAGCAGCCGGCCCGGGCGAGCCCGGCCGCCGGCAACCGGCGCATAGTAATAAGTGCGGCCCCGTAAGCACTGCGCCAGCGTGCGCAACCTGGCGGGCAACAGCCCGCCTGGCACCGGCAACGACGGCGCGAAGCGCAGCGTGGCGAGCCGCAACTCGCACAACTCGCGACCCTCGCTGACGACACGCACCCGGTCCGCGCGGCCGCCGTCGAGGCCCTGCTCCACCTCGAAGTCGGCGCGATCCTTCGGTATGCCCCAGTTGTCGCGCCCGTTCACGACGCTGTCCCAGGTCGACACCAGGATGCGGCTGATCGTCAGGTGACGCCGCCCGTCGCCGAACGGGAACGCACCTGGAATGAACAGCAGCTCGCGGTACGGGCCGCAACCCGACTCCAGATAGTCCACGTACATCAGGTACGACACGAGGCCACGACCCTGGCCGGCGAGACCCGGGGGCAGGAACGCGTCGCGAGCCGGCGCGCCCGGCGGCAGCTTCAGTGCGACGATCCAGGCCGAGCCGCGCAGGTTCCAGGGTGCCGGGTGCCTCGGTACTTCCGGCAGCATCGAGTCGGGTTGCAGCATCAGAGCAGCGCCGGCGTCGTCGCGATCGCGAGTTGGGCCCCGAAATACAGGGGCAGACCCCAGGCGCGATTGACGAATTCGTGGCGCACGAAGCGATCGCGCGCCACCGACACGTCCGAGGCCGTAAACGCGAGCGCTCCGATCGCGACCGCCCAAGGTCCGCCCGCCGCCGTGACGCCGCAGGCCAGCGCCGACATCAGGCCGATTACGACCATGTAGACACGCACGGGCCAGGCCATTCCGGCGGGCAGCGTGGGACCGATCCAGCGCAGCACGGCGCCGACGACGACGGCGAGCAGCACGGTTCCGGCGGCGAGCCCGAGCGGATCGAGCGGTCGCGTCAGGAACGCGGCGGAGTACGCCACGTGACCCGCCAGGAACGCGAAGACACCCGCCCGGAACACGGCCGGCCGCTCGAGCGGGATCAGCAGCACGTCGCCGACGAGGCACAGCACGAGGCCGAGCAGCACGAGTTGCCCGTAGCTGGAATCGAGCGCGCCGGCCGCGAGCCCGGCCCAGATGAACGCCAGCGACGCGATGGGCTTCGCGAGCCACAGACCGGCCCGCGAGCGCCGGTATTCGGCCACCAGCAGGCCGGCGACAGCCAACGCGCACAGAATGTATGGACCCAGGTCTTGCACGAATCCTCCGCTTGGCCCGCCTGGCTCGCGGGGCGCGCCGCAGCATGCCGCAGCCGCACGGATTGCGCTATCTGCGGGTACCGCGCCGACCACGCCGGAGGTTACAGTCGGCTGGCATGCCTCGCGTCGACTCGTATTACGCAGCCACGGCGCACCCGGCTCCCAGGCACCCGCGGGTGCAGGGCGCGGCCGAGTTCGATGTCTGCGTGGTCGGCGCGGGCATCGCCGGCTGCGCGACCGCATTGGAGCTTGCGGAGCGCGGTTATCGGGTCGCACTGCTCGAAGCGGAGCGCGTCGGCTGGGGCGCCTCGGGCCGCAGCGGCGGCCAGGCGATCTTCGGCTACGGCACGAGCATGTCGAGCCTGGCGGCGCAGATCGGCCCCGAGCACGCGCGCCGGATGTGGGACCTCTCGATCGACGCACTCGACTGGGTGCGCGACCGCGTCGCCCGGCACGCGATCGACTGCGACCTGAACTGGGGGCACCTGCACGCGGCGACGAAGCCGCGCCAGCGCGACGAGCTGCTCGAACTGAAGCGCGAGCTGGCGGAGGCCTACGGCTACCATTCGCCGCGGTTCCTCGAACGGCACGACGTCGAAGGGCTGCTGGCGACCCGCCGCTACTGCGCCGGCCTGTTCGATCCTCGCAGCGGGCACCTGCATCCGCTCAATTACACGCTGGGCCTGGCGCGCGCATCCGTCGCCGCGGGCGTCACGATCTTCGAATCCTCACCGGTGACCCGGATCGAGCGCGGCGACCCTGCGCGGGTCGTGACGCCCCACGGCACGCTGACTGCGCGCTTCGTGGTCCTCACGCGCGGCGGCTACGTTGCCGGCCTGCGCGCCGGCCCGGAGTGGCACGTCATGCCGGTCGGCACCTACGTCGTCGCGACCGAGCCGCTGGGCGTGGAGCGGATCACCGCGTTGATCCGCGAGAACGTCGCAGTCGCCGACGTCAACTTCGTGCTGGACTATTTCCGCCGCTCCGCCGATCACCGTCTGCTGTTCGGCGGCCGGGTCAGTTATTCCGGCATCGACACGCGCGACACCGGCCAAGCCACGCGCGCGCGGATGCTGCGGGTCTTTCCACAACTCGCGGACACGCGGCTCGAATATGTCTGGGGCGGCTACGTGGACATCACGATGAACCGCGCCCCGGATTTCGGCCGCATCGGCGGCAACGTCTACTACCTGCAGGGCTTCTCGGGCCACGGTATCGCGATGGCAGGCATGGCGGGCCGGCTCGCCGCAGAGGCCATCGCCGGCCAGGCTGAACGCTTCGACCTCTATGGGCGATTGCACCACCGGGTCTTCCCGGGCGGCCGCTGGCTGCGCACGCCGGCCCTGGTGCTCGGTATGCTCTGGTACCGGCTGCGCGACCTGCTCTGAGCCCCGGGGCGCGTTCCCGCCCGCGCCGAAATCCTCTACAGTCCGCGCCGATCAGCGCCCGCGCTTGGAGCGCAGGTAGATCACGTAGACGACCAGCACGACGATGGCGAGCAGCAGGATCTTGATCATGTTCTTGGATGCCCCGGGTTGCGGCCCATCTTACCCGTGCTGAACGGCGAGTCGATGCTCGAGTTTCGCGCCGGCCCCGGTGCCATCGAGCACGTGCGTGAGCACGGCATCGCGCCGGCCGACATTGCCTGCATCCCGGCGGCGGCCGGCGGGCCCAAGGGTCTGGCGCTGATCCCGCTCGACAAGCTGCTGTTCCGAGAGTGGCTGCAAGCGGCACCGGCTCCAGTGGAACTGATCGGCGCGTCGATCGGCGCGTGGCGCATGGCAGCGCTCGCGCAGCGTGACCCGCTGGCCGCGCTGGACCGACTGCAGCACGCCTACGTCCACGACCAGTGCTACACGGAAAGGCCCCTGCCCCGTGAAGTGGCGGCCACCTGCCGGCGGATTGCGCAGGCCGTGCTCGGCGGTCGCCCGCTCGAAGTCCGCGAGCGGGTCTCGCTGACGATCATCACTGCCCGAGCACGGGGACCGCTTGCCGATGCCGAGTCGAAGGCCGCTTTCGCGCGAGCGGTGCTGAGCAACGCCGTGTCGCGGGAGCGGCTCGCCGGCCATCTCGAGCGCGTGCTGTTCACGGCCGGCCCGCCCGGTTTCATGACCGAGCCCTACGACGCCTTCGGCCTGCAGAGGATCCCGCTCGACGAGCACAACGACGAGGACGCGCTGCTTGCGTCGGGCACGATTCCGCTCGTCTGCGCACCCGTGCGCAACATCGCCGGCGCCCCGCCCGGCAACTATTGGGACGGCGCGCTCGTCGATTACCACCTGATGCTGCCCTACCCGCGGCTGACCCGGGCTGACAGCCGCCGCCGGATCGTCTTCTACCCGCACTTCAACGATTATGTGACGCCGGGCTGGCTCGACAAGCACCTGCCCTGGCGCCGCGCGCCGCGCGGCCACCCGTGGCTCGACGACATGCTGCTGGTCACGCCTTCGCCGGCCCTGCTGGCCAGGCTGCCGAACGGCAAGCTGCCCGACCGGCAGGATTTCTATCGCTACGGCCAGGATCACGGCGCGCGGATCCGTGACTGGGAGCGCGCCATCGGCGAGTGCGAGCGGTTCGCGGAAGCCGCGTTGCGCTGGCTGAAGCGGCCCGACCCGGGCCTGCTGCGCCCCATCTGACCGGCTATCATTGCCCGATGCCCATCCCAGCGCCACGCAGCGTCGAGTTGATTCGCCACCCGGCCTCGCCCACCTTGGGCGTGGTCCGCCGGATCGACGTCGAGATCTCGACGACGACCGACGGTGCGCTGCGGCTGCGCTATTTCGTCGATGGCGACGTCAGCCGGATCCAGGTGCCCCCCCTCGCGCCCTCGCGGCCGACCGACGGACTCTGGCAGCACACCTGCTTCGAAGCCTTCATCGCCGGACACGCGTCGTCCGCCTACTGCGAGTTCAATTTCTCTCCGTCCACGCAATGGGCGTTCTACGGCTTCACCGGCTACCGCGAAGGCATGGCGCCGCTCGAGCATGCGACGCCGCCGAGCGTGGCGGCCAGCATCACGGACGACCGGATCGCGCTCGAGGCCATCGTGCCGCGCGAGACGCTGCTCGCGCTGCCCGGCGACTCGACGTTGCGGCTCGGCCTCGCCGCGGTCATCGAGCGCAACGACGGTGGCGTCTCGCACTGGGCGCTCGCGCATCCGTCCGAACGGCCCGACTTCCACGACCCGGCGGGCTTCGTGCTCGAGATCGACCGCAGCCTGCCATGGTGAGCTTCGGCATCGACCGGTTGCTCGCCGAACCGGAGCTGCGCCGGCCGCTGGCCGGACGCCGCGTCGCGCTGCTGGCGCATCCGGCCTCGGTGACCGCAAGCCTCGAGCACTCGCTCGATGCGCTCTGCACCCTCGACGACCTGCGGGTCACGGCAGCATTCGGCCCGCAGCACGGGCTGCGCGGCGACAAGCAGGACAACATGGTCGAGTCGCCGGATTTCCAGGATCCGGCCCATGGCGTGCCGGTCTTCAGCCTCTACGGCGAAGTGCGTCGGCCAACCGCGGCGATGCTCGACACGTTCGACGTGCTGCTCGTCGACCTGCAGGACCTCGGCTGCCGGATCTACACGTTCATCACGACGCTGCGCTATGTGCTCGAAGCGGCGGCACAGCACGGCAAGCCGGTCTGGGTGCTCGACCGCCCGAACCCGATCGGCCGCCCGGTCGAGGGGCTCACGCTGCGCGCCGGCTGGGAGAGTTTCGTCGGCGCCGGCCCGATGCCGATGCGTCACGGCCTCACGCTCGGCGAACTGGGCCACTGGTTCATCCGCACGCTGCGGCTCGACGTCGACTATCGCGTGATTGAAATGCGCGGCTGGCAACCGGAGGCGGCGCATGGCTACGGCTGGCCACTCGGCGAGCGGACCTGGGTCAACCCGAGCCCGAACGCGCCGAACCTGTGGATGGCGCGCTGCTATCCCGGCACCGTGATGCTCGAAGGCACGACGCTCTCCGAAGGCCGCGGCACGACACGCCCGCTCGAATTGTTTGGCGCGCCCGATCTCGACAGCAGCCTGTGGCTGGCCGAGATGCAGCGGCTCGCCCCGCAGTGGCTGCGCGGCTGTCGGCTGCGGCCGTGCTGGTTCGAGCCGACGTTCCACAAGCACGTCGGCCATCTCTGCGCGGGCCTGCAGGTGCACGTCGAGGACGCATCGTATGACCACGCGACCTTCCAGCCCTGGCGGCTGCAGGCGCTCGCATTCAAGGCGTTGCGACGGTTGCGTCCCGGGTACGAGCTGTGGCGGGATTTCCCCTACGAGTATGAGCAGGGCCGGCTCGCGATCGACCTGATCAACGGCAGCGAGCTGCTGCGGCACTGGGTGGATGACCCGGCGGCCGCGCCGTCCGACCTCGATGCGCTCGCCACACCCGACGAGCGTGCCTGGCGCGAGGAACGCGAGGACCTGCTGCTCTACCGCTGAGCGCGTGTCAGCGTCGCGCCGCGCGCTTGTCCCGCAGTGTCACGAACTCCTCGGCCGCAGTCGGATGCACGGCCACCGTCGCGTCGAACTGCTCCTTGGTGAGTCCCGCCTTCACTGCGATCGCGACGCCCTGGATGATCTCGGGCGCATCCGGCCCGACCATGTGCGCGCCGACGACCCGCTGGGTTGCCGCATCGACCACGAGCTTGACGAGCGTGCGCTCGTTGCGGCCCGACAACGTGTACTTGAGCGGACGAAAGGTCGCCGTGTAGACGTCCACGGACTCGTACGCCGCGGCGGCCGCGGCTTCCGACAGGCCGACCGTGCCGACCGGCGGCTGGCTGAACACTGCGTGCGGCACGTCGCGGTGATCCATGGCCACGCGCCGGCCGCCGAACAGCGTCGTCGCGACCGCCGCGCCTTCGCGGATCGCGACGGGTGTCAACGCGAAGCGATCCGTCACGTCGCCCACGGCATGGATGTTCGGCACGCTGCTGCGCGAGTACTCGTCGACGATCACGGCGCCGTTCGCGTCGAGCTGGACGCCGGCCGCTTCGAGCCCGAGGCCGGCGGTGACCGGCTGGCGACCCGTCGCGAACATGACGGCGTCCACGTCGAGCTGCTGCGGCGTGCCACCCGTGACGATCGTGGCCGCCAGAGAGCCGTCGGCGCGGCGCTCGATGCTGCGCAAGTCACAATGCAGGCGCACGTCGAGCCCCTTGCGCACCAGTTCGTCGTGCAGGTGGTGGCGCACGTCGTCGTCGAAACCGCGCAGGATCTGTTCGCCGCGGTAGGCGATCGTCAACTGCGCGCCGAGCCCGTGGAAGATGCCACCGAACTCGACGCCGACGTAACCGCCGCCCACGATCAGCACGCGGCGCGGCAACTCGGCGAGCTGGAACGCCTCGTCAGATGTGATCGCCAGCCCTGCGCCGGGGATGTCGGGCCGGACCGGGCGACCGCCCGTGGCGATCAGCACGTGCCGCGCCGTGTACCGTCGTGCCGCGATCTCGACGGTGTGCGGATCGACCAGCGTCGCCCGGCCCTCGTACAAAGAGGCGCCGGCGGTCTTGAGCAGCGTGCGGTAGATGTCCTCGAGCCGCGCGATCTCGCGATCCTTGTTGGCGATCAGCGTCGGCCACGAGAACGTCGCGTCCGCCGACCAGCCGTAGGCCGCGGCATCCTCGAGCTCCTCGCGGAAGTGCGCTGCGTAGACCAGCAGCTTCTTCGGCACGCAGCCGCGGATCACGCAGGTGCCGCCCGGCCGATCCGCCTCGGCAACCGCGACGCGCGCGCCGAAGCCCACCGCGATGCGGGCTGCACGCACGCCGCCCGAGCCGGCGCCGATCACGAACAGGTCGTGGTCGAACTGCGTCACGGTCACCTCACGTGGACCGACATCGCACCGATGCGCTCGATCGCGCAATGCACCGCGTCGCCCGCGACGAGCGACCCGACGCCGGACGGTGTTCCGGTCATGATGACGTCGCCTGGATGCAAAGTCATATAGGACGCGGCAGCGGCCATCAGCGCGTCGACCGAATGACGCATCTGCGCAGTGTTGCCTCGCTGCCGGACGTCGGACCCGACGGCGAGTTCGATCTCGAGGCCGCGCGGGTCCCGCAGCTCGTCGGCGGTGACGAGCCACGGTCCGAGCAAGGTGTATCCATCCAGCGACTTGCGCAACCCGCGGTCCTCGGGACCGCGCAGCGTGACGTCGATGCCGATGCAGTAGCCCGCGACGGCCTCGGACGCGGCGGGACTGGAGCCGCGTTCTACGCGACGGCCGATGACGGCCGCGAGCTCGACCTCGTGATCGACGCGGCGGCCCGGAAAAATGAGTTCGATGCCGTCGCCCGGCCCGGCGACCGACGAAGCGGCCTTCAGGAACAGTTCCGGGACGCGCCGCTGCGACCCGTCGGCGTCGTCTGCGACGGCGTCGTAGTTGTCGCGCACGGCGATCACCTTGCCAGGACTGGCGACCGGCGATCGCAGGCGCACTCGCGCGAGATCCAATGACGGCGCGACAGCGCTAGCCGACTCAAGCCAGGGAAGCAGGTTGTGGAGATGCGTGATCAGTGCGTCACCAGGGAGCGCGGGCCAGCGGACGGCCGGCAGGCGCTCGAGCACCGCGGAGACGTCGCGAACGACCGTGCCTTCCACGATGCCCAGGCGATCGTCATCGAAGCGGCAGAGCTTCAGGGTGCGGGCTCCATCACGCCTCGACGACGAGCGTCGCCAGCAGCCGCCGTGCGCCGGCCTCGATCTGGTCCATCATCAGGTCGAAACCGTCGGCCGCACCGAAATAGGGATCGGGCACCTCGCGATCCCCGAGGAACAGCTCGATGCGCACCGTGTTGCCCGCGGGCCGACGCTCCTCGAGCTGGCGCAGGTTTTCGCGGTCCATCGCCAGGATCAGGTCGCTGCCTGCGAAGTCTCGGGCGGTGATTTCCCGGCAGCGGAACGCGCCGAGGTCATAGCCCCGGGCTGTGCAGGCCGCGATCGTACGCGGGTCGGCCGTGTCACCCGCATGCTTGTCCTTCAGGCCGGCGGAACCGAAACTCGCCTGCTCGCCAAGGTCCGCGCGCTGCGCCATCGCGCGGCAGACCGCCTCGGCAGCCGGCGACCGGCAGTAGTTTCCGGCATCCACGAACAGGATCCTCATCGTTCCCCTCCGTTGCCTTTCTCACAGGCGGCCACCGCCGCATCCAGCCGTTCGAGCCACTCGGCCCCGTATCGCTCTGCATACCAGTCGCGCAACCCGCGCGTGGCCTCCCTGAACGCCTCCCGCTGCTCCGGCGTGGCCTCGTCGACGACACCACCGGAGACACGAAAGGCCTCGAACGCGGGTCCCTGGCGCGCCGTGGCGGCCTCGCGGGTCGCGATGGCGAGCACGCGAAATCCTTCCGCCACGACGGGCTTAAGGTCGGGTGGCAACGCCTGCCACTGCCGCTCCGAGTACCACCACATCGCACCCATGTAACTGTGGCGGTCGACGAACAGGAATCGCACGTGCTCGTGCAACTTCATGCCGACCACGTCCTGCACGCTGTTCTTCGTGCCGTCGAGCAGCCCGGCGGAAAGCGCGTAGTAGACCTCCGACCACGGCAGCGGCGTCGGGCTCGCGCCGAGCGCGCGCACCATCTCCTGCTCGAGTGCGGACGGCAGCGTGCGGATTCGCAGCCGAGCGAGGTCCGCCGGCGACTGGATGCGTTGCCGCGTCGTGGCGAAGCTGCGCCAGCCGCCCGTGTTGCCGACGGCCATCAGCCGCAAGCCAAGCCCCTGCTCGAGGATGGCGTCGCCCATCTGCGCCAGCAGCGGGCCATCCATGACGCACTCCGCAACTGCGTCATCGGCGAACGTGTACGGCAAGTCGAGCGCCTGCGCGGGCCCGAACAGCGCCGCGAGCCCACCGAACGTCGTCTGGTGCATCTCCAGCATGCCGCCCTGCAGGGCCTCGATGCACTCGCGCTCGCTCCCGCAGTACTGGCCGGAGGGAAAGACCTGCACGGCCACGCGCCCGCCGGTCGCCGCCTCGACGCTCTGCTTGAACGCCATGGCTCCCACGTAGTCCTCGTCGTCGCTGGAGGCCAGGAACGCGATCCGGATCGTGACTTCCGCACGCTCGGCGCGGGACAAGAACGCCCCGACCGCGCAGACCACCAGGATCACGGCGAGCAGCACGCGCATGACCAGCGGGTTACTCACTGGATCAGGCCGAGCGCACGCGGCAGCGCGAGGGTCAGCGCGGGAATGAATGTGACCAGGAACAGGATGAAGATCTCCATCGCGAGGAACGGCAACATCTCGCGCACGATGCTCTCGATGCGCACGCCCGAAACCGAGGAGGTGACGAACAGCACCAGGCCCATCGGCGGTGTGGCCAGACCGAGGGTCAGGTTGATGCACATGACCAGCGCGAAGTGCACGGGGTGCACCCCGATCTCGACGAAGATCGGCGCGAGCACCGGCCCGAGGATCAGGATGGCGGGGCCGGCGTCGAGGAACATGCCGATCAGCAGCAGCAGCACGTTCACGAGAAACAGCAGCACCGTCGGGTTGTCGCTCACCTGCAGCATGGCAGCGGCGATGCCCTCCGCCATGCCGGACACCGTAACCAGCCACGCGAAGGTGACGGCGGCGCCGACCAGCATCAGGATCACGCCCGACTGCATGGCGGTAGCGACGAATATGCGACGCATCTCGGCGAAGCCGACCGTGCGCAGGATGAATGGCGCGACGACGATCGCGTAGCCGGCCGCCACCGCTGCGGCCTCGGTAGCCGTGAAGTAGCCAGACAGCATGCCGCCGAGCAGGATCAACGGCATCACGAGCGCCAGTGCCGCCTTGCGGAACGCGTGGCCCCGTTCGCGCCACGTCGCGCGTCGCGAAGCGACCGGCAGGTTGTTTCGGGTGGCGAGGATGCGTGTCATGAGCATCAGCCCGAGGCCGATCATCACGCCTGGCACCACGCCCGCCGCGAACAGCGCGCCGATGGAGACGTTCATCACGAAGCCGTAGAGCACCATGATGCCCGACGGTGGGATAATCGGGCCCATCACGGCTGCCGCCGCAGTCACCGCCGCGGCGAAGCTGCGCTTGTAGCCGTTCTGCTCCATCGCCGGCACCAGCATCTTGCCGATGGCGGAGGCGTCCGCGACGGCGGAGCCGGAAATGCCGGCGAACAGCATCGATGACACGATGTTCACCTGCGCGAGCCCGCCGCGCACGTGGCCGATCAGCGACTGGCTGAAATTCACGATCGAGCGGGTGATGCCCCCCGAGTTCATCAACTCGCCCGCGAGGATGAAGAACGGCACCGCGAGCAGCGGGAAGCTGTCGACACCGTTGTAGAAGCGTGACAGCAGCGTCGCGAAGAACTGTCGCTGGTCGTCGAGCACGAGGCTCAGGCCCGGGCCGATCAACAACGCAAAGACGACCGGCGTGCCGAGCGCGAGCAGCGCGATGAAGATCCAGAAGAAAGCCGTGGACATGCGGCTCAGTCCCCGACGACGGCGGGCATCGCGCCTTCCATGACGATGCCCGAGGGTGCGCCGCTCACGTGCAGCAGCAGGCGCGCGAGCAGTTCGAGACCGACGAGGATCAGCATCGCGAACGCCGCGGGCACGACCGCGTAGACCCAGGCCATCTTGACGCCGAGCGTGCTGGCCATGATCTCCAGGCCGCGTGCCCAGAACGCGAAGCTCTCGATGAACAGCACGCCGAGGATCCACAGGATCAGCAGGTTCAGCAGCAGGCTCGTGAACGCCAGCAGCCGCGGCGGCAGCGCCTCGGCGAACGAGACGATCGCGACATGGGCGCCCTTGCGGTAAGCGTAAGGCGCGGTCAGCAACACGGACCACACGAGCGCGACCCGGGCGAGTTCCTCGGCCCAGTCGAGCGAATAATGAAACAGGCCGCGCGAGACGATCTGGGCCAGGGCGAGCGCCAGCATGACTGCGAGCAGAGCGGCGGCCAGGTTGCGCGCGAAGACCGACAGCGGTCCGTTGAGTCGTCCCAGCGTCGTCGCCACGCGGAGCAACAGCAACTTCATGTCCCCGGCACCGCTTGCCTCACAATCCCCGATGACAGCACAGTCCGCCCGGAGGCGGCCTGTGCCGGATTATGCGGCAGGCCGGGCCCGGAGGGCTCGGCCTGCGCCACGGTCAGCGCGTCCCGCCGAAGTTGGCCCGCAACTGGACTCCGAAGTAGCGATCCGCATCGCGCGGAATCTGCAATCGCGGAGCGTTGGCCGGCCCGCCCCGCGTCACGAGCGCGGCGAAGCTCTCGTCCGTCAGGTTGCGGCCGACGAACGTGACGCGGTAACGATCGTCCTTGTCCGCAATGGCGACCGTGAGGTCGAGCGTCGTGTAGGACGGGATCAGCGTGATCGCCGGCTCGTTCAGGTCGGAATACTGGTCATCCGTGTACACGAGCAGCAGTCCCGGCACGACGTCGACCGCGTCGAACTCCATCCGGTAGTCGCCTGCGAGCGTGGCCTTCCACTCCGGGGCCAGCGGCAGCTTGGTGCCGTCGCGCACCGTCGGTGTGGAACCCGGCGGCGTGAAGAACTGGTCCACCACCGCGTCGGTGTACGCGATGCCGCCGCTGATCGACAGGTTGTCGATCGGCCGGGCGAGGAAGTCGACTTCGAGGCCTTCGGTCGTCACGTCGCCCGCGTTGGTCAGCGTCGTGATCAGCACGTTGTTGAGGAACAGGAAGTTGTTCGCCTGGAAATTCTCGTACTTGGCGTAGAACGCGGCCGCATTGAGGACCACGCGCCCGTCCGCAAGCGTCGACTTCAGGCCGAGTTCGAACGAATCGGCGGTCTCGGCGTCGATGACCTCGGCGTTGTTCGCCGTCATGTTGAAGAAGACGTTGTAGGCGGGGCCCTTGTAGCCGCGGGCATAGGTCGCGTACCCGACCAGGTCGTCGGTGAAGTCGAACTGCGCGCCGGCGCGCCCCGAGAATTCGTCGGAGCTGTTGCTGCCCGAGAGCCGCGCCGTCCCGCCACCCGGCTGGGTGCGGATGCCCGGACCCGGAATCGGCGAGAAGTTGTACAGGTGGTCGAAGCTCAGGTCGTCATAGGTCCAGCGCAGGCCGGCGATCAGGCGCCAGCGCTCCGCGACGTTGAAGGTGCCGTCGGCGAACGCGGCGAAGTTGTCGAAGTCCGCGCCGAAGTCGGCGTTGGCGGAAGGCGCCTCGATCACGGAGGCGGTCGGCGTGCACGGCTGGAGGCCGGTGGCGTCGGCCGGCAGCGTGCTGGACCGGCACACCTGCGTATCGCGGCGGAAGTACCGGTCGGCGCTCGTCTTGGCGTAAAAGAGCCCGGCGACGTAGTCGACGAACTCGCCGCCCGGCGAGGCGATGCGCAACTCCTGCGAGAAGGTGTCCTGGGTCTGCGGGCCGAAGTCGTGCAACTGGTTGATGCCGACGTAGGCCGGGCCGGCATCGAGCCAGTCGCCCTCGCGGATTTCGGTCGAGTCCCAGGTGCGGTATGCGGTGATCGACGTGAGCGTGTAGTCGCCGATGCCGACGTCGGCCTGCGCCGAGAGGCCCCAGGCCTCCTCCTCGGAACTCATCACGAGGTTCTGGCGGACCTTGCGGCTCTCGTCGCCCTTCAGGTAGTCAGTGCCTTCGAGCAGACTGCCCACGGCCGCAGCCTGCGCGCCGGTCAGGGGAGCGCCGATCACCTCGACGCAGCAGTTGTCGTCGGACTTGCGGTAGTCGCCGATGAACGTGAGCTCGACGTTGTCGGTCGGCTCGGCCACCCAGATCGAGCGGATGCCCCAGCGATCGTAGCCATTGAGCTTGCCGCCGGCCTTCGTGTCGCTGATGTTGTCGATGTAGCCGTCGAAATCGCCCCAGGTCGCCGTGGTGCGTCCCCGCAGGCGGTCCGAAACCGGGGTGTCGACCGCTGCCTTCAGGCGGATCTCGTCGTCCTCGTACCAGCTCAGGTCGGCATAGCCGCCGAACTCCTTGCCCGGGCGCGTCGACACGACGTTCACGACGCCCGCCGAGGAATTCTTGCCGAACAGCGTGCCCTGCGGGCCGCGGAGCACTTCGACGCGCTCGACGTCGTAGAAGTCGCCGAAGGCCTCGCCCGCGGATGACAGCACGACACCGTCGAGCACGAAGCCCACGCTCGGCTGGGCCGCGATCGCGAAGTTGATCGTGCCGACGCCGCGCAGGAACAGCGACTGGTTGAGCTGGGTGTTCGTCTTACGGACGTTGAGCGACGGCACGAGCTGGCGCAGCGACTCGGCGTTGAAGCCACCGACGGAATCGAGCGCGCTGCCGCTCAGCACCGACACGGCGATCGGCACTTCCTGCAGGTTCTGCTCGCGCTTCTGCGCGGTCACGATGATCTCTTCGAGGGCCCCGGTCGCGACGGCCGCCTCCTGCGCACGCGCTGCCGGCGCGCTGGCGAGCGCGGCGAGGACGGCAAGGGCAACCGGGCTCATGGACTTGCGGGACGAGCGGACATGCATGGTTGGTTCTCCCCGGGACTGTTCTATTGGTGTCGCGCTGCGGCCGCAGGCGCCGCGCGGATTCCTGGCGAAAATGACGGTAGCACGAAGATTCTATGTCTTACAACCCTTATATAAGACATCGAATATACGTTGCGCGCCCGCCACGCCGGGCGCGACTGCGACGCCCGAGGCGCCTCGCGCTACGCTGCCATCCAGGTCTCGGTGACGACGGGCTCGACACCGAGTTCACCCGTGTGCCGCACGAGCGGCCCGAGCGGAATTCCGGTGCCGCGGCGCGCGAACACGGCCAGCTCGTCGAGCGCGAGCACGAGCTCGTGCGTCCGGCCCCCGGCGAAGTGGCCGCCCGCCGGGAAACGGCACCACTCGCCTTCGGGCAGGTAGACGCGCACGCGCCCTGACGGATCGAGGCACGGGGCGACGAGCAGGTCCGCGCCGCAGAAGAATTGCTGCTCGAACGCCCAGGCCGCGGGCTCGCCAGGGCAGGCGAGCGCCATGGCACGCTGCACCGGCAGGCCGGTCGCGCTCGCCTGCTCGACCGCGCGCCACAGGTACGGCAGCAGCCGGTAGCGCAGCTCGAATGCGGCCATCGCGGCCCGCTCGGCCTGCGCGCCGTACGACCACGGTTCGCGGGGACCGATGCCGTGCAGGCGCATGTGCGCCGAGAACACGCTCGCCTGCGCCCAGCGCACGTAGAGCAGTGGGTCGCGCTGGTCACCGTAGAAGCCGCCGACGTCGGTGGCGTAGAACGGCGCGCCGGTCATGCCCCAGGACAATCCGCCGCGGATGCTCGCGGCGAGGCCGCCCCAGTCGGCCTGCGGATCGCCGCCCCACTGCGACGGATACCGCTGCGAACCGGACCAGGCGCAGCGGCTGAACAGGAAGCCGCCGTCCCGGGCGTACCGTCCCACCGCCTCGTGCACGCAGCGGTTGTAGAGCAGCGCATAGACGTTGTGCAATGCATCGCCCTGGGCGCCGTCCGCAGCCACCATGTACGGCTCGACCTGTTCGCCGAAGTCCGGCTTGATCATGTCCACGCCGAGCTCGAACAGTTCGCGGTGACGGTCGCGCCAGTACGCGTAGGCCTCCGGCTGCGTGAAATCGAGCAGGCCCGACTCGGGAAGCGGCGTCAGTACCTTGCCGAACGGCTCGAGGTCCCACTGGTA
>Ga0209253_10002755_pt1 | contig 15536 bp, 15 predicted proteins | sample FrelakmetBRP12BR_FD_187145 | JGI IMG/M metagenome (GOLD analysis project Ga0209253, IMG submission 187145) | Freshwater lake sediment microbial communities from the University of Notre Dame, USA, for methane emissions studies - BRP12 BR (SPAdes)... | ecosystem: Environmental > Aquatic >...
TGTGCCCTCCCCCGCCGGCAGTGCGCCCGCAGGCCCCGCGCCGGCGTTCGACGCGACGGGGTTCCCGTCGCTCGATCCGCTGATGGCGCTCGGCACGTCGACGCCGCTCTTCGCGACGCTTGCGCAGTGGCAGCGGCTCGACCTGCCGTCGGCGATCGCGGAGGCCGCGCCGCGGAGCGATGCGGGCGGCAACGTCGTCCCGTTCAACCTGGTTCCGCACATCCGCGCCGCGATCGACGGCCAGATCAGCAACGACACGGACCGCATCACGATGGATGTGATCGCGCTCCTGTTCGACTATATCTTCCGCGACAGGTCGATTCCGGACTCGCTGCGCAGCCTGTTCGGACGCCTGCAGGTGCCGATCGTGAAAGCGGCGCTGCTCGACCGCACGTTCTTCTCGGACAGGGGGCACTCGGCGCGGCAGTTGCTCGACCATCTCGCCGACGCCGCCATCGGCGCCACGCACGACGAGAACTACCGCGCCGCGTTCACCGCGCTCGCGACCGAGGTCATCGACGACATCTGCCGCGACTTCGAAATCGACGTCGATGTCTTTCGCACGGCCAATGCGCGGCTCGCCGCGTTCATCGAGGCCGAGCGGGCAAAGGTCGCGACGGCGACGACCGAAGACGTCGCGGAGGCGCTGACCGCCGAGCAGAGCGAAGCGGACCGGTCGCACGTGCGCGCGTTCCTCCGCGACCGCCTCGCGGGCGTCGACGTGCCATTCGAGGTGCGCGGATTCGTCGAGACCGTGTGGGCCGAGCACATGGCGCAACTGCGCCACGAGCACGGGCCCGAGAGTGCAGAATGGAACGCCGCGTTGAGCACGCTCGACGACATGCTCTGGAGCATCGTCGCCAAGGAGCGCACGGCGCAGAAGTCCCGGCTCACGAAGATGATCCCATCGCTGATCGGCGCATTGCGCCGCGGCGCGGCGGCGCAGAACGTCGCGCCCGAACGCGTGCGCGCCTTCCTCGAGGCGCTCTACGAGCTGCACATCGCCGCCATCAAGCCGAAAGCGGAGGACGCCGTGCCGGCCGCGGCCGCACCGCCCGCGCCCGTACCCGTCGTCAGCGTCCACGATTACGTGAGCGAGATGGCGGTCGGCACGTGGCTCGCGTTCACCAAGGAAGACAAGGCCATCAACGCGCGCCTGACGTGGGTAAGCCCGTTGCGCACGAAATACCTGTTCACGAGCCGATCGCGCGCCCGCGGGTTCGTCTACACGCCGGAGGAACTCGCGTACGAGCTCGGGGCAGGGCTGATCCACCTCGTCGTCGAGCCGGTGCCGCTGTTCGACCGCGCCGTGAGCGCGGCGCTCGACACGCTCGCCGCACGCCAGGGAAGCCCCGCCGCCGCCTGACACCAGCGTGCCTCGCGCACGCTCTGCGATAATGCTCCGTTCCGGCAGGTACTCCCCGCCGAACCGCCTCGGAGCCCCGATGACCTTCGCGTTCGCACGCCGTGGCGTGCGACTGTTGCCCTGGTTTCTCGCCTTCCTGTCGTGTGCGGCACCGGCGCAGCTGGGCGGGCCGCCGCCGCCGGACGCGCAGTCGGTGCTGGCGGCCGCGAAGGCGGCCAGCGGCGGCGCCGCGTGGGACGCGCTGCGTTCGCAGCACAGCAAGGTCGCGATCCGGGCCGGCGACGTGACGGGTGTCGCCGAGCGCTGGAGCGAGGTCCTGACGGGCCGCTCGCTGATCGCGTACACGATCGGCCCGGTGACCGGCGCCGCCGGTTTCGATGGCAGGCTCGCCTGGTCGCAGGACGCGGCCGGTCAGTCCACCGTGGAGGCGTCCGACAGCGCGCGCGAGCTTGCCGTCAACGCGGCCTACCGCGACCGGCTCGCGTTTTGGTACCCCGAGCGCGCGCCGGCGCGCATCGCGTACAAGGAACGCGCCGGCGCGGACGGCGCCGAATTCGACGTCATCCGGATCACGCCCGAGGGTGGACGGCCCTTCGAGCTGTGGGTCAACACGGAAACGAGGCTGATCGAGCGCCTCGTCGAGCGCGAGGCACAGGAGACGCGCACCGAGATCTACATGGACGTGCGCGAGTTGAGCGGCGTGAAGATCCCCTTCCGCGTGCGGGCGTCGCGCAGCGACGGGCGCCGCGACGAACTGATCGTCGTCGAATCGATGGCGTTCAACGAGCCGCTGACCGGCATCTCGTTCGCGCAGCCAGCGCCCCCTTCGCCCGATTTCGCGTTTCCCGCCGGGAAGGCCTTCGTCGAAGTCCCGTTCGAATTGCACGACGGCCACCTGTTCCTGAACGTGATGCTGAATGGCAGGGGTCCGTTCCGCATGCTGCTCGATTCCGGCGGCGTCAACGTGCTGCTGCCGCAGACGGCGGCGAAGCTCGGCATCCAGGCCGAGGGCGCGGCCGTCGGCGGCGCGAAGGACGACGGCGGCGTCACGCGCGTCGACCGGCTCGAGTTCCGGGGCATCGTCGTCGAACGCCAGGCCTTCGCGGTCTTCGACCTCGATGCGCTCATGCGGCGCGTCGAGGGCCTGCCCGACATCGCCGGCGTCGTGGGCTACGAGCTCTTCCGGCGCTTCCCCGTGAAGCTCGACTTCGAGCGCTCGCGCGCCACGTTCTACAACCCGCAGACGTTCCAGTACGCGGGGGCCGGCGCGAAGCTGCCGATCGCGTTTCGCGGCACGCGGCCCCAGGTCCGCGGCCGTGTCGACGGCGTCGAAGGCGACTTCGTCGTCGACACCGGCAGCCGCGGATCCTTGACGCTGACGCTGCCCTTCGTCGAGGCGAACGACCTCGTCGCGCGATACGGCGCGAAGGTCGCGGTCATTTCCGGCGCGGGCACCGGCGGCCACGTGCGCGCATTGCTGGCGCGCGCGAACACGCTCGAGTTGTCGACGCTCGTCGTCAAGGATCCGGTCACCTCGCTTTCGCGCCAGGAAGGCGGCCCGCTCGCCGGCCCGGATCTCGCCGGCAACCTGGGCCACGGGATCCTGCGCCGGTTCAACATCACGTTCGACTACGCGGCGGGAGCGCTCTACCTCGAGCCGAACGCGAACTTCGGCCAGCGCGAGGTCTACGACCGCGCGGGAGTGTGGATCGAACGCGGCCGCAGGGGCTTCGAAGTCGTCGACGTCGTCGCGGGCGGACCGGCCGACGTGGCGGGCATGAAGGCGGGCGACGTCGTCATCGCCGTCGACGGCCAGGACGTCGCCGCGATGTCGCTGGCGGCCGCGCGCGCGCGGCTGAAAGGTGCGGCCGGCCGGAAGGTCCGGCTCACGATCGACGGCGGCGCGCAGCGGATCGTCACGCTGCGCGATCTCGTCTGACGCCGCACGCGCAGCGTGCGGCCGGCGGCGGCACGACGCGATGACCGCCGCGCCGCCCGGCAGCTTCCTGGCACTCGCGACGCTGACGGCGCCGCTGTTCCTGCTCGTCTTCGTCGGCTACGCGCTGTCCCGCTGGGGCCGCTGGCCGAAGGCCGGGTCGGATGCGCTGACGCGCTTCGTGTTCGCCGTCGCGATTCCCGCGTTGCTGTTCCGCCTCATGAGCGACTTCTCACGCCTGCCGCCGGTCGACGCGCGCCTGCTGGTCGCCTATTTCGGCGGCAGCATCGTGACGTTCGTCGTCGCGCGCGTCGTTGCGGCGAAGGCTTTCGGGATGGACGGCGCGTCGCAGTCGATCTTCGGCGTCGGCACGATCTTCTCGAACACGGTGCTGCTCGGCATCCCGCTCGCGAAGGTCACGCTGGGCGACGCGGCGCTGCCGTCGGTCTCGCTGGTGATCGTGTTCAACTCGCTGCTCCTGTGGACGCTCGTGACCGTCTCGGTCGAGTGGGCGCGCAATCGCGACCTCTCGGCGCGCGGGCTCGGCATGACGGCGTTCGGCGTCATCACGAACCCGGTCGTCGCCGGCATACTGCTCGGCACGGCGTTCGGCTTCACCGGTCTTCCGCTGCCCGGCTTCGCCGCCGACACGCTGGGCCTCATGAGCCAGGCCGCCGTGCCGATGTCGCTGATCGTGCTCGGCATGGGGCTTGCGGAATACGGGATCAGCGAAGGCTGGCAGGCGAGCCTCGCGCTCGCCGTGCTGAAGCTCGCGCTGTTCCCGCTCGCCGTCTACGCGCTGGCGGTCGCGCTCGCGTTGCCGCCGCGCGAAACGCAGGCGATCGTGATGCTCGCATCGCTGCCCGTCGGCGCCAACGTGTACCTGATGGCGCGCCAGTTCGGTGCGCTCGAAGGACCGGTCGCCGCGAGCCTCGTCGTGACCACGCTCGCCGCCGCCGCGACGACGCCGTTCCTGCTTTCACTGATGCACTGACGAGCGTCGCGGAAAGGCATGACAAACACCCCGTCGTTCCCGCGCAGGCGGGAACCCAGTGACTTTCCTCGTACGACACTGGGTCCCCGCCTCCGTGGGGACGACGGGAGTCTTGCGGATGCGGTCACTCAATTCGGGAACGATCGGTAATACCTTGGCACGGGCACTGCCCGATCGCCACGGTCGTCCAATGCACGCGCAGCCCGCCCGTGCGAAAATAGCGGCGCTGCATTCACCGACCAGGCCATGCCCATTTCCAGTTCCGATTCCAAGCCCCCGAAAGCCTACGTCGTCCGCCGCTCCGCGATCCACGGACGCGGCGTGTTCGCCACGATGGAGATCCTGCGCGGCACGCGCATCGTCGAGTACAAGGGCAAGCGCACGTCGTGGGACGATGCCCTCGCGCGGCCGGACAGCGACCCGGACGATCCCGCGCACACGTTCCTGTTCGAGATCGACGACGGCCGCGTGATCGACGCGCGCGTGCGCGGCAACGCCGCGCGCTGGATCAACCACTCGTGCACGCCCAACTGCGTGACGCACGAGCACGACGGCGGTCGCGTGTTCATCGAGGCGAAGCGCCGCATCCGGCCCGGCGAGGAGCTGACGTACGACTACCGGCTGACGATCGACGGGCGGCTCACGCGCAAGGAGCGCGCGCAGTACGCGTGCCGCTGCGGCACCACGAAGTGCCGCGGCACGATGCTCGCTGGCAAGACCACCCGGTGACCTCCGCGCGGGGCGCGCGGCGCGTCACGCCTCGAGGAAGCGGGCGAAGGCGCCCGGCGCCTCGCGCTCGGTGTTGAGCGCGTTCTCGGGCGCGGCGACGTCGATGAACCCGAGTGCCATCCCACACAACAGCACCTCGCCGTCCGGAATCGGCAGCACGCCGCGTACGACGCGGTGGAATGGCGTGACCGCCGCCTGCGGGCACGTGTGCAGCCCGTACGCGCGCGCGGCGATCATCACGCCCTGCACGAACATCCCGGCGTCGAGCCAGCCGCCCTGCGCGAGGTCCCGGTCCAGCGTGAAGATCAGTTCCACCGGCGCCCCGAAGAACGTGAAGTTCTTCGCATGCTGCGCGTGCATCGCGGCCCGGTCGCCGCGCGTGATGCCCATGATGCCGTAGTAGTCCCAGCCGAGCTTGCGCCGCCGGGCCAGGTACGGATCGCGCCACTCATCCGGGTAGTACGCGTACTCCTGCGTGTGCTCGCGCGCCCCCCGCCCCTGCGCGTCGTGCGCGGCCATGAGCGCCGCCGACAACCGGTCGCGCGCGGCGCCCGTCGCGACGTAGACCTTCCACGGCTGGCAGTTCGTGCCGCTCGGCGCGCGCGCGGCCAGCGTCAGGATGCCCTCGATCGTCGCGCGCGGCACTGGCGTGGGCAGGAAGCCGCGCACCGAGCGCCGCGACAGCAGCGCGCGCGCGACCGGCACGCCTTCGGGCGGCACGCCTGCGGGAAGGAGGGGTTCACGGTACATGGCGGCGGCGGAAGCGGCGGGGCGACGCGTCCGAGTATGCCATTGCGCGGCCGCCGCCACGCGCGCCGCGGCAGCCCGATAACCCCCGGCTAATGCGACGATAGTAATAATTAATTCGTATTAACGATGTCGCGTCCATAACATTCGAATAGTTCGCATTCGCAACCTGTTCCGGCCCGCGCCGGACCTGCCCGCCAAAGGAGCATTCATGAAGACCGTAGGCCAGAAACTGGAAGCATTCAACGTCGTCGGCGTGAAGCCGGGATTCAACCGGCACGAGGAAAACGGCGTGTCCGCGTTCGAGCCGATCAACGAGCAGTCGTTCGCCGGCAAGTGGAAGATCATCTATTTTTACCCGAAGGACTTCACGTTCGTGTGCCCGACCGAGATCGTCGGCTTCGCGAAGCTCGCGCCCGACTTTGCCGACCGCGACGCCGTCGTGCTGGGCGGGTCCACCGACAACGAGTTCTCGAAGCTCGGCTGGCGGCGCGACCACAGGGACCTGGCGAGCCTCAACCACTGGCAGTTCGCCGACTCGACGGGCTCGCTCGTCGACCAGTTGGGCGTCCGCGACGCCGCGGAAGGCGTGGCGCTGCGCGCGACGTTCGTCGTCGACCCGGACAACGTGATCCAGCACGTGTCGGTCAACAACCTGAACGTCGGGCGCAACCCCGAGGAGATCCTGCGCATCCTCGATGGGCTCCAGACCGACGAGCTGTGCCCGTGCAACCGCGCGGTGGGCGGCACGACGATCTAGCTCCCTCTCGAAGTCGCCGCGCACAGGCCGCGCGCCGCCCCGCTCTCCCCGCATCCCGCCCGCGAAAGGAAATTCGCCATGCAATTCATCGCCGCCCTCAAGGAACGCGTGCCCGACTACGCGAAGGACATCAGGCTCAACCTGGACACCGTGATCGCGCGCTCCAGCCTGCCGGCCGCGGCCGCCGAGGGCGCGGCGCTCGCCGCCGCGCTCGCAGCGAAGTCGGCCCCGCTCGTCGACGCGATCCGCACCCAGGGCGCGCTCGATCCCGCCCACCAGCAGGCCGCGCTCACCGCCGCCTCGCTGATGGGGATGAACAACGTCTGGTACCCGTTCGTCGCGATGGCGGGCGATCCGGACCTCGCGACGCTGCGCGCCGATCTCCGGATGAATGCCTACGCCACCCACGGCGGCGTCGACCGGCAGAGCTTCGAGCTCTACGCGCTCGCAGCGTCGATCGTCGGCAGGTGCGAGTTCTGCATCCGTTCGCACTACAAACTGCTGAAGGAAACGGGCATGTCCACGCAACAGCTGCGCGACGTCGGCCGCATCGCCGCGGTCGTCAACGCCGCCGCGCAGGTCGTTGCGGCCGAATCACCGGCCGAGGAACGCATCGCGGCATGACGCGACGCCGGTTCGGCGCGGCTCGTCGGGCCGCGCCGACCGCAAGTCTGCGCGGGCAGCGGCCGCGCGCCGCCGGGCCTTAGAATCCGCCCGATGACAACGCGACGACGCCTCGCAAGTCTCCTGTCCGCGACATGCGCTGCCGCGGCGCTGCTCGCGACCGTCCCGGCGGCCGCCCAGTCCGGCGCGTCCTCTGCCACGGGGCTGCCCGGCCTGTCCGCACTGCCGAAGGCGCCCGCCGACACCCGCCTGCCCGGGGTCGACCCGCGCGAATGCGGAACGTCCAAGCATGCGGCGCTCTGCGCGATGGGCCGCTGGGCGAAGTTCGCGCGGATGGACGTCAAGCTCACGTGGGGTGCGTTCTCCGGCGTCTACACGATGGAAAAGCCGGTGAACGGCGAAGTCCTGACGACCTATGCCGAGCGCATGCCGCGCGGGCGGCGCGGGGGTGAGGTCCTGCTCGTCAGCGACGACGCGTTCGCGTACCGGACGCGCGAGAAGCTGCCGTCGGACGCCGACCTCCTCGACTACATGCTTGGCGCGCCCAACATGGCGACGCAGCTGGTCGCCGTGCTGCTCGACCAGGGCGTGCTGGAAGCGCCTTCCGACGTGACGCAGCCGCGCACGTTGTCGGCCGGAAGCGCCACGCAGTTCCTGCGCACCGAAACTCCCAACACGGCGGCGCTGTACGGGCCGCCCTGGCGCGTGACCGGAACCCTGCGGCCGGGAGGGGACGGCCATCTCGCGTTCGCGCTGCGGCTGACGTTCCGGCCCGTCGACGTCCGCGGCAAGGCCGACGCGACGCGCACCGAGACCATCGACCTTGCCGGCACCGTGTCCTACCGCGACCCGCGCGCCGCCATGTCCGACACCTTCGACCTGGTGGGCTGGAAGCTCGTGCGGGACGGCAGCGAACTGCCCGCGGTCGCCACGCTGAAGGAGGCTCGCTCGAGCGTCGGGCGCTAGCCATTCCACGCGCAGCGAGGCCATTCCGGTTTACCCGGTCACACGCTCGCGCAGGGGGTCAGCCCTCCGGTCATCGCGGCGAGCGCCGCCGCACTTCGCCAACCGTTCGTCATCGCACGCACCTCCGTGTCCACGGGACCGCCTGTCGTCACGGCATCCTAGCGACCGCGCGCGCCTTCAATGTGCTGCGCAACATCGCGGCAGCGTGCAGATCAGCGCGCCGTTGCCCCGCCCGCGTTACACCGGCACAATCGATGCCGAGGAAGCGCGCGACCCATCCTGCGGTCCGCGCACAACCAGCACATGGCACGCAAGACAAGCAATCGCCCCGCGGGCACCACGGTCGTCGTCGAAGTGGATTCGCGCTATCTGGCCGACAATCCGCTCGGCGATCCGCACATCCGCAAGCTCGCGGTGTGGCTGCCGCCCGGCTACGACCAGGGCGTCGCGCGCGGGCGGAGCGCCGGACGCGGCCGCCGGTATCCGGTGCTGTTCGACCTCGTGGGCTTCACGGGTTCCGGACTCGCGCATCTCAACTGGCGGCCCTTCGACGAGAACGTGCCGGAACGGGCCGCGCGGCTCATCCACGAGAAGAAGATGGGGCCGGCGATCATCGTGTTTCCCGACTGCTTCACGTGCCTGGGCGGCAACCAGTACGTCAATTCGTCCGCCATCGGCCGGTACGCCGACTACCTGACGCGCGAGTTGATTCCCTACGTCGATCGCGAGTTCCGGACGCTCCCGTCGCGCGATCACCGGGGCTGCTTCGGCAAGTCCTCCGGCGGGTACGGCGCGATCATCCACGGGATGAAGTACGCGCGCTACTGGGGCGCGATCGGCGACCATTCCGGCGACGCATACTTTGAATTCTGCTACCTGCACGACTGGCCGCGGACGCTCAACGAGCTCGACCGCTTCCGCAAGCCGCGCCGCAAGTCCGGCCGGCAGCACATGCGCGAGCTGCCGCAGGACGGCGCCGACGATGGCCGCGTCCGTCGGTTCCTCGAGCACGTCTGGAAAAAGGAAAAGCTGAACGACGCCGAGGCGCATGCGCTGATGGAGATCGCGATGGCCGCGACCTACGACACCGACCCTAAGGCGCCCGGGGGCTTCCGGCTGCCCGTCGACCTCGAGACGGGAGAGATTCTGCCGAACCGGTGGGCGCAGTGGCGCAAGCACGACCCGATCCATCTGGTCGGCACCTACGCGGACAACCTGCGCTCGCTCGCGGGCATCTACGTCGATTGCGGCTGGCGCGACCAGTATCATCTGCATTTCGGCGCGCGCATCCTGTCGCGCCAGCTCACCGTGCACGGCATCCGGCATCGGTACGAGGAGTTCGACGACACGCATTCGTCGATCGACTACCGGATGGACGTGAGCCTGCCGTTCCTCTACCGTGCCCTGAAACCTTGAGGTTGCGCATCATGCAATCGTTTCGCCTGCTGATTTGCGCCATCGCGGCGTGCGCGTTCGCGATCGCTGGCATCCCCGTCGCATTCGCCAATGCCGACGTTGCATCGCCGCCGGGCAGCAACATGGACCTGGACCTGGGGTCCGCCGCAGTCAAGGAGAAGGATTGGGATCGCGCGGTGCAGTACCTCGTGATCGCGGCCAACGTCGAGCCGACGAACGCCGACGTGCAGAATCTCCTGGGCTATGCGTACCGCAACCAGCGGAAGTTCGACTTGGCGTTCGTCCACTACAAGGAGGCGCTGCGGTTGAACCCGAAGCATCGCGGCGCCCACGAGTACATCGGCGAAGCCTATGTGCTCGTCGGCGACAAGGCCAAGGCGCAGGACCACCTGGCGGCGCTCGAGCGCATCTGCGGCAAGGGTTGCGAGGAATACCAGGACCTTGCGCGCGCCATCGCGCAGGCGAAGTAGCGGTCCGCACGGGCAAACGGGAGACACGCGATGCGTTGGGGTGACATGCGACCGAGCGACAACGTCGAGGACCGCAGGGGCAGCGGCGGCGGCGGCGGATTCCCGGTGGGTGGCGGCATGCGGTTGGGCGGCGGTGCACTGATCATCATCGTGATCGTGAGCCTCCTCTTCGGCGTGAATCCGATGCAGTTCCTGGGCATGATGGAGGGCGCGGGGCCGGTGGTTGCGCCTCCGCAGCAGACGTTGCCAACGCCCGCGGGCGGGGCACCGGCCGCGGCCGCGAAGGACCCGGAAGGCGTGCTGGTCAAGCGCACGCTCGGCGACACCGAGGACGTCTGGACCGAGTTGTTCCGAGCGATGGGCTCCCGCTACGAGCCGCCGAAGCTCGTGCTATTTTCGCGCGTTGACCGCTCGGCGTGCGGGACCGCCAACGCGGCGAGCGGCCCGTTCTATTGTCCGGCCGACCGCAAGGTCTACCTCGACACCGCGTTCTTCCAGGAACTGAGCTCACGCTTCGGCGCGCCCGGAGACTTCGCGGCCGCGTACGTGATCGCGCACGAGATCGGCCACCACGTGCAGAACCAGATGGGCACGATGCAGAAGTTCGACCAGGCAGCCGCGCGCATGGATGCCCGGCAGCGCAACGCGATGAGCGTGCGGCTCGAACTGCAGGCCGACTGCTACGCCGGCGTGTGGGCGTTCTACGCCGCGAAGCGCAACCTGCTCGAGCCCGGCGACCTGGAAGAGGGACTGCGCGCCGCGTCGGCCGTCGGCGACGACACGATCCAGAAGCGGTCACAAGGCCACGTGGTGCCCGACGCGTTCACGCACGGAAAGGCGGAGCAGCGCGTACGGTGGTTCCGCACCGGGTTCAAGACCGGCGACCCGCGCAGCTGCAACACGTTCGCCACGAAGGACGTCTGACCCGCGGCGAGCGTACGCGCGACGGCGCCTTTCCGCACGGTCGGGCGCGCGACTGCTTTCGTCAGCGCTTGGCGGGCGCGCCGTCGGCCTGGAACCGTACGCGGCGCACGATGCGGTCGTACTCGGCCTCGACCGCCAGCGTGACCTCCTCGCCTTTCGCCGTGTACACGCGGCCGCCCCTTGCGCGGCACGCGTTGCGCTCGTACTGGCACGGCCCCATCTCGGGGTGGCGGCGGCACAGCTGCTCGACGCGTGGCTCGTAGTCGATCGTCGAACGTCCGCCGGCGACAACGCACAGATAGAGCGGGCCCGGCGGGAAGTCGAGCGAAGGCAGCACCACGCCGGGCGGCAGGACGATCGCCGGTGCCACCGTCATCGGCGGTGTCGGCTGCGGCGCCGCAGGCGGAGTTGGCGCTACCGGCGGCGGCGACGCCTGCTGGCACGCGGCGAGCGCGACCGCCGCGAACCACGCGCCCGCCGTGCGACCGATGCGCAGATGTCTCGTGAACATGCGTTCATGTAACCACGGGCCTTCGCTGCCGCGCAAGCCTGCGGGGCGCGCCGTGCGATGCCCACGCACACGTGCATCGGCCCGGCGGACACGCGCCCGACGCGATCGCTATTCACGCGCACGGATGCCCGGTGGGTGCAGGAACGCTAAAATGGCGTACTTCCACTGTTCGCGAAGGACTCCGATCATGTTCGCACGCTCGCTCGCCGCCGTCGCCCTGGCCGCCACCGCCCACATTGCCCTCGCGCAGACCGCCGCGCCCGCGCCTGCGGCGGCGGCACCCAAATGCGAGAAGCCCGATCCGCACCCAGGCAGGCTCGCGTCCGACATGAAGCGCAAGCAATGGACCAAGGAAGTCAACGACTGGCAGGCCTGCATGAAGGTCTACATCGGCGAGATCGGCGCGAAGGCCGACGCGGCCGTCAAGGCGGCCAATGCCGCGGTGGCGGAGTCGAACGCGGCGATCTCGGCCTACAACGAGGCGGTCAAGGATTTGCAGGCGCAGGCCGAAGCCGCGCGCTGACTCGGATCGTCAGGGCTGCATCGGCGTGCGGTCGATGCGCGCGACGACGCCGCTGTCGCACGTGACGACCGTGCGCTCGGGTTCCGCCACGGTCGGCGCCCATGCAACGCGCACGACCGTGCGCAGCAGCATCGAGTCGAATTCCTCGAGCGTCGATTCGGCGGAGCCGAGCGCGCTCTCGAGCGGCGCGCACGACATGCCCGTCGTGAGCGCCTTGCGTGCCGACACGAACGATGGATCCGGCGGCGCGACGCCGGCCGGATCCACGTCGTTCGACCAGGCCACGACGCCGCCGCGAAATCCCACGCGCGTCTCGAGATCGCCTCGCTTGTAGACCCAGACTTCCGTCGCGCTTTCGTCCGCGTTGCCCGGCCGCATGGTCTGCGGTGACCCGAATGCCCGAATGACGAAGGCGCGCGGCATGCCCGCCAACACCCGCTTCTGCTTCACGGCCGCGTCCCAGGCTTCGGTCGCGTCCTCATCCTGCCGCGTAGACCCGTTGTCGATCGACAACGACAGGCGGCCGCCTTTCTGCGTGTCCGGGCACGGCTGCTGCTGGTAGGTCGTGCGGCCGGCGCGGTCCACGCACTTGTAGACCTGCGCGAGCGCAAGCCCCGGGATCGCGAGCGCAACCGCGTATGCACAAACGCCTCCGACCAGGCGGCAAGCGCGGCTCATTTCACGACGGTCCGCTCGACGTCGGCGACCTTGGCGTCGGCGCACGTGAACACCGTGCGCATCTGCGGGTCGCCGATGGTCGGTTCGTAGGTGTACCGAATGCCCGCTGCGGCACCGGGCGCTGCGGTCACCGCCTCCTGCCTGTCCGCAGCGCCGATTTCCGCGAACACGTGCTCGCAGTATCGCCCGGCAATGACGAAGCGGCGATTGTGCGCGCCCTGCAACGCCCCGGCGGCGGCCACGGAGGCCGCCCCGCCGGATCCGCCCGGCAGCGCATCCCGGACCCATGCGACGTCGGGACCCGAGAATCCCACCAGCAGCGCGCCCCCCTTGCCCGCATAGCGCCAGATTTCCGTGGCCTCTTCGCGCGCCGATCCCGGCCTGATCTCGGCCGGCGTGCCGCGGGCGCGCAGCACCCAGCGCTTCGGCATGCCCTTCACGATGTGCGCGTCGCGCGCGGCCGCCTCCCACGCCGACGTGTCCTCGCGCGTTTCGGCCTTCGGCAGCGCCACTTGGCGCCCGGCCTGCCCGGGGGTGCAGGGCGAATCCTGGTAGGTGACGTTGCCGTCGGCGTCCATGCACTTGACCACGCTGCCTTGCACATGCGCGGCTACCGCCAGCAACAGGCATGCGGCAGCGGCCCATCGCGGGGCGACGGGCCGGCGGGCGCGCGGTGAGCGGCGGCGGGGCATTGCGTTATCATGCCTCATCATGGCAATTGCGCCCAATCCAACCCCGGCGCGGCATGTACGGACCCGTGACTCCGACCGGGCGCGGCCGCGCATGTCCGGCCCCCCGATCGGCGGGCCCGGAGACGCGCCGCGCGGCGCCGGTCAGTCGGCGCAGGCACGCACCGCCACCCCGCGCCCGTCGCGCCGCCGCCACGGGACCCGCTAAATGCCCGCACGCGCACTCGCCGCGGTTGCGCCGGCCGGCCTCACGCCAGCCGCCGACAACACCGCACGCGCGATCGCGCAGGCGCTGCGCGACGGCTTCGACCGCCATTACGCGCTGTTCCGCGACTGCGCGCGCGCGGCGAAGCGCCATTTCGAGACACGCAACTGGCGGGCGCTGCGGCATGTCGCGTTCGACCGGATCGACTACTACGACCGGCGCGTGCACGAAACCGTCGAGCGCATCGAGCGGGAGTTCCGCTCGGCCGGCCTCGAAGGCGGCGGCGCGGACGCGCTGTGGGAGCGTGTCAAGCTCCATTACATCGGCCTCCTGATCGACCACAAGCAGCCCGAATGCGCGGAGACATTCTTCAATTCCGTCTCGTGCAAGATCCTGCACCGAACGTACTTCCACAACCGGTTCATCTTCGTACGGCCGGCGATCTCCACCGAGCACATCGAGGCCGTCCCGCCGACCTACCGCAGCTACTATCCGCTCGAGCACGGCCTGCGCAACGCGCTGATCGACATCGTGCTCGACTTCCGCCTGGAGCCGCGGTTCGCCGACTTCCGGCGCGACCTCATGCACCTGCTGGCCGCGTTCCGCGCGCGCACGCCGCGGCCGTTCCGTCCCGAGGCGAACCACCAGATCCAGGTGCTCTCGACGCTGTTCTTCCGGGACCAGACCGCCTATGTGGTCGGCCGCGTCGTCAATGGCATGGCGCGGGAGCCTTTCGCGGTCGCGTTGAAGCACGCGCCGGACGGCCGCCTGTACGTCGACGCGCTGCTGATGGACGACATCGAGCTTGCGCTCTTCTTCTCCGCGAACCGGTCCTATTTCCTCGTCGACATGGAGGTGCCGTCCGCGTATGTCGGGTTCCTGCGGGCGATGCTGCCGGACAAGACGGCATCGGAGCTGTACACGATGGTCGGGCTGCAGAAGGCGGGCAAGAACCTCTTCTACCGCGATTTCCTGCACCACCTCACGCATTCGCGCGATCGCTTCATCGTGGCGCCCGGGATCCGCGGCCTCGTGATGAGCGTGTTCACGCTGCCGTCGTACCCGTACGTGTTCAAGGTGATCAAGGACCGGATCGCCGCGAGCAAGGACACGGACGCCGCGCGCGTCATGCAGAAGTACGCGCTCGTGAAGCACCACGACCGCGCCGGCCGCATGACGGACATTCTCGAGTACTCCGACGTCGCGTTTCCGCGCGACCGTTTCGCGCCCGAATTGCTGGCGGAGCTGAAGGACGTCGCGGCCTCGCAGATCGAGGAGGACGGCGATCGGGTCATCGTGCGGCACGTGTACATCGAGCGCCGGATGACGCCGCTCAACATGTACATCGAGACCGCCGACGACGCGCAGCGGATGCACGCGGTGCGCGAGTACGGCAACGCGCTGCGCGAGCTCGCCGCGGTGAACATCTTCGCGGGCGACCTCCTGTTCAAGAACTTCGGCATGACGCGCTACGGCCGCGTCGTGTTCTACGACTACGACGAGATCGAGTACCTCGTCGACTGCGTGTTCCGGCGCATCCCGCCCCCGCCGCCGGGGTTCGACGACATGTCGGGCGACGTCTGGTATCCGGTCGGTCCGCATGACATCTTCCCGGAGGAGTTCGGCACGTTCCTGCTGACCGACCCGCGCGTGCGCGAGGCGTTTCTCGCGTTCCACGCCGACCTCCTCGACGCCGCGTGGTGGTGCGGCGTGCAGCAGGGATGCCGGGACGGCGAGCCCGCGGAAGTGCTTTCGTATTCCGCCGATGCGCGGTTTCCGCCGCCCGTGGCGGCCACCCTCTAGGCGCCCGTCCCGTGCGCGACGGCGTTCCCGTGTTTCGCGCGATGCGGCGCCGATGCATCGCCTTCGTCGCCTTCGGCGTCGGCGCGCCATGGGCACGCGCGCGGCCGGCACCCGGGCAGCGCGCCGCGTTCGCCGCGCGGGCGATGGCGCTGCGCGACGAGGCGATCCGGCGCGGCGACCAGCCCTACGGCGCCG
>Ga0209253_10002756_pt1 | contig 15536 bp, 11 predicted proteins | sample FrelakmetBRP12BR_FD_187145 | JGI IMG/M metagenome (GOLD analysis project Ga0209253, IMG submission 187145) | Freshwater lake sediment microbial communities from the University of Notre Dame, USA, for methane emissions studies - BRP12 BR (SPAdes)... | ecosystem: Environmental > Aquatic >...
CACCGGCGGGCGAGGCGGCGGCGAACGCGGTGGCGACAGGATGGATGGGAATGATCATCGCAAGGGTTCGTCGATGCGTTCGTTGCGCCCGCGCAGCGAGGCGGGCAACAGGTGGTCGTAAGGCATCAGGGCCTGCTGCACGGCAAGGCGCGGTGCACCGCCCATCTGCTCGCGCAGCGCGGCCACCTCGGCCGACCGCACCGGCGTGTCCGCATGTTCGATGTAGTCCTTCGCGCCGTAGCCGCGCCAGCCGGGCGGTAGCTCCATCGCCTTCGGGTCGAGCGGTTCGTAGGCCAGCGTCGGCAGCGTGTCGGACTCACCGCGCCAGGTCGCCAGCGTGCGCTTGAGCCACTGGGCATCGTCGCGGCGTGGGAAATCCTCGCGGAAGTGCGCGCCCCGGCTTTCGGTGCGTTGCGCCGCTCCGTAGGCCACGCACAGCGCCAACTTGAGCATCTTGCGCACCCGGTACGCGGTCGCGAGTTCGGGGTTGGCGCCGGCCAGCTTGTGGCGCAGGCCGATGCGGCGGCTGCGCTCCAGCAGTGACTGCAGTTCGGACACCGCCGCCGCCAGATCTGCGCCGGTGCGGAAGATGCCGACCTTGGCGGTCATGATCTCCTGCATCGCCACCCGCAGCGCCGAGGCGTCCTCGGTGCCGCTGCCCGACAGCAGGCTGTCGAGCTTGGCCTGTTCGGCGGCGACGAATTCGCGCACCAACCCGGTGGGGATGCGCGTGTCGTTCTCTGTGCGGTCGCAGAAGTCGGCGACGCACTCGCCGACGATCATGCCGGCCACCACCGTCTCGGCGACCGAGTTGCCGCCCAGGCGGTTGAAGCCGTGCATGTCCCAGCAGGCGGCCTCACCGGCGGCGAACAGGCCCTTCAAGGTGGGGCTCTGGCCGGTGTGGTCGGTGCGCACACCGCCCATCGTGTAGTGCTGCGCGGGGCGCACCGCGATCAGTTGCGTGGCCGGGTCGATGCCGAGGAAGGACTCGCAGATCTCCTTCACCTCGCGCAGGTTCTTCTCGATGTGCGCGCGGCCGAGCAGGTTGATGTCGAGCCACAGGTGCTCGCCGAAGCGGGACTTGACGCCCTTGCCCTTGCGGATGTGGGTTTCCATGCGACGCGACACCACGTCGCGCGACGCGAGCTCCTTCTTCTCGGGCTCGTAGTCGGGCATGAAGCGGTGGCCGTCGACGTCCTTCAACAGCCCGCCGTCGCCGCGGCAGCCCTCGGTGACCAGGATGCCAGCCGGGAAGATGCCGGTCGGGTGGAACTGCACCGCCTCCATGTTGCCGAGCGTGGCGATGCCGGTCTCCAGCGCGATCGCGGTGCCGATGCCTTCGCAGATCACGGCGTTGGTCGTCACGCGGTACAGGCGCCCGGCGCCGCCGCTGGCGATCACCGTGGCCTTGGCGACATAGGCGCTGAGCGCGCCGGTCATGAGGTTGCGCACCACCGCGCCATGGCAGCGGCCGCCCTCGTGGATCAGCGCGATCGCCTCCATGCGCTCGTGCACGGGGATCGCCTCGGCGATCGCGCGGTCGCTCATCGCGAACAGCATCGCGTGGCCGGTGCCGTCGGACACGTAGCAGGTGCGCCACTTCTTGGTGCCGCCGAAGTCGCGCTGCGCGACCAGGCCGTGCGCCTCGTCGCGCTCGGTCAGCGTGACCTTCTGGCCGTTGATGATGACTTCACGGTCGCCGCGGCTGACGCGGCTCCACGGCACGCCCCAGGCGGCCAGTTCGCGCACCGCCTTCGGCGCCGTGTTGACGAACATGCGCACGACGCGCTGGTCGGCGCCCCAGTCGCTGCCGCGCACGGTGTCTTCGAAGTGAACGTCCTCGTTGTCGCCCTGCCCCTTGATCACGTTGGCCAGCGAAGCTTGCATGCCGCCCTGCGCGGCCGCCGAGTGCGAGCGCTTGGGCGGCACCAGCGACAGGATCATCGCGTCGTGGCCGCGCCGCCTGGCGCCGATCGCCACGCGCAGCCCGGCCAGACCGCCGCCGATCACGAGCACATCGGTGTAGATGATCTTCATCGGCGTCGTGTCATTTCAGTCGGCGCCGGGCCGTTCCCAAGCCGACTGAGCTCCCCCTCGGGGGGGGCGCGAACGCAGTGAGCTTGGGGGCTGTCATTTCAGTCGGCGCCGGGCCGTTCCCAAGCCGACTGAGCTCCCCCTCGGGGGGGCGCGAACGCAGTGAGCTTGGGGGCTGTCATTTCGTTGCCGGCGGCGCGGGCTGGACCCAGGCCGGCGTGTAGGGTTGGCCGTAGTTCGGCGCGTGTTCGATGCCGATCTTGATGTAGGCCGCCAGCGTGGCCAGCCCGAGCACGAGGAAGAACACCGTCAGGGCCCACTTGAGCGTCTTCAGGCGGCGGCGCGTGACGTCGGGGTCGGCGCCCGCGAACCAGCCCCACTTCACCGCCAGCCGGTACAGGCCGATGCCGCCGTGCAACTCCACCGCGAACAGCAGCACCAGGTAGAGCGGCCAGAAGTGGTCGCTCCAGACGCGGTCGGCGCTCTCGAACGGCCCGATGCGCTCGGGGCGCGTGAGCATGATGTACAGGTGGATCGAGGCCAGGAAGAACAGCGCGAACCCCGTCAGCACCTGCCAGAACCACAGCGTCGTGTCGCCGTGCTTCATCGCGCCCATGTGGTCGCGGAACGACCGGTACTGCCGGTAGTCGATCGGGAACTTGCGCACCGCCAGCATCGCGTGCACGACCACCAGCGCGAAGATGCCGGCGACGACGATCGAGACGACCCACGGAAACGAGCGCCCGAAGACGAAGTAGCCTTCGAAGAACTTGGTCACCGTCCACATCGCGTCGCGGCCGAGCAGGATCGACGAGACGAAGAACATGTGGCCCCACATGAACAGCGCCAGGATCAGCCCGCTCACGCTCTGCAGCCAGTCCAGGCGCGCGGGCCAGCGGCTCTTGTGCGTGGCCCGCACGAGACCAGTCGCTGCGCTGTAAGTCGAGCCTTGGTTCAAGTGGAATGCCCTTCAGGCGTCGACGGTTGTTGTCATTCGCATAAGTCGCAGTCGCACATCTTCGGCCCGGCCGGCCGCGCGGGGTTTGACGCATGTCAACCCGTCCGCGGTCGGCGCAGGTCCATGCCCCGCGCCGCAGGTCACTGGGCACGCTCGCCCGGTAACGGCATCAGTTCCACCGCGAGCGCAAACCTCCAACGGCCGAATCGCGCGCTGATGCCAAGGCGAGTGATATCGTTGATTTAGAGGGCGTCACGTGTCGACAGAACAGCAACAGCTCGAAGCCGTCATCGGTGGGCTCGAAGCCCAACGCCGGTTTCTCGGCGACGCGGTCGTCGATGCCGCGCTCGCCCCGCTGCGTACTAAACTGGCCTCTCTTTCCTCGGCGCAACCTGCTGCATCCGCGCCCGCCGAGCAGACGCTCAGACAAGTCAGCGTGCTGTTCCTCGACATCGTCGGCTCCACCACGCTGAGCCAACGCCTCGACCCGGAAGACGTCCACGCCGTGATGGATGGCGCGCTGGCGTGCTGCACCGGCATCGTTGAGTCGCATCGAGGCAAGGTGCTTCAGTACGCCGGCGACAGCCTGCTTGCGGTATTCGGTGCCCACGAGGCGAGCGAAAACGATGCTGAGCGCGCCGTGCGCGCTGGTCTGGCACTGCTCGAAGAAGGACGCAGACAGGGCAGGCAGATTCAGCGCCAACACGGCTATGAAGGCTTTAGCGTCCGCATCGGTCTGCACACCGGCGGCGTCTTGTTGGGCGGTGGCATCGATAACGAAGGCAGCATCCGCGGCATTACCGTCAACATCGCCGCACGCATGGAGCAGACCGCGCCGCCCGGGGCGCTGCGCATCAGCCACGACACCTACAGCCACGTGCGGGGCGTGTTCGACGTCGAGCGCCAAGCACCGATCCATGTCAAGGGCCTTGACGAGCCCCTCGTCACCTATCTCGTACAGCGTGCCAAGCCGCGTGCGTTTCGTGTCGCTACGCGCGGCATCGAGGGCGTCGCCACCAGCATGATAGGGAGGGATGCCGAACTCGAGCAATTGCAGGATGCCTTCAAGCGCCTGTACAGCCATGGCAAGCTGATCGCCATCACCGTTGTCGGCGACGCAGGCATCGGCAAGAGCCGGCTGCTCTACGAGTTCGGCAACTGGGCCGAGGCGCGGGCGGAACGCTTCCTCCTTTTTCAGGGACGCGCCCTGCGGCAACATCGGAGCCAGCCCTATGGCCTGCTGCGCGACGTTCTGGCTTGGCGCTTGCAGATCGCCGACAGCGACAGCATGAGGGCAGCCCAAGAGAAGGTCGTACACGGCATCGCCCCGCTGTTCGTTGCTGACGACGGCGACGACCTGGCAGAGGGTCACGCCCACCTGCTCGGCCACCTGATTGGGCTGGACTTTTCGGACAGCCGTCACGTCATGGGCATCCTTGACGATGCCCGACAAATCCGAAATCGCGGATTTCATGCCGCAGCGCAGATGTTTCGCCGCGTTAGCGCGCAGGGCGGCATGCCCATCGTATTGCAGTTGGAGGACATGCATTGGGCTGACGACGGCTCGCTCGACTTCCTGAACTACCTTGTCCAGGTAAACCGCGACGTACCGATGCTCGTGCTCGGCCTCACGCGACCGGCGCTGTTCGAGCGCCGCGCCGATTGGGGCACCACCGATGGCGTCCACCAGCGCGTCGACCTGTTGCCGCTAGACAGAGGTTTCAGCCGACTGCTGGCCAACGAACTGCTCAAGAAACTGCCTGAGGTTCCCGCCGCATTGCGCGAACTGATCACCGGCGGTGCCGAAGGCAATCCGTTCTACATGGAGGAGCTGGTAAAGATGCTGGTCGATGATGGCGCGATCGAAACCGGCGCGGAGCGCTGGACCGTGCACTCCGAGAGACTGCTCGCCACGCATGTGCCGCAAACGCTGACCGGGGTGTTGCAGGCCCGTCTCGACGGCCTGGGGCCCGCCGAAAAGCTGGCGTTGCAGCAGGCGAGCGTGATCGGCGCCGTATTCTGGGACCAGGCGCTGGCGGCAATCGACGCGCGGGCCGTCGACGCACTCCCCGCTCTGGTGCGGCGCGAACTCGTGATGCCACGGCAGGATTCGAGTCTCGATGGTGTGCGCGAATACGCGTTCAGGCACCAGATCCTGCATCACGTCACCTACGAGACCTTGCTCAAGCGCACACGGCGCGAGCTCCACGCGACGGCCGCGGCGTGGCTGGCTAGCCAGAGCGGTGCGCGCGCCAACGACTTCCTGGGTGCGACGGCCGAGCACTTCGAGAGAGCCGGCGACCACGCCAACGCCTGCGAGTATCTGGCCCGCGCCGCCGAGCACGCAGCTGGGCGCTTTGCACACGAAGCAGCTTTGGCGTACGTGGCGAACGCGCTCGAGCTGGCCAACGAGAACGACGGTCCAGGCAATCCTCTCCTGCGCTGGCGGCTGCACGAGGTGCGCGAACGCACTCTGGAACTGCAGGGAAAGCGCGCCGAGCAGCAGGCAGCCATCGACACGATGCAATCACTGGCGGACGTCTTGGACGACGACAACCGACGCGGCGAGGTGGCGTGGCGGCGCAGCAGGATCGCGCTGCGCAACGCGGATTTCCATACCATGGAGAGCAACGCCCGCCAGGCGATGGCACTGGCCGAGCGCACCGGGGCATTGGAACTGAGGCTGCTTGCACAGCAGGGTCTGGCGAACGCGTTGGCCAAGCTCGGTGACATCGACGCAGCCAGACAACTGGCACACGATGGCCTCGCCACTGCACGGTCACTGACGCTGCGCCGACTCGAAGCCCTGTTCCTCAACACCCTGACCGTGATTGCCAGCGTCCAGGACGATCTGATCGTCCACCTCGAAATGAATCGACAGGAGCTGGAGGTCGACCGGGTGCTTGGCGACAGACGCCTCGAGGCAGTCGCCCTCATCAATCTGGGTCTCGCATGGCTCAATTTGGGCGAACGCACGCAGGCTCGGCGCAATCTGGAGGAGGGCCTTGGCCTCGCTCGCACCATCGGCTACCACGCCGCGGAACCCTATCCGCTGACCAGTCTGTCTCATCTCGCGCTGCAGCAGGGCGAGGATTCGCTGGCGCTGGCGCATGCCCAGACCGCACTGGATATCGCTGTGGCCGTTCAGGATTCCTATGTTCAGATGGGCGCACTTTTCAGGCTCGGCAATGCCGAACTGGCGTTGGGGCGCCATGCGGCAGCGGCAGCGGCGTTCGAGCGCAGTCACGCCGTGGCGCTGGCGATCGACGACGGCCAGAAGCACGACGCGGCAGCCGGACTGGCGCGGGTGGCGCTGGCCCGAGGCGACATTGCCGATGCCATGACGGCCGTGGAGGGTCTGCTGGCCCACCTTGCTGGCGGTGGCACGCTGGAGGGTGCGCAGATTCCGAACCTCATTTGGCTGAGCTGCTACCAGGTGCTTGCCAACGCTGGCGACTCACGCGCTGCGGATGTGCTGGAGCGCGCCCACTCCGGGGTGCAGGCCCGAGCAGTGGCGATCACAGATCCCACGCTTCGCCACAGCTTCCTGACCAAGATTCCCGAGCACCGCGAAATCGTCGAAACGTGGGCTGCATTTCAGCCATCGCAGAAAGGCCCAGCGCGGCAAGCTTGAGCGGATGCCAGCGCGGCAAGCTTGAGCGGATGCCAGCGCGCTCAGCGCGAGAACTGTGTGGCCAGCAGCGTGAATCCCTCGCCGAAGACCGAGCGCTCGATCGGCCCCGTGAAGCCTGCGCCATGCAGCAGTCGTTTCTGTTCCTCGCGCGTCGGGACGACATTGCCCCACGTCATCTCTTCCAGGCCGGTTTGCACCGGGAACCGGAATTCGGGCTGGCGCGCCTCGGCCAGCGTCGACGGATAGGTTTCGTCGACGATCACCAGCCAGCCGCCGTTGCGCAACGCGCGGGCGCAGGCCGCGACGACCGCCGGCCTGATCTGCGGCCCGATCTCGTGCAGCACCTCGACCATCACGACCACGTCGAACGTCGCCGCGGGAATCACCTGCGCGACATCGCCTTCGACGATCTGCACGCGCTGCTCGAGGCCGGCGCGGCGCACGGCCTCGCGCGCCGCGGCCAGGCCGGTGGGGTCGATGTCCACACCCGTGCAGCGCGCCTGCGGGAAGGCCTTGGCGATCTGCAACTGCAGGAATCCGCTGCCGCAGCCGACCTCGAGCAACGATCCGCCACCATTGAGCTTGTCGGCAACGCCGTGCAGCCCGGGCAGGATCTTGCGCGCGACCATGACGTTGACGCCGGCGATCGCCTGCGCGACGGCCTCGGCGAACTCGGGACTGCGCCCCTGGAACGCGACGGTGGCCCCGGTGCGGAACGCGCCCACCGCCAGGCGGAAGTCGTCGGTCGCGAACTGCGTCCCCAATCGCACATAGCCCCCGAGATAGCGCGGGTGACCCGGGCTGGCGAGGATCGCGTCGATGTGGGGCGCCAGGCGCAGCCGCTGCGCGTCGTCGGCCTCGAGCAGCCCCAGGCCGTAGGCCGTGGTGCACCAGACCTGCACGTAGGGCGCATGCAGGCCCAGGCGCAGCGCCACCTCCGGCGGCGTGGTACCCGGCGTCTCGGCCAACGCCTTGAACAAACCCAGTCGGATGCCGAGGTCGATCAGGTGCATCGCGTTGAAACCGCGGCGCCACTCGAAGACGCGCGCCACCTGCTCGTCGGCACTGAATTCATGCGCCCGATCGTCCGTTCGCTCAGCGGCCATGCGTCTGCTCCATCGTGTGACTGCTGGGTCCATGCTACTGCGTAGGCCATCGTGCGCTCGAGCAATTGCACCCGCACCCACGTCGCGCAAGAATGCGCGTGGAGGTTCGGCATGGAATTCGGCTTCGCTGCAGCGCACGATGTGCCGGTGCCGTACATGCAACGCACCCGGGCCTACTACCTGGCCCTGGGCTATGGCGAGCCGTACGAGTGGGCGCACTACGTCGAGGTGCCGTTCAGCCCGCTCGCCAGGCCGCTGGCGCAGTGCCGCGTCGCGCTGATCACCACGGCAGCGCCGTATCGACCGGACAAGGGCGATCAGGGGCCCGGGGCGCCCTACAACGCGCAGGCCAAGTTCTATGCCGTCTACTCGGGCGACACGGCGCGCGATCACGACCTGCGCATCTCGCATGTAGCCATCGACCGCCAGCACACGACGGGCGAGGACATGGCCGCGTATTTCCCGCTCGCCGCGCTGCGCCGGTGCGCCGCCGCGGGCCGCATCGCTGCGGTGGCGCCGCGCTTCCATGGCGTGCCGACCAATCGCAGCCAGCGTGCGACGCTCGAGGTCGATGGCCCGGAAACCGTTGCCCGCTGCAGGGCCGACGGCGTCGACGCCGCGATCCTGGTGCCGAACTGCCCCGTCTGCCACCAGAGCATCAGCCTGGTCGCGCGCCTGCTGGAAGCCAGCGGCATCGCCACCGTCGTGATGGGTTGCGCGAAGGACATCGTCGAGCACGTCGGCGTGCCGCGATTCCTGTTCTCCGATTTCCCGCTCGGAAACCCGGCCGGGCGGCCAAACGACGCCGCGTCGCAGGCCCTCACGCTGGACCTGGCGCTGCGCCTGCTCGAGGCGGCGCCCGGTCCGCGGACGACGCTGCAATCGCCGCTGCGATGGAGCGCCAACCCGGACTGGAAGCTCGACTACGCCAACATCGAACGCCTCGCGCCCGAAGAGATCGCTCGCAGGCGCGCCGAGTTCGACGCGGGAAAGGCCCAGGCCAGGCGATTGCGCGAACAGACCGGGAGCGAGGGGCGCGACGGCGATCCGCAGCGATGAGTTCATGAACGCGCCGGTTCGATCGGACCAGGCGCGAACGCCCCACCCGGCCCACGTATGATCGCTGCCACCGCCATGCGCGCCACACGCCACCGAACCCCGTTGCAGCGCAGCTTCGTCTGGCTGCTCTGGGTCGCGCTGCTGGTGCCGATGGCGCAGTCCGCGGCGAAATGGCACGGCCTGTCGCATGCAGTCCTGGACACCAGCGGACAGCGCGACGGCAAGCAGGCGCCGCACGAAACCCAATGCGGACTCTGCGTCGCCGTCAATGCCGTGAGCGCCGGCGCCTTGCCCGGCGCCACGCAGCTTCTGCCGCATCCGGCGGTCCGCCACGAGCTGCCGCGCTCCGCCGTCGACGGCATCTGGTCGGCTTTGCTCACGCCGGCCTATCTCAGCCGCGCTCCGCCCTCCGCTGCGCGCTGATCGTTGCCCGCAGCGCCCGCCCGCACTTCGCGCGGGCGGGCGCGATTCAACGTCGATGCCGGGAGAGAACACATGCGAAAGCTATTGGCGGCGAGCCTCGGGCTCGTCTTGGCTGCGCCCGTTGGCGCGATGGCCGATGCCGCGCCAGACATCAAAGCGATGCGGCAGGAAATCGACGCAATGCGCGCCGATTACGAGGCGCGCCTGCGTGCGCTCGAACAACGCTTGAAGGCGGCCGAGGCCGCCGCCTCGACGCCGCCGCCGGTGCTGTCCGTGGCCGCCGCGCCGACATCAGCCACCCCGCCCGCGACGAGCGCTGCGCCAGCACCAGCGGCCCCGGCCCCAACCGTGACCGCAGCGTCCGGCGGCGGCGCCAACGCCTTCAACCCAGCGATCTCGCTGATCCTCTCGGGCCGGTACACGCAGACCTCGCAGGACCCGGCGACCTACGCGATCACCGGCTTTCAGTTGCCGGTCGACGCCGAGGTGGGCCCGGGTACGCGCGGCTTCAGCCTGGCCGAATCGGAGCTCGGCATCGCCGCCAGCATCGACCCGTGGTGGCGCGGCGCCGCGCACATCGCGGTACACCCGGACAACTCGGTCTCGGTCGAGGAGGCCTACGTCCAGACCACCGCGCTCGGCAACGGCTTTTCGCTGAAGGCCGGCCGCTATTTCTCGGGCATCGGCTACCTCAACCCGCAGCACGCCCACACCTGGGACTTCGTCGACAACCCGCTGGCCTACCAGGCCATGCTGGGAACGCAGTACGGCGACGACGGCGTGCAGCTGACCTGGATCGCGCCGATCGACCACTATCTCGAATTCGGCGCCGAGCTCGGCCGCGGCCGCAACTTTCCCGGCGGCGACAACAGTCGCAACGGCGCGGGCATGCAGGCCCTTACCGCGCACACCGGCGGCGACATCGGCGCCAGTCACAACTGGCGCGCCGGCCTTTCGGTGCTGAGCGCCGACGCGAGTGATCAGAGCCTGGCCGCGACGAATTCAGCGGGCAGCGCGGTGACCAATGCCTTCAGTGGCCGCACCCAGGTCTGGGTGGCCGACGCGGTGTGGAAATGGGCACCCAATGGCAACGCCACACGCACCAGCTTCAAGCTGCAGGGCGAATACCTGCGCAGCACGCGCGACGGCAGCCTGGTCTACGACGTCGGCAATACCGACAGCACGGGGGCGTACCGCGCGGTGCAATCGGGCTGGTACCTTCAAGGGATCTACCAGTTCATGCCGCGCTGGCGCGTCGGGCTGCGCACCGAGCGGCTCGACGCCGGAACGCCCGACTACGGGTTGAACGCATCGTCGTTCGCCGACAGCGGCTATCGGCCGTCCAAGAACACGCTGATGGTCGACTTCAGTTCGAGCGAGTTCTCGCGCCTGCGCCTGCAATTGGCGAAGGACCGCTCGCGTGAGGGCGTCACCGACAACCAGCTCCTCCTGCAATACCAGATGAGCCTGGGCGCGCATGGCGCCCACGGCTATTGAAGCCGCACCGGCGGCAAGGAACGAACCATGATGAATCGCAAGATCTTCCCAGCGCTGTTCGCAGTCGCGCTGGCGCTGCCGGCCCTGCCGGCGCAGGCGGCGTTGCGTGTCCTGGCCTGCGAGCCCGAGTGGGGCGCGCTGGTGCAGGAACTCGGCGGCAGCCTGGTCGAGGTGTCGGTGGCCACGAACGCATTGCAGGATCCGCACCAGATCCAGGCCAAGCCGAGCCTGATCGCACGCGCCCGCAACGCCGACCTCGTGGTCTGCACCGGCGCGGAGCTCGAGATCGGCTGGCTGCCGGTGCTGCTGCAGCAATCGGGCAACGCGAAGGTGCAACCGGGCCAGCCCGGCCATTTCGCGGCCGCGGATGTGGTGCGCAAGCTCGACGTGCCGGGCCAGCTCGACCGCTCGCAGGGCGACGTGCATGCCGCCGGCAACCCGCACATCCAGATCGACCCGCGCAATATCGCGCAGGTGGCCGCGGCGCTCGGCACCCGGCTACAGCAGCTCGATCCGGCGCATACGGCCGAGTACGCCCGACAGCAGGCGGATTTCGCGCAGCGCTGGCAGCAGGCCATCGCGCGCTGGACAGCGCAGGCCGCGCCGCTGAAGGGCGTGCCGGTCGTCTCGCAACACAAGGCCTTCGTCTACCTGTACGACTGGCTCGGGCTGAAGGAAGTCGCCGTGCTCGAGCCCAAGCCCGGCGTCGAGCCCAGCGCATCGCACCTGCAGGGAGTCCTGTCCGCGTTGAAAGGCGCACCGGCGCGCATGGTGCTGTACGCTGCCTACCAGGACCCACGCCCCTCCGAGTGGCTCAGCAAGAACGCCGGCATCGAAGCGGTAAAGGTTCCGTTCACCGTCGGCGGGACCGAAGCCGCTAAGGACCTGTTCGGCCTCTTCGACGACACGCTGGCCCGCCTGCTCGCCGCCGGAGCCAAGCGATGAGCGCCGCGCGGCCGCTCCGAAGGCGCTCGCTCCCCCTTGGGGGGACGGCCCGCAGGGCCAAGGGGGCTCAATGAACTGGACCGCGCTCGATTGGGGCATCCTCGGCCCCGCGATGATCGCCGGGCTGCTGGTCCTCGCAACGCACGTTCCGCTGGGCACGCAGGTGCTCGACCGCGGGATCGTCTTCATCGACCTTGCCATTGCGCAGATCGCCGGGCTCGGCGTGATCGCGGCCGACGCGCTGGGCCTGCCCGAGGGCGGCATCGCGGTGCAGGCGTCTGCCGTGACCGCCGCCCTGCTCGGCGCGTGGCTGCTGACCTGGACCGAGCGCCGCGCGCCGCAACAGCAGGAAGCGCTGATCGGCGTGATGTTCATCCTCGCGGCCTGCGCGAGCATCCTGGTTCTCGCCGGAAATCCACATGGCGGCGAGCATCTGAAGGACCTGCTGGTCGGCCAGATCCTGTGGGTCAACACGACGCAGTTGCTGTGGCTGGGCGGCGTCACTGCGCTGCTGCTGGGCGCGATGGGGCTCGGCTGGGTGCAGCGCCTGGGCCGCTTCGGGTTCTATGCGGCCTTTGCGCTCGCCGTCACCGCGTCGGTGCAACTGGTCGGCGTGTACCTCGTGTTCTCGAGCCTGATCATCCCGGCGCTCGGCACACGCAGGCATCGGAGGCAGCGGCGCTACGTCGTGGCCTATGGCATCGGGGCGCTGGGCTATGCACTCGGCCTCGCGATCTCGGCGCTGTTCGACCTTCCATCGGGCGCCGTGATCGTCTGGACGCTGGCAGCATGCGGTGCGCTGGTCGCGATGACGGCCCGCTCCGGTACCGCGCAGCCTTGATGCGCAAAGCCGGAACCGGCGGCCCGGCGATGCGTCGCGCGCCGTCCGCCGCGACGCAATCCCCGCGCCTGCTCAGCCGTGCAGCATCTCGTACTTGGCCTGCAGTTCCTCGCGGGTCTCCGCGTGATTCGGGTCGGGAATGATGCAGTCGGCGGGGCACACGTCGATGCACTGCGGCTCGTCGTTCGCGCCGACGCACTCGGTGCACTTGGCCGGATCGATGATGTAGATCGGCGAGCCCACGCTGATAGCATCGTTCGGGCACGGCTCCACGCAGGCGTCGCAGGCGGTGCAGTCGTCATTGATCATCAGTGCCATCGTGATTTCCTCGGGGTGGTGAACTGGGTGGTCAACCCGCCAGCATCCTAGACGAACTCGCTGGTGTAGGACTTCAGCGCTTTCATGTAGTTGGCGCGCTCGAAGGCATCCGGATCGGGGCAGGCCTGCTGCGACAGCGAACCCTTCATCTGGGCCACCGACGTGTACTCGCGCTCGGTCATCCAGGCCTGCACGCCGCGGACCAGGGTGCCGATATGGCCCGGGCCCTTGGTCAGCAGGCTGCTGGCCAGCATCACGCAATCGGCGCCCGCCAGCAGCAGCTTGATCACATCGTCGGGCGTGTGGGTGCCGCCGGTGGCGGCCAGGCTGGCGTCGACGCGGCCGCGCAGGATCGCGATCCAGCGCAGCGCCAGGCGCAGCTCGTCGGAGGTCGACAGCACCAGATGTGGCGACACCTCGAGTTCGTCGAGGTCGATATCGGGCTGCAGGAAGCGGTTGAAGAGCACCAGCCCCACTGCCCCGGCCTTGGTCAGCCGCGCCGCCATGTTGGCCATCGCGCTGAAATACGGCGCCACCTTGACGGCGACCGGCAGCCTCACCTGCTGCGTGACCGACTCGACCAGATCGACATAGCGTTGCTCGACCTCGGCGCTCGTGTCGTCGACGCTGGCCGCCAGGAAATACACGTTCAGCTCGATCGCGTCGGCGCCGGCGTCCTGGATCTGGCGCGCGATGCTGGTCCAGCCGCCCGGCGTGTAGCCGTTGAGGCTGGCGATCACCGGCACCGAAAGTGCCTTCTTGGCGTCCTCGATCAGCTTCAGGTACTGGCCGGGTCCGGTGCGGTAGTTCTGCATCTCCGGGAAGAAGCCGCTGGCCTCCGGCGACAGCTCGGCGCCGTACATCATCAGGTTGTGGGTGGCCATCTCGTCGTGCTCGATCTGCTCCTCGAACAGCGAGGGCAGCACGACGGCGGCGACGCCGCCGGCCTGCAGCCGCTTCAGGCTGTCGATCGAGCCGGTCATCGGCGAGGCCGACGCCACGATCGGGTGTTGCAGGTCGAGGCCCAGGTAGCGGGTGCGCAGATCGACGCTCATGATGTTGCCTCCTGCGACGGTGTCGCTGCAGGTTTGTTGTCGCCGCTCTCGGCGCTCGCATGGCCGTGTTCCGTCACCACGCGGTGCACGCCGGCCACCTGCTCGTAGAGCTGCCAGCGGGCGTCGGCGTCGTGCTGCGCCGCCTTCATCAGCTGCTTGGCGCGCAGGGGGTCCGACTGCGCCAGCATCGCGTAGCGGCCCTCCTTCATCACGAACTGCTCCAGCGGCTGCGTCGGCTTGCGCGAGTCGAGCTTCAACGGCTGATCGGCACCCCCCATGCCCAGCCGCGGGTCGTAGTGGTACAGCGTGAGGTAGCCGCTCTTGACCGCATCGCGCTGGTGGCTCATGCCGGTGGTCATGTCGATGCCGTGCGCGATGCAGTGGCTGTAGGCGATGATCAGCGACGGGCCGTTCCACGCGGCCGCCTCCTGGAACGTGCGCACCGTCTGCACCGGGTTGGCACCCATCGCCACCTGGGCCACGTAAACGTTGCCGTAGGCCATCGCGATCATGCCGAGGTCCTTCTTGCCGATCGACTTGCCGGCCGCGGCGAACTTGGCCACCGCGCCGCGCGGCGTCGACTTCGAGGCCTGCCCGCCGGTGTTGCTGTAGACCTCGGTGTCGAGCACCAGGATGTTGACGTTGCGGCCGGAGGCCAACACGTGGTCGAGCCCGCCGTAGCCGATGTCGTAGGCCCAGCCGTCGCCGCCGACGATCCAGACGCTGCGTACGACCAGGCTGTCGGCCACCGCCAGCAGCCGCCCGGCCTCGGGGAAGCGCAGCGTCGGCAGGATCGCCTTCAGCTGCTTGACGCGCTCGCGCTGCAGCCGGATCTGCTCGTCGTTGTCCTGCGGCGCTTCGAGCAACGCGGTGGCCAGCGCTTCACCGATCTCGGCACGCAACTCGCGCACCAACATCTGCGCCAAGTCGCGCTGCGCATCGAGCGCCAGCCGCATGCCCAGGCCGAACTCGGCGTTGTCCTCGAACAGGCTGTTGGCCCAGGCCGGGCCCTGGCCCTGCGCGTTCTGCGACCACGGCGTCGACGGCAGGTTGCCACCGTAGATCGACGAACACCCGGTGGCATTGGCCACGACCAGGTGGTCGCCGTAGAGCTGCGACAGCAGCTTCAGGTACGGCGTCTCGCCGCAGCCCAAACAGGCGCCCGAATACTCGAACAGCGGCATGCGCAGTTGCGAGCCGCGCAGGCCGTCGATGCTGTCCAGCGACGGGCGCACTTCGGGCAGGCTGAGGTAGAACTCGTAATTGGCGCGCTCGGCCTCGAGGTGCTCGAGCTTGGGTGCCATGTTGACCGCCTTGTGCTTGAGCATCGTCTTGCTGCGTGTCGGGCACACGTCCACGCAGATGCCGCAGCCGGTGCAGTCGTCGGGCGCAACCTGCAGGCTGTACAGCAGGCCGTCGAGCGGGCCACCGTCCTTGCGCGCCCACGGCACCGCCTTGAAGGTTGCCGGCGCGCGTTTCATCTCCTCGGGCGAGAACACGTTCATGCGGATCGCCGCGTGCGGGCACACCAGCGGGCAGATCGCGCATTGCGTGCAGAGGGTTTCGTCCCAGATCGGTATCTCCTGCGCGATGCTGCGCTTCTCCCACTGCGTGGTGCCGGTCGGGAAGGTGCCGTCGACCGGCAGCGCCGAGACCGGCAGCAGGT
>Ga0209253_10002757_pt1 | contig 15535 bp, 16 predicted proteins | sample FrelakmetBRP12BR_FD_187145 | JGI IMG/M metagenome (GOLD analysis project Ga0209253, IMG submission 187145) | Freshwater lake sediment microbial communities from the University of Notre Dame, USA, for methane emissions studies - BRP12 BR (SPAdes)... | ecosystem: Environmental > Aquatic >...
AAAAAGTCCGTCCAGCAAGGCCGCAGCGAGTGAGCAACTGTGAACGATGAACGCGGAACGCTGAAGCGATAATCGTTTTCTGTTTCATCGTTCATCACTCATCGTTCAGCGTTTCCAAGCTGGCGGACTTTTTCAGCATCCTGCCAGGAACACGCTCATTGCTTACCAGCCCGCCCCCCTGTTTGCGGTTCAAAAAGAGACTTGTTATAGTCCGCGCGAGTGGAGGGCCGTATGGGAATGGAACCGAGTTATATCTTGATCGACGGGCAGACATTCAGCAAGGCGAAGTTGTCGCTCGACAACCACGTCTACAAGAACTGCGCGATCGACGACTGCGACATCTATTTCAGCGGTGGGCAATACGAGTTGCTCGATACCCACATCACCAATTCCCGCCTCATCCTCAACCACCCGGCCAAGGGCATGTATAACGCCGTGCAGATTTTTAAGATGAAGTCGCCGGGTTCCAGCATCATCTCCGACTAGCGGCGGTTGAAAAAGCCCGCCGTTTTGGAGCGGTGAACGATGAGTGATGAACGGAGAGACTGATTTCACCTCAGCGTTTCGCGTTCATCGCTCTGAGTTTTCCTGCTGCGGCCTTGATCGACAGGATTTTTGAACCGCCTTCGTGCCACGTATCTCGTGAAGCGTTGCTCGCATGCAACTGCGACTCAGAGGTAACCGTCCATCGCGCACTTCCTTGACCGCGCATAGGCGATCACGTACCGTAGCTGTCAGACCTGAGCGGAACGGAAAGGAGTGCGTGACATGACCACCCTGAAGACAAGTGTTGCACGATCAAAGCTATGCCGCCTCATCAATGAAACAGCTTCTTCTCATGAACCAATCTTGATTGTGGGAAAACGCTCGAGTGCAGTGCTCGTATCTGAAGATGATTGGCGAGCCATCCAGGAAACGGTCTATCTGCTCTCCATCCCCCGGATGAGACAATCTATCCGTAAAGGTCTCGCTACCCCCATCAAACAATGCGCGAAGCAACTCAGCAACGCGCCCTCTCAATGAACCGCATATCGCTCACGGCTCTCGCATAGAAGCGGCTGCCTCTTGCCATTCGCCCCAAGCCTCTCGCCTATTTAATTGAGATATTCTCCGCGAACTTGACGATCTCGATCGACTGGAAGACGGGGTCTTGCGAGCCTTTGGAGGACTCCGCTTCGACTCGCTGCAGGAATGGGGCAGGGCCGGTGATCGGCGCGTAGTTGAGGGTCACCTCAACATCGAACGTCTTGGTGTCTTTCGGCGTGGGGAAGGTGAAGGTCTCGACGCGCAGTTCTTCCGGCTTCAAGACCGTATCTTCCAGGACTTTGACCGCCTCAAAATCGAAGCTCGTCTTCTGGCCCTTGGCATCCTGATAGACCCGGCCATAGACCCGCTTGTCGGTATAGACGGTCTTGAGATTCTTTCCTTTGATATCCAGATCGAGCACCACCGTCGCCCAGGCGGGATGGGTGGTCGGCAGACTGTGCGGAACGAGACTCTGTACCTTCACCGTGACAATGGTCTTGTCGCCTTCGATCTTGGTCTGTACATCCAGCTTGGCCGCTTCCTGGCGGAGCTTGCCGATGCGCCCAGGGAAGGTATGGTTCGCCGTTTTGCGCTTTTTCTCCCCATTCGCCGACTCACCGACCTGCTCCGGCATATGACAGGTCTGGCATTCTTTGCCGGACTTCACGGCCTTGCTTTGATCCCAGCTGCCGAGCAGATCGTTGCTCTTGCCTAAATTGGCCGCCGAGGGGACCGATTGATGACAATTGAGGCAGAGATCAGATTTCTGAAAGAGCCCCAGTTCCATCGACTGGTGGGCGAGGTTCTGGACGAAATCCTTGTAGGGGCCATAGAGCGTTTTGCTGCCGAGTTCGTACTTGGGCTCCGGCGGTTGTTTGGTCCGATCGACCTGCTTGATCAAGTGACATTGTGCGCAGGCCACGCCGTCCAACGAGGGATCGCCAGACTTGGCTTGATCAACGAAGAGTTGGGCCTGCTCGGGAAACTCTCGCACATGCGGCGCATGGCAACGGAAGCAGAGCCCTTTGTCCTTGCCGGCGGGAGACTGAAGAAACGCATCGAGCGAGGCCCGGAATGCCGGCGAATGAATGGACTTCGACAGGGGCGAGGTTTCCCATTCTTCAAACACGCGCTCGTGGCACCGCTTGCACTTACTGGAGCTGGGAAACGCCTTCTCGATGGTGGGCTTGGATGCATCCTGTGCATAGAGGCCTTCGTCGAGTCCATGCGAAAGAATGAAGGCCGCTACGAGCACTACGCCGATTCCTATCTTCGCACCAATCGACTGTCGCACCATCATGTTGCCCCTCGACTCGAAGCCCTAGCAGGCTCCAGACAAACTCAGTTATTGCTCAAAATCCAGTGTGGTCTTGCGAGTAGTTATGCCGCAATGGCATTGCGGGATGCTCAAAATGGCCGTCCAGCAAGGCCGCAGGCGAGTCGAAACCGGAGGCGTACCCTTGGGGTACGTTGAGGATTTCGATGAGCCGAGAACGAAGCTGGCGGACTTTTTCAGCATTCTGCTAGAGATTTTTTGCTCGGTACGTTAAGAGACGGGGCTGCGTATATTCTTCGAAAATCTTCTTCGCACTCTCTCGCTCTTTGTCGGTCGCTAAGGTGGCCAGATACTTTTCTTTCAGACTCGGCTCTGGCGTCGGAATCAATGCATAGTTCAACACCGCTTCGATAGACGCGGCGGTCGTGCCGGAGGGAATCGCCAGAGAGAAGGGAACTTTCCTCGTATGGCCCCCCTTGATGAAGGGATCGGGAATCGGACCACGAAGAATTTTGTCGTAGGGCAAGCCGAATTGCTTCGTCTCTTCCTTCAGCACCTTACCCTGCGCATCCTTGGCGGTCAGCACCAAATAGAACTGCTTAAGCACCGGGTCGCCGTCTGGGAAACTATGCGGGAGGCTGCCGATCTTCACCAGCGCCGTGCCCTCCACGGCGGAGGCCGACTTGGTGGTCTCAAGGTCCACGCGGGGCATCCATTCAGCCTGCAGATTTCGATTTCTGAGAAGGGTACCGGGGACAACCACGCCGCGAAACCAGTGCCGACCGATAGCGCGAGTCATGGAGCCACGCCGCGAGGTGGAACTGCCGGTCGAGGGCTCCATGTGGCAATCCTGGCACACCGTGCCCTGCAAGATCTCTCCGGCCAGGTCTTTCTGCGTCTCATCCTTCACCTTATCGAAATGGCAGGAGGCACAATAGTTCGCACCACGGAACAGGTCGGATTGCGTCGCAGGATGGACGAGGTTTTCCTCCGGGTTGGCATAGGGGCCGTAGATCATCTTGCCCGGCTCGATTTTGAACGACGGTGGAGAGTCCGGTGTGTGCTCAACACTCTTGATCAGATGGCAGGAGGCACAGCCGATCCCTTCGACTTGCGGCTTACCGGACAACACTTGCGCCACAATCTTCTCGACATGTTGCGGGAACACCGTGGTCGACGGCGCATGGCAGGCGAGACAGCGGCGGCGCTCGTCGGCCGTCGGATTGGTCTGCAGCCAGACGCCCAACACCGTGCGAAACACCGGCGACTCCAGCGACGTGCCGTGTAAGAGCGCGGCATCGACGCGGCCAAATGCCTTGAGGTCCGGCGTCTGTTCGCGCACGCCTTTCCACTCTTCATAATGCCGATCGTGGCATTGCTTGCAGTCTTCCGATCGAATGAAAATCTTTTCAATCTCCGCCACCCAATCGGCCTGAGCCGGAGCCTCTGCCTTCTGCGCCATGGCGCGGCCATGCGACAGCGCGATGAGGCCCACGATGAGCAGGAGGAATAGTCCGAGGGCGATTCGTTGTGCGTACTTGCGTCGTCCCATGCTCAATCCCGTTTGCATCCGACGAAATGAAAATTGACACCCCATCCGACCGGATCGCCAGGATCTGCTGGCTCATAGGTCCCGACGGTGAAGTTGCATTCCTTCATCCCTCGCTTGATCGCTTTCCCAAAATCAATCATGTTTCGGATCTCGGCTTTGTCAATTTCCTTGATGATGGACCGGACCTTGATGCCGGCATAGTCAGCGCGCGAGTTCCCGATCACTTCAAACACCGCGACACCTTGCGCCCGTTCGAGTTTCAATTCTTTTTTGATATCCTCGTCCACGTCTCCAACGATCACGCCAAACTCTTCACCCAGTTTGGCCGCTTCATCGACCGTCATCGGCTCTGGTTCCGCCGCATGTACCGACGCTAGCGCAAATAAACCCAACGCACCCATACAGAGGCTGACACACAAGACAAAGGCCCTTCCACTCTGAAGGGCCTTTGTGTGAGCACTGACTGAACCGATTCGAGCATCCTCCAACGTTCAGCCTTTCCACTATCACCAGAAGCTTATAGTTTTATGACCGGATCGATCACCAACTGAAACCAGGGCGCGACGGCTTTCTGCCCATTCCGCTCTTTGTTCTCCCCGTTCCACACGGCAAACGACACGGTTTGCACTCGTCCTGGAATCAGCTTGGCTTCGTTCTCTTGCTCTTCACTCACCAAGGGTCTGCGCATGACGACATGCCAGACTCCATCTTTCCAGGTCGCTTTCCCTTGAACGCGCCCCTGCTTCTCTTTGGTCGTCAGAGTACTAAATCCTCCGCCGATGAGGTCTTCGACCGAAGAGACCCGGCGCGGAATGACTTCAAATGTCCGTACCCCGTCCTTCGCTTTTTCAGACGTCTTGGCGGCCCGGCGATCGATATCGCTCTGCCAATCGGCCTTCCAATGCCAGATGTTGATGTAGTGATCGAGTTGGCCCATGCAGAAGAATGCGGGCGCATCGCCGAGCGGTAGCCCGATTGCGACGCCGTCGCGAAAAGTCCCCGGCGTCAGACGGTCGTTCTTCGTGTTGTCCTGCCATTCCAGTAGAAAGGCGATCTCGGTGCCGTTATGGAGCGACCGGACGGTTAAGGCTCGTGCAGTTGGCTCAGGCCAGACCGGCCTGGTAATCACCTGACCGCTCAATGGAAGGGTCATTGGTGCAACCTTGGCCCAGGCCGCATCCTCTGGCCCCGTCGGCAGCTCTCCCTCAACGAGGCGCGCGCGAATAGTCATCCCCTCGGAACTGACGAGGGGCACGCCGAAGCCGACAAAAACTCCGGCAACGACCAGGATGAAGAGGAGCAACAATAGCGGGCGGGAAGGAATCTTCGTCGTCGTATGCACTATGCAAGGCCCTCGGGTGACCGGCGCGAGCACATCGTCATAGGCTCAGAATACCACAAAGCCCGAGCGACACCAATCCGACTACAAGCGAATTGCTACCAGAGTTTCACGCGGCGAATTTTGTTTTCGCCCCGTTCGCAGATGTAGAGGTAGCCCTGGGAGTCCAGCGAGAGTCCGACTGGAGAGTTGACGACGGCCTCCACTCCGAGGAGTCCGTCTCCATGCTTCACGGTCCCGGACGATTCTTTCGCCACGAAACGCGCGGCGCCACAGCCACCCATATTCTTGTCTTCGTAGCCGCTGTCCCCGTTGCCCGCGACCGTGGTAATCACGCCGGTTGCAACGTCGACTTTCCGTACGCGATGATTCATCGTATCGGAGATATAGAGATTGTCTTGATGGTCCACCACCACGGCTTCCGGCGCATGGAGCATCGCTCTGATGGCCGGTTTGTCGTCACCGTCGTAGCCGTACCGGCAGACGCCGGCCACGGTTGAGATAATGCCGCTGTTGTGATCGATGCTGCGGACGCGGTTACTGCCCTTGTCGACGAAAATGATATCGCCTTTCCCGTTCACCGTAAGCCCAACGACATCATAGATGCGGGCCTCGAGCGCGGGCTTTCCATCATCGAGGTACATGGACATGTCCAGTCCGTCTGAACAGACCGGCATGAGCCAGCCATGGTCATCGCTGAAATCGATGCCGATCGCATCGCCGGAGAGCACAACCAGATTCCGCGCCACGAGCGGCTGCTCACGGGCTTCGTCCTCAGCCGTCCAGGCTCCTGCGACGGTGGTGACCATGCCTGTCTTGGGATCGTAGCGGCGGATGCGGTGCGCCTGGGTATCGGCGATGTACATGACATCGTTGGGGTCGAAGGCGATGGCGGCGGGCCAGGTGAGATTGGTCTCAAGGGCCGGACCATCTCCGTTGAACCCATGTTGCCCGGTGCCGATGATCGTGGTGATGATGCCGGTCTCGTGGTCTACTTTACGAATGCGGTTACTGCCGGAATCGCAGATGTAGAGGTCGTTGTGGGAATCGAAGGCGACGTCGAGCGGCAAATAGAGTCCGGCTTCTCCACAGAGGCCTTCGTCGCCGCTGTAGCAGGTTTCGCCAATCCCGGCGAAATTATGGAGGGTGCCTTCCTTGAGATTGACCCGTCGGATACGATCGGACCCGGACTCGGCAAAGTAAAACCAGGTCTCGTCTTTGTCGAGCGCCGCGTGATGGGGCAATGGAATCCCCGACTTGACCGCCCGCTTTCCATCGCCGGTGCTCCGGGCCTTGCCGTTACCTGCGAAGGTTTCGATATAGCCGGTCGCGAGCTGCAGTTCGGTTTCCATGTACCTGTGGCCTTAATCCCGGCTGATTAGCCGCGTGAAACTGATTGAACCGTCTCGGCTTGCTGCACCACGGGTGCTGCGGCTTGCACCGCAGGGGCCTGAATCGCTTGCTGTGGAGCCGCGGCCGTCTGCTGCTGGGCGGCTTGGGCCGCTTGCGCTTCGGCTTCGATCAAGTCCGCCTCATGGACGGACTTCTTAAAGCCCTTGATCGCCTTGCCGATCCCTTCTCCCAGCTGCGGCAATTTGCCGGCGCCGAAGATGATCAGCACGATGAAAAGGATCAGGATCAACTCTGTAAAACCTAGACTCCCAAACATGGTGTGTTCCTCCGTCTGAATGGGTAACTTAGGATGCGCTGCTCTCTTTCGCCCGTTTGGAAAACCGTTCCTTCAACCGATTCCGTGCCTGCTCGGCCTGTTCGAACATTTTGGCCTTATCGTAGACACTGATCAAATTATAGTAGGCCAGCGGTTCCTCAGGATTCTGCTCAACGGCATCTTCCATCACCTTAATGGCAAGATCCGTTTTCTTGTGATTCAACGCCAACTCCATCAGCTTGAAACTTCCCTCCAGATGCTTCGGGTCCAGTTCAAGCGTGCGGACATAGCATTGGATGGCCATGTCGATGGTGTTGTAGTCCGAGACTTGGGGATTATCGAGTTCGACATAGACCCCGGCGAGATTGTACCAAGCCATGGGATCGTCCGGCGTGATCTCCACAAGACGCTCGTAAAAATTCTTGGCTTCCATGAACTTCTTTTTGTCGGCATAGACCCGCCCAAGATTGAAGAGCGCCAGGACATCGTGGGGAAACACCTCGAGCGCATGTTTAAACTCAACTTCCGCTTCGTCCGTCATGGCTTTCGTCGCGTAGATCGTACCCAAATTCGAATAGTACATCGCGAGGGACCGATTCATTTCTGCACGGAGGCCCTCGGCCATCTCAATCGATTTCTTGACCTCGACGAGCGCATCGTCCATCCGGCCTTTGCTGAAGTACAACTCGCCTAATCGACAGCGGGCTTGGAAATCGTCTGGCTCGGCTGCTAAGAGCTTTTCAATCTCGAGAATTTCCTCATCGGGGTTCAGTGGCTGATCACCTGGATCGATAACAGCCTGGCTTTGCTCAGAAACAGAAGCAGTTGGTTCGTTCATACGATTCCCTATAGTAAAAAGGTTCGTTAGATATGTCCGCCCACCAATGAGTCCGGCGTGCCGATCATCGAAGCATTCGTCGCCGGTGCCGAATCCGTTACATCACGCCGATACCGGTCCATGGTCAAGAGCATCACGCCAAGCACCACCATCAGCGTCAAGTTTGAATACAAGAGCGCATACCCGGCAATAAACATCAATCCAATACCATAGCCGGCGAGTCGCCCCATGGTCAGCAACTTAATGACCGTGTACGACCAACACAACAAGCCTGTCATGTAGAGTGCAAACGGGAGGAAAAAGGTGTACCCCATACCGAACTGAAAAATCCACCCAATGCCGTCTGCCGCCTTACGAATGTTATTGGCCATCGCAGGGTCATACCGATTGAGCAAAAAGTCTAAGAACAGCATGAGGGTGAAAATGAATCCGGCTGTCGCCCAAAACCAGATGGCGCGACGGCGTTGCCGCTGATTGCGCGTCCGAAACGAGACGCCCCGCCCATAGGCCCAAAACACCAGAATGCTGGACAAGACCATCAACGCCTCGCCCCCGCGATGGGCCTCGTACACCAACGGCGGGGCCGCCACGGTCCCGATAAAGCTATAGATCGTGGACACGATCTGGTAATACAACCAGCCCCCGATCCCGAGGAGATAGGTGACGCCCATCGCACGATGCGACCATTCGGTATGCGTGGAGAGGTACTCCACCATCAGACAAATCAATGCGACCACGGCCACGAAGTTATAAATCGCCGATCCCAGGAAGGCTGGGGGGATCAATAAGAATCCCACCGTGAGGAGCAACAGGAGCACCACAGAGGGAATGACGACCATATTCGAGCCCACAAACCCGCGACCAGCCATCCGATTGACGACACCCACGCTCAAGGCGAGAAACAACAGAATCGCCACAACGTTGAGCAGCCACTGCCCGACCTCCGTCAATGCCGTAAAAGTCGGAATAATCCACTCATGTGTCTGTGCCAACTTGCTGAGATGCATCCCCAACCGAGACACAAGCCGATACAGAATCAATTCCGAGAAAGACACAATCAGAACCAGCTTGATCGTGTACTGAAACAGCAGTGATTGATCGTTGATCTTCCCCGTGATCCGGTCGATGGTGGGATTCGCGGCCATCACTCTGTGCACCCTTGAGAAAAATAAGAATTATACCGACCGAGAAAAGGCAGGGTCAACGTCGTGCAGAACAGGCTCATCACGACCCCGCCGGCTGCGGCACGCCCACTTCTTGGGCCTTGGCCCGTGCGATATACAACAATCCGTCCGCCATGGAGTAATTGAACGGCAACTCGCTCACGACTTCGCTGACCTTTTCGTAAACATGCTGGTACAGGCTTTCCGCTTCATCTGGCGTCATGCCTTCCGACACTTCATAGAAGAATCCCAGACTGAGGTCTTCTGCCGACGGGCGCATGATGCGCCGGATTCCATAGCTGCCAGGATCGCTCATGATCGGCGCTTCTTTTTCCAAATCGAAGAGGCAAGGCTGGCACGAGAACCCGTACGATTCGTTGAGTCGCTTGTTCTCAACGATAAAATTCATCGTCTCTCGCGCTTCTTCTTCCTTCTCGGTCGGGAACCCCACAATGATGTAACAATGCACCGCAATCCCCAGGTCGACACAATCGTCGACAATGCGCCGCACCCACTCCTGCTTGATCCCCTTCTTCATGAAGTCCATTACTCGCTGATTGAATGACTCCAATCCAAATACGATCTTCAAACAGCCAGCATCCCGCATCAATGCCAGGAGTTCACGCGTCAGGTGCTTCTCGAATCGCATTTCGCAAGTCCATTTGATGTCCAGCTTCTTATCGATGATCTGCTGGCACAATCGCTTGGTCGGCGAGAGGGCGAAACACTCGTCCGTAAAGAAGAACCGTTTAGCCCCATAACGCTGCTTCAGCCATTCCAATTCCTCAACGGTTCGTCCAGGTTCCTTCTGTCTGAAGTTCTGGTGATCCAGCGTGAGGGCGCAGAACGCACAATCCTTGTAGTAGCAGCCCCTCGAAAACTGGACCGGCAACACCGGTTCAGGGGCCAGATACAATCCCAGCGGAAAGCCATCGTAATTGGGCGCTGGCAACTGGTTAATATTTTCCGAGTAGAACGGCTGGTTGACCGTAATCTTCCCGTTTTGACGATAGATCAGGTTAGGGACTTTGCTGAAATCTTTCTTCCCGTCCAACTGATTGACGAGTTCAAGCAACGCCGTTTCACCCTCGAATACAATAATATCGTCGGTCAGATCGAAGAGGCTCGGGCAGCGCCGCAAGTTGTCGACCAGTCTGGTAAAGATACTGCCGCCAATGGTCAGATGGATACTGGGGGCCGCTTCCTTGATCAAACGACAGAGTGTCAGACCAGGAATAATCTGCGAGGTCGCCGTAATCGAGACACCGATTAAGTCCGGCTGGTCACGGATGATCGACTGAAGAAATCGCTCACGAAACAGCTTGATATAGGGATTCTGCGTCTCATCCCTGATGATCTTCATCAGGTCTTTAGACGAATAGATAGAGCAGTTGCCGAACTGATTATCCACGACTGTCAGTCGGGTCGGGAAGTAGACCGTGGAGAGCACCTCCAGCCATTTGTCGATGAGAAAGAGGCTTTCTTTGTAGGATTCAATATCGTAAAAGCCTTCTCCTCGAAGGGTCTCTTTGGCCGGCTCAATCCGATCGATGAGATAGGGAAAGCGGTCCAGCGACTCCACGACTCTCGCCAAATGCTCGGCACTTCCAGGCCCAGTTTCACCAGTTCGACTCTGTTCAAGCGCTCGCCGTTTATCGAGCAACTCCTGATACAGCTCCACTCCGTAGGCGTGCGTCACCACTCCGTCTAAGAGTTCAATCCCAAGATCGCGTTGAGAGACGTTCGAGACGCCACCCTGCACGAGGAATCCCGTCAATGAGGGAAGACTCAGGTAAGGCTGTGAGGGATGCCACGTTGGAGGAAAGAGCAGTGAAACCTTCATGCTAAATCACCACCAACTGGAGGGAAAAATTAGACAATTTTTCAGTAAAATGGACAATGTTTTATACACTCCGACATCAGCCAAATGCAACCCTATGAGGCCCTTCTTCGCGACTAGACAAGGGCAGCAACTAATTGTTGATGGGCGCCATCCAGCCCTCCACAGAAAAAGAGAAACCCCAGCCCAGCGTGAAGCTGGACTGGGGTTTTCTTGTTGGCTCTGACTCCTACCCTAGCGGTAAGAGATGGTCTCTCCAGAGACCGGTTTCCCTACTGAAGCTTCAGGGTAAACCAGGTGGAGAGCGCCTTCATGCCGTTACGCTCGACGTTGTTGCCGTCCCACACCGCGAAGGCGATGGGCACAGACATCCCCGCCTTGAACTGGGTATCGTTGGCATCACCGGTTTCCAACGAGCGCTTCACCACCACGCGCCAGGTTGGACCAGTGTATCCACCGCCCTTGACGGAACCTGATGGCTCCCACACGCCGTTTCCGATGACATCCTGATGCGCTTGCGTGGTCAGGGTGCTGAAGCCATTGGCGTTCAGATCCTCGACCGAGCTGACACGCAACGTCGGATCGGACATAATGTTGCCCGACCAGATACCAGGATTGAAGGGCCCAAGGCTGCGACCGATCCGGTCAGGATAGGTCACGCCGCCAGCGGGCTCTTCAAAATAGTAGTCCCAGAAAATGCCAGGGTATTGGTCGTCCACGTCCCACATACCCGCGCTGTCCTTACCGAGATCCTTCTGCCATTCTGCGTTCCACCGCCAGATGTTGGTGGTGCCGCCCGACTGGCCCATACATTGGAAAGGTGGTGCTCCAGCCGTGTTGACCGGGAACATAAGCGCTACCTGATCCCGGAAGTCCTGGGGACCAATGGTCGTATCGTTCTTGGTCTGGTCGCTCCACTCCAAACGCATGCCAACTTCTTTACCGTTGGTCATGGCTTTCACGAACACCGACTTCACCGAAATGTTCGGGTGCATCGGGGTAGTGATCAGCTGTCCGCTCAACGGAACAATCACGCCAGGCACACTCTCCCAAACCGGGTTGGCGCCATCCATGGGAATCGCTCCCTTGATGGCCTTCGCCGGAATCGTGACCGGTTGGCTGACAGCCAACGGCACCTGCCCGATCGTCAGCATCACGCCGACGATCAACGCAGAGAGAAGAATGCCAAACACCACACGCTTACTGTGTGTCTGCACTACTCTCATAGGACTACTCCTCCTCTCGATTAAAAGATTAAGAACGGTGGCCCAAGATAACTGCCGACAAACAAAAAATAGAGACCCTCATAAATACAGACAAATGGTCAGGCGGTTCCACTTGGCCCCCCCTCCTCCTTGTCTTTACCCTGATCCTTTTTATCCAAGAACGACTCGGCGCCCACTTCGTTCAGCAACAGGCTCAGCTCGTTTCCTTGATCTTGCGCACCGCACTCGTAGGTCTGGCCTTCCGGCGCATTAAACGTTGCCGGACGATAATCGGTTTCCGAATAGGGTTGCGGAACTACGCCCAGGAACGCCGCTTCAAAATCCATCCATTCCGCCATTAAGTCTGCCACATGTTTATACAAACCTGAATCGGCCTTCTTCCCCAACATCAGGCAAAACAGCGGAACCCACCGGCCGATATGATTCTTTACGAATTTTTTCTGCGCATCCAGAACGATCTGCGTCTTGTCTGCTCCATCGTGACAGCGGGAGTAGGATTCTTTGTAGGCTAGAAAATGCATAAATTCGAACTCAACGCTCAAATGATCCAGTCGCTCATGGATATCTTTGGATAGTTCTACCCCGAACGCGCGATAGAATCCTGCGATATCGCCCATAACCTGCGACTGTGCAAACACGTGGTCGTTTCCAAAGAGCGTTTCGTAGGGAGGACAATCAAGGGTGATGACATTACTGAAGACTCGACGATGCTCGGCCTGTAGATCGATGAGCTGCCAGTTCGCACATTCTGACGCGACAACTTTCCCGACCTGATCGAACTGCTTGCGCAAGAGCACCAGCTTTTGCTTAGCCCGCTCCCCGCCGATACCGTCGAGCGCTGAGTCTAAGGCATCAATGGCCGCGCGACCATCCTCGACAAACTCACCACATTGTACGTAATCAAGAAACTCATCGTCTTCAGGGTAGAGCAAGCTCCAGGACACGAGGAGATAGAGCTTGCTGCGATTGAGGGCGCGTTCGACTGCAGGCGAGTCTTTAATGGCCGGCGAAGTGGGAATGATCGCGGCTGCGACTGGAGAATTCATTTGCACCGGCTGTTTACTCGTCATGAGAATCAGCTCCTCGGTTGACCCTGTTGCCCACATCAATTTTCCGGGCACTTGCGGTCACACCTTTGGCACAGGCTCGCGTATGATAGGTAATGGCCCAGGGGTTGTCAAGCGCGATCTCACCCTGTGCAAGGGATAATCTAAGCCGATGATTTCTCAAATTATTCTCCCGCGTAATACATTCATTTTTACTTCAATTTTCCTGCTTGCATTCGGACACATTTCTGTGAGCTACGAACGCGTCTGCGTCAACAATCTATATGGCGTGATTCGAATGGCCACATGATCGTTCACTGTCCGACAGATTTGTTCGCATAGCCCACATCCGACGCAACGCTCAGCCGTCACTACAAGACGTTGCATGTCGAAATCCATTGATAAGGCATCCGTAGGACATTTCGAAGCACAGGCGTGGCACCCCTGCCCTGCTGTGCAGACGCGATGCGATACCACCGCGCGGCCCATTCGAATCTGTTCGCGTCCTTCGACTGGGAGCAACGCGTCAGTGCCGCAAGCCGTAATGCAGGGCACATCCTCGCAGAGATAGCAGGGCACCTGATCCGCAAAAATGACCGGCGTCCCATTCTGCAGATGGAATGTGATCGATCCGTACGGGCAGACCTTGGCGCAATCGCCGCACTGCGTGCATCGCTCCACAAACAAAGTCTCGTCCACCGCACCGGGAGGGCGCAACCAATCCGTCCGTATCGCTGGCAGAGCCGGCTGCTCCGGCGCCGCCGCTTGATGCTTGGCAAACTCCTGTGCTGCCTTGGCGACGGACACGACGGAATCCTTGAGAAAGTCGCGACGTCCGTATGACGAATCGGTAGCCACAGTGGTTCACACCGTCACATGACACCGTCGGCGCGTAGCTTGTAGACCTCGACGCAACGGTCGCAGGCCCCGAATTCAATATCCCAACCCGGATGGTTCTCACGGATAAAATCGAGCACATACGACTCGATCTTGTTGCCCATATCTTCGACCCACGAATAGGTCGGGAACCGGCAGAGGGGACAGGGAAATCCCGGCATCAACATGACTTTGTTTTCTGTTTCCGGAACCTCACCCCCCTCGACATCCACGGCGCGGTCCATCACGCGCAAGGTGTCCGAGGCCATTTCGATCAATTCCGAGTGGGTAAAGAAACTCGTCTGCCACAGCCCCTCGAACACGGATTTCAATTGTGGTGCGGGAATTTTACGATACCAGGACCGAAACTCTTTGAACCGGTCTTCCTTCCTGAGCATCGGCTCTTTGCCGGCGACCGTCAGTCGGCTGTCTACGGTGAGACTCCACAAGATGCGATACCGATGGAGGATGAGGGTTTCTTCACCGGGATTTTGCCCGACCTTGGTATCAGGATCGTACCCAAAGACCGGATCCAGCATGTCCGAGATATGCAACAATTCATGGCGGCAATACCGCGTGAGCGCAGGATCGTAGAATCGGCGAGGAATCAGCTTAATCCCGACGCCCTTCAATCCTTTCTCTTCAAACTCCCGAGCCATCTCATGTTCGACGGATCCCCACTTCCGAAGAATGTCGACACCTTCCTGATCTTCCTTGAGCACCCCCTTGACGAGCACGATGCCAACTCGTTCTTTCAGTAGGGGATACTCGTTGAACGCGTCACGGATGATGTCGGAAAATCCCCAAGTACCGAACATATACTGGTAGAGCTTCTTGAACTCACTCTCACGATCATCGAGCGTAAACTTCTCATAGATCGGATCGGCAAATTCGTGGAACTCTTTATAATAGGTGGGGTCGCCTTCCCGTTCCGTCTTTTCAACGAACGAGTCGATCACCTCTTGCAGCAGTGCAGGCTGAAAACGAAGTTCCATAGATAGTCCTTGGTCGTACAAATCCAGACTGGCATCGTCGGCACACCCCGCTGAGGGATGCGAACCGGCTCTCATCACGGCTTGACTTGATAGCGGAGCTTCTCTTACGATCACCTCAAGCCGACAGGAATTATACGGGCCCGAATCGCCGATTTGCAATCAAGCCGGTCGTCGTGGGCCGCTTCATCTTGTTCCGATCGTAAGGATTATGAAACATGGCTGATCAGATTGCGTCCCCACGTGCCCCCTCGCCTTCCCCACTCACTCCCTCGTCGGGAACGGGCGCCGTACCAGTCGACTTCCTCGAGTACTGGAAAACAGGGGCACGGGAGCTCACCACATTTCGCGGCCATTCGCATGGCGTGTGGTCAGTCGCCTTCTCACCGGATGGGTTGACCCTCGCCAGCGGAGGAGTCGATCGGCTCGTCCGCATTTGGGATATTGAAACCGGACGCCTCCTGCGCTCACTCAGGGGACACACGGCGGACATCCGGTCCGTCGTCTTTACGCCAGACGGCCAGACGTTGGCCACTGCCAGCGAGGACCGCACCATCCGGCTGTGGAACCCGCACACCGGCGAATCGAAAAAACTCCTCTTTACGCGCTACGACCATAACGTCGTCAGCCTCTCTCTCTCTCCAGACGGCCTCATGCTCGCGCGCGGCAGCCACAATAAAGACATCAAGATC
>Ga0209253_10002758_pt1 | contig 15528 bp, 16 predicted proteins | sample FrelakmetBRP12BR_FD_187145 | JGI IMG/M metagenome (GOLD analysis project Ga0209253, IMG submission 187145) | Freshwater lake sediment microbial communities from the University of Notre Dame, USA, for methane emissions studies - BRP12 BR (SPAdes)... | ecosystem: Environmental > Aquatic >...
GCCCTGTTTCTGGTTCGCGCCCGACTACGCCGTGCTGCCAGCGTTTGGCACCTTCACCGGGTCCTATCTCATCCAGCGTCATCCCGGCGACCAGGTGTTTGTGGTCGCCGACGATCACGTCATTCCGGTGTAGCCTGCTCGTTTCGAGGGTCTTCGAGAAATCGCCACGGCGCGTTCAAACTCCTGTCGGCCATCGGCCTGACGAGCGCGCGCCTCACGGCTGCGCCTCGACGGCACCGAACGTGGGTAGCGGCGGAACGGTCGCGACCCGCTGGGTTCGACCACACCGGTGCTGCGCCTGATGATCCGGCACTTGAACTGCTTCGCGGTGGTCGAGCGGGAGTGCGCGTTGAACAGCGTGATGCGTGAGTGCGCTTGGAGCGCTCCGGCGAGATCTGCCAGGGCAGCAAGATGAGGCCCGGGAAAATGGACTCATACCATGCGCTGGTTCGCTCAACGCACAACTGTCGCGCGCAATCGGTGAAGGGCGGCCTCGGCACGGGTGGCTCGCTCGGCGTGCAGGGCGGGTCCACGCCGATCTCGCCAAGCTCAGCACGTCTCGCGTGATGTTTCCACGGCAGCCGCTTAAGCTCCACGACTGCACCCGCCACGGCATCGGCTCCGGCGCGGAGCTGTATGTCGTCGAAGGCGATTCGGCAGCGATCGCGGTGAGCCGCATTCGAAACGGCGAGTACCAAGCGGTGCTGCCGATGCAAGGCAAGCCGCTCAACACGGTCCGCGCGACAGCGAAGAAGGTCGCGACGAATCCGTGGTTCGCCGCGCTCACCGAGGCGCTTGGCACGGGTCTCGGTGATGCATTCGAGCTCGAGGCCCTGCGTTACGATCGCGTGATCATGCTGATGGACCCGGATGCTGACGGGATCCATTGTGGTGCACTGGTCATGATGTTCTTCTACCGCTGGATGCGGCCGTTGCTCGATGACGGTCGCGTCGGCATCGCGCAGGCGCCGCTGGCGACCCTCGTGGTCGAGTCCGTCGGGCATCCCGAGCACGCCGAGCATCACGTCCGCTCCGAACCGGAGCTACGCGCGACCACCGAACAGCTTAAGGCGCGGAGCGAGGCTCAGATCGTCATGCGGCGCTATCGCGGGCTCGCCGGGACCGATCTGCCCGTCCTCGCGGCAACCTGCCTCGATCCCTCGACTCGCACGCTTCGTCGCGTCGGCGCCGCGGACGCGGAAGCGGCGATCACCGTGTTCGGCGGCGGAAATCTGACTCAGCAACGACTCGGCTGAGCGAGCCCGCTATCGGGGCGCGCTCGGAGCGACTCCTCGTGTCGCCCGGACGCGGCATCACCGCCGCCTACGCGGATTCGATGAAGGCCTGCGAGACGAAGCATGCCGGGATAGGGCGGGCGAGGCTGAGATGGGGCCGGCGCCGCTACGATCCGACGCGCCATTCGACGACCTCCTGGAAGCGGGAAACCACCTGGTACGAACTGATCTTCACCCTTACGATGGCGCACGAGGGAGATGCTGCGAACGCAGCCAGATAGGGGTGGCGAGCGAGGTAGAGCTCCAGCAGGGGAGCGCCTGTCTCAGGGCTCACCTCCTCCGCTTCCCCGATCGCGGTTACCGCCACCGAATCCTGCGTGTCCGAACCCACGTTCCCGCGGTCGTCGATCAGAAGGGCGACGCGACCGTTCGCCTCGAGGTTGGCGAATTTGCGCGTAGTCCGCTCGGTCAGGAGCACGAGGTGTCCAAGGTCTTCGGTTGCGGCGAACGCCATCAGGCTGGCAAATGGTTGCCCATGGTCGTCGGTCGCCAGCACCGCGAAGCGTTGAGAACGAAGCAGATCTCTCAGGACCGCCTGAATGTCGACGGCAGTGCTCATCTCGGTCATGTCACAAACGAAACTAAGAATGCGAGGTTACAACCACCACTTGGGAGCGCACCAGCCATACCGTTTACGCCGTTGCGACTACGCTTGACCCCAGGGTCCGGTCGCGCCTGCTTCGGTGAGCCCCGCGGCGGAATCTTGAGCCCTCCTGGGCGACGTGATACCGTTCAACTTCCGTTCCGCGATGCGCATTCGCTACGGTGCAGGTCTGCTCGCCGGGGCAGATCACGGGTGCGTCGTTCGATGTGAGGGCAGTATCGGAGGAGTGTGTATCCATGGGCAATCTGACGACTCGCGAGGCCCTGTCGCTGAGATGGGCTCAGATCGTGAACGATCCCACGCTGCGCGACCTGCCCTACAAGATGGAGCTGAATCGGTTTGGAAAAATCGAGATGAGCCCCGCGAATAATCGGCACGCGCGCCTTCAGGGGTACTTTGCCGGCGAACTCGCGCGGCAGCTCGCAGACGGAGGCGTCTTGACCGAGTGCCCAATCCTCACCGAGATCGGGGTGCGCGTACCTGATGTCGCCTGGGCGTCGTCCGCCTTCCTCGACCGCAACGGAGACACCACGCCGTTCCCGCAGGCGCCGGAGATCTGCATCGAGATCGTCTCGCCGTCCAACGCGGACGAGGAAATGCGCCAGAAGGCGCAAGCGTATCTCGCCGCGGGAGCGAAGGAGGTGTGGTTGGTGGCGGAGGAAGGCCAAGTGCGCTTCGTCGACGCTGCCGGCGAGCGTCCCGCGACGAGCTTCGGCGTCCACGTCTCGCCACCGCCCCCTGCTGCGAAGGCCGGAACTCCGCGGCGGCGCGCCTGATCAGCTGGCGCTCTCTTCGCGCTCTTTCGTGTGCGCGGAGCGCGCGGTGCAGCCGGGCTTGCGACGGAAGGCTACTTTTTCGCCGACCGCTCCGCCATCAGCCTCGAGTTCACCTTGCGATCCTCGGCGATCTTCTGCTGCGACGGGCGCGCATTCATCTCCTTGACATACGCGGCGACCTGCGGAACCTCCTCGAGAAAGTCGCGGCCGTACATCTTCTTCGTCGCCATGGTCACGACCGGCAAGTGCTGGACGGCCGCGCAGTCGGCCAGCGTGAACTCGGGGCCGGCGACAAAAGGCGAGAACTGCGCGAGGCGCTTGAACGCCTTCACGCCTTTCGCGAGCTCCTTCTCGACCTCCTTCTTGGTCTCGTCGCTCACGGTCCCGCCGAAGAACGCCTCGCGGTAAAGCCGGCGCGCGACCAGTTCGAGATGCAGCTCGATGAACTCGACAAGCTCTCGCACCTTGGCGCGCGCCAGCGGGTCCTTCGGCAGCAGCGGCTTCTCGGGATAGACGTCCTCGATGTACTCCGAGATCACCTGCGATTCGGCGAGCTGCGTGTTGCCGATCTCGAGGAACGGGATCTTGCCGATCGGCGTGCGGGCGAGGTGCTCGTCTTGTTGCGACGGCCAGACGAGCTCTTCCTCGAAGGGCACGCTTTTCTCCATGAGCTGCATCTTGACCTTGTTGTAGTAGTTCGAGGCGGCGAAGCCGCAGAGCTTGAGCATCGTTCGTCTTCCTTTTTTCAGTGTTTCTTCGGGATCGGCACGTGCCGACCGATCTCCCACTTCGCAATCGCGTTGCGGTGCACCTCGTCGGGCCCGTCCGCGAGCCGCAGGGTGCGGTTCCACGCGTACATGTAGGCAAGCGGGAAATCGTCGCACACACCGCCGCCGCCATGCGCCTGGATCGCCCAGTCAATCACCTTCTGTGCGACGTTCGGCGCCAGCACCTTGATCATGGCAATCTCGGTGCGCGCGGCCTTGTTGCCGACCGTGTCCATCATGTGCGCCGCCTTCAGAGTGAGCAGGCGCGCCGTGTCGATGGCGATCCGGCTCTCGGCGATCCGCTCGTGCCACACAGTCTGCTCGGCAACGGGACGGCCGAATGCAATTCGGCTCGCGAGACGCCTGCACATCAGTTCGAGCCCGCGCTCGGCCTGGCCGATGATCCGCATGCAGTGGTGGATGCGGCCCGGCCCGAGCCGGCCCTGCGCGATCTCGAAGCCACGTCCCTCGCCGAGCAGGATGTTGGATGCGGGTACACGTACGTTCTCGAACAGCACCTCGCCGTGGCCGTGCGGGGCGTCGTCATAGCCGAAGACATTGAGCGGGCGGAGCATCTTGACGCCGGGAAAATCGGCCGGCACGACGATCATCGACTGCTGGACGTGCTTCGCCGCCTCCGGGTCGGTCTTGCCCATGAAGATGTAGACCTTGCAGCGCGGGTCGGGCGCGCCGGAGCTCCACCACTTGCGGCCATTGACGATGTAGTGGTCGCCGTCGCGCCGGATCGACGCCTGGATGTTGGTCGCGTCCGAGGAGGCGACCGCCGGTTCCGTCATCGCGAAGCAGGAGCGGATCTTCCCCGCGGCGAGCGGGTCGAGCCATTGCTTCTGCTGCTCGGGCGTCCCGTAGCGGATCAGGACTTCCATGTTGCCGGTGTCCGGCGCGGAGCAATTGAACACCTCCGGTGCCCAGTACACGCGGCCCATGATCTCGCACAGCGGCGCGTACTCGAGATTGGTGAGCTGACCGCCATGCGTGCGCGGCCACCAGAGATTCCACAGACCCTGCTCGCGCGCCTTGGGCTTCAGCGCCTCGACGACCTGGGTCGGGACCCACGCATTGCCTCCGGCGCGGTTGGCCGAGACTTCGTCGTGGAAGCGATGCTCGTTCGGGTAGATGTGCTCGTCCATGAAACGCGCGAGCTTGGCCTGCAGCGCCCTGACCTTGTCGGAATACTCGAAGTCCATCGCGTTCCTCTTTGTGTCACCCGCCGCAAGGCGTGCGCGTGCCGCCGGCGCACCCGCGCTCGGTCTCTTGACCTCATCGCGCGAGGATCCTCTCTTCCACGATCTCCCAGCCCATCTCGGCGAGCGCGCCGCGAACTCGGTGCTCGCGGAGCGGGGGGTGCGGGAAGCGGCGCAAGGCCGCGAGCTTCGGTCGCAAGCTCATCGCGCGAGGATCCTCTCTTCCACGATCTCCCAGCCCATCTCGGCGAGCGGCCGCGCGCGCTTGCCCTGCTCCACCGCCACTGCGCTCGACGCGGTTCCTTCGAGGGCGCGTTTGGCAATGCCTTGCAGGATCGCAGCGATGCGAAACAGGTTGTAGGCGATGTAGAAGTCCCAGTGCGCGAGCGACTCGCGCCCGGTCCGCCGGCAATAGGCAGCGATGTAGTCCCGCTCGCTCGGAATGCCGAGCGCGGCTAGATCCAGGCCGGCGATGCCGCGGAAGGTACTCGCCGGGATGTGCCAGCTCATGCAGTGGTAGGAGAAGTCCGCGAGCGGGTGTCCGAGTGTCGAGAGTTCCCAGTCGAGGATCGCGAGGATGCGCGGTTCGGTGGGATGGAAGATCAGATTGTCGAGGCGATAGTCGCCGTGGACGATCGACGTCTCGTCCCCGGGCGGGATGTTCGCCGGCAGCCAGGCGATGAGGTTGTCCATCGCCTCGATCTTTTCGGTCTCGGACGCGCGGTACTGCTTCGACCAGCGGCCGATCTGGCGTTCGAAGTAGTTGCCGGGCTTGCCGTAATCCGCGAGCCCGATTGCCGCAGGGTCGACGCTGTGCAGTGCCGCGATGACGCGGTTCATCTCGTCGTAGATCGCGGCGCGCTCGGCTTTCGTCATGCCGGGCAGGGCCTGGTCCCAGAGCACGCGCCCCGCCACATGCTCCATTACGAAGAACGCTCGTCCGCTGACGCTCTCGTCCTCACACAGGCAATAGGTGCGGGGCACGGGGATCCCGGCTTGGGCCAATGCCGTGATGACGCGATACTCGCGATCGACTGCGTGCGCGGAAGGTAGGAGCTTGGCCGCGGGCCCCGGCTTCGCGCGCATGACGTAGCGTTTGCCGCCAGCTGCGAGGAGGTAGGTCGGATTCGATTGGCCGCCCTTGAACTGCTCCGCTGTGAGCGGCCCCGAAAAGCCTGCGATGTGCGAGGCGAGGTAGGAAGCCAGGGCCGCGGTGTCGAAGCGGTGCCGCTCGGCCACCGGCATGGTGCCGACGAAATGCTCGCTCATTGGCGCGTGTGAGGTGGAATGGATGCGAGACGAACAAGGATGCTAGCACGCGCGCTTGGCAGCAACGCGCGGCGGCCGCCCGCGGCGATTTGTCAGAGATCGGGGGCACCGACCGCTCACGCGTTCGCAATCCATTCCCGGTTCCGGTCGTTATACTCCTGTCGAGAAGCCCCTTTCGAGTGCCAGCGCATGGCCAGCCTCTTTTCCGGCCTCAACCTCGAGGCGGTCGCCGAGGAGCGGATCCAGGAAGCGATCCGCCGCGGCGACTTCGACAATCTTCCCGGTACAGGGAAGCCGCTCGAGCTCGACGACGACCTGCTCGTCCCTCCCGAGCTGCGCGTCGCGAACCGTGTGCTCAAGAACGCAGGACTGGTCCCCGCGGAGGTCGCCGAGCGCCGCGAAATTGCGGCGCTCGAAGCCAGTATCGCCAGGATGCCCGAGGGCGAGGCCAGGAAAAGCGCTCTCGCCAAGCTCACGTTGCTGCGTTTCAAGCTCGGAGCGCGGCGCTCGCGCGCCTTGTCGAAGAACGCGCTTTACTACCGCAAGATCGTGGACAAGCTGGGGGGATGCTGAATGCCTTCGCCCCTCTCCTGTCCTCGCGCCCCTCAGTGAGGCAAGGCAGGCTTCGATCTGCGCTGCCCGCCGCGTCTCACCGAGAGGCTTTCGCGCTGCGGCGTGATGGCTTGCCGGCCCACCCAGCGTGGGGATGCCCGCAGGATTTGTAATGTCGATCATCAAGGAGAAGACCATGCTGAAGCTCGCTGTTTCTTTACTACTCACCGCCCTCGTCGGATACGGTGTCTTCGCCTTTGCGCAGGGTCGAACGGATCTGCGAACCGCGGTGACGCCGATCGGAAGCTCGTCGTCCGACGAGACATCCTTCGCATGGTTCTACGATCCGGCGGAACGGACCGTGTATGTCTGCCGCGCGAGCCAGGGCGCCGGAGCCCCCGATTGCAAGGGAAAGGCGGTCCTCCCGTAAAGCGACGACGGACCGCTTCGTCGTTGCAGGATGGACTTCCAATTCATCGGGCCGCCAGCGAAACGGACGAGGCGTCAGGCAGCTGCCTTTCCGCTCTCCTCCCTGCGGAACCGCGCTGTCTCCTTCTCCGACGGCAGCCACGCGACCACAAGCGCGGTCAGGACCGAGATGGCGGCCATGACCACGAGCAGCGTCGAGAAGCCGCCCGACTTCACGACGGGCCCGAGCGCCCAGACGGCGGCGGAGCTGATCCCGAACGAAACCGCGAGCCGCATCCCGGCGACGCGCGAACGCATGCGGTCGTCGATGTAGCGCACGATCATCGCGTCAGTGAACGGGATGGCGCCGAAGATCGTGATCATGAAGGCGGCGACGAGCGCAAGGAGCACCCAGCCGCGCGCATTCGCCGCCAGCGCGAGCAGCGGCGCCTGCACGAGGACGATCGCAAGATAGAGCGATTTCATCGGCACGCGGTCGATGAGACGCCCGACCACCATCTGCGCGAACGAGGCCAGGACGTACACCGCCGCGAGCATGGCGCCGAGCGCCGCAGGGTCGGTGATCACGCCCGCGAACCTTTCGGCGAGAAGCTGCCCGTTGCCGTTGGTCGTGAAGTTGAAGAGCAGGCTTCCGGTGACTGCGGCTGCGGTCATCACTGCGAACGCGCGCGCCATCAGGCGCCGCGGCAGCGGGGTGGTGGCGCGTGTGGTCCGTTTCGCCGGCGGCGCGTCCTCGCGCGGCGTCAGGTAGGCAAACGCGATCCCGCAGGCGATAGAGACGAGCCCAGGCAGCGCGAACGCCATTCGCCAGCCCGCCAGCTGGACGAGAAAGCCGGTGACGATCGCCGCGACGGCAACACCGAGGTTGCCCGAGAGCCCGTTGACCCCGATGGTGGCACCCGGCCGCTCCGAATGCTGGACGAGCATCGGAATCCCGACCGGATGATAGATCGAGGCAAACGCGCCGAGCAGCGTCAATGCCAGCGCGAGCGACCACGGCCCTTCCGCGAACGCGGCGAGAATGGCCGCGACGCCGATGCCGAAGAAGAACACCAGCATCATCTGCCGGCGCCCCCAGAGATCGCCGAGCCGGCCGGAGGGTACCGAGCCCAGGCCGAAGAGCACGAAGGCGCCCACACCGAAGGGCATCAGGTCTTCCCAGCGCGCGAGACCGAATTCGGCCGCGATCGCCGCAACCGCGGTCGCGAAGATCAGCAGGAACATGTGATCGATCGCGTGCGCGACGTTGAGCAGCAGCGCAGTCGAGCGCGGCAGGCGGCTCATTGCGAAGCGGCGCTCACGCGAACGCGCCTCGCGCCGCGATAGGCCGCACCGCCTCCACGCGCGCTTGGCGGACGCGCACGACCCGGTCGTACAGGTTCATGGTCGGGTCGCAGTTGCCCCGGAACGAGTGTCACGCGTTCGCCGAGCGCGATCTGTCGCTTCGCGATTGCGGGACATTTGTGCGCCGTTGCGTGTGGGCGAAGCGGCACGCGCGTGCCGCGCACGAAGTCGGCCATGCGTGCGCGGTTCGTCTCGAACGCCTGGAACTCGAGTACGAGCGCGGGCGTGTCGATGGCGTCGATCGGATCGCCGATGCGGGCGGGCGGCTGTTGGGCCATCGGGGACTGTCCGCAAGCCTGAGTCGTGCTTGGCATGAATTATGGTGCAATCCGGCGCCAGCAAGCGCCGACGCCTCTGCGCAGCGGCTCGCGGGCCTTGTCAAGCCAGGGGCATCTCGCCATGATGACCAACTGGGAAAGCGACCATTCCTGAACTGACAGACCGACCGAACGCCTCTCTGGAACGGGCCGAGCCTGCACCGCTCCGCACCGTCCGCTCGCTCATCCCCGATTTCCACCGCGCAAAGGATCTCACCGTGTTCAAGCCCGGCCTCCTCCAAGGCAAACGCATCCTCGTGACCGGCGGCGGCACGGGCCTCGGTCGTGAGATAGCCGAGCAGTATCTCGCGCTCGGCGCGAGCATCGTCATCTGCGGCCGGCGAAAGGAAGTGCTCGAGCGCTCCGCGGGCGAGTTGATCGCAAAGCACGGGGGCGATGTCGCAACGCGCACGGTCGACATCCGCGACGCGGCCGGTGTGGACGCGATGATCCAGTCCCTCTGGGACGACGCGGGCCCGCTCGACGGACTGGTCAACAACGCCGCAGGGAACTTCATCAGCCGCACCGAGGACCTCTCGCCCCGCGGCTTCGATGCGATCGCGAACATCGTCTTGCACGGGACCTTCTATGTGACGCAAGCCGTCGGCAAGCGGTGGATCGCGGACGGTCGCAAGGGGAACGTCGTCTCGATCCTGGTGACCTGGATCTGGACCGGCTCGCCCTATGTCGTGCCGTCGGCGATGTCCAAGGCGGGCCTCGCGGTCATGACCGAGTCGCTGGCGGTCGAATGGGGCAAGTTCGGCATCCGCCTCAATGCGATCGCGCCGGGCCCCTTGCCGACCGAAGGCATGAGCACGAGGCTGTCGCCCGGCCAGACGGCGGAGCAGCGCTCTGCGGCGAAGAACCCCATGGGGCGCATCGGGCGCATGGAAGAGCTGCGCAACCTCGCGACGTTCCTGATGGCCGACGGCTGCGAGTGGCTCACCGGCCAGACCATCGCGCTGGACGGCGCAGCCCATCTCGCCGGCGTCGGCACCTTCTACGACCTGCGCGACTGGGGCGATCCGGAGTGGCAGCGAGCGAGAGAGATGATCAAGTCGACGAACGCGAAGGACAAGGCCGAGCGGCCCTCGGGCTGACCCGCGTCACGTTGTCGCGGGGCGCGCCGCGATGGGCGCTTCGCGGATCGGCAGATGAACGAACGCGGCCCACACACCCGCGACAACCATCAGGCCCCACGCCGCGTCATAGGAACCGGTCATGTCGAATATCTTCCCGCCGAGCCAGGCGCCGAAGAAGCTGCCGATCTGGTGACCGAGGAATACGATCCCCGAAAGAGTGGCCATGTACCTCACGCCATAGCGGTAACCCACCAGCCCATTCGTGAGCGGTACGGTCGAGAGCCAAAGAAGACCGATCGCCGCTGCGAACACGTAGACGGACGTCGCCGAGAGCGGCGCCAGCAGGAAGAGCCCGATCACCACGCTGCGGGCTGCATAGATCAACGCGAGCAGATATTTCTTGGTGAAGCGCCCGCCGAGCCATCCGCTCGCAAACGACCCGACGATGTTGAAGAGCCCGACGAGCGCGAGCGCGGCAACGCCCACTTTGGCCGGCAAGCCCTTGTCGACCACGTAGGGCGGCAGATGGAGCGCGATGAACACCACCTGGAAGCCACACACGAAATAGCCCCAGAAGAGGAGATGGAAGCTCTTGTCGCGGCCCGCTTGGCGCACTGCGTCACCGAGCGACTGCGCGCCGTGGACAACAGGGTTCTTGCCGGCGACGCCCGCCGCGAGCGGAACGATCAGCGCCGCGATCAGCGCGTGCATGACGAGCGCCGTCTGCCAGCCGACGCCGTCGATGAGCCCCTGCCCGATCGGCAGCATCAGGAATTGCCCCATCGACCCAGCGGCGCCGCCCAGACCGAGCGCCAGGCTGCGCTTCTCCGCGCTGACCGCACGCGCCATCACCGCGAGCACGACGCCGAACGTCGTGCCGCTGATGCCCAGGCCCACCAGCACGCCTGCCGAGAGCGCGAGTTCGAGCGCGGTCGGCGCGTACGCCATCCACACGAGTCCGAGCGCGTAGAGAATTGCGCACGCGACCAGCGTTCGGCCCGCGCCATACTTGTCGGCCCAGGCACCGAAGAAGGGCGCGCCGAGACCCCACACGAGGTTCTGCAACGCAATCGCGAGCGAGAACGTTGCGCGCGTCCACCCGTTCGCCATCGTCATCGGTTGCAGAAAGATGCCGGAGGTGGAGCGCACCCCCATGGCAAGCACGAGGACGAGGCAGCCGCACGCGAGTACGACGGTCGGGGTACGCCAGGAGTGGTCGGTCATGTCAGGTCCAGGTCGGCGCGCGATTATCGCCCACGGAAGGAGAACATCGCATGCCGCGCCAGGTGGTCCGCCAGTGCGCAGCGCACGTGCGCCTTTTCCACAGAAGGACGACCGGGTAGCATGACGCCGCCGTTCTCCAGTCTGCCGGAAGTGCGCCGCCTCCTGCTCCTTTTCCTGCTCGCGCCCGTCCGGGCACCACGGACCTGGTTGCGGGAACCCTCCCAGGAAAGGGATCACGCCCCTCGTAGATCCCTCTTGTCTACGCCAACGATGAGCAGAGCGGATCATGGGGTATGACGCGGTCGTGATCGGCGCGGGCCACAATGGCCTGGTCTGCGCGAGTTACCTTGCGGCCGCTGGTCTCAAGGTCTGCGTCCTCGAGCGACGGCACGTCGTGGGCGGTGCCGCGGTGACCGAAGAATTCCACCCCGGCTTTCGCAACTCCACGGCGAGCTACACCGTAAGCCTTCTCAACCCAAGAGTGATCCGCGAGCTGCGGCTGGAATCACACGGTCTGCGGGTCGTCGAGCGGCCGTTCGGCAATTTCCTGCCACTGCCGGACGGGCGCCACCTCAAAGCGGGGGGCGGGCTCGAAGCGACGCAGCAGGAAGTCGCGAAGTTCTCGACTCACGACGCGGCACGCCTGCCCGAGTTCTACGGCATGGTCGAGCGAATCGCCGACGTGCTTCGCGACCTGGTGCTCGAGACCCCGCCGAACGTGGGTGGCGGGGTTGCCGACATCGTGCGCACCCTGCGACTCGGGCGACGCCTACGTAAGCTCGACATGCCCGCGCGGCGCGATCTGCTCGAGCTTTTCGCGCGGAGCGCGGGCGAACTGCTCGACGACTGGTTCGAATCCGATCCGATCAAGGCGGTGCTCGGGTGGGACTCGGTTGTCGGCAACTTCGCCAGCCCGTACACGCCCGGCTCCGCGTACGTGCAGCTCCATCACTGCTTCGGCGAAGTGAACGGGAAGCGCGGGGTCTGGGGCCATGCAATCGGCGGCATGGGCGCGATCACGCAGGCGATGGCCAAGGAAGCGGCCACACGCGGCGTGGACATCAGCGTGTCATCGCCGGTGGCGCGCGTGCTCGCGAAGAGCGGCCAAGCGAATGGCGTCGTGCTGGAAAGCGGGGAGGAAATCGCCGCACGCATCGTTGCAGCCAACGTCGGTCCGAAGCGCCTTTACCTCGAGCTCGTGGACGCAGCCGATCTCGACCCCGAGTTCCGCGGACGGATCGAGCGCTTCAAGGGCGGGTCGGGCACGTTCCGGATGAACGTCGCCCTCGCCGAGCTCCCCGACTTCAAGTGCGTGCCGGGCACGAATCCGCAGCCGCATCATGGCTCCGGCATCATCCTCGGACCCTCCCTCGCCCATTTTCACCGTGCGTATGCGGACGCACTCGAGCGCGGCTGGTCGCGCGAACCGATCGTCGAAGTGCTGATCCCCAGTACGCTTGACGCGACGCTCGCGCCGAAAGGCATGCACGTTGCGAGCCTCTTCTGCCAGCAGTTCGCCCCGCGGCTCCCTGACGGCCGCTCGTGGCAGGAGGAACGCGATGCTGCGGCAAATGCAATCATCGACGTCGTGGACGCGTACGCGCCGAACTTCCGTCGGAGCATCCTCGGCAGGAAGGTCCTGTCTCCGCTCGATCTCGAACGCGAGTTCGGGCTCGTCGACGGCGACATCTTCCACGGCCGGCTCTCCATCGAGCAACTCTTCAGCGCGCGGCCGGTTCTCGGCTATGGCGACTACCGGTCGCCGATCCGCGGGCTTTACCTTTGCGGCTCGGGCACGCACCCGGGTGGCGGCGTTACAGGAGCACCGGGCTACAACGCGGCGCGAGAGATCGTGCGGGACGTGAAGCGCGGACGGCTGCGTGGATGACGAAGGACAAGCATGAGTGAAGACGACCTTAACCACTCGGTCTGCCGGGGATCTTCAGGCAGCACATAATCGTCGAGGGTCACGGCCGCGACACCGCTTGGTACGTTCCCCTTAGAATCCGCCCGCCCTCGAGAGCCCGATGAACCCATCCGCCCCGCCCCGCGCCGAGGCCGCGCCGAAGCGAATCCTCTCCACCTTCGACGCGGTGATGATCATCACCGGACTCGTCATCGGCGCCGGGATATTCCGCCTGCCCTCGCTCGTCGCCGGAAACAGTTCGAGCGAGCCGGTGTTTTACGGCGTCTGGATCGTGGGCGGGGTGATCTCTCTCATCGGCGCGCTGTGCTACGCCGAACTCGCCACCGCTTATCCGAATGCGGGCGGCGACTACTATTTCCTGCAGCGCGCCTTCGGTCGCGGGCTTTCGTTCCTGTTCGCATGGGCGCGGATCGCAGTGATCACGACCGGGTCGATGGCCGTGCTCGCCTACACGTTCGGCGACTACGCGTCGAACCTGGTGCGTCTGGGCAATCACTCGTCCACCCTCTGGGGCGTACTCGCGGTGGTCGCGCTGACCACCGTCAACCTCGCCGGCATCCGCGAGACGAAGAGGACACAGAACGTGCTCACTGTGCTCGAGGTCGCGGGCCTCGTGGCCGTGGTCGTGACGGGCATTCTGCTCATCATTCCGGCGCCGGCGCCTGCAGCGACCGCCGTCGCGAACGCCGAACCGCGGCCCTGGATGGCCGCGGCGCCCACGGCGCTCCTCTTCGTGCTCTTCACCTTCGGCGGCTGGAACGAAGGTGCGTACATCTCGGCCGAGCTCAAGCAGCGGCGCAGCATGGTCGCCGCGCTCGCGATTTCGCTCGCGGGGGTCACCTTCCTCTACCTGCTCGTCAACTTCGCCTACGTGCGAAGCCTGGGCCTGGAAGGCGTCGCCAAGAGTCAGACCGTCGCGGCCGACGTGCTCAAGCTCCGCTTCGGCGACGCCGGCGCAAAGATCATCAGCTTCATCATCGCGGTCTCCGCGCTTACCTCGATCAATGCGACGATCATCGTCGGGGCGCGCTCCAACTACGCGCTCGGGCGGGACTGGTCGATCTTCCGATGGCTCGGCCATTGGCACGCAACCTCGGATGCGCCGCGCAATGCGCTCGTGGTCCAGGCGCTCGTCGCGCTCGCGCTGATCGTCGCGGGCGCCTTTGCCGCGAAGATCGAAACCATGGTCGACTACACCATGCCCGTGTTCTGGTTCTTCTTCATGCTCGTGGGCATCGGGCTCTTCGTGCTTCGGCGCAAGGAGCCTGCCACGCCACGACCGTTCAAGGTGCCGCTTTATCCGGTCACGCCGCTCATTTTTGTGGCGACCTGCGCTTACCTCCTCTATCGCAGCCTCGCCTATGTCACCACGGGCGCCTTCGTCGGCGTGGCGGTGCTCGGGGTCGGCGTGCTCCTGCTCGGCGCGGGGCTTGCGTCGCAGAAAGGCAGGGCATGAACGTTTCTTCGGCTGTCAGCGCACTCCTGCTCGTCGCCGCCGCGGCGCTTACTCCCACCGCCGGCCTTGCGCAGTCGGCGCCCGAGAATGGTTCGCGGAGCATTCCAGAGCCGGCGCGCCTCGACGTCCCCTTCGTGCCGACCCGACAGCAGGTCGTCGACGCAATGCTCGACCTGGCCGGTGTCCGGCCGACCGACGTCTTGTACGACCTCGGCTGTGGTGACGGGCGCATCGTTGTGACCGCGGCGTCGAAGTACGGCGCGCGGGCGGTCGGCGTGGACATCGATCCGCAGCGGATCGAAGAGGCGACGCAGAACGCGCGCCGCGCCGGCGTCGCCGCGCGCACGAGCTTTCGCGTCGGGGATCTCTTCGACGCGGACATCAAGGACGCCACGGTGGTAACGCTTTACCTTCTGCCGAGCGTCAATCGCAAGCTCAAGCCTCGGCTGCTCAGACAACTCGAGCCCGGGACGCGGATCGTGTCGCACGACTTCGACATGGGCGACGACTGGCCGGCGCAGAAGGCTGTGAAGCTCGGAAACGACACGATCTACTTGTGGACCGTGCCGAAACGGGCCGGCGCGCGCTGAACCGGATCCGGCGGTCCGATCGCGCCCAGTGTGCGCGAGTGCGCCACCGGGGAAGCGCCTGTCGCGGCAGGAGGTGCCCGCAAGGTCGCGCCCACGCCGGAGCTCACCCGCGCAGTTCCCGCCAGCACGGGAGGTCGGGCAAGCCGGGCCCGCGCAAGCTGGTCGCGTGCATCGCCGCGCGCAACACCGCGGAGCTCGTGACCGCAGCGGCCATCGCGCCGAGCACGACCATGTTCCCGGGCAGGCCGCTCTTGCCGGTCGCGATGACGAAGATCGTGTCGCCATCGAACATGGTGTGAATCGGATCGATGGTGCGCGCAAGCCCGTCGTGCGCCAATTGCGCGAGCTTCTGCGCCTGCGGCTTGGTGAGCTGCGCATCGGTCGCGACACAGCCGATGGTGGTCGCCATGCCGGGTTGCAAGGCCTGCGGCAGCTCTCCGCGGAGCAGCGCCCCGGTGGTTGCCAGCGGCGCCTTGCCATTCTCCGTGCGCGCTCCCGCGACGACGTTGCCGCTGGCGGGATCGATCACGTCGCCGAGCGCGTTCACGGCGACCATCGCGCCGAGGGTGATCCCGCCCACCTTGGCCGCCGCGGTGCCGATGCCGCTCTTCATTGCGCGATCCAAGCCGAAGAGCTTGCCGACCGTGGCACCGGCCCCGGCGCCGACCGAGCCTTCGGCGGGCGCGGCGGT
>Ga0209253_10002759_pt1 | contig 15522 bp, 15 predicted proteins | sample FrelakmetBRP12BR_FD_187145 | JGI IMG/M metagenome (GOLD analysis project Ga0209253, IMG submission 187145) | Freshwater lake sediment microbial communities from the University of Notre Dame, USA, for methane emissions studies - BRP12 BR (SPAdes)... | ecosystem: Environmental > Aquatic >...
CTCTGGAGGAATGGTACCCTTTTCCCATCCCAAAATCCTTTTGCTTTCATGGGTCAGGACTTTCCATCCGTCCTTTAAGTGAATCGGGAAGGTGGGGACGAAAATGGAAATCCAGGACAGAAACCCGATGAGGATAAGAAAAAGGGCGATGAGAAGGAAGGGTCGCTTCCGGTTTTTCGCTGATCGTTTTTTCATCAACGAATACTCCCCCTATCCATCTGGTCGAGCATTTTTCTGGCGACTTCTCTTCGATCTCCCCTCTTGCTCTTCTCCAACAATTTGAAGTAGATCTGCCTGGCTTCAGAGATTTTTTTCTCTTGCATATAGAGGGACCCCAACTTCAGAAGAGCTTCTTCCATCAAGTCGGCGTATTGGGGATAGAGGTAAACGACCTTTGAAAATTGAACCAAAGCCGACTCTCTGTTTCCGACCTCTAAATAGGCCTCTCCCAGTTTAAACTGGGCCTGGCTGGCCACTCTCTCTTCCGGACTCCGACCCGCCGCAGAAAAGGCGGCGACGGCCTCCCCAAATTTCTTCTGGGTGAAGTAGAGGATCCCCAATCTCAATTGCCCTTCAAACTGGATGTCATCTCGAGGAAAACTGCCCGACAATTCTTTCAAGATCTTCTCGGCCTGGTCTAACTTTCCTAAACTCCGATATCCCTCCTCCATCCCTAGATAGACTCTCTTGGCCGATGGGTGCTGGGGATGATTCTTAATCACCCATTCGTATTGTTCGAGGGCTTTGGGGTAATTTTTGAGAAGGAGATAGAGCCCTCCCAGTTCAACACGGGCTTCAACCACAAGATGACCTTTGGGAGAATGATGAATGACCTGATTCATTTCCTCAATGGCTTCAGCCCATCTTCCATCCTTCACATAGAGAAGGGCAATACGGAACCGTGCTTCCACCGCCAAGTCGTTGTTAGGATAAAGACTGATGAGCTCTTGATAGGTCTTCACTGCCTTCTCCTTCATCCGTTCTTGTTGGTAGGTATCCCCCAACTGCATCAAGGCCTGACCCGCAAGGGCATGTTGTGGATATCGTTTCAAGAAAGTTTCTACCTGCGAGATAAAGGGATCATACTTCCTCTCCTGAAGGAGGCAGAGGAGGATTCCAAAATCGGCCTCCGGTGCTTCTTTGGATTTAGGATAAGCTCTCACGACGTGGGAATAGGATTGGGCGGCTTGAGCATATCGTTTAAGGTTATAGTACCCATCTCCTATCTTCAGGAGTGCGGAAGGCACATAGGGGCTTTGCGGGTACTTTCGGGTGAGACCTTGAAATTCTTCAATGGCCTCCTGGAACTCTTTTTTCCGGAAACGGGACCATCCGATCCAGTACCGGGATTCATCTCCATAGGGGCTGAGGGGGTTCGATTCCAAGAGCGTTCGAAATTGGCTAATCGCCTCATCAAACCGTTCCTCCCGATAGGCCACCCATCCAAGGAGATAGCAAACCTTGTCTTGATCCCTGTTCTCCTCCGTCGTGGAGGTCAATCGCATCAAATAGCTCTTGGCCTTCTGATAATCATTCTGATTCAAATAACACTCCCCTACCATCAGGGAGATGGAAGGGGTGGACCGAAATTGAGGAAATTCGGCGAGGATCTTCAAGAAATACTGGTTGGCCTCCTTCCACTCTCGCCTTTGAAAATGGTACCATCCCAGACTATTCAGTGCCTTTGGATACAAGGTTGGATCTCCCTGCAATTTATCCACATATCCAATCCCCTTCCGATAATCCGGTTTCGAAAGCGAAGCCTCGGCTAACCAGTAATGAACTTCGTTTTTCTCCACCAAATTAGGAAAATCAGTGAGGAGCCTCTCCCAGTATTGGATGGCCACTTCATAATCTTTTAAGTAAAAATGGGCGTAACCCAATTTTGAGATGACGAGGGGTTCAAGCCCTGCCCTTCCCCTTTCCTCCAGGACTTGATGATAGGAAACGATGGCCCCCTTGTAGTCTTTCTGACTAAACAGGCTTTCTCCCAGCATGAAATGGACCCACTCGTGGAGTTCACTTTCGGGATAAGTCCTGAGGAATTGACGAAAAATGTTTACGGTATTGGAGTATTCTTTTTTTCCAAAATAATATTGCCCAATATCAAACAGGCATTGTTCCGCCCATGGGGAGGAAAGAAACTGTGAAAGAAACCTCTGATAGAGAAGAATGGCCCTCTCCACTTCATCGGCCCCCAAATAGGTCTTCACAATTCCCCAGAAGATCGGATCTGAAAGTTTTGTTCCGGGGTGGGTGAGGAGAATGTCTTCGAAGGTTTTTCTCCCTTCCGGATACTGTCCCAGAGAGACCAGGCTCCAGGCCAATGCATAATGAGAACTCTCTTCTAAGGGATGCCTTGGATAACGTCTCCAGAAGTTTTTGAATTGGTCTGCCGCCTCTTTAAATCTTTTGAGCCGAAAGGTGCTGGCACCGGTCAAATATTCAGCTTCGGGTCTCCACTTCCCACCCGGATACTTCTGAAGAAGGGCCTCCATTTCCTGAAGGGCCTCGGTATATCGGCCAGCCTGATAGAGGCAGTATCCGGACCAAAACAAGGAAGATTCCGCTACGGGATGGGCAGGAGTTTTTTCATAGACCCGGTGAAAAAATGGATGTCCTTCTTCATAGACACCGTGTTTAAGTCGGATCCATCCGCAGGAATATAAGGCATAGGCAGAGAATTCACTTTCAGGATATTTTTCAACCACCTTATGAAAATACGAAAATGCTCCGTCATCCTTCTCTTGGTGATATCTCGACTCTCCCATCCAATAATAGGAGGACCCTGCCCACTCACTCTTTGGGTAATCTTGAATCAGTTTCTGGAAAGAAGCGATGGCATCTTCGTAAGCCCCTTTGAGATATCGATGTCTTCCCTTTTCATAAAGGGCCTTATCTCCCATAAAGGCTTTTGCCATACCCGATGTGAATCGACTTGAATAGGCACAACCAGGCTGCGTGGTGGAAGCGCTCATCTTCTTCGTCGGACCCATGGAATCTTCCCTCAAATCGAAGGAATCCACACGAGGCTCTTCCTTGGTCCCTTGAACCAGGATCGCGGGGAGGGGAACTTCTCTCTTCTCGACCCATTTGGTCTCCTCTTTTCCAAAGAAGGTAATTTCAGAGGGTCCGCTATGATCTTGGAATTGCCCCTCGCTTTGAAGAATGGGAAAAGAGAAAGTGATCGAAATCAGGAGACAGAGGCTCAAAACCTTAACGAATGAGTTGAACATAATCTAACAGCCTGCTGAAAAAGTAATCTTTGTCAGGCTGCTCAAATATGCCCAGATGCAAGGCGCCCGAAATCCTGAGAAGTGAGGCGTACTTGGATGTACGCTGCAACGACGAAGGATGAGGGCAACGACGCAGATGGGGGTTTTTCAGCAGCCTGCTAATCCTTTGTTAGAAAGTATCAAACATATGGAAAAATTGTCAAGGATTGACAGGATTTTTATAACTGTGATAATTTGATGATGATGAAAAAGATGGAGCCCCACGGGCAAGCCCGTGGTCCCCAACAAACATACCCACCTACGCCAAGGCTTCGGTGGGTCATCCGCCGGTTGGCGAAATCCGCCGAAGCACAGCAGGTCTATCGCTGTGACGGTTGCTGCCAAAGTGACGCATTCCTCCATGGCCAAGGCCGTGCCTGCACGCCGAAGTGCGTTACAGCACGCAGGCATGGTCTCCTGCGTAGGCAGATGACATTCGTGATATCAGCAATTCTTATTCTTCCCTGGGTGTCCACACAATGCACCGATGGAAAGAGGGTTTCCGATTTAAACCCGAAAGGGGATTTTAAAGTCATGCGTGAGAAGATGGTGGAAACTCAAATTAAAGCCAGAGGAGTGAAAGACCCTCGCGTCCTTTCTGCGCTCCTCAAAGTAGAGCGACACCGATTTGTCCCTGAAAAATACTTGGACTCCGCATACTCCGATCAACCGCTGCCCATCGGAGAGGGCCAAACCATCTCTCAACCCTATATTGTTGCCTTAATGACAGAACTCTTAGAGCTCAATGGAAATGAGAAGGTCTTAGAAATCGGGACGGGTTCGGGATACCAAGCCGCCGTCTTAGCGGAATTGGCCAAAGAAGTTTACACCATCGAGATCGTTGAACCCCTTGCCTCCACGGCAAAAAAGAGACTTTCGGAACTGGGTTACCAAAACGTCATCGTGAAGGCAGGGGATGGATATTTAGGGTGGCCTGAAGCCGCACCCTTTGATGCCATCATCGTCACCGCTGCTCCCGACCATATTCCAAGGCCCCTTATCGAACAATTGAAGGACGGAGGCCGAATGGTCGTGCCCGTGGGAAGCTATACACAAGAATTGAAGAAGATTGTTAAGCGGTCCGGAAAGATGGAGACAACCAACATCATCCCTGTTGTCTTTGTACCGATGACTGGAGAAGGAGTGAAAAAGAAACAATAATCCAACAAATGGGTGATGAGGTTTAGGCCTTCCTGTAACTTCCCCTTCCCTAATTTTTGAAAACGGTGTAGATTACCATGTAATCAACAATCCCCCCTTTCTTGAATCACTGCCTCTTCCTTCACTTTTGTAATTTCCGCGCTGGCGTAAGAGCGTATGAGGAGGACACTCCCATATCTTGTGGTCGGTGTTTCTTGACAGGCTACTCCCTCTTTTTTATAATTAATCCATCCGAAAGCGAGTTCTTATCACTGAAGGTTATTATGCCGATAGAAGGAGCCATTGTTGAAAATAACCAAAGCACATATATATAGTACGTGAGATATTGAAAATTAGAGGTTTACGCAAATGAATGTTCTCTTGCTCAATTCCCCATACATTGATTCGATTTATGATTTCAAACAAGAATTCTCTGTTGAGTATCCCTTAGGATTAGCCTATCTCGCAGGAATGATGGAACAGGAAAAAATCCCAAATGATGTTCTGGATGCCAACGCCTTGGGCCTTTCTCTTGATTCAGCTATTCAACGTATCCTGAACAAGAAACCTGATATCTTAGGTCTCACGGCCACAACGACAACGATTATCATCTGTTCCAAAATCGCAGGAAAGATTAAAGAAAAACTACCGAATACGATTACCATTGTTGGAGGAGCGCACCTATCGGCCTTTCCGGATGCCTGCATTGAAGAATTCCCATCTTTCGATTATGCCGTGCAGGGAGACGGAGAGCTGCCTCTTGTGGAGCTTTATCATACCCTTATTGAGGGCAAGACCGTCTCCAACGACTCGAAACGGTGGGTCCCGACAGAAAAAAAAGGCGGCATTTGGTTCCGGGATCATTGCGGGAAAATAGCGCATTATGAAACAATACGCCAATTCAAACACTTAGATGATATTCCGTTTGCCAATCGGCAAAAATTTCCCAATGATAAGTATCGGGTGGGTCCCCTCATGGACATTGGCTATCGGGGGAGCCAGATAGGGAAAATCGCAGGTTCCCGAGGTTGCCCTTATCGGTGCGTTTTTTGCAGTGAGGGTAAGTCTTGGCCTCCATACCGATCACGAACACCGGAGAATATATTTAAGGAAATGGAAACAATGTATCATAAGGAAGGGGTTCGGCATATTTTTTTCGTGGATGACACGATCAATGTCCGTACAAATGACCTGATGAAGCTTTCAGAGATGATTATCAAAAGCGGAATGAAGATTTATTGGCACTGTTACGCGCGAGTCCATCCCATGGATGATGAGATCTTGAGTGCCATGAAACGCTCGGGCTGTTTCGGGATTATGTTTGGGATAGAAAGTGGTGATCCTCATTTGATTAAAACATTAGGAAAAAATATTAATTTGGAACAAGCCCGGAATGCCATCAGGCTTTCGAAGAAATTTGATCTTAAAACACTGGCATTCTTTATGTTTGGGTTACCGGGAGACACGCCTGAAACCTGCGAAAATACTATTCGGTTCGCAAAAGAACTTAACCCCGATTTAGCATTCTTCTCCATGACCGTTCCATTTCCGGGCACTGAATTGTACGATAACTATGTTCAAAGCAAAGTGCTTCCGACAAATTTTACTTGGGACGCCTTCACGCTTCACAAGAAAAATTCTATGCATCAGACTGCGAATATGTCTTCGGAGGAGGTTCTTTATTACTATAATAAGGCTCACACGGTGTTTTATTTGCGGCCGCGTTATTGGGCACGTGTCATAAAGCGCATGATTCAACATCCCCAAGAAATTAAAAATTACTGGTGGATGATGAAAGAATTTATATTGACTCATAAGTGGATCCCATCCCCTGTCAATCCTGGAAGCCGTTCCAGGGCATGAGTTTTGTCTTTCCTAGATACTGCCACCGTTTTATAATGTCTTTATGGACGAATTGCATTGTCCGTATACAAAATCATATTATGATCGATACCGAGCAAATAGATCTCGACAGGGTTTGGATCCTCGGGTTTGAAAGATCTAGTCAGACTGCTCTTAAAAGTTCAGGTAAAGATGTTGTAGAGATTGGATGCGGGGGGGGAGTTTGCGAATTTAAAGCACAGTAAACCCCACCATTGTATTCCCAATGATCAGGAGTTCGGATGGCGTTTAGTCCAACGATCCCTTTTCGGTTTGTGAGTCCTCAAATTGTCCATAATCACATGGATCTGTTGGTCGGGATATTCCGCAACCAGCTCATTCATGAAGTCCAGAAACTCCCGACGGAGACGGCGCGCATAATGGCCCGCTTTCACTTCCCCGGTGGCCACATTCAAGGCAGCAAAAAGTGTGGTCGTTCCATGGCGTCGATACTAATGATTGGCTCCCGTCCGAGTTATCCACAGGGCAGTATGTTCGTCAGGGGAGGATCACGCGGTGTGGAAATAAGCGGGTGAGGACCTGTTTAGTGGAGTCGAGCTGGATCTTGATTACCAAAGATCCTTTGATGAGACTGAAATACAATAAGCTGAAGGCGATGAAAGGGGCGAAGCGAGCCATTATTGCCATTGCGAGGACCCTGATTATCCGGATTCGGAGGATCCTTTTGGATAATGAGCCCTATATCATTGGGGTCTGTTAATGAGACAAGAATAATATTTATCCCTTATGAATCGGATTGACCGTTAACTTTCACCTTGTAACAAACTTTGTTACGTTTAGTAGGATGCGGCGATCCGTTGAACTGATAATTCGGATAAGAATCCTGTGGCTTTTGACCACGAATAGCAGGCTGGGAAATAGTTCTTATAGATCCATAAAAACGGGACAGAATGACTGTCCCTTGGGTTGACAATCTACATAGCAGGTGAAAGTGTGAAGTGAAGCGGATCCTTTCTGACAATCTCCTTCCAGCCCTATCCGTCCTATCGAGGTCAATCACTTCTTCTCGTTTTTCTTCCCCCTCCAGTACTCCAGCCTTTTTCTAACTTCCTTCTCAAAACCCTGTTCGGTCGGGTGATAGTAGGTTCTTCCTCTGAGGTTCTCAGGAAGGTATTCCTCCTCGACGAAATGGTCTGGATAATCATGAGGGTATTTGTATTCTTTTCCGTAACCCAGATCTTTCATCAATGCAGTTGGAGCATTTCGAATATGAAGCGGAACTGGCCTATTTTCGAGTTCCCGAACATCTCTCTGAACCCCCTGAAATGCCGTATAGAGAGCATTGGATTTGGGTGCCGTGGCCAAGTAGACCGCTGCCTGGGCAAGGGCTAAATTCCCCTCCGGCAGACCAATAAAATGAAAGGCCTCCATGGCCGCGACGGTTACCTGCAAGGCCTGCGGATCTGCCATCCCAATATCTTCTGAGGCAAACCGGATCATCCGGCGAGCAATATAAAGAGGATCTTCTCCAGCCTCCAACATTCTCCCAAGCCAGTACAGGGCAGCATCGGGATCGCTCCCCCTGAGACTCTTATGCAAAGCTGAAATGAGATTATAATGCTCTTCCCCGGACTTGTCGTAAAGGTAGGCTTTCCTTTGAAGAACCTCTATTAAATCCTCTTTTTTGATCTGACGAATACCCCCTTCGTCTGGGGAAGTTGTCAGGACGAGCATTTCCAAGGTATTTAAGGCGGCCCTTGCATCTCCGTTAGCCAACTGGCAAATCCCTTTGATTACCTCCGGCTCGATCACCGCGCTATATTGACCTAGTCCCCTTTCTTTATCCATCAGCCCCCGCTTTAAGATTAATTCAATCTCTTCCTCTGTTAAAGAATGGAGGGTAAAGACTTTCGTACGGGAGAGTAGCGGGGAAATCACTTCAAAGGATGGATTTTCCGTGGTGGCTCCGATGAGGGTGATCGTTCCTTTTTCTACATGGGGAAGGAAAGCATCCTGCTGAGCCTTGTTAAATCGATGGATCTCATCCACAAAGAGGATCGTCTGTTTCTTATTATATTTCCATTCCTCCTCCGCCTCTTGGATGACCTCTTTGATTTCTTTCACCCCGGAGAGGACAGCGCTGAAGGCGCGGAATTGAGCGCCCGTGGTAGAGGCGATGATCATCGCTAATGTTGTTTTGCCGGACCCCGGAGGTCCCCATAGAATCATAGAAGGAAGGTGATCGGATTCGATCGCCTGTCGGAGAACCTTCCCCTGCCCCAAGAGATGATCCTGACCAACAAATTCATCCAATGTCTGAGGCCTCATCCGATCAGCAAGAGGAGCCTCTCTCTTAAACAATTCTTTTCCCTTCTTCTCAAAAAGTTCTGCCTGTTTTTTCAATCCTCTATCTCTTCTTGCATGTGCCCAAAATGAATTTCCTCTCCTCTTGCGGGGGAGGATTAAGGTGGGGGGTATCACATAGGTTCGACTCGATCTACCCCCCATCCCAACCTTCCCCCACAAGGGGGGAAGGGATTAGTCAGTAATTTCTTGGATGGCTTGAAGCATCTCTTCATGGATTAACCCATTGGAGGCAAGGATTTCTTCAGAATAGATATTGAAGGGTCGGCCTTGAAGGTCGGTTACCTTTCCCCCTGCTTCGGCGATCATGAGGCTGGCCGCTGCCACATCCCAGGCATGGAGTTTAAATTCCCAGAATCCATCGAAACGCCCTGCTGCCAAATAAGAAAGATCGACGGCTGCTGAACCGGGTCTCCGGATCGCAAAACTCTTGGTCAAAAACTGACGGAAATAACGAAGATAGAGATCAACGTGTTCATGGACATCGTAAGGAAATCCGGTGCAAAGAAGACCTTTGCTCAATCGATCGACCCGGGAGACAACAATCCGTTCACCGTTGAGAAAGGCCCCCTTCCCCCTTTCCGCATGAAAGAGCTCATTGAGGGGCGGGATATAAACTACTCCCATCCTGACTTCCCCTTCCACTTCAAGCCCGATGGAGACACAGAAACAAGGAAACCCATGAAAATAATTGGTCGTCCCATCCAGGGGATCGATAATCCACTTCCAAGGGGATCCTTTCCCTTCAAAGGGGCTCTCTTCCGTCAAAACATCATGGTCCGGGAAAGCATCCGAAATCATTTCAACGATGGCTCGTTCACAGAGCCGGTCGATTTCCGTCACTGGATTGAATTCTTCCTTGTACTCCACCGGATGGGAATGGCCAAAATGGAGCATCTGGATCCTGCCCGCCTCTTTGGCCGCAGCGATGGCTAATCGGAGATAGCGATCATCTTCTTTCATCAATTGACAATACCTCTTTTGAAACTATATGATAGCCTAAAGGATCAAGTCAACCCTGAGATTGCTTCGTCATCCTGCATTAGAAGGATTCCTCGCAATGACAACTTACACAGGCACTGCCGTCATTGCGAACGAAGTGAAGCAATCTCACACCTTGCTCCTCTTTTCAAGAATCCTTGAGGTTTCTTTGGAGAAAGAGATGAAATTCGAAACTTATGGGAACTGTTTTGTCTGTGGAGAGAACAATCCGAACGGGCTGCGATTAAGTTTTGAGATCGACAAGAGGAGACAAACCCTCAAAACAACGTTTAGCGCAAGCCCGACTTTTCAAGGTTGGGATGGCATCGTCCACGGCGGAATGATCTGCACCTTGCTGGACGAGGCGATGGCAAAATTGGTTTACGAATTAGGTTATCAAGCGGTCACGGCCGCTTTAGAGGTCAAGTTCAAAAAGCCGGCCCCGATCCTCGAACCATTACGTATCTATGGAGAGATTACTGAGGTAAATAAAAGACTGCTCAGGGCAAAGGCTCACGTGGCAAAAGAGGACGGAACCATTCTGGCAACAGGGAGCTCCACCTTTCTCATACAGAGACCGCCCCTCACCCCCTCCCTCTCCCCTGCAGGGAGAGGGGGAAGATAACGGGCATTATTTGAGCCCTGCGCTTTGAAACCTGGCACTCCTCTCGTACATCCATCGGGCATAATCTGCATCGAACCCAAATCGTTCTAATAACGCCCGATCCCTTAGCAGTTCTCCCATCGAAAGGTCTTCTATCTTTCTCCCTCCGTAGAGCAGGACCGCTCTCTCGCAGAGATCAAACGCCACATCCAGGTGATGGGTGACGATGACTTTGGTTTGAGGAATGGATCGGATTCGTTCGATGAGCATGCGGCTTCCGGCTGGGTCGAGGTTATCCGTGGGCTCATCAAGGGCCAGGATTTCAGAGTCCATGGACAATACGGTGGCCAAGGCAACCCTCTTCTTTTCCCCCTCGCTCAGATGGTGAGCTGATCTTCCTTCAAATCCTCTCAGTCCCATCATCTCAAGGGCCTTCTGAACGCGCTGCCAAACTTCTTCTTCATCCAGCCCCATATTGAGAGGACCGAAAGCCACGTCATCAAAGACCGTGGGGCAGAAGAGTTGATCCTCTGGGCTTTGGAAGACAAGACCTACCTTTCTCCGAATCTCTTTCAAGTTATTTTTCTCGACAGGAATCCCCAAGATCTTCACCTTTCCATCTCCCATCAGGGTTCCATTCAGGTGATAAAGGAGAGTCGACTTCCCCGCTCCGTTCGGGCCAAGGATGGCAACGGACTCATGCGGAGAGACCTCCAAATGGATATCCCTTAAGGCAGGCGTCCCGTCTGGATAATCATAAGAGAGGTGGTCAATTTCAATGACTTTATTCGATGTCATCTCAGATAGATCCTCAGAAAAAGGAGAAAAGGGATAAGAGAGAGAAAGAGCACTTCTCCCAACCCGAGCCTTCTCGCCTTTGTTTCAGGCATGGTTCCATGATAACCTCTGGAAAGCATCGCCATATAAACTCTCTCCCCCCGGTGAAAACTTCTCAAGAAGAGCGTCCCGATCATATCTCCAATGACTTTCGACTGCCAGAACCATCTCCCTCCAAAACATCTCGAATCTCTGGCCCGCTTCATTCGGTGCATTTCATCGATGAGTATGAAGGAATAACGGTACATAAAAGAGGTGAGCATCGTAAGAATTTTTGGGGAACCCAACTTCTCCATGCCTCTGACCAATTGGGGAAAGGAGGTAGTGGAAGAGAGCAAGATAGCGGAAAAAACTCCTAAACATGATTTGATGACCACATTCCATAGAATCCAGAGACCACTCCGGGATATGGAAAGGCCTCCCAGACCTAAGTTGTATCCTCCACCCACGGCATCTTTTTTCATGAAGGGAATCGAAAGGGCAACGACGAGGAGAAAAGGGAGGACGACCAGAACTTTCTTGAGCAAATGGCCTAAGGGAAGTCGTGCTAAAAGGGCGATGCTGATGAGTGCGATGGCCAAAAGGCTGAAGAGAAGAAAAGAGGTAGGAGGAGAACTGACTCCAATCAAAATAAACGTGAAGAAGACGATGATCTTTGCCCTGGCATCCAGATGGTGAATCGGGCTTTCTGTTTGGCTGTGGTGATCCAAAAAGGCATGTCTCATCGGGTGTCCAGGGGCTCCAGGGGGACAGGCTACTTTTTAATTTGACAAAAAGTAGCCTGTCCCCTTTTTAGCAGTCTTGAGAAGTTAAGACCCAATATTTTTTCACGGTCCTGTTTTGAGAGGCCGGATCCTTCCAATTCTTGATAATATCGTCGAGGGGAGATCAGTGGAAAGTCTGTCCCGAAAAAGATCTTCTCTACCCCGACGATCTCTCTGGCGATAGTATAAATCTTCTTCGAATAGAGAAAAGGCGAAGCCGCCGTATCATAATAGACGTTGGCCATCACCTTCGCCACCTCTGGCATCAGCTCGTAGAAGGGAAAGCCGCCTCCCCAGTGCGCTAAGATGATGGGAAGGCTTGGAAAAGAGAGGATCATTTCATAAAAACGTCCAAGAGGCGTTCTCCCCTTTCCGGGGTAGGAATGGCCGATCGTTTCATTGGTATGGAGGAGAAGAGGGATTCCCTTCCTCTCCATTTGGGTGAGGATCGGTTTCATACAATGGATATTCTGAGAAGTCATTTCATCGCGGTAAAAAGCGATCTCTCCTACCCCCTGGGCCCCTCCTTTCACGGCCCGGTCCAATTCTTTCTCTGACCAATCCGGATTTGAAAAGAGAAGTGAAACAAAAACAATCAATCGATTTGGATAACGTGAGGCAGACTCCATCAGATATTGGTTCTGGAAGGAACAGAGTTCAGGTTGGCTCCAAGGAAACCCGCAAATGACCGAGCGGTCTATTCCGAATTCGTCCATCGAGGCAATCAGATCCTCCACCCCGACGACCTTCGCCTTTGAATGATCATAAATGGATGCAAACCCCTCATCCTTCTTACAGAAGGCCTCTCGATCTTTCCTCACTTCCTCCGGGAAGATATGCGTATGGCAGTCAATGATCATCGCTTGCCCTGAAGGTTACAATAGACAATGGTTGGGATTTCCTTCATGCCTCAATCTAGCCCAAGACCTCCAGCCCCAGCGGCTCTCACTCACCAAATAACTTCAGGGCTTGCCTTTTGTGAAACCATAATGACCGATGCACTTTCCGAGATTCCAATATTCGTTTGCACCCGGACAGAAGACCAAAGGGAGGGCCTTCGTGATATCGATTCGATCTTTCTCCTTTTGGACTTCTTCTTTGACATGGAGGGCAACGATCTCCCCCAGAAAGAGATCATGACTCCCTAAGGAGATCGTCTCTCTTACCATACATTCCATTTGGACAGGACATTCATCGATCAAAGGAGGCCTCACCTTTTGAGCGGGCACCTGTTTCCATCCCATGGAAGCAAACTTGTCTGTCTCACTCCCTGAAAGAATACCACAGGCATCCACCTTTCTGACCATCTCTTCGGAAGGAAGATTGACCACAAACTCTTTGGATTGCCTCACACAGCCATGGGAAAATCGCCCCGGCCGAATGGAAATACCGATCATGGGAGGTTCTGAATTGACCACTCCGACCCAGGCCAGGGTAATGATATTGGACTTCCCTGTTTCATCCACGCAGGTCACCAAAACGACCGGGGTAGGGAAAAGCATGGTAGTGGGTGGAAGACTTTTTCGTCCCATCCTCTCCTCCTCTCTTGCGCCACTCGCAGTTATTGGAAAAGGGTGACATCCCCTTTCCCTTTTCGAATCACTTTGGGAGAATCATCGGTGAGGTCAATGATGCTGGAATGCTCGGGAACGATCACCCCTCCATCAATGACAAGGTCCAGCTGTTTTCCAAAGCGCTCTTCAATCTCGGCGGGATCATTGTACAATCCCTCATCGGGTTTATAAACGCTGGTGCTGATAATCGGGTGCCCCAACTCCTTGACGAGGGTTAAGCATATCTTGTTGTCGGGGATTCTTATCCCCACCGTATTCTGTTTGGTCATGGCTATCTTTGGAACCAGCTTCGTCGCCTTCAGTACAAAGGTATAGGCCCCCGGGAGCAGGCGCTTCATCATTTTATAAGCATAATTCGAGACATAGGCATAGTGACTGATATCCTTCAAATCGGAGCAGATGAAACTCAACGGCTTCTTCCCTTCCAATTTCTTCAGTCGATGGATTTTTCGAATCGCCTCCGGGTTGAAGAGGTCGCACCCCAACCCATAAATCGTATCGGTTGGATATCCGATCACACCCCCTCCCTCAAGGACCTCGACGACCCTTCGAATCAGCCTGGATTGTGGATTCTTAGGATTGATAGCGATGATCATGACTTACTCTCCTTCTCTCAAGATCAATGATTAGGTTAAGGTCAAGGCTAAGGTTTCGAACTTATTTTCTTAAATCTCAACCTTAACCTTGAAGTGAACCTCTGGACTCCCCGGCCTGTCCCTCGACTTCACTCGGGATGGTGGGCATGCCGAACCAAAGGCTGGGGCTTGCCTTCGACCCGAGCTCAGGCCGAGGGGCTCGAGGTTCACCCTGAGCCGCGCTTGCCCACCCCGCCTTCAAAGGCGGGGCTTCCCGCGGCCGAATGGGTGAACTTTGGTCTTCGGCATTTGACACCCCTTCAACTTTCTCTCTCCAATTCTTTTACCCGGACTCCTCTGAGAAAGCGTTTGCTGTAATAAGGGGTGTCCAAATAATCTATTTTGACCTCTCTGCTGTAAGAAGAGGCGTGGACAAATTGACTGTCGCCAACGTAAATCCCCACGTGAGCGCGATTTCCCCTCTCTCTAAAAAAGACGAGATCTCCTTCCTCCAATTGGTTCTTTTGAACCTTCTTCCCTACCGAGAACTGTTCTCGGGTGGTCCTGGGAAGTTGAATATTAACCACTTCATAGACCTTTTTTACAAAAGCGGAACAATCAATCCCCTTTAGTGTGGAACCTCCTAATTGATAGGGCACCCCTAAAAAGGTCTTTACAACCCTCACCAGAAGGCTTCTTTCCTCTGGGTTGTTCCATCTTCCAAGGGGAGTGGAGGTAACGGACTCCGCTTTCTCCCCCTCTCTCTCGGAGAATTCGGAAATCTCCTCCTCATCCCCTAACTGTTCTGCTTTCTCATCCAACCGACTTTCGCCTTTTGGGAGAAGAAGAATTTGGCCAATCTTTAAGGCTGAGGTATGGAGACTGTTGATCTTCTTAATTTCTTCTATCGGAAGACCCACCTTCGCTGAAATACTGAAAAGGCTGTCTCCCCTCTGGACAACATAAGAATCCATTTCTTCCGAAGTTCTTCTAACGCTCGCAGCTGAAAGTTTCTTAGAGGATGAGGTCGAAGGGATTCTCGAAGCCTCATCCGCCTTTTTTCCCCTTGGAGAGGGAAGGGTGAGAACCTGTTTTGGGTTGATTGAATTTCCCTCTAATGCATTCGCATGTTTCAACGCCTCGATACTGACGCCAAACGATTTCGAAATCCCATAAAGCGTATCCCCTGGTTTGACCGTATATTTCTCCTCTGTCCATCCTTTCGGGCAAACGCCAAGCAACAGGTATAAGACGATCAATCCCATTCCTAAACTATTCAATGGCCTGATCATGAAATTCCTCCTCCCTTGACGAAGGACAATTTTTCCCTTTTTAAAACACTGAGGAATTGTGGAGAAAAATAAAATTGGATAAATGATAGGATCTATTTATACAAAACTCAAGCTCAGAAGTCAATCTCAATAGTCCGCGGCCTAATCCGTAATGGTCACCCTGAACCATGCCCTGTATCAAGTGGAGCCCCACGGGCAAAGCCCGTGGCACCTGACTAACGCCCGAGCGGGGCGACATCCCCCGCTGAACTCGGGACAAGCCGGCCAAAAGTTG
>Ga0209253_10002760_pt1 | contig 15517 bp, 15 predicted proteins | sample FrelakmetBRP12BR_FD_187145 | JGI IMG/M metagenome (GOLD analysis project Ga0209253, IMG submission 187145) | Freshwater lake sediment microbial communities from the University of Notre Dame, USA, for methane emissions studies - BRP12 BR (SPAdes)... | ecosystem: Environmental > Aquatic >...
CAACATGCAAACCTCGCAGAAAGCACCACAGACCCCGCGACAATGCCTTCACCAAACCTCACACACGTTACCGCACAAGGAATAAACCTAGGGGGAGGGTGCTATTGGGCTGTTTTTCAGCCAAAATCCATGTTGCACAGTCCTTCACACACAACTAGCTGCAGATGGAACCCGTGGCAATGTATGAACCTGCGCGCGCCCTCTCCTACGCAGATCCTATTTCATCTCTAACGATCGCCCATCGGCTTCTTTTTTCTCTTTGTGACATGGAAAACCAAAATTGCCGCCAACGCGGTCACGAAGCCCGCACTTAAGGTCACAAAGGTCTCAGCTGGATGGAAGACTCCGGAGTTCTCTTTGAACAACACGCCAACAATGTTGCTGGTGCGGGGGGTGGGATTTGAACCCACGAACCCCTGCGGGATAGGCTCCTGAAGCCTACGCCTTTGGCCATGCTCGGCGACCCCCGCGTTAACTTACTGAATGCTATGCGGAAATCTTTAAGAGTTACTATACTCTCTTACGTAAAAACGGTGGATAATCGATGCCGACTCACGGTTCACTCTCAAAGGCAGGGAAAGTCAGGTCTCAAACCCCCAAGATACAGGCCACTCCGAGAAAGAGTCCGTGTCCGAGGTTCAGGAACAAACGCAACTACGAGAAAAGAGTAGTTCTTCAGAGGAAACCTGGACAAAACTGGGTCTAAGCCTTTTATTCTGTCTTTTCAGTACGTGTATACATGCCAGATGCTAGTCTGATCCTTATCAATGCAAACGTCATCACGTTAAATAGCAACAAGCCCAAAGCTCAGGCAATAGCAGTTCAAGACGGCAAAATAATTGCACTGGGATCCGATAGAGAGATCATTGAGCATAAGTCCGAAAACACGAAGATCATTGACTGCAGAAAACTAACAGTGGTTCCCGGTCTCGTGGACTGCCATGTCCATATGCTAGATTTCGGGTTTTCGCTTCAGAACCTAGACCTCAGAAACACAAGCTCAATAAGAGCGCTGCAGAAAAAGCTGAAAGAACACGCCCGAAAAAACCCCGAGCCAACATGGATTCTGGGAGGACGCTGGGACCAAGAAAGATTCACGGAAAAACGTTACCCGACCCGCTGGGACCTAGACGCAGTGGTTTCGGACAGACCAGTCTTCCTCAATCGCGTTTGTGGACACATAGCCGTGGCCAATACCGAAGCCCTGAGACTTGCAGGAATAACGAAGAACACCACGGTTCACGGCGGAAAGATAGACTTAGATGAAACGCGTACACTGCCAAATGGAATCGTCCGGGAAAATGCAATGAGCTTGATATGGAAGACTGTTCCAAAGCCCACCACAGAAATGATCGAAAAAGCCTGCAGTCTAGCCTGCAAAAAGGCGGTGGAATCTGGACTCACTGGAGTCCACTGGCTGCTGAGCTCTGCAGAAGAAGCACGTACTCTTGAGAGAATGTGCTCTAAAGGAAAACTCCCATTGAGAATCTACCTCGGCGTGCCCGTGGAACGTTTAGATGAGGTCGTGAACCTGGGGCTGCTCACAGGTTTCGGAAACGAAATGCTCAAGATAGGCTTCATAAAGATACTGGCAGACGGCTCGCTAGGAGCAAGAACCGCAGCGATGAAGAAAGCTTATTCTGACAGCCATGGAAAACGCGGAATGATGCTCTACACGCAGAAACAGCTTCAACAACTCATCCTGAAAGCTCACAGCGTTGGTTTGCAGCTAGGCGTACATGCAATAGGCGACCGAGCAGTCGAAAACGTCATAGATGCCTACGAAAAAACGGTAAAGAAAATGCCACGAGAAAACCACAGGCACAGAATCGAACACTGCTCTATCCTAAATCCAAAATTGATTAGCCGCATGAAAAGCCTTGGTCTGGTGGCTTCGGTGCAGCCGCATTTTGTCATATCTGACTTCTGGACAGTTGACCGCGTAGGAATTGAAAGAGCCCGCTGGGCCTACCCCTTCAAGTCGCTTCTAAAGGAGAATGTGACCGTTGCGTCGGGTTCCGACTGCCCAGTCGAATGGATTAGCCCCATCTTGGGCATTTGGGCAGCAATAGCAAGAGAAGACAAACCCGAAGAAATCCTCACGCCGGAAGAGGCTCTAAGGACGTACACCACAAATGCGGCCTATGCTTCTTTCGACGAAAACAGCAAGGGAACAATCGAACCTGGAAAGTTCGCAGACTTTACGATCCTTTCAGATGATCCTACAGAAATATTATTCGACAAAATACGTGACCTCTCCGTTGAAATGGTCATAGTCGATGGCAAAGCCGTCTACTCCAGAAAACAATCTTAACCTACGCGGTTTATCTGGTTGATTTTACAGGTTTAAAGTGGCTGCCGTGAACTTGAGCGAAAAGAAACCTCTAGAAGAAATAGTGAAGTGCCTCATGAAAATGTCTTCACCCACTTCAAACGATCTCAGCCGCGTGAAAGCGAAAGCGGCATACAAATTTCATCTCGCGAAAATACCGTCAAACTCCGAAATAATCGGCGTTCTGAACAATAAAGAGAGACGCAAGCTCCTCCCTCTCCTACGAAGAAAGAACACACGAACAATATCAGGCGTCACAGTGGTCGCAGTGATGACGGAGCCATACCCATGCCCACAGGACGAACCCTGCGCATATTGCCCAGGAGGACCCAGACAAGGAGTTCCACAAAGCTACACAGGTCATGAACCAGCAGCAATGCGAGGCATACAGAACAAGTATGACCCCTGGCTTCAAGTGAACAGCCGTATCGAACAATTGAAGGCAATTGGGCACAAAGTCGACAAGATAGAACTCGTAATAATGGGAGGAACTTTTCCCGCGACACCGGCAGATTATCAGCACCGGTTTGTGCAACGCTGCCTAGATGCCATCACGAAGAGAAGTTCAACCAACTTAGAAGAGGCAAAAAAGAATGCAGAGACAAGCAAAACCCGCAACGTCGGGATAACCGTGGAAACACGCCCAGACTGGGCCAAAGAAAACCATGTTGACTTCATGCTCAACATGGGCGTAACCCGCGTGGAAATGGGTGTTCAAAACCCTGATGATGAAATCTACCGTCGCATAGGCAGAAAGCATTCAGTCGCAGACGTTGTTGAAGCCACTCGCATAATGAAAGATGCTGGACTCAAAATCGCTTACCACATGATGCCAGGACTCCCAGGCACAGACCGCGAAAAAGACCTGGAAAGCTTCAGGAAAATCTTCACAGATCCCCAGTTCAAACCCGATATGATCAAGATCTATCCATGCTTAGTCGTCAAGGGCACAAGAGCCTATGACTGGTACAAAGATGGAACCTATAGACCCTACACGACAAATGAAGCAGCTGAGCTTATTGCAGAAGTCAAAAAGACTGTTCCTCCTTGGATCCGCATAATGCGAGTCCAACGCGACATTCCTGCACAGCTGATAACTGCAGGCGTTGACAAGAGCAACCTTCGCCAGATAGTTCAGAGCAACCTTCAGAGACAGGGGTTAGAATGCAGATGCATTCGTTGCAGAGAAGTCGGACACAAAATGAAGAATGAGAACCCAGACCCCGAAAAAGTTCAAATTCTGACCACGAGATACGAAGCTTCCGAAGGCGAGGAGGTTTTCATATCGGCAGAAGACACTGAAGATGATGCTTTGATAGGGTATCTGCGGCTGAGAGTGCCTTCAATAAGAGCCCATCGTCCTGAGGTGAAAGACAAGCCGTGTACGATAGTGCGAGAACTGCACGTATATGGTTCTTTGGTTCCAGTGGGTAAACACTGGGCGGAAGCATGGCAACACAAGGGTTACGGTGGAATTCTGCTTCATGAAGCAGAGCGCATGACGCGGAAGGATTACGGTTTTAAGAAGATCTTAGTTATAAGTGCACTTGGAACAAAGCTATACTACAAACGGTTTGACTACGATTACGACGGAGTCTACATGTCAAAAATATTGGGTGAATAGAAATGAATGAAAAGGAAACAGGCTACCGTGGCAGAGCTTTTGACGTTTTGAAGAAAGCTCATGTCGAAATAGGAGATAATGTTCGAGTTGTGAAAGCCAGCGAGATTTACGAAGGGATACTCATTCCACGTTCCGAGTATGGAGACGAAAAACACGTTGTCATCAAATTGAAAAACGGCTATAACATCGGGGTGGAAATAACCGCTGAGACGAGAATCGAGAAGATTGGCGAAGGAGCAAAACCGACTTTTGCCCCACCACCACTTCCAGAACAACGCCCTGGACTTCCCAGAGTCGCCATAATAAGCACGGGCGGCACAATAGCAAGCCGCGTAGATTACCGAACAGGCGGAGTTCGCCCGGCACTCAGTGCAAGCGATCTTTACAGCGTCGTTCCAGAACTAGCAGACGTGGCGCAAATAGAAACCCAGATACTTTTCAGTCTTTTCAGCGAAAACCTGACCCGGCAACATTGGACTGAAATAGCTCAGACAGTAGCCAAGAAAATCCATGAAGGCGCCGAGGGAGTCCTAGTAGCCCATGGAACAGACACAATGGGATACACAGCCGCCGCCCTCAGCTTCGCCCTGCAAAATCTTCCCGTCCCAGTAATAATTGTAGGCTCGCAACGATCAGCAGACCGACCGAGTTCGGACGCCGCAACGAACCTGTTGGGCGCTGTCTCAGCAGCAGCAAACGCTCCATTCGCCGAAGTAGTAGTCGCCATGCACGAAACGCCATCAGACACTTGCATAGTGCTGCATAGAGGAACAAAAGTCCGTAAATGCCACACAAGCCGCAGAGACGCATTCAAATCTGTCAACGCAACACCAATCACAAGAATCGAAAACCAAAGCATAACGATGCTCACAAAAGAGTACAGGAAACGAGATTTGTCAAGAAAACTGCAGCTCAAGCCTGACTTCGAAGAAAAAGTTGCCTTAGTGAAATTCTATCCTGGAATGGACCCGGCGATTCTGGCTTTGTACACAGAGAAGGACTATAGAGGGATAGTCCTTGAAGGGACAGGTCTAGGTCACATCAGCAAAGATTGTAATGACACTATAAGTAAAGCCGTAAAGAAAGGCACTGTTGTTGCAATGACGTCTCAATGCATCTGGGGACGAGTGAACATGAACGTTTACGATTCAGGCCGCGACTTGCTGGCCTTAGGAGTAATGCCCATGGAAGACATGCTTCCCGAGACAGCTCTCGTCAAGCTGATGTGGGTTCTCGGGCAAACCAAAGATCTTGACGAGGTGAAGAGCCTCTTGAAAACAGACATAGCGGGCGAACTCTCACCTCGAACCTTGGCAGAAAAGATGACTTGCGAATAGAGCAGAGGTGATCGCCTTGGCAGTAGACTATGAGAAAATCGGTTTGAAAGTCGGACTGGAGATCCATCAGCAATTGAACACTTCGGCGAAGTTATTCTGTAGCTGCAGACCAGCACTGTTCAAGGAAGAGCCGGAAGTCACGTTTCTGCGCAGGCTCAGACCAACCCAAAGCGAACTAGGCCAAGTAGATCCAGCAGCCTTTTTCGAATTTCAAAAAGGCGTCAAAATCCATTACGAAGCAAACCGCGAAACTTCATGCCTCGTGGAAATGGACGAAGAACCACCACACGCTCTGAATCTGGAAGCAGTGAGAACGGTTCTAACCGCAGCGCTCATAATGAATGCCAAACCTGTCAGTGAAGTTCACGTAATGCGCAAGACTGTGATAGACGGCTCAAACACGACGGGTTTTCAAAGAACATGCGCCATTGCCTTAAATGGCAAAATCACGGTGGGAGGCAAGACTATTCCGATTCAGCATGCGAGTCTCGAAGAAGACGCCGCTCGAAAATCAGGTGACAAAGAAGGAAGAACAATAAAATACCGAATAGACCGACTGGGCATACCGCTCATAGAAGTGGCAACAGGACCTGTCATAGGAACACCAAAAGAAGCCGAAGAGGTGGCCCTATCAATCGGAAGAATATTGAGGGCAACTGGAAAAGTCATACGAGGCCTTGGCTCCATTCGCCAAGACATAAACATCTCTATCCCCGACGGGGCGCTCATAGAAATCAAAGGTCTGCAGGAACTTGAACTCGTTTCTCTTGTCGTCGAGTACGAAGTCCAACGCCAGACAAGCCTCATCAAAATAAACGAAGAGCTCAAGAAGAAAGCAGTAAAAAAGGAAACTCTCAAAGACCAGTTCTACAATGTGAGAGACGTTTTCAAGAACGCCAAATGCAAAGTTGTCCAAAAAGCCTTGGAGAAGAACCAAGAAGTCTTGGCTGTGAAGCTTGTTGGCTTTAAAGGATTTCTCAAATGGGAACTCGCTCCAGGGCTGCGCCTGGGAACAGAAATGGCAGACAGAGCCAAGTTCTGGGGAAGAGTTGGCGGCATATTTCACACGGATGAATTGCCCGCATATGGAATAACAGCGGAGGAAGTTGATAACCTCAGAAAAAGCGTCAAGGCAGCAGATGATGATGCCATAGTCTTTGTTGCGGACAGCTTGGAAAACTCTGAAGACGCATTGAAGGCTGTGGTTGAAAGAGCCCGTGAGGCAGTGCAGGGTGTGCCACAGGAAACTCGGGCACCACACCCTGACGGGACGACACGTTACATGAGACCGCGCCCAGGAGCGGCAAGGATGTATCCTGAGACAGATATCCCACCTGTCCCGATCACATATGAACTTGTCAGCGAAATCAGGTCCCACCTACCTGAACTTCCAGGGCAGAAGCTTGAACGATTACAGAAAGAATACAAGCTGAATGACAAGCTTGCCCGACAGGTTCTCAACTCCGAATACAGTGAACTGTTCGAAACCATCGTACGCGAAAGCAAAGTTACACCGACCATCGTTGCAGCGTTCTTGACTGAGACTTTGAAAGCGCTGAGAAGAGAAGGAATTGAAGCGGAAAAACTCTCGGATGACCTGCTGCGCGATATCTTCAGGATGATAGGTGAAGGAAAAATCGCCAAAGAGGCAATCACAGACGTTGCCACATGGCTTTCAAAGAACGAAGACAAAACCGTTCAAGAATCCATTAGAGAGCTCGGAATGCAGAGTATTTCACACAATGAACTTGAAAAAGTCCTTGCCAAGATTGTTGAAGAGAATAGGGATTTAGTCAAGAAGCGGGGCGATGGCTGTTTCGGCGCTCTCATGGGAATTGCCATGAACAATCTGCGTGGCAAGGCAGACGCGGCACTGGTGAGCAAGATTCTCAAGGAAAAAGTCAAAGAGGCACAAAAATAGAAGGTTACTTCTGCGTCGGTTCAGGAACTGTGATCACAGGAGCCCTGAGAAGTCTGGCATCCTCACCGCAGTAGGGGCATATTTTGAATTCAGGCAGCAACGGTTTTCCGCATGCGAGACAGACGTAGGAATATCTCATTTTCCCTTCTAGACCTTCCACTTCCTTTGCCAAATCGCTGAGCTCCATCCGGATTAGATCAACAGTTGTGGTTAAGGGTTCGATTTCCTTGACTTCGGTTCTCACGTTGCAGATCAAATCTTTTACACTTGCTATTGTCTCGCTGTTGGTTTCTATTGTCTCGTACATGGCGTCAAGAATTTCACTCTTTTCTTCGACTGCTTGCGTTTCAGCTGAGCTTTGCCTTTTGGCGTCGGTCAAGATTTTATTCAAGAATTCTTCCATTGGATTTTGAAAGGCTATGGCGCATGTGATTCCCCAGCAGGCGAGGCTCACGCTGGCAGAAAGCCAAAGGTACGTGACAGAACCCATGCTGCTCAGTTTCTGGCCGATCAGCGGATAGATCTTGAGGAGCCCAATTGGGCTTCCCGATATCAGAGCGTAGATTGCGTCAACCAAGTGTGCTACGGAGAGAAACGTCAGCGTACTGAAAACCCAGACTGCAAGCCCCTTTCTTGGCAAGTGTTTTCACCGTTTTTCTAGGAGGTAATGCAAACATATTATTGTATCTTAATATTTAATACAATGCTTCCCGTCCAAAACATATATCGAAACCCGGAATATGTCAAGAATCGTAGAATTCGAAATACGTAGCTGCCAAAAAGTGGAGTGCTGAAATCAAGGCAAATCTACACATTCTTGCGAACAGAACTGCAGACGGAAAGGAGCGCGAAATCACAGGAATATTGCTGGATAATACTGTCATACGCAAATCCTAAAAGCAGTTCCAGCTTTCCTATATCGGGGGATGAATTTGCCAGACAAACCTACTAAGAAAACTCTTGAAAACTTTGCTTTCAGAGTGAAAATAGGCGACTACGAGGTTGAGATCAACGGAAACCATGAAGAAGTCCTCAACACGATCAAGGACCTGCCGAACCTCATCGGAAACATAGACAAGGCTTTCGAAAAAGTCAAGCCTAGAAAAGTGGCTACATTGACGGTCAAGACCGAAACACCCCATCCACAAAAGGCTGCTTCGCACGAATACCCTCAAATCTCTATTTCAGAAAAGGTAGATGAGGCAATCGTGAAGCTTCTTGAAACTGACTGGGGAAAATGGCGTCCTCGCACCATAGATGAACTGGGCGATGCCCTGAAATCAAACGGCAAAGAACAGTCACCCCGAACCCTCGCAACAGCACTTATGGAACTTGTAAAGAAAGAAAAGATCAGGCGATGGAACACTAACGCTGGTTACGTATACATTCTGGCAGAAAAAGAAGCCCTTCGTTCACGGGGAGACGCTGAATGAGCAAGGTAGAAGTGCGCATAAAGACACCATTCGGCGAAATCACGGTCCAGGGTGAGAATCCACAAGAAGTTCTCAGAATGCTCGAGAGTTTCCCTGATGGCTTCATGGAAAAAGTATCAGATCTAGTCTCCAGCCGATTGGCGCCCTCAGGTGTTCAACTGAAGGGCATAGTTGAATCAACAACGGAAGGCCCCGTGATAATAGCCCATGAAAACCTCACGCACTATGAGGCTATAGGCTTAACACTGTATGCATCAGAAGAAAAGAAAGGCACTGCAGCGCAGATACAGAAACTCTTGGAGTCAAGTGGGTTAAAATGCATGGTGCCGGCGCGGCTGAATGAAATGACCAAGAGAGGTCAAGTTTTCAAACCTGACCCTAACAGGCCCGAATTCAAGCTCACCATACAAGGCGAAAAATGGGTTGAAGACGGAGTCCTTGCCAAGCTCAGAGGTAAAATGGGTTGACTGAGCAGGCTAACCTCGTGACAGTTCACATAAAGTACAAGAATGTTGAAGAAACATTTTCAGGCAGCCCAGAACAAGTGTGGCTTCATTTAAACAAGTTCTTTGCCGAAATGCTTCCTTCATTTGAGACTGCCAACAGATTGAACCTCAACATCGACCTGCAAACTCTTGTCAGAGACAGCGAGAAAATCATCGCCTTTTCAGAAGAAGGTCCATACATAATGGCGCCGAGGAATAGACTGACCGACAACGAAACTCTCTCATTGGTATTGTTGGCTAACCACCTGGGCTTTCGACTGGGCAAAATAGGTTGCGAAGGTCTCTCTAAAGAGGAATTGCAGTCAAGACTTGGAAAAGATACGAAAATCACCAGTACCCGCGTGGGGGAGCTCGTCAAGAACCAGATCGCGTTGAAGACAGCAGACGAAAAATACAAGATCACCACTTTTGGACTTGCCCAAATGCAGAAGGACATCCTTCCAAAAATCAAAGCGAAAATTGGAATGTAACTCAGAATGCATTGGTGAATCCAGTCCTAGCTCGGAGGCCTTTTTTGTGCGTACTGATATCTTCTCGGTTTTCCCTCTCGAGTCAGGATCCCATCTTTAACCAGATCGATCAAAGCGTGAGCCACGGCGGTTCTGTCGTAATGGAAGCCGCGGCGTGCTAGCTCGCTGTGAACCTCACTCAAACCTTTCGCAGCTGCAAACCAGTTTTCTTCCCACAGCTTTTGGATTAAGCCTTTGCAGGTTTCTGCTCTCGGCGGTGATGCTGGTCTTTCGAGCATGAGAGGTGTTTCTCTGAGTTTAGTGGTCACTGATGACAGTATCTTGTCTACCGTTGGCTGAAGCTGGTCTTCTTGACATTCTATTTCGAATTCTATTTCTCCGACTTTCATCTTCAGCCGTATGGGCGGTTTCATTTCTTTTTCCGTCAACGACTCACCCTATTGGTTATTGTATTGTGCATGTTGTTCATGCGCAACACTTAAATATATCTTCCTTAAACAATTGACTATTGGTGAATCTTGTGATTGCACAATACACTATTGCAACAACACCGAAATATAACTTTCCTCAGTCCACCATGGACACGCTACTTCCTCAACAATTCACCCAACTCAGTCTACATTCACTCTCTCACGCTCAACACAGATTCATTCAACTAAATCAGCAAGTCTTTCAACAAAACGGAACGGAAGAACAACTCCAAACGTTAAGACTCGACCCAGAACCCATACGCTTGAAACCCATACAGAAGGAAACCATGGTCGCAGCAGTCGACACATCAACCATGAAGATTGCCGAAACGAACACGGGCATAGTCATAGCCGTCCGCGGCGCAAACGTCTGGAAGCAGAAAGAAAACTACCGCTACACTCGGCTCGGCCCCTTCATATTCCATATAACCGAAGAAAACAGAAAAGACATATTCAACACACTCGAAAAAGCATATTTCACTCCAACAAGGGACCAGAACCGTCAAACCGCACCAACTCTGCAACAGATGCCCACACGCATAGCAGGCCTACTCGAAAGATGGCTGCAGGCGATGCTCACCAAGACAATGAACGGGGGGCTGATTCTATTCGATGGTTCATTGACGTCGGGAACAACGGATACTCCCATACGCCGCATGAAAGAAATCCTCGACAACGGCAGAGACAGGAAAAACACTGTTTTGGCCTTTTCAAAGATGACAAACCTAAGAGTCAACGGTTGTTTAATCACAGACTTCGCCCTTGATCACCGCCCTCCTTACTTGCTACAGACCTTAGGTCTCAGATTAAAACCTCCAATGGTTACCCTTGGAGACGTTTACGTCGCCAAACTGAGCAAGGGAAATTGCGCCTTCAGACTCGATATTGATCATCAAATCCCACCTGAATCAAGGATTGAAGCTGTTGAAAAACTATTGGGAAACGACCTCATATCCCAGAGCTATCCTGAAACTCTTCGACTTGCCCACATCCTGTGCACGTTTACAGCCAATGAAGTACTAGCCATGCAACACTTCATTACGCGCAAATGCGGACTCCAGATCATCAACCGACCGGACATGCACAGACTATTGTTTGGATCCTTCGGCAAAGGAGAGAACTACTCATGAAACTGTACAGAAAAGAAGGCAACATAGTCCAAATACTGAGCTTCCCAAACGAAACTGTCGAAAAAGGCGACTATTTGCTGGTGGAAGACGGAGAAGCGGAGAAAGCATTGATCGTCCAAGTAATCGATGTGCAATTTGCCACCATACCAGGCGTTCTAGAAGAGCTATTGCGCAGTTTGCCGGACGGCGGAGAGCTAATTCAAGGTGAAGACGTTGACCCATTAGAAATCGCCTCTCACATCACTTACATTCAGGACGCCAGCCTGCTTGTCTGCAAGATTCGCGCAACCGTTGAAAATGAATACTTGAACCCGAGCAGCTCATGGCTCCCCTCACGATCACAATCGACGATAAAGAAACTTCCGATTCCCACCTTGCTGCAGCTCGCAAAAACCAACGGAAACCTTCCGATAAATCTCGGCACCGCAAAAGACTCCTCACCATTTACCATAGACGCATCATCGCTGGACGGAAGACTCAACATCATAACAGGAAAAAAGGAAACAGGCAAATCCCACCTTTCAAAACTGCTCATGGTAAACCTCGTTCAATACAAAGCGACGGTCGTTGTTTTTGACCTGAACGGCGAATACCTAAGCCTAGGAATGACAACTGACGGGAAAAGAAACGTCAACTACGACAAGATACATGTACTGACACCTTCTCAAAACTTCAAGGTCGCCTTGAAACAAGTAAACTTGCACGTTCTGCTCGGCATCCTCGTACACGCACTCCACTTGCCAGGCACGTCGGCACGCGAGTTCCGGCGCATATGGAAAGAACTGCGAGAAAAAGACCAACTCACGCTCCATGAACTCGGAGAAGCAATACGCAACTGGAACTGCAACCAACACGTACGCGATGCACTGTTCTCAAGATTCCACGCTCTGGTAAATTCCAGCTTCTTCACGGACAACATTGCAGAAGCGACTTTGCTCGAAGAATCATTGGTGAAAGCCAAAGACCATGGAGGCGCCGTGATAATAAATCTACGAAACACGTCAACGATCGACCGTCAAATAGTCGTCGAGTACATACTTGGAAAACTCGTCGAATCCCTCACGAGTTGGAAGCTGAAAGCAGCCTTCCTTTTCGCAGAAGAAGCTCACCTGTACCTGCGCGAAACCTACTGGGACGACATCGTGACACGTATGAGGCACTTCGGAATATTTACCACGTTCATAACAAACCAGCCCGACACGATCCGTGAAAACATCTACCGTCAAGCTGACAACATATTTCTCTTCAACTTTACAAACGAACACGACTTAGACGTTGTTTCAAGGGCTGCACGGGTGGACGCAGAAACTGTCAGATCAATTGCACGCGACCTGCCACCTCACCACTGTTTGACACTTGGAAAGGTGGTGAGAGACTTCCCGATCGTTGCCAGAGTCAAAGCATTGGACATCAAAACAATGGGCGAGACCAGACTCTTCTTTGCAGGATAGAACTATTGATTGCGAGGAGCACTGCCAATCATCAGAGCGACGAGTCTAGTTTCTTCAGTTTCTCTTCATTCTTCTGGAAGAAAACCCTGAAGCTCTTTGTCAGGTCTTTCTTTTCAACTTGGTCTAAGGCAACCCACTCCAACTCTCCAACGTCACTTCCAGCCTCAGCCATCCCATTCTTGGATTTGACGAAGTAGTCAATTATGATGAAATGATACTTGATCTTGCCATTTTCGTCAAGCGTAACCTGACTTATGACGTCAATAGGCTCGGGTTCCTCAACGATAAGACCTGTCTCTTCACGAGCTTCTCTCACAACAGTCTGCTCAAGAGTCTCCCCAAGTTCCACGATGCCTCCGGGTACGCTCCATTTGTCTTTTCCAGGCTCATTCTTCCTTTTCGCAAGAAGGATCCTGCCCTCACAGACCAAGATCACGCCTACGCCTACAATAGGAAGCTTCGGGTAGACTCTGCTCAAAACACCAAGTCCTCTTCGACTGCAGTTGTCCTATTCGTATCTCAATGCGTCTACAGGTTTAAGCTTTGAAGCTCTCCAGGCGGGGTAGATGGCAAAGATCACGCTGACTCCCACTCCGAAGGCTAAGGCTCCGAGGAACACTGTGGGGGTTAGAACGGGGGTTATCGTCATCTCAAAGGTGCCTCTTGCGGCTTGGTTTCCCATGAACCCACCGCCTCCACGGAAGACTAGAGCGACCACGTTTGCCAGAACCCAGCCTAATCCTACGCCTATTGCGCCGCCCATGAAACCAATTATGACAGCCTCGCAAAGGAAAATCAAGAGTACCGTTCGGCTTTTTGTGCCTAAAGCTTTGAGTATGCCTATTTCTCTCGTCCGTTCCATCAGAGAAACTATCATGATATTCATTATGCCTACGCCGGCCACGACGAGTGAAATTGCGGCGATCCCGCCTAAGAAAAGCTCTATGATAGAGAATACGTTCGAAATTATGTTGAGAACTGCCGTGGCTGAGATTGCCGAAACTTCGCCGTTGAATGCACTTTTGATCGCGTTAGTCACATCATCAATAACGGCTTGGTCACTACTTCGCAGCTTCACGATAATCAAGTCACATTCATTGGTGGCAAACAAAGCCTGGGCCTGAGCAATCGGAATGTAAACGCCGGAGTCAGAAGGCCCTCCTATCCCGAAAGATCCAATCTGCTTGAGTATTCCCGTAATGTTTGTGGGCAACGTCACAGCTGTTGGTGGGCGTGAAGTCGCATTGATCCAGACGATACTAATCGGATCGTTTGCGTCTGCAAGCATCGTTCCATTCAGCCGAGGGTCAATTACGCGTCTTCCAAGTACCACACTGTCATTTCTCGAATCCAGAGGAATTGTTCCCCTGTCGGCCACAAACGTCTCGCCGTAGATGTCCTGATATTCTGCAAAATCAACGCCAACAATTGTGCTGATTTCGCTTCGCCCGCCAACCGTGAGGTTGCCTACTCTTTGAATTATTGCTGCAGCAACCTCAACATTCTGTATTCCTTTGATTGTCTGTACATCGCTGACAAACAATTTGAAGCCTGAATCCCCGCCACCCCCAAAACCCATTCCCGCGCCACCGCCTCCTCCGGCAGTGACAAGCAGAGTGTCAGTCGCGAGCCCTCTCTCAAGTTGCGCGGTAATAGTGCTTTGCAGACCTTGACTGATTGACAGCAAAGCAACAATGGCTGCAATCCCGATTACCACGCCTAAGGTCGTTAAGCCGGCACGCAATTTTCTCAACTTTATTGCGCTGAACGAGTAGGCAAGAATGTCTCTGGTTTTCATTTCAGTTCACCGTCTCCTGAACTATCAAACCGTCCAGCATCAATATGGTCCTCCTTGACTGAGCTGCCAGCCGCTGATCATGTGTAACCATTATTGTTGTCACGCCTTTTTCTTGGTTCAACCCTCTAACCAAACTCATGATTTCATTTGCAGTTTTGGAATCTATGTTTCCAGTTGGTTCATCCATTAACAGAAAACGGGGGTTATTTGCCAAAGCTCGAGCAATCGCGACACGTTGCTGTTCACCTCCACTTAGTTCCGCTGGCTTGTGATTCATTCGATCCTTCAAGCCTACAGTTTCCAGTAGATCCTCGGCTCGTTTTCTTCTCTCAGTTTTATCATGATCTGCTATTGACATCGACAATTCAACATTTTCCCGCGCTGTGAAGCGGGGAATAAGATTGAAAAACTGAAAAACGAAACCAACCCGGCGTCTAATATCCGTCAACTGATTGTCATTCAATGTCGAAATATCGACGCCTTCAATAAGCAGCTTTCCTTCCGTCGGTTTGTCCAAAGCCCCAATCAGGTTCAACAGGGTCGACTTGCCGCTTCCAGATGGACCGAGAATGGCAAGAAAATCACCACTCGCAACATTCAGGTTGACACCTCGAATAGCATTAACGGGAACTTTTCCCAACAAATACGTCTTCTTGAGGTTCACAGCTTCCACCATCGCCAAACATATCACCAGCTTTGTTTCTGCATCTGACTTTTTTACTTGCTCAGGAATCTCCAGGAGAGCACAATGCCCATCGTTGCAACTATCACCGCAAATACCGCAACATACAAGAAATCCGTTCCAACCTGCCCCCAATCGGTTGAGAAAATCAGGAGCTGTCTAACTGCGTCTGTGGTGTAAGTCATCGGGTTGAACTTCGCAACCGTTTGTAGCCAGTCAGGCATGAATTTCGTCGGGAAGAATGCGTTGCTCGCGAACATCATCGGCAGGGTTATCAAGTTCATAACAGCCATTGGAGTCTCCATTCTTGTTGAGCGTATTGTTATTGCGATGAAGAGCGAAGACAAACCCACACAGAGAAGG
>Ga0209253_10002762_pt1 | contig 15509 bp, 9 predicted proteins | sample FrelakmetBRP12BR_FD_187145 | JGI IMG/M metagenome (GOLD analysis project Ga0209253, IMG submission 187145) | Freshwater lake sediment microbial communities from the University of Notre Dame, USA, for methane emissions studies - BRP12 BR (SPAdes)... | ecosystem: Environmental > Aquatic >...
CCGGTCGTCCGGCCCCCGGTCGCCCCCGCGCACAGTGCGCGAAGATTCCACGCCCGGTCCCAACGTCAGGGCTCCTCGGGGCCTCAGGCCGACGGCTCGCGTACCTGCTGGGCGAGGTATGCCGGCTCGCCGATCGTCGCCAGCAGCGCGAGCTGGGTCTCGATCCAGTCGAGGTGCTCCTCCTCGGAGACCAGGATCTCCGCCAGGAGCTCACGGCTGCCGGCATCGCCCACCTCGGCGCACAGCGCGATCCCCTGGTTCAGGCGCGCGAGCGCCTGCACCTCGAGCCCGCGATCGAGGTCGAGCTGCTCGGGCACGGTCTCGCCGACGTTCACCTTGTAGAGCCGCTGCAGGTTGGGGATGCCCTCGAGGTAGAGCACGCGCTCGAGCAGCACCTCCGCGTGCTTCATCTCCCCGATCGACTCCTTGCGGATGTAGTCGGCGAGCCGCAGGTAGCCCCAGTTCTCGCACATCTTGGCGTGGATGAAGTACTGGTTGATCGCGGTGAGCTCCCAGCTGAGCACCTCGTTCAGGAGCTCGATGATCCTGTCGTTCCCCTTCATAAGCACCCTCCTCCGGACGTGTCCGACCCACGAAGCCGTTCGCGTTCAACGGATCGAAGCCGGCGCTCACGACCGCGTCGGAGTGTATCCAGAAGTCGACGCCAACGCGAGGGAGGCCACGCGAGGAAACGGGGAGAGCGGCGCGAAGAGGATCAGGCGGGGGCGCACTCGCCCGCGCAGGGTTCGGCGAACTCGGCACTCCCGGCGGCAGCGGCTGCCGCGCAACGCGCCACGCACTCGCGAATGGCCGACCGGCACGAGCCGCAGCCCACCCCGGCCCCACACCGGCGTCCGATCTCGTGCAGGGTGGTCGCGCCGCCACGGATCGTGGCCGCAAGCTGGCGCTCGCTGACGTTGGCACAGAGGCAGACGATCACGCCACCCTTGTAGCGACTTTGAGAATCAGTTTCAACACCTCCCCGTCAGATGTTGATGGCGCGCCGCGCCACCGCGAGCGCCGCCTCCTTCACGGCCTCCGGCAGCGTCGGGTGCGCATGGGCGGAGCGCGCGATGTCCTCGGCGCTGGCGTGGAACTCCATCGCGACGGCCGCCTCCGCGATCAGGTCGGCGGCGCGCGGGCCGAGGATGTGGACGCCGAGGATGCGGTCGGTCCCGGCGTCGGCGAGGATCTTCACGCTGCCCTCGGTCTCGTTCATGCAGCGCGCCCGCGCGTTGGCGAGGAAGGGACAGCTGCCGATCGCGACCTCGATGCCGCGCTGCGCCGCCTCCTCCTCCGAGAGGCCGACGCTCGCGAGCTCGGGCCAGGTGTAGACGACGTTCGGGATCGCGTCGTAGTTCACGTGGCCGGCCTGCCCCGCCATGCGCTCGGCCACGGCCACGCCCTCGTCCTCCGCCTTGTGCGCCAGCATCGGCCCCGCGATCACGTCCCCGATCGCGAACACGCCGGGCACGCTGGTCTGGTAGTGCGCATCGACGCGCACGCGACCGCGCTCGTCGAACACGACGCCGATCTCGCCGGCGCCCAGGCCCTCGCTGTAGGGCCGCCGCCCGATCGCGACCAGCACCACGTCGGCGGTCTCCTCCGACGTCTGCCCCTTGGACTCGAGGGTCACGCGCACGCCGTCCTCGGCCCGGACCATGCCCGTGGCCGCCGTCTCGAGGCGGAAGTCGAGCCCCTGCCTCGCCAGCGCGCGCTGCAGCTGCGTCCCCATCTGGCGATCCATCATCGGGACGATGCGATCGAGGAACTCGACGACGGTCACGCGCGCCCCCAGCCGGCTCCACACCGAGCCGAGCTCGAGGCCGACGGCGCCGGCACCGACGACGAGCATGCGGCCCGGCACGCGCGCAAGCGCGAGCGCCTCCGTCGAGCTCACCACGCGCTCCCCGTCGAAGGGCAGCCCGGGAAGCGGCATCGGCTCGCTCCCGGTCGCGATCAGCACCCGCGCGGCCGTGAGCGTGCGCGCGCCCTCCTCACCCTCGACGACGACCTCCCGCGGGCTCACGAAGTGGGCGGCGCCGCGCACGCGCTCGATCTGGTTGCGCTTGAAGAGCGTGACCAGGCCCTGCGTCCCGGCGCGGACGACCTTGTCCTTGCGCGCCATCATCGTCGCCAGGTCGAGCGTCACGCCGCTCACCTGCACGCCGTGGGCGGCGAGACCGCGCGTGGCCTGCCAGTAGCGCTCGCTCGATTCGAGGAGCGCCTTGCTGGGGATGCAGCCGATGTTGAGGCAGGTGCCGCCGAGGGTCGGATACTTGTCGACGCAGGCGACCCGCATCCCCAGCTGTGCGGCACGGATCGCGGCGACGTAGCCTCCCGGCCCGGCGCCGATCACGACGAGATCGAACGACTCGGCGCTCATCGCACCTCCTTTGCCGTCCACTCACACGTCCAGCAGAAGGCGCGCGGGGTCCTCGATGCGCTCCTTCACCCGCACCAGGAAGGTGACGGCCTGCTCCCCGTCGACGATGCGGTGGTCGTACGACAGGGCCACGTACATCATGGGTCGGATCACGATGGCGTCGCCCACCACCACCGCCCGCCGCTCGATCTTGTGCATGCCGAGGATGCCGCTCTGGGGCGGATTCAGGATGGGCGTCGAGAGCAGCGATCCGTAGACGCCGCCGTTGGAGATCGTGAAGGTGCCGCCGGCGAGCTCCTCGATGGCGAGCTTGCCATCGCGAGCACGGCCGGCCAGGCGCTCGATCTCGCGCTCGATCGCGGCGAACGACATGCGCTCGGCATGGCGGACGACCGGCACGACCAGGCCGCGCTCCGTCCCGACCGCGATGCCGAGGTGCACGAAGCGCTTGTAGACGACGGCATCACCGCGGATCTCCGCGTTGATGGCGGGGAACTCGGCCAGCGCCGCGACGCAGGCGCGCGCGAAGAAGGACATGAAGCCGAGCCCGATGCCGTGGACCGTCTTGAAGCGCTCCTTGTGGGCGGCGCGCAGCGCCATCACGGCGCTCATGTCGATCTCGTTGAAGGTGGTGAGGATGGCTGCCGTGCGCTGCGCCTCCACCAGGCGCTCGGCGATGCGCTTGCGGAGCCTCGTCATCGGCACCGGCTCCTCGCCCTCGGCCGCCGCGACGGCGCGGAGCGGGGGTGTGGCCGTGACGGCCCCGATCGCGGGCGCGGCAGCTGCCGGCGCATGCGCCGCGCTCGCGATGATCGCGGCCGCTGCCGGCGCACGCGCCGCTCCCTCCATGCCGGACGCCGCCCCTGCCTCCGCGCCGGGCGCCGGCGCACGCTCGAGGTGCGCCAGGACGTCTGCCTTGGTGAGCCGCCCACCGGGACCCGACGGCTCGATCGCCGCCGCCGCGAGCGCGTGTTCCTCGACGAGCCGCCGTACCGCGGGGCTCAGGGGCGCGGCGGCGACTGCGGGGGCCCCCTCGACCTCGGCCGGCACGACGCCGGCCGGCGGCGGCGCCACGGCGGCCGCAGGTGGCAGGACGACGGCCGGAGACGGGGGCGGCGGCGCGGGCGCCTCCTGCAGGGATTCCTCGATGCGCGCCACGACCTCCCCCACCGTGACCGTCGCACCCACCGCTTTCAGGACGTGGAGGACCCCGGCGGCCTCGGCCGTGATCTCCATGCTGGCCTTGTCGGTCTCGAGCTCGAGGAGCACCTCGTCGCGCTCGACGCGCTCGCCCTCCTCCCTCGCCCACCGCACGATGACACCCTCGGTCACCGACTCGCCGAGCGTCGGAATGCGCACCTCAACCGCCATACCGCTCCGTCCTTTGCCGCCCGGCTCCCTCCATGCCCGGCTCCCGTCGGTCCTTATCAACGCACGAGCGCGCGATCGAGCAGGCTCGCCTCCTCCGCCTGTCGGTCCTTTCAACGCGCGAGCGCGCGATTGAGCAGGCTCGCCTCCTCCGCCTGGTGGATCTTGTAGGATCCGGTCGCGGGACTGGCGGCCGCCCGGCGCGCCACGTACGAGAGCCGCTGCTCGGCGGTCAGCAGCGGGGGCAGCTGGTGGGAGACGAAGTGCCACGCGCCCATGTTCGACGGCTCCTCCTGTACCCAGACGACCTGCCGCGCCTGACGGTAGGCGGCCAGGATCGCGTGCAGCTCCTGCGCCGGAAACGGGTAGAGCTGCTCGACCCGGACGAGCGCCATGGTGTCGATCTCCCGCTCGGCCCGCTCCGCAAGGAGCGCGTAGTAGACCTTGCCGCTGCAGAGCAGCACGCGCGTCACGCGCTCGGGATCGATCCTCACCCCGACCTCGGCGGCCTCGCAGCGCCCCGGGTCGTCGAGCACGAGCGCGAACGCGCCATCGGTGAAGTCGCGGAGCGGCGAGACCGCCAGGCGGTGCCGCAGCAGGCTCTTCGGCGTCATCACGACGAGCGGCTTCCGGAAGGCGCGGTGCATCTGCCTTCGCAGCGCGTGGAAGTACTGCGCCGGCGTGGTCAGGTTGCAGACCTGCATGTTGTTCTCGGCGCAGAGCTGGAGGTAGCGCTCCAGGCGCGCGCTCGAGTGCTCGGGTCCCTGGCCCTCGTAGCCGTGCGGCAGCAGGAGAACGAGCCCGCTCGCGCGCTGCCACTTCGACTCGGAGCTGGCGATGAACTGATCGATGATGACCTGCGCGCCGTTGGCGAAGTCGCCGAACTGGGCCTCCCACAGGACCAGCTTGTGGGGATCGGCGAGGCTGAACCCGAACTCGAAGCCGAGGACGGCGTTCTCGGAGAGCATGCTGTCGAGGATCAGGAACCGCCCCTGCCCCTCGCGGATGTTGTCGAGCGGCACGTACGCAGCGCCGGTCTCCACGTCGTGCAGCACGGCGTGCCGCTGGCTGAACGTGCCGCGGCCGGAGTCCTGCCCGCTCATGCGCACGGCGGTGCCCTCGAGGACCAGGGAACCGATGGCCAGCGCCTCGGCGCACGGCCAGTCGATCGCCGTCCCCTCGCGCACCATGGCCGCGCGCGCCCCCATCAGCTTCGCGAACCGCGCATGCGGCGCCAGGCCCTCGGGGGTGCGGATGAGGGCGTCGGCCACCTCGTGCAGGACCTCCGCGGGGACGGCGGTGCGTGCGCGCCAGTCGTCACCGGCCCACCCGAGGCCCTTCCAGCGGCCGCTGAAGGCGAAGATCGGCTGGGACGGCATGAAGTCGCGCGCGTAGGTATGCGCGTCGTCGAGCAGCTCGCGGAACTCGCGGATCCTGCGGTCGACCTCCTCGGCGCCGAGCACGCCAGCCGCGATCAGGCGCTCGCGGTACTGCGCCAGCGTCGTCGGGTGGCGGGCGATCTGCCGGTACATGACGGGCTGCGTGAAGGTGGGATCGTCGAGCTCGTTGTGCCCGTGGCGGCGATAGCAGACGAGGTCGATGATCACGTCCTTCTTGAACTGCTGCCGGAACCCGATCGCGAGACGCGCCGCCTGCGCCGCCGCCTCGGGATCGTCACCGTTCACGTGGAACACCGGCGCCTGGATGATCTTGGCGACGTCGCTCGGATACGGCGTGAAGCGATAGGCGGACGGCGACGTGGTGAAACCGATCTGGTTGTTGATGATGATGTGGATCGTACCGCCCGTCCGGTATCCGTGGAGCTCCGAGAGCCCGAGGGTCTCCGAGACGATGCCCTGGCCGGTGAACGCGGCGTCCCCATGCACAAGCACCGGCACGACGCGGCCGCGGGCAGTGTCGCCGAGGTAGTTCTGCTTCGCGCGCACCATGCCCTCGATCACGGGGTCGATCGCCTCGAGGTGGCTCGGGTTGGCGGCGAGCGCCACGTGCACCTTGCGCCCGGCGAGCGTGAGGTGGTCGCGCGAGTAGCCGAGGTGGTACTTGACGTCGCCGTCACCCGTCGCCTCCTTGGCGAGGAAGCTGCCCTCGAACTCGGCGAGGACCATCTCGTAGGGCTTGCGCAGCACGTTGGCGAGCACGTTCAGGCGACCGCGGTGCGGCATGCCCGTCACCATCTCCTCGACGCCGAGCGTCCCCGCCTCCTCGACCAGCGTGTCGAGGAGGGGAACGAGCGCATCACCTCCCTCGAGGGAGAAGCGCTTGGCCGTCGGGTAGCGCAGCTGCAGGAACTGCTCGAATCCCTCGGCGACGACGAGCCGGTCGAGGATCCGGAGGCGCTGCTCGACGGTCAGGTGGGGGTCATTCAGGGTCGGCTCCATCCGCTCCTGCAGCCACACCCGCTGATCGCGCTCTTGGAGATGGAGGTACTCCACGCCGAGGGTGCCGCAATAGGTGTCCTGCAGGCGGGCGATCAGCTCGCGCAGGGTCGCCGTCGCGCAGCCGCGGAAGCTCCCGCACTCGATCAAGCGGTCCATGTCCGCCGCGCCGAAGCCGAACTCCGACGGCTCGAGAAGGGGGTGCCCGCCCGGCTTCAGCGCGAGCGGGTTCAGGTGAGCGACCAGGTGCCCGAGCTCGCGGTAGGAGTGCACGAGGTCGAACACGCCCACGACCGGCGCCGCGATGGCTGCCGGGATCGCCCCTCCCGCCGCCGCGAGGCGCGCCACGCCCGCGCCGTCCCCCCCCAGCTCGAAGCCCGCGAAGAAGGCGGCCCAGGGCTCCTCGACGGAGCTCGGATCCTCCCGATAGCGCCGGTACAGCTCCTCGACGTAGCCCGGGTTCGCCCGGGCGACGAGATCAAGGTTGCGCGTCACAGGCGTCCTGCTCGTCCACGCGGCTCTCCAGCGGAGGTCACGGCGCGAGCCGATCCCTCCTCACCGCCTCTCTTAGCGCCTCGCCGGCCCGCCCGCCAGCCGGGCCGGGGTCCGGCGAGCGGTGGCGTGCGCCGGCGGCGCACGGCCCGGATCAAGCCCGGGCACCCGGCGCCGGCTCCGCGTGTCCCGCATCCTCACCAGGACGTGGCGCGCCGGCCGCAGCGGGGGTCCTGCTACTGCGGCAGATCCCGGGCGCCCCGCGGCCTTGGAGCGGAGTCATGGGGTCCCCCCCCAGCGTTTCGGCCCCGGGCCCGCTCTGCTAGACTCCGCCCCCATTACACGCAGCCCAGAGGTGACGAGATGCTGAGATCGTCTACAAGCGGTGTGATTGCCATGGTTCTTGCCGGCGGCGAAGGCCGACGTCTCCACCCGCTGACCCGGGACCGCGCCAAGCCGGCGGTGCCCTTCGGCGGCCGCTACCGCATCGTCGACTTCGTGCTGTCGAACTTCGTGAACTCGGGGATCTTCAAGATCAACATGCTGACCCAGTACAAGGGCGGGTCGCTGATGCTGCACCTGGCGCGCGGTTGGCAGCTCGCCCCCCAGATGGGGCACTACGTGTCGCCGGTGCCGGCGACGATGAACGTCGGCCCGCAGTGGTTCCGCGGCAGCGCCGACGCGGTCTTCCAGAACCTCGACGTGATCGAGAACGAGCGGCCCCGCTACGTCTGCGTCTTCGGAGCCGATCACATCTACCAGATGGACGTCTGCCAAGTGCTCGATTTCCACCACGCGCGGGGGGCGGACGCGACGGTGGCGGCGATTCCGGTGCCGGCCGCGGAGTCGGACCAGTTCGGCATCGTCGACGCCGGCGACGACTGGCGCATCATCGGCTTTCGCGAGAAGCCACCCGTCGAGCCCGGCGCCACGGGGACACTCCTCGCTTCCATGGGCCTGTACGTGTTCGACTGCGACGTCCTCGTGCGCGCGGTCACGGAGGACGCCGAGCGCACGGACTCGGCCCACGACTTCGGTCGCGACATCATCCCGCGCCTGGTCGCGGAGAAGCGGGTGTTCGCCTACGACTTCTCGACCAACGTCATCCCGAACACGAGTGCGGAACAGCGGGGCTACTGGCGCGACGTCGGGACGCTCGACATGTACTGGCAGACCTCGATGGACCTGGTGTCGGTGACGCCCGCGTTGAACCTCTACAACCCGATGTGGCCCATCCTCTCCGCCTACTACCCGAGCCCGCCCGCGAAGTTCGTGTTCTCGGACGTCGAGGGGCACCGCATGGGAGCCGCCACGGACTCGATGGTCTCCGAGGGCTGCATCATCAGCGGCGGGCGCGTGGACCGCAGCATCCTCGGCCCGCGCGTGCGCATCAACAGCTACGCGGACGTGCACGAGTCGATCTTGTTCGACGACGTCGAGGTCGGGCGCCACGCCCGCGTCCGCCGTGCGATCGTCGACAAGAGCGTCTTCATCCCGGCGGGGATGACGATCGGGTTCGACGAGGCGGAGGACCGCCGGCGGTTCACGGTGAGCGAGGGCGGCGTCGTGTGCGTTCCCAAGGGCATGGACCTGACCAGGCTCTGAGCGGCGCTGCTCCGAGGTCCATCCGCGGCAGGCGTGCCTCGCTGCTACATGGACCTGGCGGGGCTCCGAGGCACGCTGCAGCAGCAGGCAGTCGTCGGGCCGTCCTCCAAGGCCCCTCCGCTCGGCCGGACTGCGGCACCGCGGTACGCGCTGCACGCAAGGCCGCGCTCGCGCATCCGCTTGTAGAACGTCGGGCGGCTGACGCCGAGCTCGCGGGCGGCGCGGCTGACGTTCCCGGCGCAGCGGCCGAGGAGCTCCGCGAGGTCGGGCGGCGGGGCGGCCGCGGCCGTCGCGGGAGTCCCCGTGCCCTCGTCGATGGCGCCCCGGACCTCGGCGGCGCCGATCGCCGGCCGGTCGCTGTAGAGCACGCACGCGCGCAGCACGTTCTCGAGCTCGCGCACGTTGCCGGGCCAGTGGTGACGCGCGAGGACGACCCGCGCCCCGGCATCGAGCACGGGCACGGCGCGGCCGAGCTCGCGCGCGCAGCCCGCGAGCAGGCGGTCCGCGAGCAGGAGCACGTCGCCGGCGCGCTCGCGCAGCGGCGGCAGCCGCACCGTGAAGGCGCTCAAGCGATAGTAGCAGTCGGCGCGAAAGGCCCCGCGCTCGACCAGGGCGCGCAGCTCGCGGTTGGTGGCCGCGACCACGCGCACGTCGACCGCGAGCGGGCGATCCGCGCCCACGCGCTGGAGCTCGCCCTGCTGCAGGAGCCGTAGGAGCTTGCACTGCAGGGCGGGCGCCAGCTCCCCGATCTCGTCGAGGAAGAGCGTCCCCCCGTGCGCCTCGGCGGCACGGCCCGGGCGCCGCGTCACCGCACCCGTGAAGGCGCCGCGCTCGTGCCCGAAGAGCTCGCTCTCCACGAGCTCGGCCGCGAGGGCGCCGCAGTTGACCGGAACGAACGGCCGCGCGCGTCGCGGCCCGTCCTCGTGCAGGGCACGCGCGAGGAGCTCCTTGCCGGTGCCAGTCTCGCCCTGGATCAGCACCGGCAGGGACGTCGGAAGCAGGCGCGCCACGCGCTCACGCAGGCGACGCATGCCGGCGCTCTCCCCGACGAGCGCCGCGAGAGCGCACCCCGGTGGCGTGGAGACCGGAGCGGTCGCCGCCGTCTCGCGGTCCGCCGCGTCCTCCCGCCGTCGTTCCGTGCCCGGGTCGTGCGCGCCCACGGCGCGACGGTACGGCTCGGCTCGCCACGCGACAACCACCACGAGTAGCCACACGGCGCGTACACGACGCGGCCGAGGGTGTGCGACCGCCCACCGCACTTTGTCTCGCGACGCCCTGCGTGATACGAGCTCTCTCCCGTCGGAGTGGAGAAGGGCGTGCACCGACCGACTGACGCGTTCCGCCTGGTGCCATGTGCGGTCTTGACGACTCGCGCGTTGGTACTGTGCGCGGTCCTCATCGCCGTTCCGGCCACGGCGCGCGCCAGCGACGCGCCGGAGCCGCTTCGGCTCTCCCTCGATGCCGCCGTCGAGCTCGCCCGTAGAAACAGCCCGCTCGTCAAGGAGGCGGAGGCAGAGGTCGCGCGCGCGCGCGGAGCCCGACTCGGAGTCGAGCCGCTCTTCCCCCAGAACCCGACGCTCGCGTTCGATGCCGGGCCGCGCGACCAGGCGGACGAGGCCGGCACCAAGTTCTCGTACCAGATGCGCCTCGAGCAGCCCGTCGAGCTCTTCGGGCAGCGCGCCCGGCGTCTCGAGGCGGCCGATCAGCAGATCACGCTCAGCCAGGCGCGCCTCGCGCTCATCGGGGCCGAGGTGGCGGTGCGCCTCCGCCGTGCCTACGTGGAGGCGCTGATAGCCGCCCGGGGTCGCGAGTTCGCGGCCCAGCGTGTCGCGTACGCCGAGCGCGTCCTCGAGGGCGCCCGTCTGCGCGTCGCCGCCGGCGCCAGCTCGGAGGTCGAGGCACGCCTCCCCGAGGCCGAGAGTGGACGGGCACGGGCAGCGGAGCTGGTGGCGCAGGGCGAGCTCGAGCAGGCGCGCAGCGCGTTGCGCGCGATCCTCGATCTCGCGGCGTCCCAGGCCCTCATGCTCACGACGCCGCTCGCGCCGCCGCCGCCCCCGGCGCAGGATGCCGACGCCCTCGTCGCGCAGGCGCTGGCACGCCGGCGCGATCTCCTCGCGCTCCGGCAGGAGGGGCGCGCCATCGATGCCGAGCTCGCGCGCCTGCGGGCGGAGCGCATTCCCCCGCTGTCGCTCGCCGTCAACGTGCAGCAGGACTCCCCCGACCAGTACTGGGTGGGGCCCGGCATCGCGATCGCCCCGCCCGTCTGGCGCCGCAACCAGGGCGCCATTGCCCAGGCCGAGGCGGAGCGGCAGCGCAACCGGGTCGCTGTCGACGCGTCGCAGAAGGCGACCGAGCGCGACCTCCGGCTCGCGGTCCTGACCACGGAGCTGCGACGCCGGGAGTTCGAGCTCCTCGATGGATCGGTCCTGCGTACGATCGAGCGCAGCCGCGACCTCATCCTCGACGGGTGGACGGCCGGCAAGCTCGACATCTTCCGCGTCCTCGCCATCGAGCTCGACCTGGTTGCCGCCCAACAGGCGTTCCTCGGAGCGATCTCGGCGCTCTGGCAGGCTCAGCTCGAGATCGACCGCGCGCTCGGGGTGGGCCAGGAGCTCCCGTGAGCACGTGCATCGATTCCCCCTGGAGGCTGGTGTGGATCGCGAGCCTCGCCCTCCTCGCCGCAGCCGCGAGCGCCAGTGGCGTCGCGGCGCGCGATCCCGGCGACGCGTCCACGGCCGGGACGGCGGCACCGGTGGAGATCCCAGCGGCGGTCGCAGGCCGTCTCGGCGTGACGACCGCCAAGGCGAGCCTCAGGCCGGTGGCGCGTGACCTCCAGATCGTCGGCACGGTCCTCTTCGATCAGGACCGGGTAGCGATCGTCGGCCCAAAGCTCGCCGGGCGCGTCCTCTCGCTCGCGGTCAAGGAGGGCGAGCGCGTACGCGCCGGCAGCACGCTCGCCGAGATCGAGTCGGTCGAGCTCGCGCGCGCTGCCGCCGACTACCTCGGGTCGGAGGCGCGCGCCACCGCGGCCGAGAGGAACGCGGAGCGCGAGATCGAGCTCGCACGTCGCAAGGTGTCCTCGACGCGCGAGCGCGAGGTGGCCGTGGCCGAGGCGCAGGCGCTGCGCGCGCAGGCCCAGGCAGCCGAGCAGCTCCTGCTCGCACTCGGCCTCTCCCGCGACGAGCTGCCCGCCCGCGGCGGCTCGCGTCCGCTCTCCCGCTATGCGCTGCGCGCACCGCTCGACGGCGTCGTGGTGGAGCGCAACGCGCTCCCCGGCGAGGCCATCGGCGCGGGCCACTCGCTCTTCAAGATCGCCGATCTCGGACACGTATGGGTCGCGCTCGACGTCTTCGAGCGCGATCTCGCCTGGGTGCGTCCCGGCCTGGTGGTCGAGCTCGAGACCCAGGCCTATCCCGACCTGCGCCCGCGCGCTGCCGTCCGCCACGTCGCGGCCGAGATCGACCGCGACACGCGCACGGCCAAGGTCTTCGTCGACGTGGAGAACCCCGACGGGCGGCTCGTGCCCGGCCAGTTCGTCACCGCCACCCTGCGCTCCAGCGCCGATGCGGCGCAGCCCACCGCGGCCACGGTCGTGGTGCCACGCCCCGCCCTCCAGTCCCTCGAGGGCGCGAGCGTGGTGTTCGTGCGCCGCCCGGACGGTGGCTTCGTCGTCCGGCACGTGCGCACCGGGTCCACCGGCACGGACGAGGTCGAGATCGTCGACGGGCTCGCCGAGGGCGAGGAGGTGGCGATCACGAACGCCTTCCTGCTGAAGAGCGAAGTGCTGCGCTGATGCTCGAGCGCATCGTCCGCTTCTCGATCGCGCAGCGCGGCGTCGTGCTGGTGCTGTCGGCGATGCTCGCCGCGGTCGGCGTCAGGGCGGTCGGGCGGATGTCGATCGACGCCGTCCCGGACGTGACCAACGTGCAGGTGCTGGTGCAGACGAGCGCCCCGGGGCTCTCCCCGCTCGAGGTCGAGCAGTACCTCACCTACCCGATCGAGATGGCGCTGAACGGCCTGCCGAACCTGCGCCAGATCCGCTCGGTCTCGCGCACCGGCGTGTCGGCCGTGACCGTCGTGTTCGACGACCACGTGGACGTCTGGTTCGCCCGCCAGATCGTGGCGGAGCGCATCCGGCAGGCGGAGGCCGAGATCCCCCCGGGCTACAAGCCCGAGCTCGGCCCCGTCGCGACCGGCCTCGGAGACATCTACCAGTTCGTCCTCAGCTCCGACCGCCACGATCCGATGCAGCTCCGCACCGCCCTCGATTGGACGATCGCGCCGCGCCTCCGCCAGGTCCCGGGCGTCATCGAGGTGAACGGCCTCGGCGGGCAGACGCGCCAGTTCCAGGTGATCGTCGACCCGCCGCGACTCGCCGCGCACCGTCTCGCGTTCGCCCAGATCGTGGAGGCGCTGCGGCGCAACAACCGCTCGGTGGGGGGCGGCTACCTCGAGAAGAGCAGCGAGAGCCTGGTCATCCGCGGCGACGCCCTGGTCGGGTCGATCGACGAGATGCGTCGAATCGTGATCGCCACCGACCCCGACGGCACCCCGGTGCTGCTCGACGCGGTGGCACGCGCCGAGGAGGGCCCCGCGCTCCGCTTCGGCGCGGCGACCCAGCACGGGCGCGGGCCCGTGGTGACGGCCACGGTGATGATGCTGATCGGCTCGAACTCGCGCGACGTCGTGCTGCGCGTGAAGGAACGCATCGCCGAGATCCAGGCCGACCTGCCGGAGGGCATGCGCATCGAGCCGTACTACGACCGCGCCGAGTTCATCGATCGCGTGCTCAAGACGGTCCTCACCAACCTGGTCGAGGGCGCGGTGCTCGTCACGGTCGTGATGGTGGTCGGCCTCGGCACGCTGACGGGTGCGCTGGTCGGCGCCCTCGCCATCCCCTTCTCGATGCTCGTCGCCGTGATCGGCATGAACGCGCTCGGGGTCGTCGGCAACATCATGTCGCTCGGCGCGATCGACTTCGGGCTTCTCGTCGACGGCGCGATCGTCATGCTCGAGGCGATCATCGCCCAGCTCGCGCTCGCCCGTCCGGGACCTGCGGGCCGCGTGCCCGCGATCGCCACGGCGGCGGCCGGGGTGGCCCGTCCCGTGGCCTCGTCGGTGACGATCATCCTCCTCGTCTACCTGCCGCTGATGGCGCTCGAGGGCGTGGAGGGCAAGATGTTCCGGCCGATGGCGATCACCGTCGCCCTCGCCCTCGGTGGCTCCCTGCTCTACACGCTCACGACGTTCCCGGCGGCGATCTCGTACCTCGCGCGCCCGCCGAAGCACGGACACGAGGGCGGGCGCATATACGGCGCGATCGCGCGGGCCTACGCGTGGCTGCTGGCGCGCGCCCTGGGCGCCCCGGTGGTGACCTACGCGGCGGTACTGGCCACAGTCGCCGCCGCCGGCGTCCTCGGGACCCTTCTCGGCGCGGACTTCGTGCCGCGGATCTTCGAGGGCGAGATCGTGGTCGACGTTCGACGCCTGCCGAGCATCGCGATCAGCGAGGCCGAGCGTCTGGGCATGCGCCTCGAGGAGACGCTCGCGCGCTTCCCGGAGGTCGAGCTGGTGACCACGCGCTCGGGACGCGGCGACGCGCCCACCGATCCGTCGGGCCCGGACAGCGCCGACGTCATGGTGAAGCTGGCGCCGCGCGCGGACTGGACGACGACCTCGGACCCGGACGCGCTCGCCGAGGCGATGAAGCAGGCGATCGTGACCGAGGTCCCGGGGACCTTCCCCTCCATGTCGCAGCCCATCGAGAACCGGGTGAACGAGCTCCTCGCCGGCTCGCGCGCGGACGTCGTCATCAAGATCTTCGGCGATGAGCTCGCGACCCTGAAGGCGCTCGCCGACCGGGTCGGGGACGTCGTGCGCAGCGTGCCGGGCACCGGCGACCTGCGGGTGCAACGCGTGCTCGGCCTCCCCATTCTCGAGGTGAAGGTGGATCGCGCTCGCCTGGCCCGCTACGGTCTCACCGCCGACACGGTCCTCGACGCCATCGAGGCGTCGCGCGTCGGCCTGACGGTGGGCAAGGTCTTCGAGGGCCCGCGCCGCTTCGACGTCGTCGTCAAGCTCGAGCCCGTGACGGCCGACGAGCACGGCTTCGAGCGCCTGCCGGTGGGCGAGGAGCGCGGACAGCTCGTCCCGATGAGCCAGGTAGCGGACGTGCGGCGTACCGAAGGCCCCGCCGCCATCGACCGCGAAGCGCTCCGCCGCCGCGTGCTGGTCGAGGTGAACGTCCGCGGCCGCGACCTCGTCTCGTACGTGCAGGAGGCGCGGGAAGCGGTCGCCGGAGCGGTGCCCCTGCCCGAGGGCTACACCGTCGTGTGGGGTGGCCAGTTCGAGAATTTCGCCCGCGCCGCCGGGCGTCTCCTCCTGGTCGTCCCGCTGGCGCTCGCCATCATCTTCGGGATGCTCTTCCTCACCTTCGGCGACGTGCGCTACACGCTCGCCGTGTTCTCGTGCGTCCCCCTCGCGCTCGTCGGCGGGGTGGTGGGTCTCTTGCTGCGGGGCTTGCCGTTCTCCATCCCGGCGGGCGTCGGCTTCATCGCCCTCAGCGGCATCGCCGTGCTGAACGGCGTGATCATGGTCTCGGACCTCGCGCGCCGCCGCGCCGAGGATGTGCCCTTCGCCGCGGCGCTCGAGGCAGCCGCCCACGCCGTGCTCCGCCCCGTCCTCATGACCGCCGCCGTCGCCGCGATCGGCTTCATCCCGATGGCCATCTCCACCATGCCGGGCTCGGAGGTGCAGCGCCCGCTCGCCACCGTCGTGATCGCGGGCATCCTGCTCGCGACGCCGCTCACGTTGCTGGTCCTGCCGGTGGTGCTGCGGACGCTGTGCGACGCCCGCCGGCCGTGGAACCAGCGGACTGCCGACGAGCTGGTCCTGCCGGTGGTGCTGCGGACGCGGCGCGACCGCTCGACAGAGGAGACCGCCGCGCTCCCCGCCGAGCCCGCCGAAGGGCCCCTGCAGCGCTGATGCGAGGCGACGCGCAGCCGCGGGAAGGCGCGTGCGCGTCCTCGTCCGGGCAGAACCCAGATGCGCGCCCGGGCCGGCGAGCACGAGCTCCACGACGCGACCCACCCACTTCGGGAGTTGACTAGGCTGCGGCCCGGGGGAAGCTCCCGGATGCACCGGGAGCCCTCGCCGACAGCGCCGTCTCTTAGGGCCTGTAAGGAAATGAAGTTGACAGAGATCGCGCCCAGCCTTGGGGCAGGTTCGGCCGGCCCGGAAGGAGCGAAACCGCAGGCGTAGCA
>Ga0209253_10002764_pt1 | contig 15506 bp, 18 predicted proteins | sample FrelakmetBRP12BR_FD_187145 | JGI IMG/M metagenome (GOLD analysis project Ga0209253, IMG submission 187145) | Freshwater lake sediment microbial communities from the University of Notre Dame, USA, for methane emissions studies - BRP12 BR (SPAdes)... | ecosystem: Environmental > Aquatic >...
ACTCCGACGGATCCGACCACCGGCACCTCATGACAAGTGACGAGCTCTCAGCTCCTTGACGACGGCTTCGAGCGTCAGGTTGCGCGACTTGAGCAGCACGAGCAGGTGGAAGACGAGGTCGGCGCACTCGCTCACCACGCCCTCGTCGTCGCGGGTCACGGCCGCGAGCGCGGTCTCGAGGCCTTCCTCACCGACTTTTTGCGCGATCCGGCTCGGGCCCTGGGCGAACAGGCGGGCGGTGTAGCTGCCCTCCGGCTGGTCGGCAATCCGGTGCGTGATGATGTTCTCGAGCAGCGCGAGGAACGCGAGCCGCTGCGCGTCGGTCGCAACCGCATCGGCGAAGCACGACTCGCTGCCCTTGTGGCAGGTGGGTCCGAGCGGGTCGGCCAGCACGAGGATCGTGTCGGCGTCGCAGTCCGTGCTGACGTCGACGACGTCGAGGAAATGGCCCGAGGTTTCGCCCTTGGTCCACAGCTGCTGCCGAGAGCGGCTGAAGAACACCACGCGACCGCTCGCGAGCGTCTCGCGCAAGGCGTCCTGGTTCATGTAGCCGAGCATCAGCACGCGACCGGTGATCGCGTGTTGAATGATGGCGGGGAGCAGGCCATCGCCCTTGCTCCAGTCGAGGTTGTGGATCTCGTCGAGCGTCACAGCCTCACCTCGATCTGTTGCTCGCGCAGGTAGCGCTTCAGGTCCGGGATCGCGATGGCACCGGAGTGGAACACGCTCGCCGCCAACGCGCCATCGACGTGGGCGACCGCGAATACATCCGCGAAATGCTCCATCGCACCCGCACCGCCGGACGCAATCAGTGGCACCCGGCAGACTGCGCGCACCCGCTGCAGCTGCGCGAGGTCGTACCCCGTGCGCACCCCATCGCTCGCCATGCAGTTGAGCACGATCTCACCTGCGCCGCGATCCTGCACCTCGCGCACCCAATCGAGCGTCCGGCGCGCCGTGCTCCGCGACCGCTCGGGATCGCCGGTGTACTGGTAGACCAGAAAATCGTCGCCCACCGTCTGGCTGTCCACGCCGACCACGACGCACTGCGAGCCGAAGCGGTGCGCCAGCCGGTCGATCAGCGCGGGCTCGGCCAAGGCCGGGGAGTTCACCGAGATCTTCTCTGCGCCGGCATTCAGCACCGCCTCGGCGTCCGCGACGCTGCGGATGCCGCCGGCCACGCAGAAAGGGATGTCGAGCACTTGTGCGATCCGCGAGATCCAGCTGCGGTCCACCGAACGCTGCTCCGGGCTCGCGGTGATGTCGTAGAACACCAGCTCGTCGGCGCCCTCGGCGCGGTAACGCGTGGCGAGCTCGAGGATGTCGCCCACGACACGGTGGTCGCGAAAGCGCACGCCCTTGACGACCTGGCCGTCGCGCACGTCGAGGCAGGGAATTATGCGGCGGGCAAGAATGGCACGAGCTCCTCTGCGTTGAGACGACCCTCGAGCAGCGCGCGCCCGCTGATGACCGACGCCACGCCCGTCGCGGCCAGCGCGTGCAGGTCGTCCGCGGTGCTCACGCCACCGGAGGCCTGCCACTCGATGCCGGGAAACCGGCGCACGGCTTCCGCGTACAGCGCGACGTTCGGCCCGGACAGCGCGCCGTCGCGGGCCACGTCGGTGCACAGCACGTGTCGTAGCCCGTGCGGAAGGTATCGCTCGACGGCATCCCACAGGCTCGCCTCGGTCTGCTGCTCCCAGCCGTGGGTCGCGAGCCGCGGCGTGCGGCCCGCATCGAGGCGCACATCGAACGCGAGCACGACCCGCTCCGGCCCGAGCTCCCGCAGCCAGGCGGCCACTTCGTCCGGCTGGGTCACGGCGACGCTGCCGACGACGACGCGGGCCACGCCGAGTGCAAGCAACTCGTCCGCCACATTGCGGCTGCGGACGCCGCCTCCGACCTGGATCGAGCACTGCACGTCGGCCGCGGCGAGGCGTCCGATGGCCTCGCGATTACCTTGCGATCCCTGGCGTGCGCCGTCGAGGTCCACGACGTGGATCAGCTTCGCGCCCAGCGCCCGGTAGCGCCCAAGGATCTCGATTGAATCCGTCGCATAGACGGTCTCAGCGTCGAAGCGACCCTGCAGCAGTCGCACGCAGCGTCCGCCGCGCAGGTCGATCGCCGGAATGAGCAGCATCAGGTCAGCTCCAGGAAATTCGCCAGCACCCGGCTGCCAGCCTGCGCGGAGCGTTCCGGATGGAACTGCACGCCGTAGAAGTTATCGCGATGCACGGCGGCCGAGAATTCGCCGCCGTAGTCGGTCGCCGCCAGCGTCCACGGTCCCGTGGGCGCGGCGAAGCTGTGCACGAAATAGACGTAGGCGCCATCGTCGAGGCCGCGGGTCAGCGGGCTCGACGTTACGATGCGCAACTGGTTCCAGCCCATGTGCGGCACCGGGTATTCCAGCCGGCGCGGGAAACGCGCGACGCGCTCCGCGATCAGCCCGAGACACTCGGTATCCTCGCCGTCGTCGCCTTCCTCGCTGCTCGCAAACAGCAGTTGCATGCCGAGGCAGATGCCGAGCACGGGTTGTGTCAGCGCCGGGATCAGCTCGTTGAGCTCGAGGGAACGCAGGCGTGCCATCGCATCCGCGGCCGCGCCCACCCCGGGCAGGATCACGCGGGATGCCGCCCGCAGCTCGCCTGCGTCGGCCGTCAGGTGCGAGGTGGCCCCGAGCCGCACCAGCGCGTAACGCAGCGAGGCGATGTTGGCCCCGCCGTTGTCGATGATCGCGACGTCGCTCACGTGCGAGTCCTCACAGCACGCCCTTGCTGCTCGGCAGCTCGTTGCCCTGCACGCGGATGGCGCGACGCAGCGCGCGTCCGACGCCCTTGAAGCACGCTTCGACCATGTGGTGCGTATTCTCGCCCTTGACCTCGATGTGAATCGCGGCACCGAGGCTGTCGGCCAGCGAGCGGAAGAAGTGCGGGACCAGCTCGGTGGGCAGTCCGCCCACCGCGTCGCGTCCGAAGCGGCCCGTGAAGACCGAATACGAGCGCCCCGAGAGGTCGATCGCCACCTGCGCCAGCGCCTCGTCCATCGGCAGCACGAAACCGTAGCGGCCGATGCCGCGCTTGTCGCCGAGCGCGTCGCGCAGCGCCTGGCCGAGCGCCAGCGCGCAGTCCTCGACCGTGTGGTGCTCGTCGACCTCGAGGTCGCCACGGCACGCGACCTGCAACGAGAATTCGCCGTGCTTCGCGATCTGCTCGAGCATGTGGTCGAAGAATCCGATTCCGGTCGAGATCGCGATCGACCCCGGCCGGTCGAGGTTGACCGTCACTTCGATGTCCGTTTCCTTGGTACCGCGATGCACCTGTGCGGAACGGTCGAGGCGGCACAGGCGCTCGACGATCGCCGGCCAGGTCGCGCCGTCCGCGCCGCTGGCCAGCACGCGCAGGCCCTCGATGCCGAGATTGGCCGCCAGTTGCATGTCCGTGGCCCGATCGCCGATCACGTAGCTGTGCTGCGGATCGAGCGTGTGATCGACCAGGAACTGGGTGAGCAGGCCCGTCTGCGGCTTGCGGCACTCGCAGCCGTCGGCCGGGAAATGCGGGCAGAAGAACTCCGCATCGAACGCGATGCCCTGCGAAGCGAGCAGGTCGCGCAGGAAGTCGTGCGGTTCGCGGAACGACGGCTCCGGGAACGACGGCGTGCCGAGGCCGTCCTGGTTGCTGACCAGCACGAGCCGGTAGCCCGCTCGCTGCAGCTCGAGCAGCGCGGGGATGACCCCGGGCAACAACCGCAGCTTCTGCAGGCTGTCGACCTGCTCGTCGGGTGGTTCCTCGATGATCGTGCCGTCACGATCGATGAACAGGATGCGCTCGCCGCTCACAGGGCCTCCAGCGCGGCCAGCAGCCGCTCGTTCTGCTCGGGCGTGCCGACCGAGATGCGCAGGCAATTCTCGAGTCCGGGGGCCGCACTGAAATCACGCACCAGCAGGCCCGCCGACCGGCCGGCCTCCAGCGCCCGCCGGGCAGCGCGGAACTCGACGAGCAGGAAATTTGCGTCCGACGGGAACACCTGTGCGACCACCGGCATCCGCTGCAGGCATTGTTGCATCTTCGCGCGCTCCGCGAGCAGCGCCTCGATCCGTGCCACCGCCATCGCGCGCTGGGGCGTCTCGGTCAGCGCGAGGACTTCCTCGACCGTGGAGGCGGGGATCGCATACGGTGGAATGATCCGCTTCAGCAGACCCACGATGTCCTCGCCGGCGATCAGCGTACCGAGTCGCGCGCCGGCGAGCGCATAGGCCTTGGACAGGGTCCGCAGCACGACCAGGTTAGGTAATTCATCCAGCCGAGTCGTCAGGCTCGGGCGACCGGCGAATTCGGCGTAAGCCTCGTCGACGCAGACGAGCGCGTGACTGGCCAGTTCGCGGCACACCTGCAACATCAGCCCTTCGTCCAGCAGGTTCCCGGTCGGATTGTTCGGGGAGCACAGGAATACGATCTTGGCCCGGCGCCCGGCCTCGATGACGGCCGGTGCATCGAGCGCGAAGCCGGGGCGCAGTAACGGCACCTCGGTGACGGACGCGCCCTGGATCCGCGCAGCGACCTTGTAGAACCCGAATGTCGGCGGCGTGATGACGACGCTGTCCTGGCCTGCGCGACAGAAGGCCCGCACCAGCAGGTCGATCGCTTCGTCGCTGCCCCGGCCGACCAGAACGCGTTCACCCGGCACGTCGTACAGCCGTGCCATCCGCTCGACGAGCGCCCGCGGCTGCGGTTCCGGATAGCGGTTCAGCCCGGCTACCGTGTTGTCGCCCTGCGCGCGCCACGGCATCTCGTTGGCGTGCATGCGCTCCAGCGACGGATCCCAGGTCGCGTGCTGGTAGGGCTGCAATTGCAGGATGTCCGGGCGCGCGAGCGAGAGCACGGAACTCATGCGCCGGCCTCCCGCGCGATCGCCTCGAGACGCACCGTGACTGCATTCGCGTGCGCGTCGAGCGACTCGAGTCGCGCCAGCGTGCGCGCGGTGAGGCCGAGATCGGCAAGTCCGGCGGGCGTGACTTCCTGCACGGTGATCCGCTTGACGAAATCGATCACGCCCAGTCCGCTGTAGGCGCGCGCGTGACCGTAGGTGGGCAGCACATGGTTGGTGCCGCTGCAGTAGTCGCCCATCGTTTCCGGCGTCCACGCGCCGAGGAACACCGAGCCTGCGTTGCGGACGCGGCCGAGCCAGTCGCGCGGCGACTCGACCTGCAGGATCAGGTGCTCGGGCGCGTAGCGATTGCTGACCTCGAGAGCCGTCTCGAGGTCCGTGACGACCAGCACGCGGCTCTCGGCGATCGAGCGCGCGGTGATGGCGCGGCGGGGGAGCTCGGCCATCTGTCGCTCGACCTCGGCGACGCAGGCGACCGCCAGCACGCGCGACGTCGTCACCAGCACGACCTGCGCGTCTTCGCTGTGCTCGGCCTGCGCCAGCAGGTCCGCCGCGACGAACTCGGGACGCGCCGACGCGTCGGCAATGACCAGCACTTCCGAGGGGCCGGCCGGCATGTCGAGCGCGGCCCCCAGCGCATCCGTCGCGACGATCTGCTTGGCCGCCGTCACCCAGGCGTTGCCCGGGCCGAAGATCTTGTCCACCTTCGGCACGCTCGCGGTGCCATACGCCATCGCGGCAACGGCCTGCGCGCCGCCGATCTTGAAAACCTGCTCGATGCCGCACAGCCGGGCCGCCACGAGCACGGCCGGGTCGGCCGTGCCGTCGCGTCGCGGCGGCGTGCAGAGGACCCGCACCGGGCACCCGGCGATGCGTGCCGGGATCGCCAGCATGATCGCGGTGGACGGCAGCGGCGCCGTACCGGCCGGCACGTACAGGCCGACCGCGTTCAACGGCACGATCATCCGTTCGCAGACGACCCCCGGCGACGTCTCGACGCGCACGTCGCCGAGCACCTGTGTTTCGTGGAAGCGAGTGACCGTGCCGATGGCCCGGCGCAGTGCAGCGTGCTGCTCCGGCGTCAGCGCAGTCTCGGCGGCGGCGAATTCCGCGGCCGTCACGGCGAACGATTCGAGGCGGACACCGTCGAGCTGCTCGGTGTACTCGCGCAGCGCAGCGTCACCGCGCTCCCGCACTTCGCTCACGATGCGTCCGGCCCGCTCGAGCAGGGCCGCGGCATCACGTTGCGTCGGCCGCCGCAGCGCCTCGGCCTGGCGTTCCGCGCCAAGCTCAGCCCAGTCCAGGATGGCCAGCGTCGCCCTCATGGCAGCATCTTCTCCACGGGCAGCACGAGCACCGCGCTGGCCCCGGCGGCCTTGAGGCTCTCGAGCGTCTCCCAGAACACGTTCTCGCGGCAGACGGCGTGCAGTGCGACCTTGTCGCCGGGCCCGTCGAGCGGAATCACGGTGGGCGATTCGCTGCCCGGCAGCAGCCGGCGGATCTCGGGGAGCGCGGAGCGGGGCGCGTGCAGCATGATGTACTTGCTCTCACGCACCTGCTGCACGCCGTCGATGCGCAGCAGCAGGCGGCGCACCCAGTCGGCCTTTTCGTCCGGCAACGGCACCGGCGTGCGGATCAGCGCGGCCTCGCTCTGGAGCACGGTCGTGACCTCGCGCAGGTGGTTGGCGGTCAGCGTCGACCCGGTCGAGACCAGGTCGCAGATCAGGTCGGCCCGGCCGAGGCGCGGCGCGATTTCCACGGCACCCGACAGCGTGACGATCTCGGCCGTGATCGAGTTCTCGCGCAGGAAACGCGCCAGCACGTGCGGGTACGTGGTGGCGATACGGCGGCCGGCCAGGCTCGAGAGGCCCGCGTATGGGAAGTCGTCCGGCACCGCCAGCGAGAGCCGGCAGCGGCCGAAATCGAGGCGCTGGATCAGTTCGAAGCGGGCCTGTGCGCCGCGGGCCGCCATCGCGAGGCGCTTCTCCTCGATGACGTTGATGCCGACTAGACCCAGGTCGCAGACGTCTTCCTGCACGAGGTCGGGAATGTCGTCGTCGCGGACGAACAGCACGTCGAGCGGCATGTTCTCGCCGTAGCACATCAACTGGTCCTTGCCGCGGCTGTACTTGAGGCCGCAGCGGGCGAGCAGGTCGAGCGAGTGATCGGTGAGGCGGCCGGACTTCTGGATCGCGATGCGCAAGCGTTGCTGGCGTTCCACTTCAGCGCTCCTGCAGGCGACGGACGGCGAGGGCATAGCCGCCATTGCCGGCCCCGAGATAGCGGGCGACCCGCCCGATCGTGGTCACGCTGACCCCGGTCTGGCGGTGGATTTCGCGGTAGGGGATCTCCCGTTGCAGCAGCCCGACGACCGCCCAGCGGTCGGCCAGCGCCTGCAGCTCGGCGGGGGTGCACAGGTCGCGGAAGAAATCGCGGCATTCCTCGACGCTGCGCAGCGTGAGGATCGCCTGGAACAGCGCCCGTTCGGCGGCGGCTTCCTGGCGCGGGGACAGGCTGCGGTGGGTCTTCAAGGGACGCTTCCAGTGTATTAGCGTGCTAGCACATTAATACATCGGCGGCCGCTGCGCAATGCGCCGCCCGATCCTTGACGCTGCGCGCCGCCGCCACCTAAACTGCAGCCGCTCATCGTGGCAACCAATGGGGTCTCGACGCCTGCCGCAGCCGCAGTCCGGCCGCTCGTGGAGTCCATTCGGTCCAATGTCCGCGCGAGATGCATCTCCCCCCGTTCCGGCTTCCTACGAGTGGCAGGAGGCCGAGCTCGTGCTGCCCGGCTCGCTGGCGCTCTTCACGGGCGGAGAAATGTCGGGCGTGGAGATTGCCTACCGCGTCGCCGGTTTGCGCGGTGCGCCTGTCGTGGCCGCGCTCGGCGGCATTTCGGCCGGCCGCAACGTCTTCAGCCTGCAGCCGGAGTCGCCGGGTTGGTGGGAGGAGGCGGTCGGCCCCGGTCGTGCGCTCGACACGGACCGCTACCGTGTCATCGGCATCGATTTCCTCGGCGGCAGCCATCGCACGACCGGTCCGCAACCCGGCGAGCCATTCCCAACGATCAGCGCGTTCGACCAGGCGCGGGTCCTCGTCGCGCTGCTCGACCACCTCGGCATCGAGCGCCTGCAGGCCAGCGTCGGCGCGTCGTATGGCGGCATGGTGACGCTGGCGCTCGCGCAGGCCCACGCCGAACGCGTGCGCCACGCCGTCGTGTTGAGCGCCGCTCACCGCACGCACCCGATGTCCACCGCCTGGCGCAGCGTGCAACGAGCCATCGTCCGCTATGCGCTCAGCCACGGCGAAGGCGCCCGGGGCCTGGTGCTGGCCCGGGCCCTGGCGATGGCGACCTACCGCTCCGCCCGCGAATTCGAGGAGCGGTTCTCCGGCCCGCCCGAGGCGACCGCCGAGGGCTTTCGCTTCCCGGTCGAGGCCTACCTGCTGGCACGCGGCGAGAGTTACGCGGCGCAGTACCGCCCCGAGGCCTTCGTCTGCCTGTCCGAGTCGATCGACCTGCACCGGGTCGAGCCCGAGGCCATCCGCGTGCCGACCACGCTGATCGGCGTGACGGAAGACCAGCTCGTGCCGATCTTGGACATGCGCGAACTGCGCGATCGGCACGGCGGCAACTGCAGCCTTGTCGAGATCAGTTCCATTTACGGCCACGACGCCTTCCTGAAGGAGACCGAGGTGCTGCGCGACGTCTTGTCGCGGGCGCTCGATTGAGCATGAGCAACGACCCGAAAAAGACGACACATTCAGTCACGACCCGCACGGTGCGCGCTGCGCTCGATACCGACACCCAGTTCGGCGCCGTGGTGCCGCCGATCCACCTGACGTCCACGTTCTCGTTCGCCGGCTTCGGCGAGAAGCGCGCCTACGACTACTCGCGCTCAGGCAACCCGACGCGCGACGCGCTGGCCGGCGCGCTGGCCGATCTCGAGGGCGGAGCCGGCGCCGTCGTAACGGGTTCGGGCATGGCCGCGGTCGGGCTCGTGACGCAGTTGTTCCGCCCCGGGCAGGTCGCGGTCGTGCCGCACGACTGCTACGGCGGCACGTACCGGCTCTTCAATGCGTTGCGCGAGCGCGGTTCCCTGGACGTGCGCTTCGTGGATTTCCAGCAGCCGCAGGCACTGGCCGAAGCACTGGCGAGCGGACCCGCGATGGTGTGGATCGAGACGCCGAGCAACCCGCTGCTCAGGATCGTCGACATCGCGGCGGTAGCGAGTACCGCCCACGCGGCGGGCGCGCTGGTGGTGGCCGACAACACGTTCCTGTCGCCGGTCTGGCAGCAGCCGCTCGCGCTCGGTGCCGACGTCGTCGTGCATTCGACGACGAAGTACCTGAACGGCCACAGCGACGTCGTCGGGGGCGCCGTGATCGCCGCGGACCCGGCGCTGCACGAGAAACTCGCCTGGTGGGCCAACTGCATCGGCGTCACCGGTGCCGCCTTCGACAGTTACCTGACGCTGCGCGGCCTGCGCACGCTGCACGCGCGAATGCGCGCGCACGGCGAGAATGCCGCCGAGGTCGCGCGGTTGCTGGCGAGCCACCCGGCCGTCGCCCGGGTGTATTACCCCGGGCTCGAGACGCACCCGGGACACGCGACTGCGCGCGCTCAGCAGCAAGGCTTCGGTGCGATGGTCAGCTTCGAGCTGCACGGCGGGGTGCAGCACGTGCGCGCGTTCCTCGCGGAGCTGCAACTGTTCTCGCTCGCCGAATCGCTTGGCGGCGTCGAGAGCCTGGTCGCGCATCCGGCGAGCATGACCCACGCCGCGATGGATGCGGCGGCTCGAGCGCGCGCGGGTATCTCGGACGCGCTGGTGCGCCTGTCGGTCGGCATCGAGTCGCCGGCGGACCTGGTTCGTGACCTGGCGGCCGGCCTCGACGCCGCGCGTCGCCTGGGTTCATGATCACGGCCGGTCCAGCCGCATGTGGAAGTCCATCCTAGCGATCTGCGTCGGTGCGAGCCTAGGCGCCGTCTTGCGCTGGTGGCTCGGGCTGGCATTGAACGCGCTGTTGCCGGCCATCCCGCCGGGCACGCTGGCGGCGAACCTGATCGGCGGCTACCTGGTCGGCCTCGCGATCGCGTTCTTCGCGACCTTCTCCGCGCTGGCTCCCGAGTGGCGCCTGCTGGTGATCACCGGTTTCTGCGGCGGCCTGACCACGTTCTCGACGTTCTCGGCCGAGATCGTCACGTTGCTGCAGCAAGGCCGCGCCCTGTGGGCGATCGGGGCGGCCACGGCGCACCTGGCCGGGTCGGTGCTGATGACGCTGGCCGGTATCGGCACGATGGCCTGGTTCAGGAGCCAGCACTGAGCGGAGGTTCCGGCATGGAAGGATCGATCCTGCGTTTCTACGTGCACGAGAACGACCGCGTGCACCATCGGCTCGCCTGGGAGTGGCTGCTGGAGCAGGCCAACAGCCTCGGCCTGCGAGGCGGCTCGGCGTTCCGGGCGATGGCCGGCTTCGGTCGCCGTCACATGCTGCACGAGGAGCGCTTCTTCGAGCTGGCGGGCACGCTGACCATCGAGGTCGAGTTCATCGTGACCGAGGACGAGGCGCAGCTGCTGTTCGAGCTCGTGCGCCGCGAGAACCTGTCGCTGTTCTATGCGCAGATCCCGGCGCGGTTCGGTGTCGTCGGCTCCTAAGCGAAGGCTTCCACGGACACCGCCTTGACCAGCGCCAGCACCGGCGCATCGGCTGCGAGTTTCAGGCTCTGCACGGCGTCGGCCGTGACCAGCGACAGCAGTGGGGTGTCGCCAACGGCGAGGTGCACGAGCCTAAGGGCCGGGTGCGACGCCGGCTCCACGCGTAGCACGCGCGCCTGGATCACGTTGTGCAGCGACAGACCCTCGGGCCGCTGGCTGGCGAGGATGACCTCTCGGGCAGCGATCCGGATGCGCACGACCGCAGCGACCGGCGCTTCGATGGTCGGCACGGAGAGCTGCAGGTCGCGCGCCCGCAGGTGCGTGAGTTGTCGCCGCGAGTCGTGAGCCGCCACGACCGCGTCCAGCGCCACCGCGGGTTCCCAGTGACCGGCGAGGCCGGGCAGGGCCGCGCTGGCCGTCAAGGCCTCCACCGTGCCGGCCGCCACGACCGCACCACCGTCGATCATCACCAGATCGGTGGCGAGCTTCACGACGTCCTCGAAGTCGTGCGTGACGATCACGACCGACAGCGACAACGCCCGTTGCAGCGACCTGAGCTCGTGCCGCAACGCATCACGCAACGCCCAGTCCACGGAGGCGAATGGCTCGTCGAGCAGCAACACGGCTGGGTCGCGTGCGAGCGCGCGGGCCAGGGCCACGCGCTGCTGCTGGCCACCCGACAGCGTTGCGGGCTTGCGGTCGGCGAGGCCGTCGAGGCGTGCCAGCGCCAGCAACTCGTCGATCCGGGCCTGGCGGGCGCCAGCCGGGCGATTGCCGAGCGCGAGTCCAATCTGCTCGCGCACGGTCAGGTGCGGGAACAGCGCATAGTCCTGGAACACGAACCCGACGCGGCGCCGGTGGGTCGGCAGCGAATAGCCGGCCGCGCTGTCGGTCCAGCGTTCGCCCGCGCTGACGACCTCGGCCTCGAGCGGTGCATACAGCCCCGCAATCGAGCGCAGCACGGTGGTCTTGCCGCTGCCGGACGGGCCGAACAGCGCCGTGATCGATCCGCTGGGCACGGCGAACTCGACGTCGAGCGGGATCGGCGCCGACTGCCGCAACCGCACGAGCAGCGCAGCGCGAACGTTCGGGGTTTCAGTCATGCCGGGCCATGCGCCGCGCGAGCGTATTGGTGATGCCGAGTGCCACCAGCGACAGCACGAGCAGCACCAGTGCCATGACGCCGGCGGAGCGGTCGTCGAACGCCTGCACGCGATCGTAGATCGCGATCGCGATGGTGCGTGTTTCACCCGGGATGGAGCCGCCGACCATCAGCACGACGCCGAACTCGCCGAGCGTGTGGGCGAAGGTCAGCACGGCGGCGGTGGCGATGCCCGGCAGCGCGAGCGGAAACTCGATGCGGCGGACGACCGACAGCGGCGCCAGGCCGCAGCAGCGCGCTGCGTCACGGAGGTTGCCAGGAATCGCGGCCAGCGCATTCTGCATTGGCTGCACGGCGAACGGCAGGTTGACGAGCACGGACGCCAGCACCAGGCCTTCGAAACTGAACGCGAGCGGTCGGCCGAGCAGCGACTGGAAGAACTGCCCGAGCGGCGACTGCTGGCCGAAGGCGGTCAGCAGGTAGAAGCCGATCACGGTCGGGGGCAGGATCAACGGCAACGCGACCAGTGCCTCCACGAAGCCGCGTCCCTTGAAGCGGCCGTAGGCCAGCCAGCGTGCGAGCAGGAACGCCAGCGGCAGCAGGATTGCGACCGTGGCGAGGCCGAGCCGCAGCGACAGTCCGAGCGCCGTCCAGTCCATCGTGGGTCACTCCGCCGGCAGCACGAAGCCGTAACGCTCGAGAATCTCGCGGCTGGGCGGCGAGCGCAAATACTCGTACAAGCGCTCGGCCGCGGGCGTGGCGCCCTGCAACAACACCATGCGCTGCCGCAGTGGCGCGTGCATCGAGTCTGGAATCAGCGCGAACGTGCCGCGCCTGCGGAGTTCCGGCGACAGGGCCAGCGAGTAGGCGATGAGGCCGCCTTCGGTGTCGCCACCGCTTGCGAACTGGGCGGCTTGCGCCACGTTCTCGCCCAGCACCAGCCGCGGACGCAGCGCCGACCAGAGGCCGCGCGAGCGCAGCGCCTGCTCGGCAGCACGTCCATACGGCGCGTGCTCGGGATTGGCGATCGCGAAACGCCCCAGGTGACCGGATGCAACGCGGCGCGCGAGATCGTCCATGCGCGGGTCGGGTTCGAGCGGCGAGCCGGTGGGCGCGAACAGCGCGAGACGACCGATTGCGTACAGTTCGCCCGTGCCGCGAGTGAGACCCTGCGCGTGCAGTTCATGGACGAACTGCTCGTCGGCGGACAGGAAGACCTCGTACGGGGCTCCGCGCATGATCTGCCGCGCGAAGGTTCCCGACGAGCCGTAGGCGATGCGTGCCGCGATACCCGTGTCGGCGTGGAAGCGTTCGAGGATTTCGTCGAGCGCGAACTTCAGGTCGGACGCGGCCGCGACCAGTGGTGCCGACGAATCTGCGCCCGGAGTAGCGGCGAGCGTGCGCGACGTTGCAATCACGAGGCCGGTACCGATGACCGCAGCGACCACGGCCACCCGGCGCGTGATCGAGGCAAGCCGAGTCAGCAGTCGCGAGCGATGGGACATGCGATCGAATATAAAAGAAAGGCCGGCTCTGCAGCCGGCCTTCCGAGACAGGACCCGAGTTGCCTCAATCCTTGAGGCAAAGACTAACCCGACTCAAGTCCTCATCTAATCGGCCCTGGAACCAGGGCGGCGAACGGCGCGGTACCGTCCGCGGACGCGCAGTATAGCGCCGGTTTTCCGAGGGTTGGAAGGGTCTTTGGGCGCCGGGCGAGCCCTTGCCTTAAGCCCGCAGGGGCTGGTTATGTGCTTTCTCTTAATAAACCCGTATTTATCTGTTTTTATTAGCTATTTAGAGCTTGAAACTAGAGCTTGAAATCGCGGCCAGGACGGCGTCCCCAGCCGCCCGGCTGCCGACGGCGGTCGAGCCGGGCTGGGCGATGTCGGCGGTTCGCACCCCGCTGGCCAGGGCAGCCGTGACGGCGTCCTCGACCGCGATCGCTTCGGCTTCGAGTCCCAGCGAGTGACGGAGCAGCATCGCTGCGCTCAGGATCGTGCCGAACGGATTCGCGATGCCACGACCGGCGATGTCCGGTGCGGATCCGTGGATCGGCTCGTACAGTCCGACGCTGCCCTCGCCGAGCGAGGCCGACGGCAACAGCCCGAGCGAGCCCGCGAGCATCGAGGCCTCGTCGGTCAGGATGTCGCCGAACATGTTCTCCGTCAGCAGCACGTCGAAGCTGGTCGGGCGCTTGATCAGGTGCATGGCCGCGGCATCCACCAGCATGTGCTCGAGCTCGACGGACGGGAACTCCTCGCCCAGCACCCGCTCGACGACCGTGCGCCACAGGCGCGAAGTCTCGAGCACGTTGGCCTTGTCCACCGAGACGATGCGCTTGCGGCGCGCCATGGCCAGTCGGCCGGCGACTCGCGTCACGCGCTCGATCTCGGCCGCCGTATAACTGCAGACGTCCTCGGCCTCGTGCGCCGTGCGGCTCTTGCGGCCGAAATAGATGCCGCCCGTCAACTCGCGCACGACCATGATGTCCACGCCCCGGATCACCTCGGGCTTGAGCGGCGAGGCCTCGAGCACTTCCGGAATCGTGCGCACGGGGCGCAGGTTGGCAAACAACCCCAGCGTGCGTCGCAGGTCGAGCAGGCCCTGTTCAGGGCGCACGCGCGCCGATGGGTCCGACCACTGTGGTCCGCCGACGGCCCCGAGCAGCACGGCCGCGCTGGTCCGGCAGGCATCGATCGTGCGCGGCGGCAGCGGCGATCCCGACGCGTCGATTGCGGCGCCGCCCACCAGCGCTGCGACGAACTGGAACTCGTGGCCGTAGCGGGTCGCAATGGCGGCGAGGACACGGACCGCCTCCGCGGTCACTTCGGGGCCGATGCCGTCGCCCCCGAGTACGGCGATGCGCGCCTTCATCCGGCGCGCCTCTCGTACGCGGTGATCGCGTCGGCCTGGTTGAGCAGGTAGCCCAGTTCGTCCACGCCGTTCATCAGGCAGTAGCGCGAGAAGGCCTCGATCGGGAAGCTCGCCGTGCGCCCGTTCGGCAGTCGCAGCGTCGTCGCCGGCAGGTCGACTTCGACCTCCGCGCCGGGGTTCGCGAGCAGCCACGCATGGGTGTCGGCGTCGACGATGACCGGCAGCAGGCCGTTCTTCAGGCTGTTGCTGCGGAAGATGTCGGCGATCTCGGTGCTGACGACCGCTCGGAAGCCATGGTCGAGCAGGGCCCAGGGCGCGTGCTCGCGGGACGAGCCGCAGCCGATGTTGCGACCGGCAACCAGGATCGCGCAGCCGCGCGCCTCCGGCCGGTTCAACACGAACTCCGGGTTCGGCTGCCCGTCGGCCGCATAGCGCCAGTCGGCAAACAGCGCCGCGCCGAGGCCCTCGCGGGTGGTCGTGGTCAGGAATCGCGCGGGAATGATCTGGTCGGTGTCGATGTTGGTCGACGGCATCACGACCGTGCGCGAGCGGATGACGGTGATCGGGTCCATGTCGGGTCTCAGTGGATGAATTCGCGCGGATCGGTGATGCGGCCGCGCACGGCGGTCGCGGCCGCGGTGGCCGGGCTCGTGAGGAGCGTGCGTGCGCCTGTGCCCTGGCGACCCTCGAAGTTGCGGTTGCTCGTGCTGACGCAGTACTGGCCCTGCGGGACCGTATCGCCGTTCATGCCGAGGCACATCGAGCAGCCGGACTCGCGCCACTCGGCGCCGGCGTCGATGAACACCTTGGCGTAGCCGAGCGCTTCGGCCTCGCGCTTGACTTGCTGCGAACCGGGCACGACGAGGGCTCGCACCCCGGGCGCGATCTTGCGGCCCGCCAGCACTCGCGCGGCGATCTCGAGATCGGAGATCCGCGCGTTCGTGCAGCTGCCGATGAAGACCACCTGCACCGGCTTGTCGCGCAGCGACTCG
>Ga0209253_10002765_pt1 | contig 15504 bp, 15 predicted proteins | sample FrelakmetBRP12BR_FD_187145 | JGI IMG/M metagenome (GOLD analysis project Ga0209253, IMG submission 187145) | Freshwater lake sediment microbial communities from the University of Notre Dame, USA, for methane emissions studies - BRP12 BR (SPAdes)... | ecosystem: Environmental > Aquatic >...
TTGACTGCCTCTTTGCCGGCGCCATACATCACGGCCGGTACCTTGCCGGCACGACGCAGGCGGCGGCTCGCACCCTTGCCTTTCACGTCGCGCATTTCGGCGCTGAGTTCAAATTTTGCCATGTTCATATCTCCAAAAGTGTTGACTGAATGTTCGTTCGCCCCGCGACCAGGGCAGAACGTCTAACAGCCGCGCCGCCCAAGGGCCACGCGGCGTTAATCGGTTAATCCATAAACAGCGAGCTCACCGAATCTTCCGTGGCGACGCGCCGCATGGTTTCGGCCAGCAGCTCCGCCACCGACAGCAGGCGGATGCGCTTGCAAGCCTTGGCCTCGGGTCGCAGCGGGATGGTGTCCGTCACCACCAGTTCGTCGAGCTGCGACTTCTCGATGCGCTCGACGGCCGCACCCGACAGCACCGGGTGCGTGCAGTACGCTACGACCTTCTTCGCGCCGTGACTCTTGAGCGCCGCCGCCGCTTCGCACAGCGTGCCGGCGGTATCGACCAGGTCGTCCATCAGCACGCAGGTACGACCTTTCACCTCGCCGATGATGTGCATCACCTTGGCCTCGTTCGGGCGCGGCCGGCGTTTGTCGATAATCGCCAGATCCGCCTCGAGATGTTTGGCCAAGGCGCGGGCACGCACCACGCCGCCCACGTCCGGCGACACCACCAGCAGATCCGGATACTCAATGCGCCAAATGTCACCCAGCAGCACCGGACCGCCATAGATGTTGTCGGTCGGGATATTGAAGAATCCCTGAATCTGGTCGGCGTGCAAATCCATGGTCAGCACGCGGTGTGCGCCGGCCACGGTGATCATATCCGCCACCACCTTGGCAGTGATCGCCACACGCGCCGTGCGCGGCCGCCGATCCTGGCGCGCATAGCCATAATAAGGAATTACCGCAGTGATGCGTCGCGCCGAGGAGCGCTTGATCGCATCGATCATCACCACCAGTTCCATCAAGTTGTCGTTCGACGGCGCGCAGGTCGGCTGAATGATGAACACGTCGCGTCCGCGAACGTTGTCCATGATCTCGACCAGGGTCTCGCCATCGCTGAATCGGCCGACGTGCGCCTTGCCGAGCGGCATGCCGAGATGGTGCGCAACCTTCTCCGCGAGCGCCGGATTGGCGTTCCCGGTGAAAACCATCATGTTATCGAGCGACATGCCTTTCCGCCTTTCTGGTACCGCTTGTGCTTTACAAACCTATTTGGCTGGGGCGCCAGGATTCGAACCTGGGAATGCCGGAATCAAAATCCGGTGCCTTACCGCTTGGCGACGCCCCAATATTCAGTTCTGCCGGCGCACCAGCAGTGGGTGTACATTCCGGCCGCGCGCCACGAATCCGCTTGCCAACGCTGCCGGGCACTGCGCCAGTATCGCCCGCCCGGACTCCTCGTCCGCCACTGGCAGAAACACGCAGGCGCCAGACCCGGTCATTCGGGCATCGCCGAAATTGCCAAGCCACTTCAATGCGTTATCCACTTCCGGGTAAAGCAGGCGAACCACCGGCTCAAGGTCATTCCGCCCCTGGCCCGCGCGAAAATCGCGTATTGTGATGGCAGGGCTATAGGGTGTCAAATCAAGCTGACGCTCGTGGTCGAAGGCCGCGAACACCTGGGCGGTGGAAACGCTCACCGCCGGCGCCAGCACAACCACCCAGCGCTCCGGCGGCTCGGCCGGGGTAAGCACCTCACCCACCCCCTCGGCCCAGGCAGCGTGCCCGCGTACGAATACCGGCACGTCCGCGCCGAGCTTTAACCCGAGTGCGGCGAGCGCCTCTGGAGTAAGGCCACAGCTCCAGAGCTCGTTGAGCGCCAAGAGCGTGGTGGCCGCATCTGAACTGCCACCGCCCAGACCGCCGCCTAGCGGCAGGCGCTTTTCGAGATAGATGACGGCCCCCTGCGTTGTGCCGCTTGCCGCTTGCAGCAGGCGCGCCGCACGCACGCAAAGATCGCGGTCTTCCGGCACACCGGGCAAGGCGTTGGCGCGCGCGATGCGGCCGTCACGGGTCACGTCAAATCGCAGGTCGTCGCCAACGTCCAGAAACTGAAACAGCGTCTGGAGCGTGTGGTAGCCATCCGGCCGGCGGCCGGTGACATGCAGGAAAAGATTGAGCTTGGCCGGAGCCGGCCAGGATGCCGTCATCCGGCTATTGTACCTGTGCCCAGCGGTCGATCACGAGGCGCACTTCCATGGCTGGCAGCTCCGGGGCCGCTTGGTCCGGGGCAAAGGTCAGGGTGAGCCGGTTGGGCAACTCATGTCCATCGAACCGAACATATTCCTGATACTGAAGTTCCCAACCCTGCTGACGCAGTGTCTTGAGGCGGCCAGAGTCATCCACCTCCCGGGTCGCGGGCAGACCCGGTACCGGAATACCGCGCACCCAGTAATTCAGATTGGTAAGCGGCAGCCGCCAGCCCGTGTAGCGATACAGCAACTCTTCCGCGCTGGCCGCATGGAACACGCGCTGCTCCGCATCCTGCAACTGCGCGCCGGTCTCGTCCTGGGTGACACGCACCACGCCGCGCCCAAGCGGTCCATTGAGGCGAATGCTGTGCTGTGCGGCATCGCGCTTCCAGGTGAGCGACGCCTGGCCGCCGCGCTCATCGGCGCGCACCGCCAGGCGTCCATGCAGTTCCCAATGCTGGATCGGCAACAACGCCGATTCGCGCGTCTGCCAGAGTTGCTGGAGGTGGTCGGCCGGCGGGCGCGGCAATGGCGCAGCGCAGGAGAGGCAGAAAATAGAAGAAAGAGCGACGAGAAAAGCGCGCGGGGATTTCATTCCGAATGATGTGGTAAGCAATAGAGAATGGAGAAAGCAGTTTGCACGGCTCCCTCCACGCTATGCGCTTGTCACTTTCCCCTGAATTTTGAGATCACACCGAGGAGCGCCTCGTTATCAGGCGTCTGCTGTAGCGCGCTCTTCCATACCGACTCGGCACCGTTGCGGTCACCCGTCACCCACAGCACCTCACCCAGATGGGCGGCGATTTCCGCGTCTGCGCGTTTGTCGAATGCCCCGCGCAGATAGCGCACCGCCTCGCTGTGATTGCCAAGACGATAATGTACCCAGCCCAGACTATCCAGGATGAACGGATCATCGGGCTTGAGCACCAGCGCCTGCTCGATCAACGCCAGTGCCTCGGCATAACGCGAGGTACGATCAGCAAGCGTGTAACCGAGGGCATTGAGGGCGTTCGGATTTTTCGGATCCTTCTTCAGGATACGGCGCAGGTCTTTCTCGGCGACCTCAATGCGGTTGAGCTTTTCGGCCACCAGGGCGCGCGAGTACAACAGGTCGGCATTATCCGGCAACTCAGCGATCGCTCGACTCAGCACGTCGAACGCCTCGGTGTATTGCTTCGCGTCGCGCAGCATCTGTTCCTCGGCGAGCGCCAACTGCACTTTCTGGGCCTCAGTCTTCGGCACCAAATTGTGCAGATGGGCGCGCGCCTGATCGACATTACCTTGCCGGGCAAGAACCACGCCCAGGCGCGTCTGTGCCTCGAAATGCATCTCGGCAGACTCAACCGTGCTGTACCACTGGATAGCGTCATCGTAGCGCTTGCGCTGCTCGGCCACTTGCCCAAGGTAAAGGCGTGCCTGATCATTTTCCGGCTGTACGTCGAGCGTGCGCTTCAGATAACGTTCGGCTTCGTCCAGCTCGTCACTTTGCAAGGCGAGCAGCGCGATGGTGAACATCGCCTCGGCATCGCGCGGTGAATCTGCCACCACGCGCTTGAATTGTTCGCGCGCCTTGTCCCACTGTTTGAGGTCCACGAGTAGGCGCGCATAACCGAGGCGCATGTTGCTGGAACGCGGGTAGCTGTCCAGGTACTGCTCGTAGTATTTCAATACCTTGGCCGTGTCCTTTTGCGACACCAGCACGCGCGCCTTGAACAGCGCTGCGTCCTCCCACGCCGGATTGATGGCGAGCGCACGGTCGATGGCGGTCATCGCCATATCGAGGTCGGAAACACGCACTGCCAGATGCGCGAGTGCGTACTGCGCCACTGCCTTGTCCGGGTGCTGGTTCGTCAGCACGCGCATTGTCTCGAGCGCATCCGTGCGGTTGGACTGGCGGCCGAGCGTCGCGGCAATACGCAGATAGGACTGGGCCAGGCCAGCCTCACCGCCGAGCTCAATGATTTTTTCGAAATGTTGCAACGCCACGGCCGGTTTGCCGGTCTCCATGAGCGCGGCGGCCAGCGCTTCGTGCGCTTCGCTGCTCTGCGGCTTCAGTTCTACCCACAACAGGGCATTGGGAAGTGCGTCTACCGGTTGGCGCGCATAGAGCGCCGCCAGTGTGGCGCGCTCGGCCAAGCGCGGATCACGCGTCTTCTGGGCGGCGCGGCTCAGGGCCGAAACCGAAACATCAAGCTGCCCGCGCTGGCCGGCAATCTCGCCGAGCAACAGCTGGTACAACACATCCGGCGCGAGCGGCATGGATGGTAGCACCTCTTTCTCGCTGGCTACGGCGTTTGTTTCCGCCTCCGGACGCGGGGAAAGCGCCTGACAGGCCGAGAGCATTACTGCCACCAGCGCAATAGAGAGGGTGCTGAGCTTCATATGTGTACGGTCTCCGGCCTGCCGGTGCGGCAGATCCACTTTCATTAAGGACAACCCGGTTGCACAATCGTTCCCCGCCTTGGAATCTGCTCCATAACAGGATTCAGGAGCAGGGACACGACTGACCAGCGGGCACGCAATGCACTTTCCGGCAAAGATCCCAGTATAGTACACCGGCCTGTCCGCCGGTCGCCTATGGCGCCGTGTGCCGTTTTCGACTTTTGGCCTGAGCCTGGGAGTCCTATAATATGTTTGCCACTCAATACGGGATAGCCGGACCTGTGGTCCCGCCCGTCGGATAACCCCGGATCGCATGCGCCTCATCGCCTTTGGCATCAATCACAAGACCGCGCCCGTCGCCATTCGCGAACAGGCGGCGTTTGCGCCCGAGCAACTGCCGCAGGCGCTGAGCGAGATCACCGCGCAGGCTGGCGTGGATGAAGCCACGATCCTCTCGACCTGCAACCGCACCGAGGTGTACTGCCGGCTGGATGCGGACGACAGCCACAAGGCGGTCAAGTGGTTTTGTGATTTCCACCACCTGCCGGCGAATGACATCCAGCCACATCTTTATTTGTTCCCCGACCAGGAGGCGGTCAAGCACGCCTTCCGTGTGGCCGCCGGCCTTGACTCCATGGTGCTGGGCGAACCGCAGATCCTCGGGCAAATGAAAACCGCCTTCACCCTGGCGCACAAGAGCGGCGCTACCGGAAAAATCCTCAACCGTCTTTTTCAACAGACCTTCTCGGTAGCGAAGCAGGTGCGCACCGACACCGCCATCGGTGCCAGCGCCGTTTCGGTGGCGTACGCCGCGGTGAGCCTGGCACGCAAGATTTTCCAGAACCTGACCGAGAAACAGGTGCTGCTCATCGGCGCGGGCGAAACCATCGAGCTGGTGGCGCGTCACCTGCGTGAGCAAGGTGTAACCCGCATCCTGGTCGCGAACCGTACCAGCGAGCGCGCCCAGTTGCTGGCCGATGCCTGCGGCGGTGAGGCGATCTCGCTGGCTGAAATGCCGGAGCGGCTCGCCGAGGCCGACATTGTGATCTCCTCGACCGCCAGCCAGCTGCCGATCCTCGGCAAAGGCGCCGTGGAAAGCGCGCTCAAGGCGCGCCGCCACCGCCCGGTGTTCATGGTGGATCTGGCGGTGCCGCGCGACATCGAGCCGGAAGTCGGCGGACTGGCGGACGTGTATCTCTACACCGTCGATGACCTGCAGGAGGCCATCCAGGAGAACATCCAGTCGCGCCTGGAAGCGGCAAAGGAAGCGGAAAAGATCATCGATATCCAGGTTGTGGACTTCATGCACTGGGTGCGTTCGCTCGACTCGGTGCCGGCGATTCGCGCACTGCGTGAATCCACCGCCGCGGTGTGCGAAGCGGAACTGAAACGCGCACAGCGCCGACTGGCGCGCGGCGATGACCCGCAACAAGTCATGGAACAACTGGCACGCGCGCTGACCAACAAGTTCACGCACGCGCCGAGCGATGCCCTGAAGAAGGCCGGGCACGACGGCGATGCACAACTGCTCGATGCGGCGCGCCGGCTGTTCGACCTCGGCGACGATCTTTAGCGCAGCGCCATGAAACCCACGATCCAGTCACGGCTGGAAAATCTCGATTTGCGCCTCGAGGAAATCAGCGCCCTGCTTTCCGATCCGTCTGTGATCGGCGCACAGGACCGGTTCCGCGCGCTGTCGCGCGAGTATTCCGAAATCCAGCCGCTGGTGAACCGCTACCGCGAGCACCGGGAAACCGCGCGCGAACTCGCGGCGGCGCGCGCCATGCTCGATGAATCCGATCCCGGCATGCGCGACATGGTGGAAGACGAGGTCAAGCGGCTGTCGGCGCACCTGGCTGACCTTGAGCAGGAATTGCAAAAGCTGCTGTTGCCGAAAGACCCGAACGACACGCGCAACATCTTCCTCGAAATCCGCGCCGGCGCCGGTGGCGACGAGGCTGCGATTTTCGCCGGTGACCTGTTCCGCATGTACGGCGCCTATGCCATGAAGCGCGGCTGGAGCGTCGAGATCATCAGCGCCAGTCACGGCGAGCATGGCGGCTACAAGGAGGTCATCGCGCGCATCGCCGGCAACGGCGTGTACTCGCGCCTCAAGTTCGAATCCGGCGGCCACCGCGTGCAGCGCGTGCCGGCCACCGAGGCGCAGGGCCGCATCCACACCTCGGCCTGCACCGTGGCGATCCTGCCCGAGGCGGAGGAGATCGACGCCATCGTGCTCAGCCCAGCCGACCTCAAGGTCGACACCTTCCGCGCCAGCGGCGCCGGCGGTCAGCACGTGAACAAAACCGACTCGGCGATCCGCATCACCCACTTGCCGAGCGGCATCGTGGTCGAGTGTCAGGACGAGCGTTCGCAACACAAGAACCGCTCGCGCGCCATGAGCCTGCTGTCCGCGCGCCTGCTGGAGGCGGAACAGCGCAAACAACGCGAGTCCGAAGCCGCCTCGCGCAAGAGCCAGGTCGGCAGTGGCGACCGTTCTGACCGCATCCGCACCTACAACTTCCCGCAGGGGCGCGTCACCGACCACCGCATTAACCTGACGCTCTACAAAATCGAGCGCATCATGGATGGCGAGCTCGACGACCTCATAGATCCGATTATTGCCGAGGATCAGGCCGACAAGCTCGCGGCACTCGGTACCGCCTAATCCAATTGGGCAAACACGCAAGGTGCGTTCCCTGCACCTTGCGCCGCCAGATCAAATATCGTGGACCTTCATTACATGGCCTCGACCATCGACCAGATCATCCGCCAGGCCACTCAGCAGCTTGCAGCCGTCTCACCCTCGCCGCGCCTCGATGCCGAGGTGCTGCTGATGCACGTCACCGGCCTCACGCGTACCGCACTCATCACACGCGCGCAGGAACCGCTGCTGCCGGAGCACGAAGAGCTACTGCATGCACTGCTCACCCGCCGCGCGCGCGGCGAGCCGGTCGCCTACCTCACCGGCAGACGCGAGTTCTGGTCGCTCGATCTGTGCGTGACCCCGGACGTGCTCATCCCGCGCCCCGAAACCGAGTTGCTCGTCGAGCAGACACTGGCACACATTCCCGAAGATGCGGAATGGAACGTCGCCGATCTCGGCACCGGCTCGGGCGCGATCGCGCTGGCAATCGCCACAGAACGTCCGCACTGCCGCCTCATCGCCACCGACAACGCTGCAGCCGCACTCGCCGTGGCGCGTGCCAATGCCATACGCCTCGGTATCGCCAAAGTGGAGTTCCGGCATGGCGAATGGCTGAAGCCACTGGCCGGCATGCGGTTCGATGTGATTGTGAGTAATCCGCCGTATGTGCGCGCAAACGACCCGCACCTGACACAGGGCGATGTTCGCTTTGAACCGGAATCGGCGCTCGTTGCCGGGGCGGACGGTCTCGATGCGATCCGCCGCATTGCCGTTGATGCCTTGTCGTGTCTCCGCCCGGGCGGCTGGCTGCTGCTCGAGCACGGCCACGATCAGGCGCAGGCGGTGCGCGCACTGCTTGAATCCCATGGCTACGACGCGGTCGCCTCTTGCCGGGATATAGCCGGCCATGAGCGCGTTACGGCGGGTCGCACGCACAGCTGAGGTTTCTTCGTGCAGGGCTTTTTTTGGCGTTTTCTGCCAGATAATTCCTGGTCACAATTACCCGCACATCCACAAGCAAACGCGGGCCGCGCATGCACCTTCGTTATTGACCTGTCCATTCCGTGCTGACGGCTCTAGAATTCCTGCATGGACGACCCGCAACTGCTCCGCTACAGCCGCCAGATCCTGCTGCCGCAGATTGGCCTTGAGGGCCAGCAAAAGCTGCTCGCCGCGCGCGTGTTGATTATCGGCGTCGGCGGCCTCGGCTCGCCAGTCGCCATGTATCTGGCGGCCAGCGGCGTCGGCCATCTGGTGCTGGTGGATTATGACATGGTCGAACTTTCCAACCTGCAACGCCAGATTGCCCACACCACCGACCGCCTCGGCATGCACAAGGTAACCTCGGCGCAGCACACACTGGCGGCGCTGAATCCGGAAGTGCAGGTGACGGCGATCGCCGGGCAGCTCGACCCGGAGGCGCTGGTGGAACAGGTGCAGCTGGCGGACGCGGTGGTGGATTGCAGCGACAACTTCGCCACGCGCTTTGCGCTGAACCGGGTGTGCGTGGCGAACAAGACGCCGTTGATCTCCGGCGCCGCCATCCGTCTGGAAGGCCAGGTGACCGTGTTCCGTCCCGAACGCACCGACAGCCCCTGCTACCGCTGCCTGTACAAGGATATGGACGAGCTGGCCGAGAGCTGTTCGCAGACCGGTGTACTGGCGCCGCTGGTCGGCCTTATCGGCAGCATTCAGGCGACCGAGACCATCAAGGTGCTGCTCGATATCGGCGAGACCCTGACCGGGCGCCTGCTAGTACTGGACGCGCTCACCATGGAATGGCGCACCATCACACTGCGCAAAGACCCGGACTGTCCGGTGTGCGGGACCAGCGCTGCTCGTTGATCAGGCGCGCAACGCGCCACGGCTCAACAGTTCCCACTGCTTCTCCCAGCCTTCCACCGGAGATGCAGTGAAACCGCTGCGCACGTACTGCGCGATGCGGCCTTCGAGGAAGGCGAGCAGAAGCTGCGCGGTATCATTTACGGAAACACGCGGACCACCCGTGGCTTCGGCCTCACGCAACACTTGACGCAACTGGGTCTCTATGCGGTCGTAGAACTGGCTGATGCGCACGCGCAGGCGCTCGGTCTCGCCGGTCAGTACGCCGCCCTGGAGCAAGCGCGCCATGCCCGGGTTCTTGTCGGCGAAGCTGAGCACCAGCGTGAGGATCTGCTGGAGGCGCGCTTCCCATTGCGGTTCCTCGGCGAGAATGCGGGTGATGCGCGTGAACACGGATTCCTCGATGAACTCGATGAGCGATTCGAACATTTTCGCCTTGCTGGGGAAGTGACGGTATAGCGCCGCCTCGGACACGCCGACGGCGCGCGCCAATTCGGCGGTGGTGATGTGCTCGCCGGCCTGTTCCTGGAGCATGCGCGCCAGCACCTGCAGGATCTCCGCGCGCCGTTCGCCACTGCGTGGTCTGGCCATGGTTCCTCCTCTGTGGTGCATCAACGTCCGTTGCGCTGTCCGGCGACAACCTACGCCGTCAGGACTTGATCAGCGTCCCCACGCCCTGATCGGTGAACACTTCGAGCAGCACGGCATGCTCGACGCGCCCGTCAATGATATGCGCCGACTTCACGCCGCTGTTCACGGCATCGAGCGCGTAGTTCACCTTCGGCAGCATGCCGCCATGGATGGTGCCATCCGCGATGAGTGCACTGACCTTGCCGACCGTCAGACCGGTCAGAAGCTTTCCTTCTTTGTCGAGCACACCGGTGGTATTGGTGAGCAGCATGAGTTTCTCGGCGCGCAGGGTGATAGCGAGCTTGCCCGCCACGACATCAGCGTTGATGTTGTAAGCCTCGCCGTCCGGGCCGACACCGATCGGCGCGATCACCGGAATGAAATTCTGCGTGTCGAGCAGCGCCACCACTTCCGGGTCAATGGACTCCACCTCGCCGACATGGCCGATGTCGATGATCTCGCTCGGCAAACCTTCGGCCGGCACCGACTTCATCAGCAGCTTGCGCGCGCGGATCAGGCCGCCGTCCTTGCCGGTGAGGCCAATCGCCTTGCCGCCATTTTTGTTGATGAGACTCACGATCTCCTTGTTCACCAGACCGCCGAGCACCATCTCGACCACGTCCATGGTCTCGCGATCGGTAACGCGCATGCCCTGCACGAACTCGCTCTTCTTGCCGATGCGTTCCAGCAGTTTGCCGATCTGCGGCCCGCCGCCGTGCACAATGACCGGATTCATGCCGACCAGTTTCATCAACACCACGTCGCGCGCAAAGCTCTGCTTCAACCCTTCGTCAACCATGGCGTTGCCGCCGTATTTGATGACGATGGTCTTGCCCTGGAAGCGCTGGATGTACGGCAACGCCTCGATCAGTATCTGGGCGCGATCGGCGGCGGATTTCGCGGTGAGCGGCATGCCACGGGTTCCTGTTGTCGCAACCCTGACTGGCGAGCCAGGGGATGCAGAGGTGATTACTTACCTGCAGAGGAAATTACCGCATTTGCCTGCAGATGTCAGCCATTTGCAGAAACAAAAGAAAAGGGCCGCGACAGCGGCCCTTTTATAAACATCAATGTACAGAATCAGCCAACATTCACGGCGATCTTCTTCGGTTTCACTTCCTCGGCCTTGGGCAGGACGAGTTCAAGAATACCGTCCTTGTAGCTGGCCTTGACCTTCTTTTCGTCGATTTCCTTGCCGAGGCGCAGGCTACGCAGGTATTTGCCGTAACGGCGCTCCTGGCGGATGACGCGGTCGCCTTCCTTTTCCTCGGTCTCGCTCTTGGTCTCGGCAGTAATCGTGAGCACACCGTTCTCCAACGAGACTTCGATGTCATCCTTCTTCATGCCCGGCATTTCGGCCTTCACAACAAACTCGTTGTCACGTTCGACGACATCCAGACGCGGCACGAGGCCCTGGCTTGCCTCCTCTTCCGCCCAACGCATCGGTTGGAGGAAGTTCTCGAACAGGCTGTTAAAGTCATCGTTCCAGCGGTTGGCAATGACGCTGCGGGGGGTACGGATCAGATGGTTCATGGTAACGCCTCCATTCAAGTCAACGTGTCGGGGTACAAATTTCGGTGACTGTTTTATGGGGGTGGGAAGGGTGATTTCAAGCGCCGGACTGCCAGTAAAACCATCGGCGCGACAATAAGTTAGGCACTAGAGAATGTAGCGCGCCAGATCCTCATCGCCCGCCAGCTGCGCCACATGCAGCTCCACGTACGGCGCATCCACCGTCAGCGTCTGACCACCCTTATCGGCCGCCTCGAAGGAAATGGCTTCGAGCAGGCGCTCCATCACTGTGTGCAGGCGGCGCGCGCCGATGTTCTCGGTCTTCTCGTTGACCTGGAAAGCAACCTCGGCGATGCGCCGCACACCTTCCGGCATGAACACCAGCGTTACGCCCTCGGTGCCGAGCAGGGCCGTGTACTGCTCGGTGAGCGAGGCATCGGTGTCGGTGAGAATGCGCACGAAGTCCTCGGTCGTGAGCGCATCGAGCTCGACACGTATCGGCAGGCGCCCCTGCAACTCGGGAATCAGGTCCGACGGCTTCGAGAGATGAAAGGCGCCGGAGGCAATGAACAGAATGTGGTCGGTCTTCACCATGCCGTACTTGGTGGACACGGTCGAACCTTCGACCAGTGGCAGCAGGTCGCGCTGCACGCCCTCGCGCGACACATCCGGCCCGCGCGTTTCGGAGCGGCCGGCGATCTTGTCGATCTCGTCGAGAAACACGATACCGTGCTGTTCGACGCGTTCGACGGCCTGCGCCTTGAGGTCGTCGTCATTGATCAGACGCGCGGCCTCTTCTTCGGTGAGCAGACGCATGGCTTCCTGGATTTTCATTTTGCGCCGGCGCGGGCGCCTTCCGCCCATGTTCTGGAACATGCCCTGCAACTGGCTGGTCAGGTCCTCCATGCCGGGCGGCGCCATGATCTCGACGCCCAGCGCCGGGCCGGTCAGTTCGATTTCGATCTCCTGCTCATCGAGCTGGCCTTCGCGCAGCTTCTTGCGAAATGCCTGGCGCGCAGCGCCATCCTGCGCGCGCGGCTCGTTGTTGCTGAATCCGACATCGCGCGCCGGCGGCAGTAGCGCGTCGAGCACGCGATCCTCGGCCGCATCCTCGGCACGCACCTTGACCTTCTCCGTAGCCTCGGTGCGCAGCATCTTGATGGCCATGTCCGCCAGGTCGCGGATGATGGAATCCACGTCTCGCCCGACATAACCGACTTCGGTGAACTTGGTGGCCTCCACTTTCAGGAACGGCGCATTCGCCAGCTTCGCCAGGCGGCGCGCGATCTCGGTCTTGCCGACCCCGGTCGGGCCGATCATGAGAATGTTCTTGGGCGTGATCTCGGGGCGCAGGCGCGCATCCACCTGCATGCGCCGCCAGCGGTTGCGCAGCGCTATCGCCACGGCGCGTTTGGCGGCCGCCTGGCCGACGATGTGCTTGTCCAGCTCCTGGACGATCTCGCGCGGGGTCATTTCGCTCATGGGGTGATCCGGAGTTCTTCAAGGGTGATATTGCGATTGGTATAGATGCAGATGTCGGCGGCGATATTCAAGGCGCGTTCGACAATGTCACGCGCACCGAGTTCGGTGCTGTCGAGCAGTGCGCGCGCGGCCGCCTGCGCGAACGGCCCGCCCGAGCCGATGGCGATCAGCCCGCCCTCGGGCTCGATGACGTCGCCCTGCCCGGTGATGATCAGCGACGCGGTTTTATCCGCCACGGCGAGCAGCGCTTCGAGCCGGCGCAGGATGCGATCCGTGCGCCAGTCCTTAGCCAGCTCCACCGCTGAACGCGTTAGGTGGCCCTGGTGCTTTTCGAGCTTGGCCTCGAAGCGTTCGAACAGGGTGAAGGCATCGGCCGTGCCGCCGGCGAAACCGGCGATGATCTGATCCTTGTACAGGCGCCGCACCTTACGGGCATTACCCTTCATGATGGTGTTGCCGAGCGTGACCTGACCGTCGCCGCCGATCACGACGTCGTTGCCGCGGCGCACGGAAAGAATGGTGGTGCCGTGTGCGATGTCCACGTTTTATTCTCCGCAATGATGGCTATTTTTCCAGGCGCTGTTATTGGCGCAATGGACGTTTTGCAGGCTTGCTTTCCAAAACTGAGTGGGATTCTACCCGTCGTGCCGCCCCGCCGGAAAGGCGGAGAACCCGGTTTCGCTCAGGACAGCAGCGCCGCGTAGCCCGGGGCAAAGCTCGCCTGCAGGCCGTCCAGCACAAATTGCACGGCGAGCGCCGTGAGCAGTATGCCGAGCACCCGGCCCACGACATTCGCGCCGGTCTCACCCAGCAGTTTCATGATACGCGCGGAAAACAGCAGCGAAAGGAGCGTAAGTCCCAAGACCACACCGAGCATGGCGAGCAGTGCGCCGACGGCCGCAAATGACTCGTGCCGGCCGCCGGCGGTGAGCAGCACGGTGGTGATAGCGCCCGGGCCGGCGATCAGCGGAATGGCCAATGGAAACACCGAGATGTCCTTCTTGTGCTCGGCCTCGGCCTGCTCGCGCATGGTCGGCGCACGCACGCCGGAGTGACGGGCGAACACCATGTCGATGGCGAGCAGGAACAGCAGCGCCCCGCCGGCGATGCGGAATGCCGGCAGGCCAATGTTGAGTGCGGCGAGCAAGCTGTCGCCCAGCAGCGTAAACACAACCAGCACCAGCGCGGCGAGCGCTGTGCCACGCACCGCCATGCGCCGCCGGTACGGTTCGGGCTCGCCGTGCGTCAGCGCGGCGAAAATCGGCGCGAGCCCGACCGGATCGATCACCACGAACAGAATCAGAAAAGTGTCAAACAGCAGCTCGAACATGTCGCGCGCCGATCGTTATGGGAGGTGCTGCATAGATGACGCCAAGCCCCCGCAAACTTCAAGGCTCAGATGCGTCGCCATTCCGTGCGATACTGCGATGCTGCGAATCCAGTGTACCGCATAACCCCGCTGTCGTTGAGGACAAGATCGTGAAAGCATTTCTCGCTGCGCATGCCACAGCCAGCCGCTGGCAAGAAGCCGCCGACGCCTGTCTGGCCGGGCTCGGCCACATTCCCGCCGAAGCAAATGTCGGGTTTCTGTACGCCACGGATGCGTTCGCCGGCGAGCTGCCGGAAATTTTCGCCTATCTGAAAGAACGCACCGCGGTCGCTCACTGGACCGGCACGGTCGGCACGGGAATCTGCGGCAACGGCCGCGAGTATCACGTTGTCCCGGCCATCAGCCTGCTGATCGGAAGCTTCTCCGAGGAACATTTCCGTATCCTGCCGCCGTTGACCGACAAACCGGATGCATTCGTGCGCGCCGAGCGCACCTGGCTCGCGCGCCACGACCACCACTTCGGCATCGTGCACGGCGACGCGCGTGAGATGCAGGTGCCAAAACTTCTCGGCGAGCTGGGCGAGGCGCTGCGTGGCGGTTTCCTGGTCGGCGGGCTGACATCCTCGCGCACGAGCTATCCGCAAATCGCCGACGGCATGGTGGAAGCTGCGCTGTCCGGCATACTGTTCGATGCCGACGTGCCCATTGCCACCGCCCTCACCCAAAGCTGCGCCCCGTTCGGCGGCAAACACATCATCACCCAGTGTCAGCGCAATATCGCGATACGTCTCGACGACCGCCCGGCATTGGACGTGTTCCGCGAAGAAATCGGTGAAGTACTGGCGCGCAACCTGACGCGTGCCGCCCAGACTATTGGCGTAGCCCTGCCGGTGCGCGGCAGCGACACCGGCGATTACCTGGTGCGGAATCTCATGGGCGTGGACGAAAACAACAACCTGCTTGCGATCGGCGAGATGCTGAGCACCGGCCAGCCACTGCAATTCTGCCGGCGCGACCCGGCGAGCGCAGAGGCCGATCTGCGCCGCATGTTGCGCGATCTGAAGGCGCGCGCGCCGCAGCCGAAGGGTGGCGTGTACTACACCTGCGTCGGGCGCGGCCCGAATCTGTTTGGTGCCGAGTCCGGCGAGCTGCGCATTATTCAGGAAGAGCTCGGTGATCTGCCACTCACCGGCTTTTACTGCAACGGTGAAATCTCGCACAACCGCCTGTACGGCTACACCGGCGTGCTGACGCTGTTTCTCTAAAAATAATGGGCAGTTGTAGGATGGGTTGCGCTACGCTCCACCCATCCTACGGTCTCATGCTCGTGATGACTTACTCGAGGCGGAAGCCGATCTTGAGCGTCACCTGGTAATGCCCGATCTTGCCGTTGGCAAGATGACCGCGCGTCTCCACCACCTCGAACCAGTCAAGATTCTTCAGCGTCTTGGACGCGCGCCCGATGGCATTCTGGATGGCGTC
>Ga0209253_10002766_pt1 | contig 15502 bp, 9 predicted proteins | sample FrelakmetBRP12BR_FD_187145 | JGI IMG/M metagenome (GOLD analysis project Ga0209253, IMG submission 187145) | Freshwater lake sediment microbial communities from the University of Notre Dame, USA, for methane emissions studies - BRP12 BR (SPAdes)... | ecosystem: Environmental > Aquatic >...
GCTATCAAATCCTTAAACGATGTATTCATCAACTGCTGCCTGGATAACCCGATAAGCATCGATCCGGTCTGGTTGACTTCGATAATTGTGCCCTTCGCGTCAAGCGTGAAATACCCCACAGGTGCGTGGTTATACAGATCCAGGTATTTTTGTTCCGAGTATTCTGCTTCCTGGCGCACCTGCCTGAGCTCTTCATTCTGTCTCTCCAGTTCAATCTGGTGAATCTGTGCGTCCTGGAGCAATGTGTGGGACTGCTCAAAGTAGAGTTTCAATTCGGTTAAATCCCTTGAACTCGACTGGAATTCAAAGAGCTCGCCATTCATATCAAAAAGGGCGCGGATGGTGAGGTGGTGCCAGCGGACGTTGCCTTCAGAAACCACAACTTCGTGATCAAATGACATTGTTGAATGATCCATTGTTAATGCCGAGAGCCTCTTGAGGAGTTTTGTATGGGATTTTTCGGGAATAGTTGAGAGGAAATTTTTATTCAGCCAGTCTTCCGGTTTTTTATGATAATACCGGCAGAATGCCGGATTTACAAAGCTGATCAAAAACTCCGGTGAAAACCGGCAGATCAGATCACTCTGGTCGTCAACGACGGCCTTGTACTGCAGCTCGCATTTCTGCAGTGCATCCTCAGTGAGTTTCCAGTCATCGATATCACCGATAAGACCGGTGATGCCGGCAAGTTTATTGTCTATGTAATGTGGCTGGGCAATGATCCGGACCCAGTGCGGGTTGCACATTTTGTCAATCAGTTTAAAATCACTCGGGGAGAATTTCCCGGATTGTGCCTCTTTGATCTTCAGTCCCAGTGTATGCCGGTCCTCTGCTGTCACCAGTACATAAAAGTGTTTTTTGAGTAATTCTTCCGGGGTATACCCAAGGACGTTCTGGATTACAGGGCTGATATACGTGAACCGTCCTTTTAAGTCAGTTGTGAAAATGATATGACTGATACCTTCAACGAGCCTCCGGTACATTGTCTCAGATTTTTTCACCAGGTACTCTGCCTTGCGGCGTTCTGTGATATCGGTCATGACACAGACAATGTTTGTTGTATTCCGGGAACTGTCAATAAGGACAGATATCATTAATTCAGCACAGGATGCCGTGTTGTTTTTTGAGATGAGCGTACATTCAACAGTTTTAATTGTGTTCTCTTTCTGGATTTTTTTCAGATATACCTGGAATTTTTCGAGATCGTCAGGTGAGAAATAATTAAAAATGTTTTTTCCTAAGAGATCTTTTGCTTTTGAATGGCTGAGTAATTTTGCTGCCTGCAGGTTCGCCACGCTGATCGTGCCGTTCAGGTCAAACACAACGATGCCGTTTGGTGATGTCTGGATAATCGTCCGGTAGTACTGTTCACTCTGCCGGAGCGCCGCTTCAATATTTTTTAATTCCGTGATATCCGAAACAACAAATAATCCATAAATGAACTGTCCGTATTCATCAATACGCGGGGAAGCGGATATCCGTGTAATTGCCAGCGTGCCATCTTTTCTTATTAAATTCAATTCATACTGGTCGATTTTGCCTTTTTTTAATTGTGCAAAATTTTCCTTAAAGGGTGCCTGGGATTTCTGGTCTACAAAAACAAAGAGCGGTTTCCCGAGCATTTCTTCCGGGGCATAGCCGAGAATCTCTGACATTTTATGATTTACAAAGCTGGTGTTCCCGTCAGCGTCGCAGGTCAGGATGCCTTCCTGCGCGAGTTCGACAACAGTCTGGTATTTCCGTTCACTCTCTTCGAACGCATCCCGTATTTCCCTGTGGCTTTTGATCTCCTTTTTCAACGTTGTATAGGAATGGGTTAACTCGTTATTCCGGTCCTTGACGGCTTTTTCGAGGCCGCGCTGGTATTGTTTAATCTCGGTTATGTCATCAAGAATAATCAGAATTCCCCGCTTCCCGGTTTCAAGGATGCTGGGGACAAACTTTGCCCGGAAACAGGAGATTTGTCCGTCATTATTAATCTCGATCTCTCTGAGAATATCTTTCCCCAGGATGCATTCGTCGAGTATAATACCGATATCAAGAACGGATAAAAGGACAAAACCGATGCTGTCAACCGGTTTTCCCACAATGTCGTCGATCTGTTTTTTCTCGAAATTCAGGACATTTTCATTCACATAGGTAACGACAAAATCCTCGTCCAGCACGAAGATGTAATCCGAGGAGAGGCTGAGGATTGATGCTATCGGGATCCGTTTGGTTAAGGAAAATACCTTGGCCGAGCCGACAACCTTCATGTCGACAATACCCATAGTGCGCAGTACATCGAGATATTTTGCCACCGAGTTGCGGTTTATCTCAATACTCCGGGAAATCTCAGTGACCGTATACCCCTTGTGACTCCCTTTGAGAAATGATTTAATCCGGTTGAGTTCCTGTTCGTACGGGTGTATTTTGATCCTGTCACGTGCCCGTTCGGTTGCTTCCATAACTCCTCCAGATGGTACTGAAAGTATAATTACATCAACCTATATAAATATTTGTAGGTTTGCAATGCACGCCATTTAATCTTTTATTTTGCTTTTATAAGCATTATATGGGATTTTTTGGGTGTTTTTAGTTAGAATATGGAGCATAACAATGGCAGGGGATTGTTGTAAAACAGGTCTGGTTTAAGAAAAATACCCGGACATTGATTGATTCGGCAATCGGAAACGGCAGCCGCCCTTCTGAATCCCCGGGGTCTGCGCACACTGGCCAAGTGGGGGATACATTACTTTTTCCCCCCCGCAAACAAACACGGTCCGATGGCCATGATCCCACCCCCTGAGTTCCAGGGTGCAGCGTGCAGTGGGGCCGGTGCTGGTGAGGGTCCCGCTCCTGGTACCTGTCGATGTGGATTTGGCTTATGATGGCAGTATCGGAATGGTGTGGGTGTGGCTTGTGGTGCCTGCCATGGGGTTCGCGTATGAATTACACCAGGAAAAAAAGTTGCAAAAAAAAAGGAGATTATTATTGTATTGCGTTTTTTACCTTAATCAGGTGTTCAGGTGGAATTACCTGCATGTTGTGGGCAGATTCCATATGATCGATTATCTTTCTCGCGAGTTCAGAATCCGTGGTGCCTATCGCTTCGAATGAACAGTTCATTCCGATCCGTTTACAGGTGAATGTTCGCATAATGTAATTCTCCTCCCGGGTTGAACCTTGACATGGAATATTATTAATTCGTGCGAGGCAGCGGTGCATTGCATCTTTTTAAAAAAACCCTGAACAACCCTTGTAAAAAACGAGCACAGTCCGGCGATCTGGAGGAGACAGAAAGTATGCAGCGTTTTAAAAGACTGTGCCGGATCAGGCCATCCTGTCTTCTATCATGTAGGGAACCCGAATTGTTTGTAAACGATTCTCCCCACTGACAGCCCCTGCGAGGAGAGCTGGCGGGAATTACTCGCTTGTTTTATCACCGGTCTTCTGGTCAGAACTGCCGCAGGTTCTGTGTGAGTTTATTAATAAACGCCATTTAGAGTAAAAAAAATCCATGCAACGGGTGGCGGGGTCACCAGGAGCGACGGCAGCCCGGCTCAATAATTGCGCGGCGTACACCCCGGCCGGCTGGTGAAATTCGTTACCTTTTATTGAAAACAAGCAGGCCCGCGGCAACCGCCAGCAGACTGCATCCGATCTCATAAGGAGCGGCCTGTGTCGGGGTCGGTGCTGTCATTGGTGGGGGAAGGGGAGCAGGTTCCGGTGAAGGACTCGGTGGTGGTGATGGCGTTGCCGGGATGGTTGTCGGTGGGGCGGTTGTAGTCACCGGTTTTTTTGTTGTGCCGCCGAGTTCCAGCATCTGGGTGCCTGAATCGGTGTACTGGGGATTTTCGACCTTGATCGAGAATGTTTTTTCCCGGGTACCGGGCAATGTCTGGAATGCGACAATGGCCCGCCCGTCTGCGTCTGTGGTCACGAGCGCATAATACCGGGTGTTTGGGATGTCTGCGGTTGAAGGTGCCACATCGTCAATGATCGTACGGCCATTGCCCCCGCGATAAGCGTATGATCCGATGGTGTAAGGCCCGCCGGATGGATCCTGAGCAACATTCTCCGTGCTGCCAGCGATGACCGGGGGGCGGTCCCCGTATTCACCGGTCATGGAAAATGTCCGTGCCACCCAGACATAGTAGGGCGTGTTGGGCCTTCCTGTCACGGTCACCGTGAACCGCTGGCCCCGGGTGACCACATCGGTTCCGGACTGCGATGACGCTGCATCGGCAGCACAGACGGGAAGAACAAGGACAGAAAAGCATACGATGCAGAGGATCGTGATGGCGGCGGAGCGCGCTGGGATCATGGGGGTACCTCACTTCATGAGCATTGGTCACCGGGATGACATAAAGCCTTCAGGAAAAAAAGATACCATGGTGCAGGAAGGCAGACCGGCGGCATATCCCGCTTACCTGCTCACTGGTTTCGCGCAGGGTCGAGCACGCCGTCCCGCAGGTAGACAATACGGTGGAAATATTCCTTGTGCCAGTTCTCGTGGGAGACCATCACGATCGTCTGGTGCATGGACTCGTTGATCTCCCGGAAGAGTTCGAGCACCACCTTTGAGTTCTCCGAATCGAGGTTTGCGCACGGCTCATCGGCAAAGAGGATCTCCGGCTTGTTCACCATCGCCCGGGCAAGCGAGACCCGCTGCTGCTGGCCACCGGAGAGTTCCCGCGGGAGGTGATCCCTCCGGTCGCAGAGCCCGACTTTCTGTAAAATGCCATGACTATCCTTGCGGTACTGATCCTCGTTCCGGTCTTTCCGCAGCATGGCCGGCAGGGAGACATTCTCCATCACCGTCAGATCGGGTACCAGTGCATAGTCCTGGAAGATGTACCCGAGCTTATAGAGCCTGAACATCGTCTTCTCGTAATCCGTGAGTTTTGAGATATCCATCCCGTCGATGACAATCCTCCCGGATGTGGGCAGGTCTAAGAGGCCCAGCATGTGCAAAAGCGTGGTCTTGCCGCTGCCGCTCGGCCCCATGATGCCGAGGAATTCGCCCTTTGCGATATCGAGCGTGATCCCGTCTAGGGCTTTGACTTCGACATTTCCCATGTGGTAGGTTTTCCGTAAATTATCGATCTCGATCATGTCAGGCCCTCATGGCGGTCTGGATATCCTCGCGGGAGACCTGGTAGGCAGGGACATACCCGGCAACAATTGCTGCGATGAACAGGATCACGGAATTGATCATAAGATCCCATGGTGTGATATACAGGGTTGCAGACCATTCGGGAGTCACGATGGGGTGTACTGACATATATGCTGCGAGCACGAGCGTGATGATGATCCCGAGGACAATGCCAAGGATGCCGAGAATGATGACCTGGAACCCGTAGTTATGCATGATGACCTCCTTATCCACGCCGATCGCCTTGAGGATCCCAATCTGCTTGCGGCTGTTGATGGTTTTGATGGTGATGACGATGAACAGCACGACCGTGGTAATGATGATACTGACAATCAGGGACACCATGTTGATGATTGCAAAACTCTGCAGCACCTTCCCGATGCTCTTACTCAGCAGGTCCGTCATGGTCTGGACCTTTCCGTTCACCCCCACCCCATACGCGAGGAGTTCGTTCTTGATGAACTGCTCGGTATACCCGGGTTTCGCTCGCACGGTGATATAATCAGCCTTATCGAGCGTCTTTCCCTCGACCTGTTCCATATCTGTCCATGTCACAAACGCTGCGCTGTCAACCGGACTCCACCCGGTCGCATAGATGCCTTTGACCCGGTAGTCTTTCGTGTACCCGTTGCCGTATTCAATGGTGATTGAGTCCCCGACCCGGACACCACCCAGCGACGGCTGGAATTCATCTTCCTGGCGGACGGAGGCATCGCCGGCGATCGGCCGCCCGATGATGATCTCACCGGTGTCCCCTTCCCCGAGATAACTGCCGGCCACCATTTTCGTGTACACCGGGGACACTTCCTTCTCGTCCGTGGGAAGGATGGCTCGCACGGAAACACCAAGAACCCGCTGCCGGTACTTGAAGGTTGCCCCCTTCGAGTACTGGGGTGAGGCCCGTTGCACGCCCGGCATGCCATTGATCAGATCGAGCGTTGTGCCAATGTCGGTGATGTACTGGGCGCCCGATTTGGGGCTGACGAGGACATTTGAGACCTCATAATCCACAAGCTGTTTTGTGATGCTCTGGCCAATCCCGCTGAACATGGAGGGGAGGAAGATCATGTTGGTAAAGCACATCCCGATAATCAGGACGGTCAGGATCGCGCTTGAGCGGCTTCCCCGCTGGAGCGAACGCAGCGCCAGCAGGAACGCAACCTTCAGTTCTTTTTGTCCCATGGGAACTTACCATCGCCATTGATTCTGGGCAGGTACCAGTACCGGTAGCCGACAACACCGAGCAGTACGACGATGACCAGCCCGAAGATGATGGTGCCGGAATTATCAGCCGGCGGCACCCGCACGTTCATCTGCCGGATGAGCGTGTGGACACCCATGTCATCGGTGTATGTCACGTTCAGGGTATAGGGGTGGTTGCCGGCACGGGCGCCTTCAAGGAGGAAGACGGCAGGGGCATCATTCCCGGGCTTGATCTTCCCGATGAAGGCTTCTTTTGTCCCTTGAGCCGGCAGATCGATCGTTGCCGAGACCTCCTTTGCCTCCCCGGTACCCGTGTTCTCGATCCGGATCGTGAGATCAAACGGGGTGTTCTCAGCCAGCCGCGGCGGACTGGTATCGACTGATACAAACCCCAGTTCAGCCCTGCCTTTCACCGGCACTTCGATCACTTCAGTCTGGTGCGTTGCTGTCCCGTCAGGGAGCTGGTACGTAAAGAGGAGGTTGACCTTCTGAAGGCCGAGCGGCGCTTTATCATCGGTTAAGAAGTCGATTACGACATCCTTTGATGCCCCGCCCTCGATATCGCCGAGCATCAGTGTGTTTGACCCTTTGACACCGATAGAACTGCTGCTCGTGTTTATTGAGAGGAGGACCTGGCCTGCGCGGAGCAGTCCTGCATTTCTCAGGTTGAGCTGCACCGGGAAACTCTCGCCGGGGTTGACGTTGTCAGGAAGGAATTTTGTAACAACGATGGCAGGAGCCCGGAGCACCTGGTTTCTTGCATTGACATTGACCGGGACCGGGTAGCGGACGTCCTGGCCGCCGTCGATGTCCACCCATACCTCGGGGAAGTAGATGCCTTCCTTTGCGGGGGCCTTAAACGCGAAGGTGACGGCTGCCGACTGGCCGGGGCCGATTGAGCCGAACCGCCTGTACGCACTGGAGATTACTAAAATCCCGTTACCCTGGAGGCTGATCGTGTCGATCCGGGTGGGGATGTCAACACTCTTCACGGTCGTAAATTCTCCTCCGGATATGATTCCCGATGATTCCCTGAGCGTTGCGGCGCCGGCCGTATTCCTGATCACGACCGTGAGCGTGCCATAATCCCCGGGTGCCAGTACCTGCGGTGATATGGTGTAGTTCTCAACAAACACGGTTGGTGTGTCAGACTCCGCACCGGCCGGGGGGACCGCGACCATGAGCATGAGCATGCACACGGCCACCACGATGCAGGTGGTGAATGCGCCGATACGGTGGTTCGGGGGGCTTGTGTGACCGATCATAGATCTCCTCGTTCTTGGGCTGTTCTCAATATGTTAGTAACCAAGGGTTATTAAACTTACTGTGGGTAATTTTAATTACTTCCAGTAACAATGATCCTGATCAGGAAACCATGCCAAAGATGTATCCGGGATACCGGGACGAGGTCAGGAAAAAGATTGTACAGGAGGCCTCGTTGCTGTTTATGGAGAAAGGCTACTCTGCCACCACGATGGACGATATTGCCGGACGCCTCGGGGTCACGAAGGCGTCAATCTACCAGTACTACAACAGCAAGGTCGACCTCTTTGCGGCAGCCGCGGAATTCCAGCGGCAGGAGCTGGCCGGCATGCTGGAGCGCTCATTTGCCGGTGGCAACTTAATGGAGGGGGCCGGCCTGCTCTTTGATTCCCTCCTCGCATATATGCGCAAGTCCATGGAGGTCTATAACGATGTCATGGCAGTCGCTGTGCACAATGATTCACTCCGTGCGATCCTTCTCGAGGACAGGAATGGCGACCTTGCCGTGATTGAACAGTTCATCAACGAACAGAAGAAGAAGGGGCTGATCCATTCCTCGATCGATTCACAGGTCCTTGCGGTGGCCTGCGACGCGCTGATCAACGGCCTGATGTTTGACGTGATGATCGGCATGGACCCGGCTGAGGCAAAACGCGTCTGGCTGGATGCGGTCGATGACCTGCTGCGGGTCCATGATCAATCCTGAATACCGCAGTGTGTAACCAGCCGGAGAGAATAAAAAAAGGAAATAGTATGGTAGTTCCCCGCTCCCGGATACAGGGTCTCCTTTTCCGCCACACCCGCTTTCAACGATGCGTTGGATAAAAAAACCGCACCCGGCACTCACGGCACTTGTTGTACGATGGTCTTTGACAGGTTCACCCGTTCAAGCGCCAGTGCCGCCTGGTTGGCAAATGCCGTGAGGATACGTGCCTGTTCGGGTGTAATAATGCCATCCACTTCAGCGGGCTTCACCCCCATGATCCCCAGGATCCCCCGGGATGTCTGGACCGGAATGTACCTGAGCCGTGACCCGTGCAGCGTATCAGTATCATAGCCGGCAACTGCCCCGTGTTTGTATGCCCAGGTCGCTACCGCAATATCATCAGCGTCAAGGCTGATCCCGAAACCTGCAGGATGGACAACGGTCCTGGTTTCATCCGGGAGGAGAAATGTGCTCTCCCACCCGAAGATCTCGCCGATATGCTTTCCAACCACAGCGATGATTGAACCGGTATCCACGGTGGTTGCGAGATCCTGGGAAAGTGCGTACAATGTACTTGTCTCGTTCTCGCGGGCCTGCGCGGCAAGGGCATGTTCACGCACCCGTGCAACGAGCAGGCTGACCAGTGCACCAACGCCGATCAGTCCCGCAAACGTGATGAGGTATTCAACATCGCTGACCCTGAAACTGAAATTGGGGGGTATAAAGAAAAAATCAAAGGCAAGCACGCCGATTACGGCGGTAAAGATTGCCGGGCGCATCCCCCACCGGTATGCCGACAGGACGACTGATAAAAAATACAGCATCATCAGGTTCGTGGGGGAGATGATCGATTTGACCAGCCACCCGATGGCCGTGATGATGATGATGAGCGCAAGGCTGTTGACAAAACCCCGGGGCGGTGTTGCAGGGAGGAGCGGTTCCAGTTCCACGGGCTTGACCGGGACCTTTTCACTGCCGCTGATGACATAGACATCGATCGTCCCGCTGTTGTGGATGAGCTGGTCAACCACCGAACCGAACACAAACTCCTGCCACCGCGGGCGCAGGGTTTTTCCTATGATGATCCTCGTGATATTGTGTTTTTTTGCATAATCGATTGTGGTATCAGCCACATTCAGCCCGAATACCGTTGCTGTCTTTGCCCCCAGTTTCTCTGCCAGCTGGAGGGATCGCCAGACCTGCTCTTTTGACTCCTTGGGGAGCCGCTGGTGCGAAGGCGTTTCGATATAGATCGCAGTCCAGTGCGCATTCATGCGGTCTGCCTGGCGGCGGGCGACCCTCACCAGCCGTTCCGAAAGCGGGCTGGGGCCGACACAGACAAGGATGCTCTCCCCGGCAGCCCAGGGCCCGGAGATCGCGCGGATCTGCATGTACGCGAGCATCTGTTCATCGATCCGTTCGGCAGCGCGCCGGAGTGCAAGCTCGCGCAGCGCGTACAGGTTTCCTTCGTTGAAGAACTGCTCGACCGCCCGTGCAGCCATCTCGGGGACATAGACCTTCCCCTCTTTTAACCGCTGGAGAAGTTCCGGTGGTGCGAGGTCGACGACTTCGATCTCGGCCGCCTCGTCAATCACGCGGTCAGGGATGGTCTCGCGGACGATGACCCCGGTCACCTGCGCGACGACATCGTTGAGGCTTTCAAGGTGCTGGATGTTCAGCGTGGTATACACATCAATCCCGGCGTCGAGGATCTCCTCAACGTCATGGTAGCGTTTCGGGTGCCGGGAGCCCGGCGCATTGGTGTGGGCGAGCTCATCGACAAGAACAAGCCGGGGGCGGGCAGCAAGGACAGCATCGAGGTCCATCTCCGGGAGGGCAATGCCCCGGTATTCCACCTGCTTTCTGGGGATAACCGTCAGCCCTTCGAGAAGCACTTCTGTCTCCGGCCTCCCGTGCGTCTCGACATACCCGATCCTGACATCAAAGCCCTCATTCCTGCGGAGGTGGGCTGCCTGCAGCATCTGGTAGGTCTTCCCGACTCCTGCGATGTAGCCAAGGAAAATTTTCAGCTTGCCCCGGTGCTTCTGCCGTTCCTCCCCCAGCACGCGGGCGAGGAGGGTGTCCGGGTCGGGACGCTGTTCAGGGGGAATGACCATAGGAACAGTTCACACTCCCATGAGTACGAGCAGCATATCAATAATCTTTATGCCGATGAACGGGGCGATGAGCCCGCCGATCCCATAGATGACGATATTCCTGCGCAATGCCTCTTCTGCCGTAATCGGGCGGTAGGCGATACCGTGGAGCGCGAGCGGGATTAAGGCGACGATGATGAGCGCATTGAAGATCACGGCAGCGAGGATCCCGTACCGCAGGCCCATGATGTTGAGAGCGGCGAGTGCCGGGTACGTGGACATGAATGCGACAGGGATGATCGCGAAGTACTTTGCAACGTCGTTTGCGATGGAGAACGTGGTCAGGGCCCCCCGTGTCATCAGGAGCTGCTTTCCTATCTCGACGATCTCGATCAGTTTTGTCGGATTGGAGTCGAGGTCGATCATGTTCGCCGCCTCCCGGGCCGGCTGGGTGCCGGTGTTCATGGCTACCGCGACATCCGCCTGCGCAAGCGCCGGGGCGTCATTGGTCCCGTCACCGGTCATGGCGACCATCCTCCCGCCAATCTGGTATTCGCGGATCAACCGGAGTTTGCTCTCCGGGGTCGCTTCTGCAAGGAAATCGTCAACCCCCGCTTCGGCGGCGATCGTCGCGGCGGTGAGCCGGTTGTCGCCGGTGATCATCACGGTCTTGATCCCCATCCTGCGCAGCTGGGAGAACCGTTCCTTGATCCCGCCTTTGACGATGTCTTTTAAGTGGATGACCCCGAGCGCCTTCCCGTTCCGGGTCACGACGAGCGGTGTCCCTCCTGCCTGAGCAATGGCGTCGATGGCACGCTCCAGTTCTGCCGAGACCGGTTGTCCCCACCCGTTCATGTGGTCAAAGACCGCGTCTGCCGCGCCTTTCCTGATGATCGTGTCCCCGGAATCGACGCCGCTCATCCGCGTGTGGCTGGAAAACGGGATGAACTTCATCTCAGGTGCAGACTCTGACACCCCGACACTCCTGCCCCGCAACCCGTACTTCTCCTTCACAAGCACGACGATACTGCGCCCTTCCGGGGTCTCGTCTGATAAGGATGCCAGCTGCGCCGTCTCCGCGAGGTCCATGATCCCTGTTCCATCGACCGGGATCAGCTCAACCGCCTGCCGGTTCCCGAGCGTAATGGTGCCCGTCTTGTCCAGCAGCAGGACGTCCACGTCCCCTGCAGCCTCAATGGCTTTCCCGGACGTCGTGATAACGTTCCGGCGGATGAGCCGGTCCATGCCGGCGATCCCGATGGCGGAGAGCAGGCCGCCAATCGTTGTCGGGGCGAGGCAGACAAACAGTGCAACGAGCACGGTGATGGTGACGGGGACGCCCTCCCCTGCGGTCTCCACGCTGTACCGGGAGAAGGCGTACAGCGTCGAACAGACAACGACAAAGACTGCGGTCAGCCCGATGAGGAGGATGTTGAGAGCGACCTCGTTGGGGGTCTTCTGCCGTTTTGCCCCTTCAATCAGGCAGATCATATAGTCAAGGAACCCTTCGCCGGGGTTCGCACTCGCTATCACGATCAGCCAGTCAGAGAGGATGACCGTGCCGCCGGTAACGGCGCTCCGGTCGCCACCGGATTCACGGATCACCGGCGCGCTTTCACCGGTGATTGCGCTTTCGTTCACCGATGCAATACCTTCGGCCACGTCACCGTCAACCGGGATCGTATCCCCGGCTTTTACGTAGAAGAGGTCGGACCTGCGCAGGGATGAGGACGAAACGACAGAATAATCGGCCGGGCCCGGCTCCCTGCCCCGCACGATGATGTAGCCGGTGCGGAGTTTCTTTGCCTCAGTATCCTGCCGCATCCTGCGGAGTGATTCTGCCTGCGCCTTGCCCCGTCCTTCCGCGAGCGCTTCGGCAAAGTTGGCAAAAAGCACGGTGAACCAGAGCCATGCCGCGATCGCGCCGATGAACCCTGCCGGTGCCTCGCCGTTCAAAAAAAGGGACTGGATGAAGAGCAACGTTGTGAGCACGCTGCCGACCTCGACGGTGAACATCACGGGATTGTGGATCAGGAACCGCGGGTCGAGCTTGTAGAGCGCGTCGATAACCGCCCGGCGGTAGAGTGCCGTCAGGATGGTGTGGGGATCCCGGACCGGTTTGAGGTCAGACATGGACAGCACCCCCTGCCATCCGTATGAGATGCTCGACAACAGGGCCGAGCGCGAGCACCGGGAAGAAGCTGAGCGCCCCGATGATGAGGACGACGAAGATGAGCCAGATGATGAAGAGCGGGCGGTGGTCGCGCAGCGTGCCCCCGCTTTCCGGGACGATCTTCTTTGCGACAAACGAGCCGGCCAGTGCGAGCGTCAGGACGGCGACGGCATACCGCCCGATGAACATGCAGACAGCGGTTGCGATATTGTAGAACAGGCTGTCAACAGACAGCCCGGCAAAGGCGCTGCCATTGTTCTGGGAGCCGGAGCTGAATGCGTACAGGATCTCCGTAAAACCGTGCGGCCCGGGATTGAAGACAGCAGCCTTCCCGGGATCGGCCAGAACGGCAAGTGCCGTGCCGATGAGGATTAAGAAGATGGGGATGAGGATGATGATCGTGGAGACCTTCATCTCGTACGGTTCGATCTTCTTGCCAAGGTACTCAGGAGTCCGCCCGACCATCAGGCCGGCGATGAACATTGCTATTATGACAAAGACGAGCATCCCGTACAGGCCGGATCCGACGCCACCGTACACAACCTCCCCGAGCATGATATCGAATAACGGCACAAGGCCCCCGAGCGGGGTAAAGGAGTCGTGCATGGAATTGACCGCGCCGCAGGATGTCACGGTCGTCACGACCGCAAAGAGCGCCGATGGCATGATACCGAACCGCACTTCCTTGCCCTCCATGTTGCCGCCCGGCTGGATACCGGTTGAACTTTGGTCGATCCCAACCCCTGCAAATGCAGGATTGCCCGTGTGTTCCGCCCAGATGGCAAACCCGAGGAGCGGGAGGAACATGATCGTCATGGCAAGAAGGATGCTGATGCCCTTCCGTCCCGCCCCCACCATCTTTCCGAACGTGTAACAGAGCGCCGAGGGGATCAGGAGGATCGATATGACTTCAACAAAATTGGAGAACGGCGAGGGATTCTCGAACGGGTGGGCTGAGTTGGCAGAAAAGAACCCGCCGCCGTTTGTGCCGAGCACCTTGATCGCGATCTGCGACGCGGCGGGCCCGAGCGGGATTGTCTGGGTCGTCACGAGCGCCCCGCCCGCATCCTTCACCGGATCGAGGAGCGGGACTGTCACCGGGCCGGCAAGCGTCTGCACCGTCCCCTGCGAGACGAGGATGAGCGCGATGATGGTGCTGAGGGGGAGCAGGATCATGACGCTCCTGATGAGGAGCACCCAGAAATTGCCGATCGTGGATGCAGACTTCCGCGAGAGCCCGTAGATCAGGCCGATGAGGACTGCCATTCCCACTGCCGCAGAGACGAAGTTCTGCACGGCAAGCCCAGCCATCTGCGTGAGGTAACTGACCGTGGTCTCGGGGACGTAGGCCTGCCAGTTGGTGTTGGTGGCAAAGCTGACCGCCGTGTTGAGCGAGAGGTCCCACGGGACTGCACCAACTCCGGCAGGGTTGAGGGGGAGGAATTGCTGCACTTCCTGGAGCAGGAATACAAACGCGATGCAGATTATGGAAAAGACCATCATCGCGACCGAGAACGTCTTCCAGTCCATCTCGTCACCTGCCGTTACCCCGGACGCGGCAAGGAGCCAGCGTTCGAGGGGGTCAATGACCGGCGTAAGAAGGTTGTTTTGCCCGGTAAACACCCGCCACATGAACCTGCCCAGCGGCACGACAGTCACCACAAAGACAGAAAAAAAGAGCGCCAGTACCGCCCAGTCAGCGATCCTCATGCCTGATGCCGGCGAAGAAACGGGGTCAGCCTGCTGCAGGGGTTCCTGAATTATGTGCGATGCACCCGGGTCGTCAAGGGCGAGGTTGAGCCTGAGGACATTGATATGGGGTTCGCCGAAGATCCAGAACTGGCGGGGTTCGGCATACTGGCTGACGATCGCCCGTATGTCCTGTTCGTTCAGGTTGCGCTCCCGGGCGACGCGGGGCACCTGGTAGTATGCCGCAGCCACGGAGATATCGGGATCAAGCCCGCTTCCCGATGCGGTGACAAGATCGACCGGGATTGGCTGCGTATTTATCGGGTCTGCAGCGTGCAAGGCCCCGGCGCGGGCTTTCACTCCATCCACAAGGGCGGGGTTTGCGGGCCCGAGGTTCGATCCGGATGAGCCCATTGCATTATATGGTACCAGGGATGTGGCAGACGGGCGGCCCCAGAAGTACTTCGGGGATGTGAATGGCTGCCCGATCAACGCCGAACCGGCAACCTTCCCGTCATGAACGATGAGGTTCCCGTCTGCCTGGGCCGGGAAGGCAAGCTGCGCGATACCGGTGATGACCAGGGGGTAGAGGATGCCCACGAGAACCGTGAGCAGTACAAAGACCAGGAATGCAGGTCGTACCTGTTTTTTCATCATTGACTGAACCGGTTCTGCAGGCATGCGCTGACCGCCTCAATCGTGATGCGCTCCACACTGCCATGACGGGAGTGTTCACTGTACCAGCGTGCAGATTGTTAGTATATACGCCCTTTGATGACGTCCTTTGATCACAAAGCAGACAATATTTTTAAAAAAAGACAATAATTTGATCCGGCCCGGACTATTCGTCGTCTGCTGGTACTCCGGTAAGAGATTCATCCAGTGCATCACCATTTCCGTTCTGAGATGGCGCAAAACCGTCGCACCACCACCATTGTGCGGGCAGGGAGTCTGCTGTTATAGTGATGGAACACATGATCTGAATAAAAAAAACCAATAAAAAAATCGCGGGATCGCCGGGTTTTTTCCCGCCGTACCATCTCTCAACGGGAATTTGAATACAGGCCGTTGCAACCGTTCGGGCAGGGGACTCGTATGCCCTTTGGATGGTTTATCATGCCCGTGCCATAACAGAGCGTGCATATTTTCTTCCTGAGCTTTCTTGCAACGGGTGGCATGTTACTTCTTAGCATGGTCTTATTTTCCATGGATATATAGCTGCGCACCTGAATTTT
>Ga0209253_10002767_pt1 | contig 15502 bp, 15 predicted proteins | sample FrelakmetBRP12BR_FD_187145 | JGI IMG/M metagenome (GOLD analysis project Ga0209253, IMG submission 187145) | Freshwater lake sediment microbial communities from the University of Notre Dame, USA, for methane emissions studies - BRP12 BR (SPAdes)... | ecosystem: Environmental > Aquatic >...
ACCGGGCGCATCTACCAGTCGGTGATCAACAAGGAGCGGCGCGGCGAGTACCTGGGGAAGACGGTGCAGGTCATCCCCCACATCACCGACGAGATCAAGGCGGTGATCCGCGAGGCGGCCGACGGCGCCGACATCGTCATCGTCGAGGTGGGCGGCACCGTGGGTGACATCGAGTCCCTGCCGTTCCTCGAGGCCATCCGCCAGATGAAGTACGACGTGGGCAACGAGAACGTGGTCTACGCCCACGTGACGCTCGTGCCCTGGATCGCCGCCGCCGGGGAGCTGAAGACCAAGCCCACCCAGCACTCGGTGAAGGAGCTCCGCGAGATCGGCATCCAGCCCGACCTGCTGCTCTGCCGCACCGACCGGGACATCACCCGGGAGATGAAGGACAAGATCGCGCTCTTCTGCAACGTGGACCCGTCGGCGGTCTTCACCGCCCGCGACGTGGGCTCCATCTACGAGGTGCCGCTGGCGCTGCACAACGAGGGGCTCGACGACAAGCTCGCCGAGCTCTTCAACATCTGGAGCCGGGCCCCGCGCCTCGAGCGCTGGGAGAACATCGTCGAGAAGGTGAAGCGGCCGCGCTGCGGCGAGGTGCGCATCGGCGTGGTGGGCAAGTACGTCGAGCTGGTGGAGAGCTACAAGAGCCTGAACGAGGCCCTGGTCCACGGTGGCATCGCCAACGACTGCTCGGTGAAGCTGGAGTTCATCGACGCCCAGAGGCTCGAGGAGGGAGACCTCTCCGGCCTCGACGAGGTGGACGCCATCCTGGTCCCCGGCGGCTTCGGCGTGCGGGGCACCGAGGGGAAGATCCTGGCGGTGCGCCACGCCCGCGAGAAGAAGATCCCCTTCTTCGGGATCTGCCTGGGGCTGCAGATGGCGGTCATCGAGTTCGGCCGCGACGTGCTCGGCCTGGAGCGGGCCAACTCGCTCGAGTTCGACGAGAAGACGCCCCACCCGGTGGTGACGCTGATGGAGTCGCAGCGCTCGGTGGAGGCGAAGGGCGGGACGATGCGGCTCGGCAGCTACGCCTGCAAGCTGAAGGAGGGCACCAAGGCCCGCGAGCTCTACGGCGCCGACCTCGTCCAGGAGCGCCACCGCCACCGCTTCGAGTTCAACAACGCCTACAAGGCCCAGTACGAGAGCGCCGGGATGGTCTTCTCCGGCGTGAACCCCGACCTGGGCCTGGTGGAGATGATCGAGCTCAACAACCACCCCCACTTCCTGGGCTGCCAGTTCCACCCCGAGTTCAAGTCGAAGCCCTTCAAGCCCCACCCGCTCTTCGCCGGCTTCGTGAAGGCCGCGATGGCCCGCCGGGACGCGCGCCTGCGGGACGGGGGCGGGGTCGCGGGCGTGACCAAGCTCCCGGTGGGGAAGAACGCGTAGCCGCGACCGGCGGCGTCCAGGGCGGGTTCCGGCGAGCCGGGCGACCGCCGCGACGCGGGGCGGTGCGGCCCGGACAACGAGGTTCCCGTGACGGAAACGGTGCGAGCCCGCGTCGGCGGGCACGAAGTGGGCGACGGCCGGCCGCTCTTGCTCATCGCCGGCCCCTGCGTCATCGAGTCGGAGGCGCAGGCGCTCTCCCACGCGCGAAAGGTGAAGGCGCTGGCGGCCAAGCACGGCCTGCCGGTGGTCTTCAAGGCCAGCTTCGACAAGGCGAACCGCTCGTCGGTGAAGAGCTTTCGCGGGGTGGGGCTGGAGGCGGGGCTGGCCGTCTTCGAGGCGGTGAAGCGGCAGACCGGCCTGCCCTGCCTCACCGACGTCCACGAGGCCTGGCAGGCCGAGCCGGTCGGCCGGGTCGTGGACGTGCTGCAGGTGCCGGCCTTCCTCTGCCGCCAGACCGACCTGGTGACGGCCTGCGCCCGCCACGGGAAGTCGGTGAACCTGAAGAAGGGGCAGTTCCTGGCCCCGCGCGACATGCGTCACGTCGTGCAGAAGTGCCACGACGCCGGGAACTCCAACGTGGTGCTCACCGAGCGCGGCTCGAGCTTCGGCTACGGCAACCTGGTCGTGGACATGCGCGGGCTGGTGCTCATGCGGGAGCTGGGCGTGCCGGTGTGCCTCGACGCCACCCACAGCGTGCAGCTCCCCGGCGCCGCCGGCGACGTCACCGGCGGCGAGCGCCAGTTCGTGGCGCCGCTGGCCCGTGCCGCGGCCGCGGTGGGGATCGACGCGCTCTTCGCCGAGATCCACGAGGACCCGTCCACCGCCCGTTCCGACGGCCCCAACTCGCTCGACTTCGAGATGGCCGACCGGGTTCTCGGCGACGTGCTCGCCATCCGGCGCGCGCTGGGGCAGCCGTGAGCGGGCCGAAGCCACGCCGCCGCGGCGGCCGGCCGGTCCGCCGCCTCGCCGCCGAGCGGCGCGCCACGGCCACGCGCCACCACCCCCGCGGCGCCAGCGGCCGGGCCCGCCGGGCCGACGACCTGCTGGAGCGAGCCGCCCGCGTCCGGCTGGTGCTCCTCGACGTGGACGGGGTGCTCACCGACGGCCGCATCTGGTACGGCCCGGATGGGGAGGCGCTCAAGGCCTTCGACGTGAGGGACGGCCACGGGGTGGTGCGCCTGCGCGACCACGTCGACTTCGGCGTCATCTCCGGCCGCCCCGGGACCGCCGCGCGCCGGAGGCTCGAGGAGCTGCGCTTCAAGCACCTGGTCTTCGGGCAGATCGACAAGCTCGTGGGCTATGCCACGCTCGGCCACCTGGGCGTCGCCGACCACGAGGTCGCCTACATGGGCGACGACGTGAACGACCTGCCGCTCCTGCGCAGGGTGGGGCTCGGGGCCTGCCCGGCCGACGCGAGCCCGGAGGTGCTCCGCGAGGCGCGCTTCGTCTCGCGCTTCGAGGGCGGCCGGGGCGCGGTGCGGGAGCTCTGCGAGCTCATCCTCCGCGCCAAGGGGCTCGCCGGGCCGTGAGCGACGTCCCGCGCTGGACGCGGCTGAGGCGCGGGGCCCGCTCCCTTCTGCTGCGGGCGCTCATCCGCCTGTTCGCCGCGCTGCCCCTCGGTGCGGCGATGGCCGTCGGCACGTTCGTCGGGCGCATGGGCTGGCTCGTGGCGCGGAAGACGCGCCGCCAGATGCTCGAGCACCTCGCCGCCGCCTTCCCGGAGAAGGCGCCGGCCGAGCGGCAGGCCATCGCCCGCGCCGCGCTCGTCCACCTCGCCTGGCTGGCCGCCGAGATGGTCACCATCCGCAGCTACGACGACCGGCTCGAGGAGTACGTCTCCTTCGAGCCCGGTGCCGAGCAGCGGGTGCGGGCGGCCCTGGCGCAGGGTCGGGGGATCGTCTACGCCACCGGCCACGTCGGCAACTGGGAGCTCATGGCCCGGCGCATGGCCCGGGCCGGCGTGCCCTGCGCCACCATCGCCAAGGCGAGCGGCGATCCCAAGATCACCGGCCTCATCGAGCGGCTGCGCACCGAGGGTGGCTTCGAGACCCTGTGGCGGGAGAACCCGGCCACCGCCCGGGCCATGATCCGCTGCTTCAAGCAGGGGAAGCTCCTGGGCCTGCTCATCGACCAGGACACGAAGGTGCAGGGGGTCTTCGTCCCCTTCTTCGGCCGGCTCGCCTACACGCCCCGAGCCGTCGGCGACCTGGCGGTCCGGTTCCGGGCGCCGGTGCTGGTGGGCTGGTGCCGGCGCCGGGGGCCTCGGCCCGGCGACGGCCACGAGATCCGGGTGGTCGACGTCGCCTGCGACCCGGACGCGCCCGACGCGGAGGCGGAAGCCCTCCGGGTCACGGCCGCCTGCACCGCGGCGCTGGAGCAGGCCATCCGCGAGAACCCCTCGGAGTGGGTCTGGATGCACGAGCGCTGGAAGCGACGGCCGCCCGAGGAGACCGACGGCGCGCCTCCCTCCGCCATCGCGGGTGGCCCCCCCCTCCCGACCCCGGCGCCTAGCAAGGTCGGTGCCGAAAAACCTTGAGCCTTCCAGTACCTGGGCATATCCTGATTTAGCAAGGGCTGTGCCACTGGATCCGCCGTGCTGCAGAGTGCTAAAATGCTCAATGTTTGGAGGCAGATGAGGGCGCAAATTTGCGCCGTGTCAAGTCTCTTGCTGGCTGGATGCCAGGCAGGCCCCACGGAACCCGAAGCCACACCACCCGCGATGCGATTCGAGAACGTCCACTTCCGCGCCTACCGAGAAGGCAGGCTCACCGCCTCCGGCGAGGCGGCCGAGTTCGTGTACTTCCGCAACTCGGGAGAGCTCGTGGCCAGCACCCTCGGAGTGGACCTGCCCCAGGAGGGTTCCGCGCCGGCCCGGATCACCGCGCCGCGGGTGGTGGGCGACGTCCCCGGCCGCTCCTTCGAGGGGCGGGGCGGCCTGCTGCTCCTTCGCGGCTCCGACGAGGTCCGCACCGAGTCGGCCCGCTACCTCGAGTCCGACGGGCTCGTGCGGGGGGACCTCCCCGTCGAGGTCCGCGGGCCCGGCTTTCGGCTCACCGGGCCGGCCTTCACGCTCGATCCGCGCTCCGGCGAGCTCGACGTGCGCGGGGGCGCGAGGCTGCTCGTCACCCCCGCGGCCGGGCCCAGGGGGCCCGGCGCCGCCGCCGGGCCGCGCCAGAAGGACCCGCCGCGCCCGTGACCTCCCCCGCCGCACTCCTGGCGCTCCTGCTCGGTGCCGTCCCCGGCGCCGTTCCCGGCCCCGCCGCCGCGCCGGCCCCGGTCCAGGTGGACGCCGACGAGGTACACTACGAGTACAAGGAGCGCAAGGTCGTCTTCGTGGGCAAGCCGCTCGTCCGGCTCACCCGCGAGGACGCGGTGCTCACCTGCAAGAAGCTCGTCGCCGAGAACGACGACCAGGGTCGGCTCCGCAAGGCGGTGTGCACCGGAGAGGTCCGCCTCGTCCGCGGCGCCCGCGTCGTCACCTGCCAGACGGCGACCTTCGACGAGCGGTCCGGCACGGTGGTGTGTACCGGCTCCCCCGAGCTCCGCGACGGCCAGACCGTGATGCGCGGCGAGCAGCTCACCTACGACCTCAACGAGGACAAGGTGACGCTGTCGGCGGCCAAGGGGACGGTGGTGCCCACGCCCGGCCAGGACGTCGTGCCGGCGCCTCGCAAGGGGGGTGCACGGTGAGCGTGGTCTGGCTCGCGGCCGAGGGGCTGGAGAAGAGCTACCGCCGCCGCCGGGTGGTGGACGGCGTCTCCTTGCGCGTCGGACCCGGCGAGGTGGTGGGGCTGCTCGGCCCGAACGGGGCCGGCAAGACCACCACCTTCAACATGACCGTGGGGCTGGTCCCGCCCGACGCCGGGCGCGTGCGCCTCGGCGACGACGACCTGACGCGGCTGCCCATGCACCTGCGGGCGCGCCGCGGCCTCGGCTACCTGCCGCAGGGGGCGAGCATCTTCCGCAAGCTCACGGTGCGCCAGAACTTCACCGCGGTGATGGAGGCGCTGGGGGTGCGGCGGGCCGAGCGCGACCGGCGCGCCGACGAGCTCCTCGACGAGTTCCACCTCCGCAAGGTCGAGTCCAGCCTGGGAGATCAGCTCTCCGGCGGCGAGCGGCGCCGGGCCGAGGTGGCCCGCAGCTTGCTCTCCAACCCGCGCTTCATCCTCTTCGACGAGCCCTTCGCCGGCGTGGACCCCATTGCCGTGGGCGAGCTGCAGCGGCTCATCGGCTCGCTGAAGGGGAAGGGGATCGGGGTGCTCCTCACCGACCACAACGTCCGCGAGACGCTGGGCATCTGCGACCGCGCCTACATCCTCTCCTCCGGCCAGATCCTGGAGGAGGGCACGCCGGCCCACATCGCCGGGAGCGAGCGGGCCCGGGCCGTCTACCTGGGAGACAGGTTCCGCCTGGATGCGCCGCAGGACGGCGGCCGGCCCGAGGTTCGCGCATGAGCCTGGAGCTGAAGCAGCACCTGAGGATGACGCAGCAGCTGGTGATGACGCCCCAGCTGCAGCAGGCCATCAAGCTCCTCCAGCTGTCGCGGATGGAGCTGGTGGACCTGATCCGCACCGAGCTGAACGAGAACCCGCTCCTGGACGAGCAGGGAGACGAGGAGGAGGGGCGCGCCGAGGCGGCCAGCCCCGCCGAGCAGAAGCTCGAGGCGCTGGAGCCCGCCCCCAAGGCCGACGAGAAGCCGCAGGAGGTGAAGGGCGAGGAGGGCGCGAACGAGATCGACTGGGACCAGTACCTGGACCACTACCAGCTCCAGGGCCACACCGCGCCGTCCAACCGCAACATGGGCGACGAGGACATGCCGGGCTTCGAGGCCACGCTGACCCGCAAGAGCGACCTCGTCGACCACCTCACCTGGCAGCTGCGCCTCTCCCACTTCACGCCGCAGGAGGAGCAGGTGGCGATGCTCGTCATCGGCAACCTCGACGCCGACGGCTACCTGAGGATGCCGCAGGTGGACGGGGAGGCCGACGAGGACGTCACCCGCGACCCGCTCGTCCGCGTGGCCTTCGAGGCCGGCGTGGGCGTCGAGTTCGCCGAGCAGGTGCTGAAGAAGGTCCAGGCGCTCGACCCGGTCGGCGTGGCGGCGCGCGACCTGCGCGAGTGCCTGCTCCTGCAGGCGCGCCACCACAACGCCGACCTCCCCGAGGTGGTGGCGATCATCGAGCGCCACCTGAAGCACCTCGAGTCGAAGAACTACGCCGCCATCGCCCGGGACCTGAAGATCCCCATCGAGGAGGTGGTGGCCGCGGTGAAGGTCATCTCCACCTTCGACCCCAAGCCCGGGCGGGCCCACACCAGCGAGGAGGCGCAGTACATCACCCCGGACGTCTACGTGTACAAGGTGGGCGACCGCTACGTCACCGTGCTGAACGACGACGGCCTCTCCAAGCTGCGCATCTCCGGGATGTACCGGCAGGCGCTGAAGACCGGCCAGGCCGGCGCCGCCAAGGAGTACATCCAGGACAAGCTGCGCAGCGCGGTGTGGCTCATCCGCTCCATCCACCAGCGGCAGCGCACCATCTCCAAGGTCACCGAGTCGATCGTGAAGTTCCAGCGGGACTTCTTCGACAAGGGCATCGCCCACCTGAAGCCGCTCATCCTCCGCGACGTCGCCGAGGACATCGGGATGCACGAGTCCACCGTGTCCCGCGTCACCACCAACAAGTACGTGCACACGCCGCAAGGCATCTACGAGCTCAAGTTCTTCTTCAACTCCGCCATCTCCCGCACCGGCGGCGACGAGATCGCGAGCGAGGCGGTGAAGAACCACCTGAAGCAGATCGTGTCCGCCGAGGACCCCAAGCACCCGCACTCCGACCAGAAGATCGTCGAGCTCCTCAAGGGTCAGGGCATCGAGATCGCCCGCCGCACCGTGGCCAAGTACCGGGAGGTGCTGGGGATCCTCCCCAGCTCCAAGCGGAAGAAGTACTTCTGACCCGGCTCCCGTCGACGCGGCGCGTCCCGGCCCGCCCCTGGTGGGCGTCACCGGGTCGCGGTGCATTTCCGAGCCGGCTCCCTGCTAAGATTGCACCGAACTCGTGACGCCTTCGGCGACATGCGGTTCGTCGGCCGCGATCCGGCAGGCCTCCTCCCGCGAGGAAGCCGCAGGGCGCGGCCGATCCATTCCGGCGCATCCCCGAGGAGAGGCCCGATGCAGGTGAACATCACCTTCCGGCAACTGGAACCCACCGACGCGCTGAAGTCCCACGTCCAGGACAAGGTCCAGCACATCCAGCGCTACATCGACAGCCCGACGGAGGCCCACGCGGTCCTTCGCGTCGAGAACCTGCACCATCACGCCGAGATCACCATGAAGGCCGGTCCCTTCTCGCTGCGCGGCCGCGCCCGGTCCGAGGACATGTACGCGTCGATCGACGCGGCCGCCGAGAAGATCGAGCGCCAGCTCAAGAAGCACAAGGAGCGGGTGCGCGACCACAAGGCCACCCTCTTCCCGCGCGACTGGGTCCCGGTGGACGTCCGCCACGGGATCCTGGAGGAGCCGCCGGCGTCGCCGTCGGCGCGGGTCGTCTCCAGCTCCACCTTCAAGGCCCGGCCCATGACCCTCGACGAGGCCATCCTGCAGCTCGACCTGCTCAACAGCCGCTTCTACGTCTTCCAGAACGCCAGGAGCCGGGCCATCAACGTGGTCTACCGGCGCGAGGAGGGTGGCCTGGGGCTGCTCGAGGCGAGCGCCTCCTGAGGCCGGCGGCGCGGCCCCTTGGCGGCGTTCCGGGAGCGAGCGCCCCGGCCGGCGGCGGCAGGGCGTCTTGAATCCGCTTTCGTGGCGTGCTAGCGGGATGCGGTGCACCTCGCCGACATCCTCCGTGCCGACTGCGTGCTCGCCGATCTCTCCGGGCGCTCGGTGGGAGCGGTCCTGTCCGAGCTGGCCAGGCCGGTGGCGCTGGCCTACCGGGTCGACGCCCAGCGGCTGGTCGAGGCGCTGGCCGCCCGCGAGAAGCTCGGCTCCACCGGCGTGGGCGAGGGGGTGGCGGTCCCGCACGGCAAGGTGCCGGGCCTCCCCGGCCTCGCCGCCGCCTTCGGACGCTGCCGCGGGGGGCTCGACTTCCGCGCCATCGACGGGAAGGCGACCCACCTCTTCCTGGCGCTCTTCGCGCCCGAGAAGGCCGGCGCCGAGCACCTCCAGGCGCTGGCGCGGGCCAGCCGGCTCCTGAAGCGCCCCGCCTTTCGCCAGGCGCTCCTCGACGCCGCCGATGCCGCGGCCATGTATCGCCTCATCGTCGAGGAGGACCGGCAGCTCTGACCGCGCCGGGGCGTGGCCGGTCCCCGGGGCCGCCGCGCCATGCGGCGGGCCCCGCCCTCGCCCTCCGCCAGGCCCTGGCACGCCGGGCGCACCGTTGGCCCGTGCGCCATGGCGATCGGGACCAACGACCGGACCGGACCGGCTGATCTCGCGGGGATCCGCGACGGGTGCGATGTCAGCGCACCGGGTCAAGAAAGCCTTCATGGGTCGCTTACGGCCCCCGGGGCCAGGGCTCCGGACGGAGCGACCGCCCTCCTCTTCTGCCGCTGTGGCCCCAACCTGGGGCAGGTCGTCCAGATCGGCGAGCTGTCCCGCCCGTCCCTCTGGCCGTCGGCCGACCTGGTCGCCGAGGTCCCCATCCTCTGCTCGAAGGACGGCCAGGCGTGGCTCGCCGGGCGCATCCGGGAGGACGGCGTCCGGCGGGTGGTGATCGCCGGCTGCTCCCCGCGCGAGCACGAGCACACCTTCCGCAAGGTCCTGTCCCAGGCCGGCGCCGACCCCTGGCAGCTGCAGATGGTGAACGTCCGGGAGCAGGGAGAGTGGCTGGGCGGGTCCCCGGCCCAGGCCACGCTCCGGGCGCGCCGCCTGGTGGAGGCGGCGCTGGCACGGATCGAGCTGCACCAGAGCCTGCCGCACCGCGAGGTCCAGGTGTCCGGCGACGCGGTGGTGGTGGGCGGCGGTGCCGCCGGCCTGTCGGCGGCGCTGGCGCTCGCCAGGCGCGGCCGCAAGGTGCTGCTCGTCGAGCGGGAGCCGGTGCTGGGCGGCGTCGTCAACCGGATCGACCAGGTCTTCCCCGGCCTGGAGTGCGCCTCCTGCTTCATGGAGCCGGCCCTCGACGAGGTGCTCCACCACCCCAACGTCGAGGTGCTCACCTGCGCCGAGGTCACGGAGGTGAAGGGGTCGCACGGCAATTTCACGGTTCGTGTATCGATCCGTCCGCGCCGGGTGGACCCGGCGGCCTGCATGGGCTGCGACACCTGCCGGACCGTCTGCCCGGTCGACCTGCCCCACCGGGACGGGATCGGCCTGCGCCGGGCCGTGGGCCTGGCCTACACCGCCTGCCTGCCGGCGGTCTCGTCGGTGGAGGACGCCTGCCTTCACCTGAACGGTGGCCGCTGCACCGCCTGCGTCGAGGCCTGTCCCTTCGGCGCCATCCGGCTCGACGAGGCGCCCTCGGAGCGGACCTTCCGCTGCGGCGCGGTGATCCTCGCGACCGGGCTCGTGCCACCGGCACCCGGAGCCGCGCCGGGCGTGGCCTCCGCCTACCAGCTCGAGCGGATGCTCCACCCCAGTGGCCCGACCAGGGGCGAGCTCCGGCGCGCCGACGGGGCGCCCCCGCGCTCGGTGCTGCTCGCGCCCTCCCCGGAAGCCGACGACGACCTATGGCCGGAGGAGCTCGCCAAGCTCGGCCGCCACCTGCGCCAGCGGTTCCCGGCCATGGCGGTGGCCGTGGCCGGGTCGCTCGACGGCATGCCGCGCTACCGGAAGCTGGCGCGCGGGGTCGTCGAGTCCGGCGCGACGCTCCTCCCCGGCACCCTCGAGCCGGGGCAGGTCGAGGCGGCCGGCCAAGGGCTCCGCGCCCGGCTCTCGGGCGGCGCGACGGCCACCGCCGACCTGGTCGTCGTCTGGGAGACGCCGCGCCCCGCCGCCGGGGTCGCCGACCTCGGGCGCAAGCTCCGCATCGCGGTGCGCGCCGACGGCTTCCTCGAGGACCGCGGCTCGCCCTTCCAGCCCACCGTCTCCCGCACCGCCGGGATCCACGTCGCCGGAGGCGCAGGGGGCCCGCGCACCGTCTCCCAGGCCATCCGCGACGGGATCGCCGCCGCCGGCCTGGTCCTCTCGGCGCTCGACCCGACTTCCAGCCTGGCGCTCGAGCCGCTCGCCGCGCAGGTGGACGCGGAGCGCTGCGGCGCCTGCGGGCTCTGCGGCACGGTCTGCCCCTACGGCGCCGTGGGGCTGGACCGCGAGCTCGGAGCCTCGCGCGTCGAGCCCTCGTTCTGCCACGGCTGCGGCAGCTGCGCCGCCGCCTGCCCGGCGGGCGCCCTCTCGGCTCCGCACTTCACCCGTCACCAGATCGCGGAGGAGATCTCCGGTCTGCTCCGTCGCAACCCCGTAGCCGAGGAGAGGAACCCACCGTCATGAGTGCCATCCAGAAGGTCGACGCCATGGGGCTGCGCTGCCCCCACCCGGTCCTGGTGCTGGGCAACGAGACCGCCCGGACGCCCCCGGGGACCGTCGTCGAGATCACCGCCGACTGCCCGACCCTCGAGAAGGACGTCCGCCAGTTCTGCGAGCGACGCGGCAAGACCATCCTGGCCGTGCTGGGCCGGGCCCCGACGCTGACCATCCAGATCCAGTACTAGGCGGGGACCTCGTGCCCGAGCCGCGCATCGTCGCCTTCCTCTGCAACGGGTGCGCCTACGCCGCGGCCGACGGCGCCGGGCGCGCCAAGCTGGGATACCCGCAGAGCCTGCTGCCGATCCGGGTGATGTGCACCGGGCGCGTCGAGCCGGCCTTCATCCTCCAGGCCTTCCGGGAGGGTGCCGACGGCGTGCTGGTGGCGGGCTGCCACCCCGGGGACTGCCACTACCTGGACGGCAACCTGCGGGCGGCGGCGCGCCACGCGCTGCTCCTCGGCCTGCTCGGGCAGCTCGGCGTCTCCGCCGAGCGCTGCCGCCTGGAGTGGATCGGTGCGTCCCAGCCCGACCGGTTCGCCGAGGTGGCCCGGGAGATGACCGAGCGGATCCGGGCGCTCGGGCCCCTGAAGGTCGGCAGCCAGGCCCTCGACGAGGTCGAGCGGGCGCTCTGGGCCGCGGAGCCCCGGCGGCGCCCGGAGCCGCCGCCGGCGGCGATGGCGACGACGGAGGGGAAGCCCAAGATCGCCTTCTACTGGAACGCCTCCTGCGGCGGCTGCGAGGAGGCGGTGCTCGACCTGAACGAGGACCTCCTCCCGGTGCTCGAGCGGGTCGAGGTGGTGCTCTGGCCGGTGGCGCTCGACCACAAGAGGAAGGACGTCGAGGCGCTGCCGGACGGCGCCATCGCCGTGACCTTCCTGAACGGCGCCATCCGGCTCGACGAGCAGGAGGAGTGGGCGCGATTGCTGCGGAGGAAGTCCCAGCGGGTCGTGGCCTTCGGCGCCTGCGCCCACACCGGCGGCATCGTCGGGCTCGGGAACCTGACCAGCCGGGGCGAGATCCTCGAGACCGCCTACCGGAGCCTGCCGTCGGTGGCGAACCCGGGCGACCCGACCCCCGGTGCCTTCGGCCAGCGGGCGCTCCTGCAGGGCCGGGACGTGACGCTCTCCCCGCTGCGCCAGGCCGCCGTGCCGCTCTCGGAGGTGGTCGAGGTGGACTACGTGCTCCCGGGCTGCCCGCCCTCCCCGGCGGTGGTGGCGCCGGCCCTGGCGCGACTGCTCGGCGGCGACCTGCCGCCCCGCGGCGCGGTGCTCGCTCCCGACACCTCGCTCTGCGAGGTCTGCACCCGCCACGACTCGAAGCCCGAGCGGATCGAGGTGACGACGCTCGCGGATCTCGCCACCACCATCCCCGACGCCGGGTGCTGCTTCCTGGCCCAGGGCATCGCCTGCATGGGGCCGGCGACCCGCAGCGGCTGCGAGCCCGGCTGCGTCGGCGCCAACATGCCCTGCCGCGGCTGCTTCGGTCCGCTCGACGGCGTCGCCGACCCGGGTGCGGCGATGCTCTCGGCGCTGGCGTCGCTGTTCCAGGGCGACGCGGCCGAGGTGGCCCGGCTCGCCGGCCAGGTCGCCGATCCGGTCGGGACCTTCTACCGCTACGGGCTCGCCAGCCACGCGCTGCCGGGGCGCCCCGGAGCCGGCCGATGAGCCAGCGAATCACCATCGACCCCGTCACCCGGCTCGAGGGGCATGGCAAGGTCGAGATCTTCCTCGACGACCAGGGCGACGTCGAGGGCGCCTGGCTGCAGGTGCCGGAGCTGCGCGGCTTCGAGCGCTTCTGCCTGGGGCGACCGGCCGTGGACATGCCCTCCATCACCGCCCACGTCTGCGGCGTCTGCCCGGCCGCCCATCACCTGGCCTCGGCCCGGGCGCTGGACGCGCTCTACCACGTGGAGCCGCCCCCGGCCGCCCACAAGATCCGCGAGCTCTACTACGACCTCTTCATCTTCGAGGACCACGCGCTCCACTTCTACTACCTGGGAGGCCCCGACCTCGTGGTGGGCCCGGGCGCACCGGCGGCCGAGCGAAACATCCTCGGGGTCATCGGCAAGCTCGGCCTGGAGGCCGGCCGGCAGATCATCGGTGCCCGCAAGCTCGCCCGCGAGTTCATGACGGCCATCGCCGGGCGCGTCACCCACCCGGTGTTCGCGCTCCCGGGCGGGGTCTCCAGGCCGCTCGACCGGGAGCTCGTCGAGCGGATGCGCCAGGGCGCGCCGAAGCTGGTCGACTTCGCCGCCCGCACCGTCGAGGCCTTCGCCGACGGGCTGCTCCAGGCTCCGGGCTACCTGGAGATGCTGCACGCCGAGCCCTACCGGCTGCGGCACCACTCGATGGGGCTCGTGGACCCGGACGGGAGGCTCGGCTTCTACCGGGGAACGGTGCGGGTGGTGGACCCCGACGGCCGCGAGAAGCTCCGCTTCCAGCCGGCCGAGTACCTGGACCACATCGCCGAGCACGTCGAGCCCTGGACCTACGTGAAGTTCCCCTACCTGAAGTCCCACGGCTGGAGGGGCTTCGAGGAGGGGGCCGACAGCGGCCTCTACCGCGTCGGACCCCTGGCGCGCCTCAACGCCGCGGAGCGCATGGCGACGCCGCGCGCCCAGGCGCAGGCCGAGCGCCTCTTCGCCGCCCTCGGCCGTCCGGCCCACCAGACCCTCGCCTTCCACTGGGCACGGCTGGTCGAGGCCCTCCAGGCCGCCGAGGAGGTGGAGCGGCTGGCGAACGATCCGGAGATCCTCGACCCGCACGTGCGGGTGCTCCCGAGCGAGAAGCCCACCGAGGGCGTCGGCGTCGTCGAGGCCCCGCGCGGCACGCTCATCCACCACTACCGGACCGACGAGCGCGGGCTGCTCACCATGGTGAACCTGGTGGTGGCCTCGCAGCACAACGCCGGCCCGGTGCAGATCTCCATCCGCAAGGCGGCCAGCGAGGTGATCCGCGGCGGCAAGGTGGACGACGGGGCTCTGAACGTCCTGGAGATGGCCTTCCGCGCCTACGACCCCTGCAACGCCTGCGCGTCCCATTCCCTCCCCGGCGAGATGCCGATGGAGGTCACGGTGCGCGACCGGGGCGGTGGAGTGCGTCAGGTCATCGCCCGCGGGCTCGGGCCCGGGAGGTAGCGTGGGCGACGGAACGCTGGTGCTGTGCCTGGGGAACTCGATCCGCCGGGACGACGGGGTGGGCTGGCGGGTGGCCGAGACGCTGCTGGCCGAGGCGCAGCCGCCGGGCGTGGAGGTGCGGAGGACGGCGCTCTCCGGCCTCTACCTGCTCGACGAGATGGAGGGCTTCGAGCGGGTGGTGGTGGTGGACGCCGTCGCCACGGGAAGGCACGAGCCGGGGACGGTCCTGTCCTTCGCGCTCAAGGCGATCCGCGTCTCGCCCGGCCCCTCGCCCCACGGGCTGGGCCTGCCCTCGGTCCTGAACCTGGCCCGGCGGATGGGCGCGGCGGTGCCGTCGCGGGTGGACGTGGTGGCCATCGAGGTCGCCGACATGCAGACCGTCGAGATCGGGCTCACGCCGGCGGTGGAGGCGGCCGTGCCCGAGGCGGCGCTGCGGGTTCGCGAGGCGCTGGCCGCGGGCTGACGCCGCCCGGCGGCGCCAGCCCGCCCGTCCGGCTCGCACAGACCGCCGGGCCGCGGCGCCGGCGGCACGCCGCTCAGTGCTGCACGCCGTGGAAGAAGCGGTCGGTGCGGAGCCCGCCGGGCCCCCACGAGAAGAGCGCGTTCCAGGCGCGCCCCTTGATGCGGTCCACCGGCACCGACCCGAAGACGCGGCTGTCGGCGCTGTGGTCCCGGTGGTCGCCGACCAGGAACACGCTGCCCGGCGGCACCAGGGTGGGCGGCACGTCCCCGCAGTCCCCGCCGGGCGTGCAGAAGGTGGTGTAGCGGTGGCCGTCGAGCTGCTCCTCGTGGGCCACGCAGGTCTCGAGGTGCCAGGGACCCCCCTCGCCGCGGTTCTCGTAGGAGCAGGGGCCGGAGAGGGCGGTGCGCGGCACGGGCTTGCCGTTCAGCCAGAGCGCGCCGTTCTTGACCTCCACCGTGTCCCCGGCAACGCCCACCACCCGCTTGATGAGGTCGTCGCTGCGCGGGTTGCCGGGCGGCGCCAGCAGCACCACGATGTCCCCGCGCCGCGGGGACGACCACATCGCCTGCGCCTTCCCGGTGAAGGGCAGCCTCGCCCCGTAGGCCCACTTCTCCACCACCACGTAGTCCCCGATCTGCAGCGTGGGGATCATCGAGCCCGAGGGGATGTAGACCGCCTCGTACAGCAAGGTGCGGAAGGCCAGCACCGCGAGGATGGTGAAGACCCAGCCCCGGATCTCGCGCTTCACTCTCGCCTTGTCCACGGTGTCGCTGCTGCCCCTTCCCCCGGACCGCCGTTCCCTCGGGCTACTCGTTGCGCATGGCCTCGACGGGGTCGAGCCGGCTCGCCCGGACGGCGGGGTAGATGCCGAAGACCAGCCCCGCACCGGACGCGGAAAGCAGGGAGAGTAGCACCGCCCAGGCCGGGACGCTCGCCGGAATTCCCCACACCTCGCGGGCCAGGACCGCCCCGCCGGCGCCGAGGAGGACCCCCAGGACGCCGCCGAGCAGCGAGAGCGTGACCGCCTCGATGACGAACTGGGAGAGGATGCGGCGGCG
>Ga0209253_10002768_pt1 | contig 15501 bp, 6 predicted proteins | sample FrelakmetBRP12BR_FD_187145 | JGI IMG/M metagenome (GOLD analysis project Ga0209253, IMG submission 187145) | Freshwater lake sediment microbial communities from the University of Notre Dame, USA, for methane emissions studies - BRP12 BR (SPAdes)... | ecosystem: Environmental > Aquatic >...
CAAAAATAAAAATTTCTCAGTTTCTTTTTTTTCCTTTATTCAAGTTTTTCATATGGTAAACTCTCTTCCCGCTTTTTATCTTGCATAATCGTCTATTCTGAACGAATTTTGACCAGTACATCCTTGTTTAACAGGTAGCGCACCCAAAAAAGTGCACCGGTTGTTGCCACAATTGATGGAACTAAAAGCTATCCTCACAACTATGAATAGTTTTTAAGAATTTGTAGAAAGTTTACAATAATCTAAGAATATTCAATTACATAAATAGGTGAATATTGATTTCTTATGCATGGAATAAACCAAAATTATTTGGGGATTTACGCGCTAATCGAGCAAGCTTTAGAAATCCTTTCTTAATTACAATTCTCCTTTCAGTAATTGCATCATTTATAAATAAATTTTTATTGATTACATCCAATAAGTCTTGTTCGGTTTTTATTCGTATCCGAATATCAGGTTTTTCCATACCGGTATATGGCAGTAGCGAAATATCGCGATTTCGTAGTATTTTTATTAAAAATTGCCTATTTGTGTCTACAAATTCGAATCTAGCAATCAGATTTTCATTTTGAAATATTAACTGAACATTTTGATTGGAATGATAATAGTCGATTAATTTTTGCATACCAGATTCAATACTAGTAATAGGATTAAAATCTCGACTCTTCGATGAATCCTTATAATTTCTTAATATTTCCCTGAGTGACGGTTTTACTCTTCTTATATATATAATTGATATGATCATAATCGCCGAATATATCACCCAAAATATCATTTCAAGAGCAAATATCGAATATTTAACCCAAAGTTCAAATTCACCAGTTAAATCGAGTTTAATAAAAAAATATGGGACTAAAATGAGTGGAATTATAACCAAAGCAATCCATGCATAGTAATTAGGTGAGCGGTATTTTTTCTTGAATATCTGTTTATCACACTCATTTAATTCTTCGAAATGCTCTGGACACAAGCCATATTTTAAACAATCTTTACATAAGATTTCATTATATTTTAAGCATCGTCGAATAGCATAAGCTGAGGTAATTTCCTTCTTGCAATGAGTGCAGATATGTTGTTCTTTCATATGCCAAGAAACCATAATTCGATTATATGTTCATTTTCCATTACGAAGTATCTTCCCACTGGATTCCCGAGAACCATAGCTCCTGTTAATCATTAAGGATTTTGGAAATAAAATGTTATAGTATCGTGTATATTAATCAAGTAGAGCAATTTGCTCTTGTCCTCAAAATGATTAATGTCCTATTTTTTGTTTCTACCAAAGGAATGCAAAGAAGGTGGGGGATATCTAGTTGATGGTGGGGTATCTGGCATTCCAAATGAAACACGACATGAAAATCTCGTTGCAATGACTAATGCAGTCCATAAATACGGTGTATACAGAAAATAACTTCTTTTAAACAAGAACTTTTTTTTCTATTATTTACTATTCACACTGATTTATATGTGGGAAAACGTGCCCAATACCCTATAGATTTAGAGTGAAGATTTAATAAAACAAAGATGCAATCTATGGGTATGAAAAAAGGTGTGACCATTCTCTCTGATAAAATCCGAGAAAAAATCACCACTCAGAATATTTATCGTGTTTTTAATGATTTTATTTTTCCCATGATAAGTGCTGAGGAACGAGAATTTCTACGTGAAGTAGAAGACTACATGGTCAAACAGATCGAACCTAAGATTGATCTGAGCAATGATGTTTATGGATTGTTCAAGATATTGGGAAAGAAGAACTATGTACAACGATTGAATCCTTATGGGGATCTCGCAGAATCGGGCAAGTATGGTATGCGATATGAGTTATTATTGGCAATGGCAACATCGATTGTTGATCCTGAATTAGATCTGGCACGTGTGGTTACCGGGGTAATTTTTGGTAATCCCGTGTTCAAATATGGAGAAAATGAACATGTGCGGAAGATATTAGACCAAGTACTCAAAGGAGAAAAAATCGGATGCATCTGTATTACGGAACGTGAACGGGGAAGCGATGCGGTTCATATGAGTTCTAAGATAGAGGATAAAGGCAATTATTTGTTATTAAATGCAGAAAAGGTTTATACGACTAATGGACCGGCAGCAGACTATTTTATTGTATATGCGGTTACAGATACAGAAAATCCTAGAGGAACTATGTATCAAGTGATTGTGGAGAGAGAATTTGAGGGAGTAGAAACCAACCGTTTAGGCATTACGTCCGTACCTCGAGTAGAAATTGGGCAATCTATATTTAAAAATGTCAAAGTTCCCAAAACAAATGTACTCGGAGCAAAAGGGGGAGGATATACGAATTTATTTACAGGACTTGTAGCCGAGCGCGATGCAATCGTAGGATCCAGTTTAGGTGTTGCATGGTTGACCGCAATAACAGGCTTATTGTACACGAATTTGCGGGAGCAATTCGGGCAGCGAATTTACGAATTTCAAGGAGTTCATCTTCCTATAACCCAATTATTCACGGAATTGATGGCTGCTACAGAATTAGGCCTTCAAACCGGTCATGAATACCGAAAAACACTGAAATATCCGAATAATACGGATATCCAGAAATATAATGCAGCATTTTCCTCTGGTACTAAATTTCTTGCTTCAAATCTTGCTCATAAAATTAATTATGAAATGCAACAATTAATGGGGGGTATAGCATTCACTGACAACCTTCGCGTGGAAAAAGCACTCGCAGTGAGTCATATTCAAGAGGTAATAGGAGGTTCTCGCAATATACAATTGCTTCTCGTGAGTCGTACATTACGAGATATTGTAAAATCAATTTTGTAACTGTATCTTTCCATGAAGTAATTACGCAAGTTTAAATCAAATAAATGACATATAAGTGACAATAATGTCTTCAGATATTCCAGATTCTTCTGATCGCTCTGAAACTCCAGATTCATCGGATGAATCAAGAGAATCTCCGCATTCACAATCATTGATAGATATGGGCAAAAATATGCGGATATATGGTAATACTATTCTTGTTCTTATGGTTCTGATGTTTTTTACCAGTATTTTTATTTTTTTTATTGTTTTTCAACCCATAGTTGCTGCTTTGATTATAATTTTCATTTTAAAGGCGTTTGAGTATGGATTTTTTATAAAGTTTCTTGGATCATTAAAAAACTCCGAAAATATCTATGGGGGGCATTATCTTACCAAAGCATATATGGTATTACTGTGTACGATCATAATAGGTATCGTCATTACAATCATTGGTACCATTGTGGTCGGTTTAAATATAGAAAGTTTGGACTTGGCTTATTCCGGTGACCTCTCTATTAAAAACGTATTCTTTTATTACACAATGATGTCTGCAGAAGCCTTATGGTTACGCATTATCGAAATCGCAATACCAGTACTCGGTGTTGTGGGATCTGTCTTCCTACAAAAATGGGGAATAACCTATATTGGAGATCGTTTAGAAGAAGAAGTTATTGCACCATTTCCAAAGGAAATGCGCCTTATGATTTTGGGAGGAGTCATAAGTTTCTTTGGAATTGTATTCAGCATCATTCTTAATTTATTTACGTCTTCTCTTCCATTAATCGAATTTACTGTAAATCTGCTACAGATTATAGGAAGTATTTTGATAGCGGTAGGATTTAGCAGAGCTGGCTATTATCTCGAATTATACACCACTAAAGATAAGGAAAAATTCTTTTCCAGTAAAATATATGAGGACTAGGCACTTATAATTCCTTATTACGTCCTACATTCTCCCGCTGGAAAGTTATACTTATTTTAATAGAGAATATGTTGAATAAGATGGTGTAGACGACCTATTGAACGTTTTTGATTATTTGTATTGCTTTAATATTTGTTTCACACCACCAGAGCAACCAAAAACATTACGACGGGACATAAACTTCCCCATAGGAATTGTTTTAATAATTTATTTTCAACTCACAATTACCATAATGATACAAAGGATAAAGAGAAAAAGAATAGAATAGATATTAGTCCTTGATTTGCTCAAGCAAGGATAAGATTTGATAGATTCGAGTTCGGGTGTGTAATGGGCAATTAGGATCTTGGGATAAATCATCTAACAACGAAATTGCATTGCTTGCATTCACGGCTGGTGTATTTTCTTCATCTTTGATCGCTTCGGTCGCTTCTCCCGTTACCCGGCGTATGTTGCGAGGGACGGAATTATCTCCAGAAATCTGATCCAGCAAATAATTTGCCTGCTCGAGGGTTTCTTTTATTTCTTCATGAATCTGCTTTTTAGTTTTGTGAGGCAAAAAAACCACCCCAGTAATTCTACTGTGGTCTAAATTTGTAAAAGTAATAATTTAGTTGAAATTACGGTAGAATTAAAGATTTTCCCAAACATTCGATTGGGATACCAGAAGTGTTAATTACGCAAGTACTAGACCTTGCACTTTTGGAGGAGTAAAAGTACATTAAGGGAAACTCAGTAATCACGAGATAATATTTCATTACTGCTATTGAATACACTTTCTGTTTTAAAAATAATCTCTCGGGATTGCAATGGATCTTTCCAATTTATTTTCTGTCCCGCAGTCAACCTCCGAAAAATTTCAAAGATCCAATCAAAAGAGAATGCATAGTTTATCAATCCCCATAAAAAGATAAGTCCAATCCAAAAAATCAATACAGTAAATGACATGAGAATGGCATTTCCTAATTCCAGTCCTTGGCTGTTATTAATATAATTGATTCCAGAACCAACTAATGTAGATATTTTTGTTAATACCCAACGTGGAAAAAAATCCAAGGATTGCAGAGTGAAAATCGTTAACGTAATAATTCCTGCTCTCCGAATGGTTTTTGTAAACTTCGTACGTTTTTGAGCTTTTTTAGCAAAATCAAAAATCCATAAAAAGGAGGTGATAACCCATACTTGAAGCCCTATTCCGAGTAATAAAAACCACAAACTTGGGATTATGCTAAAATCTACATAGAAATTTTCTTTCAATCCCCCTAATAACAAAGCTACAGCAATAAATAGGAATCCAATTGAGTAACCGGTAAGGATAGTATTTTTCTTTGTGATTTTTGGATTAGTCAATGCAATTCCGATTCCACTTCCTAAAAAGAACGTCGCGAGATGAGGAAACAAGGGCTCTTGTTCTCCTATCAAGAGAGCAAAAGATAACCAACGCACCCTATCTCCAAAATTATTCACAGGTTGATATAAGATAACTCTGACACTTGACCACCCGAATTTACTTATAAAAAATTCTGTTAGAAGTGGAGTAACTCCATAGATAATACTCATTAATATGCCAAATGCGATAATTGGAATCCATGGATTAAACCGCATCTTACCCAACGTAAAAAAATACTGAATTATAGAGGAAAGAGCAACTCCAATAGCGATGATTTCCACCGCATCGGAAAATTGAAGCCCAGGAAGATACCAAACAGATGGACCCGTAACTCCAAGAAATACATTATACAGTCCATAATATGGATTCCAAAAAACTTGGATAGCCAACGCATGGAAAAATAATACTATTGACCATAAAAGTCGATTTAACAATTGAATATGAGGAGATTTCCCTTTTTCAATAGCTTTTTGAAATCCATATGCATTTCCAATTCCAGATATAATAAGGAAAAATCCCCTCCAGGATACAAAATATATCAGTAATCCTAATGGAATTAAAATATATAATGGATAGGAAAAAATCTGTGCAACTACACTATTATAAGCTACTTTTTCAAATGCATGAAAAAATACCAAACCAAGCATTGCCACCCCTCGCAGAATATCTATCGCTTGAATTCGCTTCATTTACCCCACTACCCTCTTAAAAATAATTATCTCATGCATCTATATAAATCCAGTACCCACCAAACAGATAAAAAAAATTTAACGAAAGGGATCCTTTTTCGTCAAATTCGTCGGAATTTAAACCTCCTTCCTCTTTGATAGCCCTTTGTTTCTTTACTTCAATGGATAGCTTTTAAACAGCTTCAGTAATGATCTTTTTTGTTTATCATCAGTGCAGGAGATTCTCCTGTTTGAGAAAAACAAGAATATATTCTTAGGATCTTGCATCATTCCATTAGTACAGTGCGCTAATTACGATAGGATAAAATCTTGTACTCGTGGAGGAGTGATCACATTCTTCCATAACTGATTTTCTTCAATAATAGTTGTTACATAATCCACTGATCCGATTTCCTCGGAAACATGTGCATCACTTCCAAAAGAGAGGAAAAGCTTACATCTTTGCTGTGGTGTTAGTGATTTAACATGATCTACAAAATAGGTTGCTTGTCTATCGGATAATTTACTTTCATTCAATTCCACACCGATATGTTTATTCAATAACAGATGAAATGTAGCAAAATCTATTTGACTAAAATTCGGATGTGCTAAAATGACAGGGACATGCTCAAATCCTTGATCATCTAAATATTTCCGCATATTGAGAGCCGTTCTGATAGGTTCTGCAATTAAAATGGTCTCAATGAGAAATAGGGAAAAAAATTCCAAATTATCTTGTAATCTATCTTCTAATGGGCTAGACGGTTTTACATGAATGAAATCCTCGCTAATTTCTGCACCAGGATATATTTCTATTTGATGTTCATACTTCAGTCGCATCCGTGCAATTTCACTTAAGTATTGTTCGATAGATTGTATAGGATTATGAACGGTATACAAAAAGTGCCCCAATGCACTCATATGGTCAGTAACTGCTATTTTCTCAATACAATGATCGATAGCAGTTTGAATTACCCTTTCTAATGAACTATTACCATCTGAATAGGATGTATGAATATGGAAGTCATATTTCTTCATTCCTATGTATGCGAGAATAGGAATTCAAAAAAAGTTTATGGAAATAACACCGAAGAAAAACAGAACTAAGATTGTAGCAAGTACGAGTGCAGAAAGTATGGTTATTATCAATCCAATAAATCTCCAACGAATTGATAAATTATATAGTGTTTCTCTGCGATAAATCACCACTAACAGAATTGAGCTAAAAAGGACTAATGAAAGTAAAAACCACACAATGTTTATACGGACGAACGAAAAAATAGCAATATTAGCGAATATGTATATAATCGCTGAGTAATATACCATTCGAGAGAAAGTTTTTTCGTCTTTTAGGGCTTTTGGTGTAATGAAAATGGGAAATAAAAATGTGGAAGCAATCGCCATACTGATAAAAATAGCTTGATGCAACGCTAAATAAGGTCGAATTATAAAAACGAACACAACACATATTACAAGAACCATTATGAGTGTAATCGGGATTTTGGCTTTGATATAGAAGTTCCTCATGTATATCCAGAAGTTTTTGAAGAAATGTACGATTTTCTGATACAGGATTCGCAAATTTTCAGCTATGTTTTTGAAGAAATCGAGAAATTTATTGAATTCAAATAATATTGGATACAATGCCATTAAAAGCATTCCACTACCGATACCGATCAATATTCCATCCAGAAACAGAGTATTAATTAAAAATCCGACCTCTCCAGATATACAGGCCCAAAATATTGGACCTGCAATCTTTTTGTATTCCCAGGGATTAAATATAAGTTGGCTAAGAATGGTGAACAATAGCAATGTCACGGCCAATGCTGTGGAAAAATTAAATGAATTTTCCAAATAGATATATGTCCAATAGCTGGCAATGGCTGACATGAGAAAGGCAGCGATACTGCGGATTAGACGAGTAAATTTATCCAAGAAAATAGGAAGATATCGTTCAATCACCATTTGTATATATAGGATCACACTACTTGAGAAGAGTGCGATTAACCACGAACTGGGAATGAATAATACGAATAATTCTACAGTTATCATGAAGTATGTAACTAAACGCAAGTATTTCAACCAATAAAATTTAACGGTATAATCTGACAAGATCCTTTTCAAGATAAATACTGTCCCATAGGATGCAATTGAAAAAATACAAAGCCCAGAAGTCGAATAAAATGAATTATTAACCGTTATAGTAAATTCTGGATTAATATTCCAAAGAGGGTTGGTTCCCCAAAGCGTAATGGGTAAGAGTAACGAGATAACAAGTGAAAAAATAATCCATGAAACTAACGAGAAAAATATGTTAATTTTACTAGAAAATGCCTTTAATATAAAATAATTAAGTTCCGATTGTGCATATAAAATCAACAAAGCGCAACATAGAGATATTACAATTAAAGATGTCAAAATATATACAATTATAAAGGTGACGATGGAAATTGTGCCATAAATTAGGACTGCAAAGAATAAATTAATCCGTTTAATTATTCTCAGACTTTTGGGTTCGATTTTAGTGAGCATATCCATTAATTCAGCATGCGATTTTGTTTCCAAATCGATTTGGGAATATTTGGATTCCAGTTTTTCCATATTTTTTGCGGAATGAATTGCAATATCAGTAATGAGATAGATTGTGTAATATTGTGAGCATGAAAGTGTTGCAATCATTCCTAAAATAATTAAATTCGAGTAAATTATATCAATATATAACTGAATCAATGCAAACGCATAAGACATTAGACTAATGGATAGAATAATCCATAATATTATTAAAAATACATTTCGTGTTATATTTCGAACGACCTTTAGTGTACGTTTATCCTGGGAAAATAATCCAAATGCACTCACAATTGAGATCATAATAGGCAAACCACATAACATCAGAAATTGGATTCCCGTTGGATTGTTCCATAACATTGGGATGTTGCGTACATCTAATCCTAAAAATATACATTCTTGCATTTTCGCTGCAATAAATTGCGTTAAGAAAGCCTCATAGAAAATCGCTGAAATGAGAAAACTGAGCAGTAGATATCCACTACTCATCATAAAACTATATTTAGGAGTGATAAACTTTGAATAAATAATCAGTTTATCGGAATTACTATAAGATTCTACACTGCGTGGTCGTTTCTGTAATCTCCATCGAGAAGAAGGAGAAATCATTTGAAAAAGGTAATGATCAAGAACTATTGGATCTATATTATATTTTCGGACGATTTTTTCGTTCTGTAATTGATAATAGAAATACAATGTTATGAATTGGCAAAGAAAAACACCTGTTAAGGTAAGTATACCGAAGGTAAACTTAAAATCCAGACTGGGCAATATCAATGCCACTTGGATGATTGTTAGAATATTGATGATAATCCAAGAATAGAGTAAAATTCGAGCCCGTGTGAGTCGGTTAAATATCTTTAATACATATTTTTCTAAGATTGCTTCTGCAAACAAAATTAGGGATGCATACACAAATCGGGTTATGAAAGGCTGATTAATCGAAATGCTGTTTGCTATAATGAATGCTGCTAAAAATAACAAGATAGGATGGAGTATATCATTCCATTTATCTATAAAGGGTTTTCGAAGGTATATATTTTTTATTTGTGCAATATTCCATATTATCAGCTCAAATTCCAATATCATAATAAAAAACATGATAACAAACAAGAACGCTATGTTTGGAGCGTATAATTGCCCAACAGGAGCTATTATTCCGTCCCCAACTAATTTTAGCGGAATTCCATATATTATTACAATGGAAATAGTAGTCATGACAGTTAGAATCAACAACGAGCCCAGAATTATCTGAACTACGACTAATCGGTAGGACTCAGGCACCAGTTTTTTAATATTGTAAAAAACTGTGGCAAAACAAGCTGAAAAAACTAACCGAAATACATATTGATGATACAGTGGTATAGTTTCAAATCCTGGTAATAGATTTGAAAGCAAGAACGCAGCAAAATACGATAACTCAATAATTATTCCTTGTTTTACCCAAGCATCAAGTTCGCGAATGAAGGATTTCAATAATTTGTTGCGTCTTTCTTGTATAGAGATTAACTTAAGAGTGTCTTCAAGGTTTGGATACTGCTCTTTCTCGGGGAGTTGATCAATGAGAACTTCCTCAGCATCCCCAGTATTTGCATCTCCAGGTAACAATTGGTCCAAGACCTCTTTTACTTCTCCAAAATCGGTCTCGCTAACAAGATCCTCATGATGAATCTGTGAGGGAGGATGGATAGGTATTGGAGTATCAAGTCCCAAAAAAATTTCTTCTTCTCCCGATGTTAATCCTTCCGTCTGTTCGGTTATAGAATCCGGATATGTGGGTGATGAAGTGGATTTCGCTAAAAGTCGTAAGTTGTTCTCAAATTGTTTGTGATACTGATTTAGATGAATAACAATAATATAACTTCCAAGTGTGACAGCAATTATAATTATGAAGGCATAGGAAGTTACAAGACCAATAAAAAGACTCGTTCCAATTAATACCATAATCCAACTGAGGATTTTTACGAGTAAGGTGACAATTTTGCCATAAAATCGAATCCATTTGCTCAAAACCAAAAAAATCATATAGAATAGCAGACTGTCCAGTGCGATATTCAAAGATGCTATGATTGAGGGAGATATTACCCCTAATGCAAGGAAATTAAGCACTTGCAAGATACTTACCCGACTAAAGATAATAATCCCATACAGGATTGATGCATATAAAAGATTAGATGCAGTAAATCGTATTGCTCGAATATAGTTCGGATTTCCAAATATGTTCTGTTTCTTGTTGTATCTTAAAATGAGAAATGTATTGAGAGATACGCAAAAAAAGAATATCTGAATCTGGTATATTACGGATAACGGAACCATAAAAGCGACTAAATAACTAAATGAATAAAGCATAGTAGTGTAAAATATGGAGTAGAGATAGGCTATTTTTTTCGCACTGACATAAAACTGTGGTAATACTTCAAGGGAATGAATCAATTTTTGGGCAATTTGCTGCTGTTGTTCCATAAAGATATCCGTTTCTTCGTCAGCGAATGACAAAGTTTTGAAATCGGAAATTCCCATATCTACTAATTGAGCTGTAATTTTAGTAGATTTTCGAAGAAAGTAGGAACTAACGATCTTATGGATACATAGAGAAAATAAACTAAATGAAAATATCCAAAATGTGTAATTGATCCCTACTATGTGGTTGAATGTCAAAAGAAGAATAATATTAAATTGCTCAAACCCATATACTGCACTGTATGCTAGAAAAATGGGGAATAGCCCCCAGAATATGACTTTTTTGTATCGAAAGGTCGGATAGGATACTAACACAGCCCAGAAGGATACAACTGCGGCAAACAAGGGATTACTGAATCCTAAGAGACTATCCAATATAGCTCCTACAGTAAATCCGATTCCCAAGGCAAAAAATGCGAAAACTAACCGCCATCGTTTTTTACTGATTAATTCCTGTGCTTGGGCTATAAGAACTATACCACAAGAAGATACTAACGCAACAGAAAATGGAAATAGAGTGAATTGAAGAAAATTGTTCAAGAAAATCCAGGAAAAATCCATGGACACGGGAAATACGTGATAATCAAACAAGAAAATAAAGGATCCAAATCCAATACTTGTCGCAATTAACATTATTGCATAGGGGTAAATTCTTTTTTGGATGAGCTTTACGTATCGTCCTGAGACCATGATGGCTCCCGTAACAAAACCCGATATACTTAATGCATACAGAATATTATTCATCAGCATAAAGGCGAAACCAAAGACCAAAAAAGCTGCACCTGCTGTTAATAATATAAAGCCGAGTAAAATTCCATAGTCATACAGTTTCCATGACGATCTGATGACCGGATTTGCGAGGAAGATTATCAGAAATAGGCCATACACACAAATATGAATAAATATATCCATTATAATATCTGGTAGAAAATCCACTTCGAACAAAATGGATAGAAAAATCCCGTTCGTAATTGCGATGATAATCCAGACGCCTGCAATGATTCTCCAGTATTTCAAAGAAAAAAGAAAAGGTACGAGAGAAATTAGGGATAATCCAATCACAAATAATGGGGATAAGTAAGTGGATGTATATGAAGAAAATAAGTTCGGTGCGAGCCAAATCCATACAGGGATAGCTTCAATCCATGTTATAAAAAAGAAGAATTTGTATGCTTTTTGAAATTTTGTCAGAATTACGGGAAGGTAGAGAAGTGTGGATATAATAATTGTTAATAAAATTGAACCGGGAATCTCCACTCCAAAAAAAATAAACGTTTGAGTTATGGAATCCACCCCATTAATCGAACGATAAATCAATATGAAGTTAATAATGGGCAAGAATAACCATAACCACCACGCAAGATCCCAGATGAGTTTTGATATTTTCCATAATTTAATCGCTACAGCGAGATAGAGTAATAAAATACCGAAATTCAAAGTTAAGGTTAAAGATAAAATGAATTCCAGCTCTAATGCGGGATTTCCTGCAAATTGTCCAAGATTTATTAATATTAAGAATACGCTATAACAGATTTCCCCTACAGCAGTGATTAATATCAACCATGTTATCACATTTTTTCCTTTAATGAGGATATTCTGGAATGTCCGTGAGAAAGTAAACCCAGTAACTCCTGCTGATAAAAACACTTCAATAAAAAGCAGGGAATTTCCCTCAAGGATAATGCTAGGAAATAGCAATCCGATTATATATTGATGAAGAATCCAGTAAACGAATAAAAATACTAGAATCGATTTTCCCGCACCAATGGTGAGATTTGCCCGATAAGGATTCTTTTTCTGCACCAGATACAACCACAGATAACATAACACTAATAATGGAGGTAATGCGTAAAAATAAATCGGTTCATATAAGATTACTGACATGCCTATAGCGATTGCTGCTGCTAGCACAACCCAGATTCGGACAACAAACCGTGAATTGTAGGAATATTGTTCGAAATTCTTAAAATATCCTTTCAAAAAGAACAAGAACAAAAAGAGACCACCAAAACTAGCCAAAGACCAAATAAATGTGGAATTGATCATCCCTAACTGAGTTGGAGCGAATATCACTAACGCCCATCGTGCTATGGAAAAATTTACAATGGTATCCAATATTCTGAGAACGGAACCGATGAAACAAATTACTCCTAATGTCCTAATAGTTCCAGCAATAATTCCCACAGCTCGAAATCGTATGGGCTCTTCGCCCGTATACCCCTTATATATCTCAAAATACGCCGCTTTTCGCATATAGTAAAATATGATGAACGTGAGAGCACAACTAATGAGAATTTGATCTATTGCAAGGTACCCATAACCCAGTTGTGTACTAAATGGGATAACCACTACGAACTGCACAAATAAGAATCCGATAAAAAGTAGGGTCATTTGATAAAGAAAATTTAGGATTATATTGAAGGGATGAACCATCGAATAATAATAAAACAGGGAAAACAAAATTAATCCTACAGAGATTATTGGAAGAATATAAGCTAGAAATGGCACCCACGCCGGAAGAAATGTATATATTTGGGGTTGATAGCGAATCAGATACAAACTTATCATAATAAGGGGATAAGATCGATTATAGGTGCGATAGTATCGTTTTAATGAAGTTTCTTTGCGGAAATAGGTGAAGTGGAAAATTAAATGGGCAAACAAGAGAAGATAAGGAGCAATGCCAAATAACATTGTAGCGGAAGAATGAATGTTGCTATACAAGGTACTGAAAGTCAGATTCGTTAAATAGGCTATGGATGTAACAATCATCAAGATTTTAGTGAAGGACTCACTTCTTTGAATCCAATAGGCAACTTTAAAGCCGGAATTTTTAAGAAAATAGTTTAAAGGAGGCATTAGCATGGAATATACTTGGAGAAATAATAAAATCCGCCCATACCATGTCAATTCCAAGAGAAGAGCAACGGAAACAGCTGTAATCACCTGGAATATAATCCATAGAATGCAGCGAATTTGGTTATTAAGCTCACGATTGAGAAATTTAAGTGTCCGATAATCGAAACTAACAAAGAGTAAAACACAGGATAAATATACAACCGAACTTTCTACGATAAGGGTGCGTGTGAATAAGGAATAGCCCCAACTCCCCAAAAAAATCCCTAATACAAATAAAGGAATGGGGGAGACAAAATAGGTGATAATACTTACTATATGTCGAAATTGATATGTTCTTAGAATATTGATGCGTTTCTTCAATTCAGATTCGGTAATAAGTTGTGCAAAACCCCGTACTTTTAGAAAATTCAATTCTTCTTCGCTAATACCTTTCTCTTGTAATTCTTCTGCTGTAAACGCCGTGAAAACAGGTTTTTTCCGAAGAACAAGAATATTATATTTGAATAGATATCCTATTGCTCCCAATACCGAGATCAAAATAAATCCAATTGTGAGAAATGCAATGAAGACAGAATTGGTAAAGATCTTCGCAATGACAGTTCCTTCCAGTATAGCAATACTTAAAACGACATTTGCTGCGAATGCAATGGAAAAAATCATAATGGAGGCAAACACTGTCCATAAAATGAATAAAGTTATGTAATAAAATCCAGGGGATCGTTCCACCAATCGAGGTTTTAAGATTTGAAAAGTTCCAAATGCAAATCCCGCTGAACAATCAAAAGCTAGTATTGAAGCATTTAAAATCCCCATCGATGGAATCAATGCCTGTTGAATAATTGGGAAGATTACTATCGCACATGAAAACACATTATAGACGAAATTGATATTATATAGTGTTATCCGTAATTGATCTGAAACAATCATAAGTTTGGATAGCAAGAGTAATGTGATGTAAGACAGTGCTCCTGGAGTAATTAGTGCGAGTGTAAACGTGAGCTCCATGGAAATTGGAGCCTGAATGATATATGTAATGGTAATTATATTCACAAATACAGAGAACAGCCACCATAAATGACTAAAGATCTTTTCGTAGACGTTTTGCAGACCATAATACTTGGATGAGTTGTTAATAAATTCGGAAATTACCGTTACATTAAGCTTTACAGTAGTATTTTCTCCCACATCTAATTGTAATCCCGTAGAACGCTCAAGAACTTCCATTTTCTTTTTATTCAAGCCTTCTTTCAATTTATTCCGATTTTTATTGAGAGCATTTAGCACCCAAATTTTGGGACCAACCATAAGTCCATGTACAATCAGAACATCAACTAGAATGCAAATAAGAAATACGCAACTTGTGTAAAATATTTGAGAGATTGCGGTTACTTGGGGGAAACTTGTTATAAAAATGGTTAGAAGGTACGAGGGAATCAGAGAAATACAGATATACATTCCTAAATAGAACAAATTCGTTAATTTTATTTCTATTCTTCGGATAAATGCTCCTAATTTAATGTTATAAGTGAATAGCATTACCGAATACACAAGCACAATTAAAATTATTGGGAATATTTGCAGAAAAAATGTTGGTTCGATACTTAATCCGATTAAATAGGCATTAATTACAGGATATAGATACATCGGCAAGACTATTACTTGCAGTAGTAACGATAAGCTATTATAATATATACAAAACCTTTCGGTGAAGATAAATCGTAATTTTTTAAGTACAAACAATAATGTCTGTGTTCCAAGCATCGAGATGAAAATGGATAAAGGAATACTCAACTCCAAGTTTTGAATCAACAACAGAAACAAACCAAGATTGATTTCAAACAGCATTA
>Ga0209253_10002769_pt1 | contig 15500 bp, 12 predicted proteins | sample FrelakmetBRP12BR_FD_187145 | JGI IMG/M metagenome (GOLD analysis project Ga0209253, IMG submission 187145) | Freshwater lake sediment microbial communities from the University of Notre Dame, USA, for methane emissions studies - BRP12 BR (SPAdes)... | ecosystem: Environmental > Aquatic >...
CGTGATCGCCGCCGTCAGCGTCGTCTTGCCGTGGTCCACGTGGCCGATGGTGCCCACGTTCAAATGAGGTTTCGTCCTCTCAAATTTTGCCTTTGCCATGTTCCCGCCTCCTATTGGGAAAATGTAACTGCGAAACTACTTCTTTACCGTTTCGCCCTTTACCTTTGCGATGATCTGCTCCGAAATGTTCTTGGGGACCTCTTCATAGTGAGCAAACTGCATTGTGTACGTGGCCCTACCCTGGGTCTTGGACCGGATGTCTGTGGCATAGCCGAACATCTCTGAGAGAGGCGCCTGCGCAGTGATGACCCTTCCCGCCCCCCTCATGTTCATGCCCTGTACGCGTCCGCGGCGGGAGCTGAGGTCGCCAATAATATCGCCCATGTACTCTTCAGCACAGACAACCTCGACTGCCATGATCGGCTCGAGCAATGTCGGCGAGGCCCTGTTTGCCCCCTCTTTAAAAGCCATGGAGCCGGCGATTTTGAAGGCCATTTCCGATGAGTCCACATCATGATAGGAACCGTCTATAAGGGTTATCTTGATGTCAACCATGGGATACCCGGCGATCACTCCGTTCTCCATGGCCTCTATAATACCCTTCTGTACCGGCATAACATATTCTTTAGGGATCGATCCGCCAACCGTCTTATTTACAAACTCAAAGCCTTTTCCCGGCTCCTGCGGCTCAAGCTCTATCACGGCATGACCATATTGACCGCGACCACCGGTTTGGCGTATATACTTGCCTTCTGCCGAGACTTTCTTGCGGATAGTTTCGCGATAGGCCACCTGAGGCTTACCAACGTTGGCGTCGACTTTGAATTCACGCAACAGGCGGTCAACGATGATCTCCAGATGAAGCTCTCCCATGCCTGAAATGATGACCTGTCCGGTCTCCTGATCGGTCATCACACGGAACGACGGATCTTCCTGCATGAGCTTCTGAAGCGAGAACCCCAGCCTTTCCTGGTCCGCCTTCGTCTTTGGCTCGATGGCAACGGAAATCACCGGTTCGGGAAAGACCATGGCTTCCAGAATGACGGGCTTGTTCTCATCACAGAGGGTATGCCCCGTCAGCGTGCTCTTGAGTCCCACGGCCGCACAGATATCTCCGGCATAGATCTGCTCGATCTCTTCTCGCTTGTTCGCGTGCATTTTGAGCAGTCTGCCGACACGCTCACGGGTTCCCTTGGTCGAGTTGTACACATACGACCCGGATGTCAGCGTCCCGGAATAGACCCTGACAAACGTCAGCTGTCCCACGAAAGGATCGGTCATGATCTTGAAGGCGATGCCTGCAAAGGGCTCGCTATCAGATGCCGTACGAACTACTTCCTCTCCCTTAGGGCCTATGCCGGTTACCGGGGGGATGTCCAGCGGTGACGGAAGATAATCCACCACCGCATCGAGAATGAGCTGAACCCCTTTGTTCTTGAACGCCGAGCCGCAGATGACTGGGAATATTTTCATGGCGATCGTGCCCTTGCGGATCGCGGCCATGATCTCGGCCTCGGTCGGCTGCTCTCCGTTCAGGAACTTCTCCATCACGGTATCGTCCGCATCGGCGATCTTTTCGATCATCTTCTCACGGTACTCCTGCGCCTTCGGCAACAGGTCCGCGGGGATATCCTCCACCGCGTACTTGGCTCCGAGGGTCTCATCATCGAACAGAACGGCCTTCATCTTCACGAGATCAATGCATCCACGGAATTTATCCTCGGCGCCAATGGGAAGCTGGATGGGCACTGCGTTCGCGCCAAGCCGGTCAACCATGCTCTGGACGCTCATGTAGAAATCCGCCCCAATGCGGTCCATCTTGTTCATGAACGCGAGGCGCGGGACCTGATACTTGTCCGCCTGGCGCCAGACCGTCTCCGACTGGGGTTCCACCCCGCTCACCGAATCAAATGCCGCGACCGCGCCGTCAAGCACGCGAAGCGAGCGCTCCACCTCAATGGTAAAGTCCACATGCCCGGGGGTGTCGATGATATTGATGCGCTTGTCCCGCCAGAAACAGGTCGTGGCGGCTGACGTGATCGTGATGCCGCGCTCCTGCTCCTGAACCATCCAGTCCATGACCGCAGTGCCGTCGTGTACTTCGCCGATCTTATAGGAGACGCCGGTATAATAAAGAATCCGCTCGGTCGTCGTCGTTTTACCGGCGTCGATGTGAGCCATGATCCCAATGTTCCGTGTATTTTCGAGTGAATACTGCCTAGCCAAAACTGCCTCCGCTTCCCCGTGAATGCCCTACCAGCGATAATGGGCAAATGCCTTGTTCGCATCCGCCATCCGGTGCACGTCTTCCCTTTTCTTGACCGCAGCACCGGTGTTGTTCGATGCATCGAGGATCTCTCCGGCAAGTTTGTCCACCATGGATTTCTCCGGCCGCTGCTCCGCATAGAACCTGAGCCAGCGGAACGCCAGAGAGAGCCTGCGCGGCGGCTTGACCTCGATCGGCACCTGGTAGGAAGCACCGCCGACCCTGCGCGATTTTACTTCGAGCGACGGTTTTACGTTCTCTACTGCCTTCTTGAAAATGGCGATCGGATCGCCGTTTGTCTTCTGCTGAATGCGGTCAAGCGCCTTATAGCAGATGACCTCGGCCGTGCTCTTCTTACCCTTACGCATCAGCACGTTTACGAACTTCGCAAGCATCTTGCTGTTGAATTTCGGGTCCGGAAGGATCTCCCGCTTTACGACAACCTGTTTTCTCGGCATAGTTATGATTTCCTATTTATTCGATTACGATTGTTCCTGATACTACTTCGGCCTCTTTGCCCCATATTTAGAACGTCCCTGCTTGCGGTTGGCAACACCCACGGTATCCAGGGTACCACGGACAATGTGGTAGCGGACACCGGGAAGATCCTTCACCCTGCCGCCGCGGATCAGCACGATCGAATGCTCCTGGAGATTGTGTCCCACGCCCGGTATATAGGTGGTGACCTCCATTCCGTTCGTGAGCCGCACCCTTGCAACCTTACGGAGCGCTGAGTTCGGCTTCTTCGGCGTAGTGGTGTACACCCTGATGCAGACACCCCGCTTCTGCGGGCACGACTTGAGTGCAGGACTCTTGGTTTTGATCGATGCGAGGGTCCTGCCCTTTCTTACCAGTTGGCTGATCGTAGGCACGTCAATAACTCCTTAAAATACAAAAGGATGGCCACCCTTAAAAAACGGACATACATTGAGTCAAAACCCGATGATTATACTGAGCAAATGAGGTATTGTCAAGGCTTTTTTCGGCCTTTATGAAAATAGATGCCGTTGCATCGCTCAGGCAGCGTAGAGCGGGAACGGTCCGACGAACGTTCCCGCCTGCCCAGTTGGATTTATTCCTCAGAAGCAGCTTCCGTCTCCACCTCAACAAAGGTGTTCCGATAGACAGCCATGCCGGTACCCGCCGGAATGAGCCGCCCCATGATCACATTCTCCTTGAGACCGACAAGATCGTCGACCGCCCCGGTGATCGCTGCTTCAGTCAGCACCCGGGTCGTCTCCTGGAACGATGCCGCCGAGATGAAACTGTCTGTAGTGAGCGACGCCTTGGTGATGCCAAGGAGAATCGGCCGCGCCGTCGCTGGTCTGCCGCCCCGCCCGATGACAGCCTCGTTTTCCCGCGCAAAGGTAAATCGGTCCACTTGCTCTCCGATGAGGAAGGGCGTATCACCTGCATCCTCAACCCTAACCTTTCGAAGCATCTGGCGCACGATCACCTCAATATGCTTATCATTGATGCTCACGCCTTGGAGCCGGTAGACCTGCTGTACTTCGTCCACAAGGTACTTCTGAAGCTCCTTGGGTCCCAGCACGTTCAGGATGTCGTGCGGGTCCACCGGGCCGTCCATAAGCGGCTCTCCTGCGGTGACCCAGTCACCCTCGTGCACGTTCACATGTTTGCCCTTGGGTATGAGATATTCTTTTTCGTTTCCCATGCCGTCCTTTACCAGGATCCGTCGCATGCCTTTCACGAATCCACCAAATTCAACTGTACCATCGATCTCTGAGATGATGGCCTGTTCCTTCGGCTTCCTGGCCTCGAAGAGCTCGGCGACCCTGGGCAGACCACCGGTGATATCCTTGGTCTTCGTAGTTTCTCGCGGGATCTTCACGAGAATGTCTCCCGGGAATATCTCGTCGTGCTTATCAACCAGTATGTGCGCGCCAGCGGGCAGGAGATAACGTGCAACAGCATTTGTGCCGGGAAGACGGGCCGTCTTGCCATGCTGATCCTTGATCGAGATGCGCGGCCGAAGGTTTTGGTCGGGATAGTCGATGATCACCTTTCTCGACAGGCCGGTGACCTCGTCGACCTCTTCCCGCATCGTAACGCCCTCAATGATGTCTCCAAAGGCGATCTTGCCCCCGATCTCTGTAAGAATGGGAAGGGAATAAGGGTCCCATTCCACCAGCTTCTGTCCCACCTCTACTTTATGGCCGTCCTGTATCTTGATGCGCGCACCGTAAATGATCGCATACTTCTCTTTTTCCCGGCCCGACTCGTCATAAATAGCGATGCTTCCGTTCCGGGACATAGCAACGTAATCACCTTCCTTGTTCTTGACCGTGCTCACGTTAAGGTACTTCATCGTGCCCGCGTTCTTCGCTTCAAGCACCGTTTGTTCCACGACCTTGCTTGCCGTACCGCCGATATGGAATGTCCGCATCGTAAGCTGAGTGCCCGGTTCGCCGATGGACTGCGCCGCAATGATCCCGACTGCTTCGCCAATGTCCACCAGCTTACCGCGGGAGAGGTCCCGCCCATAGCACATTTTGCAAACACCGCGACCGGACTGGCAGGTGAGCACCGAACGGATTTTTATCTTGTCGATGCCGGCTTCCTCGATCTTTTTCACGAGTTCTTCATTGATCTCTCGTTTCCCGGTAATAATAACTTCTTTCGTCAACGGGTCCTTGATGTCCTCCGAAGCAACCCGGCCGAGGATACGTTCTGACATCGGTTCGATGATCTCTCCGCCCTCCACCAGCGCACCCACAATAATGCCGTCGGTCGTCCCGCAGTCATCCTGGGTGATAATAACGTCCTGCGACACGTCCACGAGCCTGCGGGTGAGGTAACCCGAATTCGCGGTCTTAAGGGCCGTGTCAGCCAGACCCTTGCGGGCGCCATGAGTCGAGATAAAGTATTGCAACACCGTAAGACCTTCGCGGAAGTTGGCTGTGATCGGCGTCGCAATGATCTCGCCCGAGGGCTTTGCCATAAGACCGCGCATGCCGGCCAGCTGCCGAATCTGCTGCGTGCTGCCGCGGGCGCCGGAATCGGCCATCATGAAGATGTTGTTGAACGACCGGGCCTCCTGAAGCTCGGACTTCTTCAAGTTGCCCTGTTCGACAGCCTCAAGGCCGAGTTCGGCCATCATTTCGTCAGCAATCTTATCAGTCACCGTGGCCCATATGTCGATCTCCTTGTTGTAGCGTTCGCCGTTGGTGATAAGACCTTCCTGATGTTGATTATGGATCTCCATTACCTCTTTCTGGGCCTGCTCGATGAATTTCTGTTTTTTGCTCGGGACGTGCATGTCGGAGATGCAAATGGATACACCTGAACGGGTCGCATATGTGAACCCGGTCTCCTTCAGTTCGTCAAGAAGAACAACGGTCCGCCGAAGGCCAAACTTCCGGTAACATTCGTCGATAAGCTTCGCAAGTTCCTTCTTGCTCATTTCCTTGTTTATGAAGGAGAACGGTATCCCTTCGGGCAGGATCTCGCTGAATAGGACGCGACCCACCGTGGTTTCCTCGAGCTTGCCGTTGATCCGGGCCCGAATTCGTGCGTGAATATCCACTTCTCCCTGGTCGAAGGCAACCCGAACCTCGTGAGGACCCGAGAAGATCATGCCCATTCCTTTGGCGCTGGAACGGGATTTGGTGAGGTAGTAACAGCCCAGCACGATATCCTGGGACGGGACGGTAATGGGCCGACCATTGGCTGGCGAGAGGACGTTGTTCACCGATAGCATCAGCACTCGCGCCTCAAGCTGCGCTTCGATCGAAAGCGGGATATGGACCGCCATTTGGTCGCCGTCGAAGTCCGCGTTGAATGCTGCGCACACCAGCGGATGAAGACGGATCGCTTTCCCTTCAACGAGGATGGGATCAAACGCCTGGATGCCCAGCCGGTGAAGCGTAGGGGCTCTGTTCAAGAGCACCGGGTGTTCCTGGATCACTTCTTCGAGCACGTCCCACACCTCTGGCCGTTCGCGCTCGATCATCTTCTTGGCGCTCTTGATGGTCGTAGCATAGCCCTTTTCTTCAAGCTTGTTGAAGATAAAAGGTTTGAAGAGTTCCAAGGCCATCTTCTTCGGGAGGCCGCACTGATGGAGCTTGAGATCCGGCCCTACCACGATGACGGAACGGCCGGAATAGTCGACGCGCTTGCCAAGCAGGTTCTGACGGAACCGGCCCTGTTTTCCCTTCAGCATATCGGAAAGGGATTTGAGCGGACGCTTGTTGGGACCGCGAAGCACTCGTCCCCTTCTGCCATTGTCGAACAGTGCGTCAACCGCCTCCTGGAGCATACGTTTCTCGTTCCGGATAATGACCGAAGGCGCTTTAAGCTCTTCAAGTCTCCTGAGTCGGTTGTTCCGATTGATCACGCGACGGTAGAGATCGTTCAGATCCGATGTGGCGAAACGGCCGCCCTCAAGAGGGACCAGGGGACGAAGCTCCGGCGGAATGACCGGGACCACATCCAGGATCATCCAGTCAGGGCTGTTGCCGGACTTGCGGAAGGCTTCGATGACCTTGAGCCGTTTGGTCAGCTTCTTCTTGGTGGCCATGGACGTTGCGGTATCGATCTTCTTACGGATTTCCTCGGACTCGCGTTCGAGGTCCAGGGCCTTGAGCATCTCGCGGATGATCTCAGCGCCCATGCCGGCCTTGAAGCTGCCCGGGCCGTACTCGATCTGAGCCTTCCGGTACCGCTCCTCGGTCAAAAGCTCTTTTTCCTTGAGCGGAGTATCTCCGGGATCGAGCACGACAAATGACTCAAAATACAGGACCTTCTCGAGTTGCCGAAGCGTCATGTCAAGTAGGGTACCGATGCGACTCGGCAGGCCCTTCAAAAACCAGATATGGGCGACCGGCGACGCCAGTTCGATATGCCCCATGCGCTCCCGTCGGACCTTGGACTGAATCACCTCAACGCCGCATTTATCGCACACGATGCCGCGATGCTTCATCCGTTTGTACTTGCCGCAGAGACATTCCCAGTCCTTGATAGGACCGAAGATCTTGGCACAGAAAAGGCCGTCCCGCTCCGGCTTGAAAGACCGGTAGTTAATGGTCTCCGGCTTCTTCACTTCGCCGAAAGACCATTCCTTGATGCGCTCCGGCGAAGCGACCCGGATCCGGATCGAATCGAAGTTTATATCCTTCGGCTTCTCGAACAGGCTTAGCACATCTCTTCTCGCCTTATTGTCGATCACCCGTTTGTCTTCCACAGTCAACCTCCTGAAAGGGGCTTTTCCGCCCCGCTCACTTTTTCCAATGAACTGCTTGTTGTCCAGCTTTCAGCTACCTGCCCGGTGTCTACCGGGCTGACGAGATCTTCTCGAGCCCGATCAACCGCTCTTTGCCGTTCTTGCGTTCGATCAGCTCAATATCGAGGCAGAGGCTCTGAAGCTCCTTGATGAGCACGTAGAACGATTCCGGAAGCCCGGGTTCCAGAGAATGCTCGCCCTTGACGATGGCCTCGTAGATCTTGGCCCGGCCTGAGACATCGTCGGACTTCACGGTGAGGAACTCCTGGAGGCAGTACGCTGCTCCGTAGGCCTGGAGTGCCCAGACCTCCATTTCGCCCAGACGCTGTCCGCCGAACTGGGCCTTGCCGCCGAGCGGCTGTTGTGTCACAAGCGAATAAGGACCAATCGACCTTGCGTGGAGCTTGTCGTCCACCAGGTGATGCAGCTTCAGCATATACATATATCCCACGGTAACCGGTTTGTCATAGGGTTCGCCGCTCCGGCCATCGTACAGGATGGACTGGCCTGTTTTCGGCAGTTTGGCTTCCTTGAGCAGGTTGCGGATCTGGTCCTCCGTTGCTCCGTCAAACACCGGTGTGGCCACATGGAGGTCCAGAGCCTTGGAGGCCCAGCCGAGGTGGGTCTCGAGGATCTGACCGACGTTCATACGGGAAGGGACGCCCAGTGGATTAAGAACGATCTCAACGGGGGTGCCATCAGGAAGGCAAGGCATATCCTCCTCAGGAACGATGCGGGACACCACGCCCTTGTTGCCGTGGCGGCCGGCCATCTTGTCGCCGACGGAAAGTTTGCGCTTCATGGCAACATAAGCCTTTACGAGCTTGACCACGCCCGGAGGCAGGTCGTCGCCCCGCTTGAGACGTCCGATCTTCTCGTCGTAAATAGACTCGAGAATGCCCAGCTGGTTCTCGGCGTTGTCCAGGATCTCCTGCAGCTTCACCGTGTAATCCTCGGACTCCACCTTGATCTTGGCCAGATCCTTCTCCGGAACATTTTCCAGCATATCCGCAGCGATCTTCTTGCCCTTGGCGATCTCGGTTTTGCCGGTCTTGGAGTTCACGACCTTGTCGGCAGTGGTCTTTCCGATCAGCAGTCGGCGGATGCGTTTGTACTTGTCCTCCTGGATCGCCTTCTTTTCCTCGCTGTACTCCTTCTGGAGGCGGGAGATCTCTTCGCTCTCCTGGGTCTTGAGCCGCTCGTTCTTGTCCTCGCCCTTGCGCGAGAAGACCTTTACGTCAATGACCGTTCCCTCGATCCCCGGGGGTGCATAGAGAGACGCATCGCGAACATCACCGGCTTTCTCTCCGAAAATGGCCCTGAGAAGTTTCTCTTCCGGTGTGAGCTGGGTTTCTCCCTTGGGCGTCACCTTGCCTACCAGGATATCGCCGGGCATCACCTCGGCACCGATGCGGATGATGCCGTTCTCGTCGATATTCCGGAGCGTCTCTTCACCGAGGTTGGGGATGTCGCGGGTGATCTCTTCCTTGCCGAGCTTGGTGTCCCGTGCTTCGATCTCGAACTCCTCGATATGAATGGAGGTATACCTGTCCTCTTTTACCAGTTTTTCGCTGATAATGATGGCGTCTTCAAAGTTATAACCGCTCCAGGGCATGAAGGCCACAAGCACATTCTGTCCGAGGGCAAGTTCGCCAAGGTCCGTAGCAGGACCGTCGGCAATGACCTGGCCCTTCTTGATCTTGTCGCCGACCCGTACGATTGGCTTCTGGTTCATGCAGGTGTTCTGGTTGGATCGGTGGAACTTCGTGAGCGGGTAGTTATCGACAACGGTCCTCCCCCTGGCGTCCTCACCCTTCACCATGATCGCTGTTGAGTCAACGGCCTCGACGATGCCGTCACGTTTTGCCGAGACGATAGCGCCGGAATCGCGGGCGGCTACGCGCTCCATCCCGGTCCCTACCGTAGGAGCCTGGGGTCTGAGCAACGGTACTGCCTGACGCTGCATGTTGGAGCCCATGAGTGCACGGTTCGCGTCGTCGTTCTCGAGGAACGGGATGAGGGCCGCCGAAACCGATACGATCTGCTTCGGCGAGACGTCCATGTACTGCACTTCCTCGGCTGTCACCAGCATGAACTCGCCGCCCACACGGGCCGAGACGCTGTCTACTGCCATCTTTCCGCGACCGTCGATGGGGGTGTTTGCCTGCGCAATGACATATCCCTCACCATCCACGGCGGAAAGGTATTCTATCTCTTCGGTCACTCTCCCGCCCTTGACCTTTCGGTAAGGCGCTTCAATAAAGCCGTAATTGTTCACGCGGGCATAGGTGGCCAGGGACACAATGAGGCCGATGTTCGGACCTTCAGGCGTCTCGATAGGGCAGATCCTGCCATAGTGGGTCGTATGCACATCGCGCACCTCGAATCCGGCCCGCTCGCGGGTGAGGCCGCCGGGACCAAGGGCCGAGAGCCTGCGTTTGTGCGTGATCTCAGCCAGAGGATTGGTCTGGTCCATGAACTGCGACAGCTGACTGGAACCGAAGAATTCCTTGATGGCCGCGATCACCGGCTTGGGATTGATGATGTCATGAGGCATGAGTGCGTCAACGTCCTGGAGGCTCATACGCTCTTTAATGGCACGTTCCATCCGGGCCAGGCCCACGCGGATCTGATTTTCCAGAAGCTCTCCCACGGAGCGGACGCGGCGGTTACCGAGGTGGTCGATATCGTCCACCTCGCCTTTGCCGGTCCTGAGATTGACAAGATAGCGGATCACCTCGACCACATCCTGCGCCGTAAGCGTGGTCTTCTCCAGCGGAATATCCAGTTTCAATTTCTTATTGAGCTTGAGCCTTCCCACGGGTGAAAGGTCGTACCGTTTGGGATTGAAGAACATACCTGCGAACAGATTGCGGGCCATGTCGGGGGTCGGCGGCTCTCCAGGCCGCATCTTGCGGTAGATCTCGAGGAGCGCCTCGTCCGGGGTCTGCACCTTGTCCGCCAGGAGCGTGTCACGCATGGCCGGCAGCACATGAATGCCGTCCATATAGATCACTTCCATCTTCTCCACCCTGGATGCGGAGATATCCGTCAGGAACTGGTCGGTGATCTTCTCATTAGCCGGCAGAAGCACCTCTCCCGTCTCGGGGTCGATTACGTCTCTCAGGACCACCCGGTCAACAAGCTCCTCGCGGACGATCGGGATCTCGTTGATGCCCGCAGCCTCCATTTTCTTAACTGCCAGACGGGTGATCTTGGCGCCGTCCTTGACGATCTGTTCACGACTCGCCTTGTCAGTGATCGTAGCTGGAGCCTTGGACCCGACGAGCACCTCGGAAACGTTGCGGGTGAAACCGTCCTTCTTTATCCTGATATCCTCGATAGGGTAGTACATCCTGAGCAGGTCCTCGTTGGAATACCCGAAGGCCTTGAGCAAAATGGTGGCAGGGATCTTCCTGCGCCGATCGATGCGCACGTAAACGATGTCCTTCACGTCGAACTCGAAGTCAAGCCACGAGCCGCGGTAGGGAATGATGCGCGCCGAATAGAGGATCTTGCCGCTGGCGTGGGTGCGGCCTTTGTCATGCGTAAAGAATGCGCCCGGGGACCGGTGGAGCTGGCTCACGACCACTCGCTCGGTGCCATTCACGATAAATGTTCCGTTCTCGGTCATAAGCGGAAGATCGCCGACGTACACTTCCTGTTCCTTGATGTCCTTTACACGCTTGGTGCCAGCCTGCTCGTCCTTCTCATAGAAAACGAGGCGGATTTTTATCTTGAGCGGTGCGGCGTAGGTGGCCCCGCGCTGCATGCATTCCCAAAGTGTATATTTGGGCTCTCCCAGCGAGTAGCCGAGATAATCCACCATCGCCGTCTCGTTGAAGTCATAGATCGGGTAGACGCTCCGGAACGCCGCCTGGAGCCCCATGTCCCTCCGCTTGTCCGACGCCAATTCCTTTTGAAGGAACGTGTCGTATGACCGCTTCTGGATCTCGATGAGATCGGGGATCTCCAGGATCGTGGGGATCCTCGAAAAATCTTTCCGTGCCCGAACCATTTCCCGTTTTCCCTTAGACATGTCCGCACCCCTCTGCAAAAATAGCCGCTCGTATGCTCGCAAAACCTGATAAATTCAATAATAATTCCATCTATTTTACCCGTCACGGAGCCGCTCAGCGCCGTCCATCTAAAAACGCAAAAAAGTCCTTTGCCCTCCGGGTGTCCCGGAGGGCAAGGACTTGGTCAAAACTGGCTGTTTGGATCTGCTTACTTGACCTCGATCGTCGCACCTACATCGGTAAGCTTTTTCTTCATGGTTTCAGCTTCTTCCTTCGCAACCCCGGTCTTCACCGCCTTGGGTGCGCCTTCCACCAGGTCCTTCGCTTCCTTCAGACCAAGACCGGTGAGTTCGCGAACCACCTTAATCACATTGATCTTCTGCGCACCGGCGCTCGCAAGGATAACATCGAACGCGGTTTTCTCCTCGGCTGCCGCCGCGGCGCCCGGCATTCCCGCCGCAGCCACGGCCACCGGCGCTGCCGCCGAAACGCCCCACTTCTCTTCGAGCATCTTGCTCAGTTCTGCGGCCTCCAGAACGGAAAGGCTGCTCAATTCATCAACAATTTTCGTTAAATCTGCCATGATCACTTCCTCCTCAGTAATGTTGCAATCTTGTTAAATCCGCTCCCTTGGGAATACGGATATCCTGACGATCTGATTAACCTTTGTCGGCCTTGGCCTTGATGACCCGTGCGATCTGGGCGCCCGGTGCTGCAAGCACACCAACAATCCTTGATGCCGGCGCTTGGAGAATGCCGACGATCTTGCCGCGAAGCGCATTGAGCGACGGCAGGTTTGCCAGCGCTTTGATGTCGGCCTGCTTGAGCAGTTTTCCGTCCAGCACGCCAAACTTGAGCACGAGTTTTGCCTGCGTCTTGCTGAACTCAAAAAGCACTTTTGCCGGTGCGACGACGTCATCATACCCGAGAGCGATGCCCACAGGGCCGACGAAGTGCTCCTTAAGAATCTCGAGGCCGGTGCCTTCCGCGGCCTTGCGAGCCAGGGTGTTCTTGACGACCCGATATTCTACCTTCGCCTGCCGGAGCTTGGACCGAAGCACGCTGATCTGTTCCACGTTGATCCCGCTGTAACCGGTGATCACCGCAGTCTTCGCTCGGGCAAACTTCTCATGGAGTTCATCTATTGCAGCTTTTTTCTCTTCTTTGTTCACTCTGTCCTCCTTTCTTTCAAGAATTCCCGATGACCAGCCCAGGAACCTCAAAAGAAAGCAGCGCTTGATAGCCTACGTTCTCTTTCACCCGGGTCTCGGCAGGCCCCGCAAGGGGATTAAATGGAGAATTCGTCTGACCTCCTCCATGCCCGCTGTCTCGGACCGCATCCTTTTCCAAGAGAAAGAAAAGGACCGACCTTTACCTTATTATAATTCCGAACAAACCCTGTGCTCTTCTGTATGCTATTCCGCTATTTTCTCGACGAGAGCGGTGTCCATTTTAATGCCCGGACCCATCGTGGTGGATGCGGTTACCGCCTTCACATATTTGCCCTTGCTCGACGACGGCTTCGCCTTCAGGATGGACCCCAGGACCGCCTTAGTATTCTCCACGAGTTTCTGTTCGTCGAAGGACGCCTTGCCCACTGGCACATGCACGATCCCCGCCTTCTCCACGCGATACTCAACTTTACCGGCCCTGATCTCCTTGATGGCCTTAGCGACATCGAAGGTAACCGTGCCCGTTTTTGGGTTCGGCATAAGGCCGCGAGGGCCCAGCACTTTGCCGAGCTTTCCCACAAGTCCCATGATATCCGGCGTGGCCACGACCGTGTCGAAGTCTGTCCACCCTTCTTTCTGAATCTTTTCGGCAAGATCCTCGGAGCCAACGTAGTCCGCGCCGGCATCCCTTGCTTCCTTTTCCTTCTCGCCCTTGGCGAAGACCAGGATTTTTACCTTCTTGCCCGTGCCGTGGGGGAGCACTACCGTCCCTCGCACCATCTGGTCGGCCTGTTTGGGGTCTACACCGAGGTTAACCGCCAGATCGACGGTCTCATCGAACTTCGTCCGCGCCGTTTTCTTCGCGAGGCCGATCGCCTCTTCAACGCTGTACAATTTATTCCGGTCGATCAGTGCTGCTGCCGCTTTGAATTTCTTTCCTGCCATGGTTCCTCCTCGCGGTTGTAGCGGCCGTTGTCGGCCTCCCGCATAAGATAAAGTTCAACATTCCAAATGGAAGATCCAATCAGAATTCTATTGAATCTTGAATTTTAAATTCTTAATCAATGATTTCCAGACCCATGCTTTTCGCCGACCCCTCGATCATGCGCATGGCAGACTCAACCGTTGCCGCGTTGAGATCAGGCATCTTCGTCTGCGCGATCTCCTTGAGCTGGGCACGGGTCACCTTGCCGACCTTATCCTTGTTCGGCACACCGGAGCCCTTGATGATGCCGGCTGCCTTCTTCAGAAGTTCCGCAGCAGGCGGGGTCTTGGTTATGAACGTGAATGACCGGTCCGAATAGACAGAGATGACGACGGGAACGATCGTATCACCCATCTTCTGGGTCTTGGCATTGAACGCCTTGCAGAACTCCATGATATTCACGCCGTGCTGGCCGAGGGCTGGCCCAACGGGTGGCGCCGGGTTGGCCTTGCCTGCGGGGACCTGAAGTTTGATTTTTGCGGTGATTTCTTTAGCCATGATACGCTCCTACCTTCATTATTGTAATATGCGATGCGAGTTCTACTTTTCTTTTTCCCGCTCGACCTGGAGAAACTCAAGTTCCACTGGCGTCGAACGGCCAAATATGCTTACCATCACCCGGAGCCTGCCGTGAGCAGGATTCACATCCTCCACGGTCCCGATGAAACTACTGAAAGGGCCATCGATGACGCGAACCTGGTCACCCTTCTGGTAGGCGATCTTCGGCTGGGTCGGGGCCACAGCGCCTTCCTCGGCCTGCTTCAGGATGGTGTTGACCTCATCCTCGGAGAGCGGCGTCGGGTTTAGGCTCCCGCCGACGAACCCGGTCACCTTCGGAGTGTCCTTCACGATGTGCCACGTATTGTCATCCATTTCCATCTCGACGAGGATGTAACCCGGGAAGAATTTCCTCTGGGACTTACGCTTCTTCCCCCCCTTGAGCGACAGGATTTCTTCCGTTGGCACAAGGATCTGGGAAATCCTCTCCTGCAGATTAAGCTTGGAGACCGTTTCCAGAATGCTGGTCCTCACCTTGTTTTCGAATCCAGCGTATGTATGAACGACGTACCAGTTCTTAGTTAACATAGTTCTCTCTATTTAAAGATCGCGGTCATGAACTTCCCCAGCGACATGTCCACAATGCCAAGGAAAACAGAAGCGATGAGCACGGACACGATCACGACCCATGTTGAGCCGATGACCTCTTTCTTCGTGGGGAACACGACCTTCTTGAGTTCCAGTTTGACGTCCTGAAAGAAATCCGCAATTCTCTTGAACATGGGTATGCGCCTCTCCGGGGCAGGAAATTTGGCAGGCCAGGAGGGACTCGAACCCCCAGCAGCCGGATTTGGAGTCCGGAGCTCTACCATTAGAGCTACTGGCCTGTAACAACAATTGAAGTTGCTTGCAGCAAGCTGCTGGGAAACTTCGATCTTCAGGGTAGTAATTTATTCTGATCGCTCGCTAACCCCGCAGCATGCTACGGGGATTGCGCTCGTTCCTGATATTCAAAATTAAAAGTGAAAAATTCAAAAATGCGGCAAAAACCGCTATTTTGAGTTTTGCTTTTCTAAACTTTGAATTTGGTATTACGCCTTGGTTTCTTTATGGACCGTATGCTTGCGGCAGAACCGGCAATACTTATCCAAATTCAGCTTATCAGGCGTGTTCCGCTTGTTCTTGGTCGTTGAATAGTTTTTCCGCTTGCAGTCACTGCAGGCGAGCAGAATGATTTCTCGCATTGCTTTTTGCCTCTTTCGTTGTTAGTGGTGTCCTACTCGATGACTTCGGTGATCACGCCGGCGCCCACGGTACG
>Ga0209253_10002770_pt1 | contig 15498 bp, 11 predicted proteins | sample FrelakmetBRP12BR_FD_187145 | JGI IMG/M metagenome (GOLD analysis project Ga0209253, IMG submission 187145) | Freshwater lake sediment microbial communities from the University of Notre Dame, USA, for methane emissions studies - BRP12 BR (SPAdes)... | ecosystem: Environmental > Aquatic >...
TCGACAAGGACGGCAAGAACGAATTGATCACCGGCTTTCGCATTGCGGGCACGGGCACGCAACGTGAAGTCATCGTTTCTTCGGTGGACGGGGATTTTGGCGGTTTCGTCACCTGGAACCTCGAATGGAAGTATTCTGCGACCTTCCCCGGGGATAACTACAGCGTCACGACGGGAGACCTGGACAACGACGGCAACAGAGAAATCTACATGTTTGTCTGGTACAACTTCACGATGAGGATTTTTGAGTGCACAGGGGACAAGCAATACACTCAAGTGTTTGCCGTCGATCAATTGTACGGACCACAAGCCATCAACTACGGAGCGCTCGACGCCGTACGCGTGACCGACGTGAACAAAGACGGCATGAACGAGATGTATATCGCGGGAACGCAAGTACAGAACAAGGTCTTTGTCGTCACGGGCGTCACAGACGTCAGCAAGATGACCACAGATAATATCAAAGAACTCTACACACTTCCCGTGACAGGAGGGGGAGGGCTGAAATCAATGTACATCGCTGATCCCGACCATGACGGGAAGACCGACCTCATGATCGGCGGCGAGAGAAATGGAAAAATCTTCTCCCTCGAGTACAAGGGAACGGGCAATCCCGCGGATTCTGTAAACTGGCAGCACCAGATTCCGTTCGACATGTTCACGGAGAGCGGACTCACCACGATTTCGCCGCGGCTGTTTTACGGATATCCGGCCAAAGATATGGACAAAGATGGAAAAGACGAATACGCCTTCGTCAATTACAGCCCGGACTACACCACCTGGCCCGGCGACTCACCGCTCTGGGTTATTGAAATCGACGTCGTGTCTGACGTGCGTGATGAGAACCAGGGAATCCCGGCGGACATCCATCTCCTGCAGAATTTCCCGAACCCTTTCAATCCATCCACCACGATCCCCTTCAGACTTACAAGCCGCAGTCGCGTCCGACTGGATGTTTTCGACCTGTATGGCCAGCACGTCGCCTCTCTTGTCAACGCCGATCGTGAACCGGGGTACCATCAGGCCACGTGGACGGCGAATGCCCCCAGCGGGACCTATTTCTGTCGTCTGCTCGTCGAGCCGCTGGAGGGAACGGGCGGACCATTCAGGGAAGTGAAGAAGATGCTCCTCGTGCGCTGACCAGACGACGTTGGGTTGAGCCGGAGATCTCGAATCGAACAGGAGCTGTAAAGTCAGACAGGAGTTGTCGAAGAACCAAGAGCCGGCCTTTGTTGGGCCGGCTCTTGGTATGAATACCGCGGACAATGCATTCGATTAAAGGCGGCGATCAGGCCGCGGCAGCGCCGGGACCTGGCTCCATCTCATGAGTGCCTCCGGATTATCATGCACGAACCGGGGGCACCAGGGGTGGTGCCGGATCCCACTAGCGTTACTTTGAGCTTGCGTCGGGCAGCAACTCGATCATCTCTTCAACGATTTTGTCAACGTACTGATCGAGGTCTTCAAGGTAGCGAACATAGGCACCCTCGCCGGCAACCACATCGTATGTTTCCCGCATTTTCTTGGACGTAGGCTGTTCAAGGTCGATCCACCCCTGTGGGAGCCTATAGGCCAGAACCATCTGGGGCTCACCCGAGAAGAAGCTTGTCCAGACAGCGGTCTTCTGCCCCACCTTTTCCCATACTTGCTTCCAGGTGGACAAGTAACTCCGGAGACGGCCGGCTTTCCCTGGCTTGAGATAGTAGTGCCGGAGCAACGCCTTCTTGAAGGGACCAACCGCGGAATCGGAACTGAGTTCTCTTTGGTAAACGAGGTATGACGCAGGGACAGATTTCTCCACCAGCGGGAGAATAGTGGTTTCGTAATCACGTGTATGTTCAGCGCTGATGTCCTTGCGCCCTTCGAGATCCGTCCATGAATTAGGGCCTTCATTGATCATGTATCCGCCTTCGTCGGGTCCTGAAAGAATCGAGAAGACACGCCATTTCCAATTCCCCGTATGATACTTCGCGGCATGATCCGTAATGGCCTTTTTGAGGGCCGCATCCTTGCCCGGCAAAGGCAGGATCCGATGAGAACTGAGGGTAGCCTTATCCTGGGCCTGCGACAGCGATGCAGACATGAGTATGAGGCACGCCAGAAGCAGAACTTTCTGTTTCATATGGAACTCCCTTGAATGGTGATTGTGAGTGTGAGTTGTGGCTGTACAATAGAGGGTGATTGCTGGGCAAGCAGTCTCGAAACGTGGGGGACTCTCACCGGGGTGAAGGCATCGATTGCAGGCGCAGTCCGAAAGAGAACCTGGATGCGATGAGGGCGCGTATGGCGCGTTTCATCGAAAAATAGGAAGAATGAACTGGGTGAATCAGTTTCTACGGGAGGTGAAAAGTGTCTGGAGAATGAGACAACAAGCCGGTTCTGATAGTCGAAGCGAAGGGGAGGCAAGGACGGAGGTAAGCTGCCCGGGAAAGGAGAGCGAGAGAATCGATTGGCTGAAACCAACATCCCGTGACGCACGGGACCTCCCCTTTGTGTCGCTTTCACACCCAAGAGGAACAGGGTGAGGAAAGTCAACATTCGTGATGATAAAGAACAGTTCCAAAAACTCGAATACGGTACGCTAATTGCGGGGTAATGTCAAGCCTTTTTTCTGGCTCTCGTTTTGCAGGCCATTTGTTTCAGCACGACGCATCATCAGGAAGAAGAAGGGCCCGGTAACTTCCGGGCCCTTTCTCACGCCAAGGTTGTGTGGCCAACTCGAGATGCATGATGGCTACTTCGAGAGAACCATTTTCTTTGTCAGCACCGTGTTCCCTGCCTGCATGCGGTAGAAGTATGTGCCGCCCGCAATACCACCCCCATCCCACGTGGCAACATAACGGCCGGCCGTCAGCGGGAACTGCGTAGGCGATGTTCGTGGTCGGGTTGAAGGGGTTCGGATAGTTCTGGTCGAGTGTATAGTCGGTGGGGTTTTCAGCCGGACTGTTGAAATCAGCAAACTCGCTTACGCCAAATCCGCGCAGCCAGATGCACGCGCAACAGTGCCTGCAAGACAACTGGCACGGGAAGCCTGACTGCAATAGAGTGCGCCAACAGTGAAGTGGCGGATCGCGTTGACCGACAATAAGGAACGTGACAAGCGGCAGAGTCAAGCGGAGGAGGATGTGACCGAAGACAACCCGGTCAGATTTTCAGGAAACGCCCTCCGGCGTTTGCCGGAGGGCGTGACGCAGGGTGCCGACGGTGAGCCACCCAGCGAGCAGTCCTCACCTCGGGTGCTCCCCGAACCCGCTTTCATGCAGGCCGTGAAACCGGTGCATCACCGGGCCGAAAATCTCAAAGCAGACCACGCTTCTTCAGCAACGGCTCTATTGTTGGCTTCTTTCCCCTGAACCGCTCGTAGAGAACCATCGGATCTTCTGTACCTCCGTATTCAAGGATGTTCTTCCGGAATGCAGCTGCTGTCGTACGATCATACAGCCCCTTTTCCTTGAAGGCCTCGAAGGCATCAGCATCGAGCACTTCCGCCCAGATGTAACTGTAGTATCCCGCACTGTAGCCTCCGGCAAAAATGTGAGCGAAATACGGGCTGCGGTAGCGGGAAACAATTTCGGGCATGAGCCGGATGCGCGCGGTCGCTGCGTTTTCAAATGCGGTCGCCTCCACCAGCGTGGTGTCCTTAAGCGTGTGCCAGTCCAGATCAAGAAGAGATGCCGCGAGGTACTCCACAGTCATGAATCCCTGGTTGAACGTCTCGCTCTTGACAATCTTCTGAATCAGCGCATCCGGCATTGGCGTGTTCGTCTCATAATGCCGTGCATACGACCGCAACACATCCGGATGACGGGCCCAGTTTTCCATGATCTGTGAGGGGAGTTCGATGCCGTCACGCGGAAGCCCGATGTTGTCGTAGCTCCGCCGCGAGAGAAGGCCGGACAGTGCGTGGCCGAACTCATGGAAGAGGGTTTCCACCTCGTCAAGACTGAGAAGGGCCGGTTTCCCCGTGGTCGGACCTGAAAAATTGCCGACGTTGTAGACCACAGGTGTGACGACACTGTCTCCCATGCGTCCATACGAGCGGAACGAACCCATCCAGGCACCGGGGCGCTTCCCGCCGCGCAGAAAATAGTCCGTATATAGAATGCCGAGATGGGACCCGTCACCGTCTTTCACTTCGAACACCTGCACGTCCTCGGCATACCTGGGAATGTCCTTTCGTTCGATGAACTGGAGGCCGTACAGGCGTGAGGCAACATCAAATGCGCCCTTCCGGACATTCTCCATTTTGAAGTACGGACGGAGAGCCTCCTCGTCCAGATCGAACTCGGCCTTCTTGATCTTCTGGGCATAGTACCACCAATCCCACGATGCCAGCGCGAATGTGCCGCCTTCTTTCTTGATCATCGCCTGCATGGCATCGCGTTCTTTCTGCGCGACAAGAAGTGCCGGTTCCCAGAGCTTTTTCAGAAAGTCGTACACGGCGGCGGGCGTTTTTGCCATGTTCTCTTCGAGCACATATGCTGCATGCGTGGGATATCCCAGAAGCTGCGCGCGGGCAACGCGCAACGTGGCAATGCGAGCAACAATCCGCTTGTTATCGAATTCGTTGTTGTTGTCCCCGCGGTTACAGTACGCGCGGTAGAGCTTCTCACGCAATACCCTGTTCGTGGCATACTGCATGAAGGGAATCCAGCTGGGCTTCTGGAGGGTAAACACCCATTTCCCTTCCATGTTGCCTTTCCGGGCAGCGGCGGCTGCTGCATCCACCACCGCGGCTGGGAGTCCGTTCAGATCCTCTTTCTTCTCGACGACCATTCTGTACGTATTCGTTTCTTTCAGGAGATTCTGGTTGAACTTCAGCGAGAGCATCGAGAGCTCATCGTTTATTGCCCGGAGACGCTGTTTGTCGGATGCCGTAAGATTCGCCCCGCCACGCACAAAATCCTTGTACGTATTGTCCAACAGCATGGATTGCTCGGGAGTCAGACGCAACGTCGCCCTGGCGTCATAGACGGCTTTGATCCGGAGGAAGAGCTGTTCGTCAAGCGCAATATCGTTCCGGTGTGACGTCAGCAGAGGAGTGGCAATGTTGGCAATGCTGTCGAGCTGATCATTGGTGATCGCCCCCCGCAACGCGCCAAACACTCCGCTGACCCGTTCCAACAGGACTCCGCTGCGGTCAATGGCAACAATCGTATTCTCGAATGTCGGGACAGAGCGGACCATGGTGATGGCCCGGACTTCGCGCTTGTGTTCAGCCATTCCCTTCTCCAGCGCCGGAAGGAAATGGGCGGGCAGGATCCGCTGAAACGAGGGCGTTTCAAAGGGTGTCCCGTATGGCGCGAAGAACGGGTTGTCGTCAGATGTAGCGCCAAGGGATGGAGAGGCTGAGAAGGGTGCGAGCAGAAGAACAGCCAGGACTGCAGTTCGGACAGAGAATCCGTTGGACATGGATATACCCCTTTCATTCGGTTAGCCGGCAAAGCACGCTTTCGTGTTTCTCACGCGCAAGACGTAACTCAGCTCTCAGATCCCGTCGTATAGCCTTTCCAGAAGCCTGCGCGCAGTCTCCGCGTCCTTTGCCTGTGCATAGAGGTCAAACCCCTGCGCCATTCCGGTGCCGGCGATGTCGGACCCCTGGAGAATCGCTTCAATGTTGTGCGCGTGCAGGAAAGCCAACCCTGCTTCAGCCAACGGGCGGCTGGGGAAATTCTTCACGAGAACGATGGCCTCTTCGGCGTGTACATTCATATATGCCCCCATGGTGGTCTGCTCCTCTGCCCCCTTCCATATGCCGACGCGACCCACACTGATAGGGAGCCTCCCTCACGGACGCGGTGTCAAGAAGGCTTTTTGAGAGGATGTGGAGCATGACCGTAAGAAGAATCTACGCCATGTAGACTTCAGAGGCAAGTGGACAAAACAGCGTGGGGGACCCCTGATGACCAATCAGCTTGAGGCTCTGGCTTTTCCGCGTCCATGTTCTCCGTTCGCCGCTTTTTGTCTCTTACCTCGTCACTCTCAACAAAAGTGATAACACTCCGCGAAATAGAAAACCCTCCAACTTGGGCCTAGGGGTCTTTGTCGTACCCATTCCAAGCGAAGGGTTCTCCCGTTCTTTTCAACGGGAATACTCTATGTGACAAAGTCACTAGGCACCCGAAATTCTTGGGAGCATCATGACTAAATCAAGCGGCCTCATCAGATACCACTTCAGAAGGGATCCCAGACTGACTCGGCAGGCTGAACTGCTTGCCTTGACGCGCCATCCTGGCAATGACATCGACAAGGAACGCAGTCTCTTCTGCGGTCGGCGGGTCAACTGGAACATACGAGGCAACGGACTGTAGGTGGTCTAGGTATTTGGCGTAGAGCCTGCTAGCCCGTTCTGCTTCTTCCTGGGTGACGGTAGCGGCATTCACTTGAGGCTCGCGTTGAAGCCACTTGGATAGTTCTCGGACTCCCATTAACCAACCTCCATGTCAGTTAGATTCAGGGTCCCCCGGGGGGAATGAAGATAGTGTGCAGCATGGAAAAAAGCAAATAGAATACACTTGAAGGCAATACTGCTAACAGATGGCTCGCTAACCCATCCTCTGCCGTGACGGCACGGGTTAATACTGCCCGTTCCGTTTGTGTGACCTCTGCCACAGTGCATGACTCATGCGCATAGTATCTTTTCTTCATGCGAGTGGACCGTCGTCACAAACGAAGAGAGGCAGAGATATGGCAATCGTACTTCATCCCATGCTCCTCAAGAGCAAAGCTCAACTCTATAACGAGTGCGCCAAAACCGATTCGACGGCTCCCGTGAGGGAGCAAGCTCAAATCGCCCTGTTGGACCTGATGCTTGATAACCTTGGTGGTTCGCTCGACAAGAATTCCGCTTCTACCGATAGATTGGCTAATGTCCTGACCTGGCTGACAGGTGCGGTAGCTGCTGCTGTAGTTGTGAGTGTGTACATCGTTTTTTTGAAATAGACCTGGGCTTTCTGCCGTGACTGGCCCACAAGGACCCGGGGCGAATACCGCTTGCGTTGATGGCTTAACCTCCGCCTGTACGGTGCATCTTTTTCGCTACTTTGAGGTCCCTTCTGTTGTCAATTCAGTGCCATCTGTCGGGTTTTCGTCCGTTTCACCCTGCTTTTGGCACAAAACAAGTCATATGGGAATGCAGACGGATCGAGTCGTTCATCCTGATCGGTCAGGTCGTGCTTGAATATTTAGAACCCGGTGATGATTGCCGAGCCCTTCTGCTTTCTATGCGAATTGTGTGTCCGCTATCCACTTGCGCTTAGATTGGCGGACACGTAGCCCACACACCGCGCTCGATGTCCTGGGTTTTGGCCACAGTCTCTTTAGCAACCACTACTATATCTCGAAGATCTCCCGACGTCCGGTCCGATTCCGCAAAGGCCAGTTCCGATGCGTCAAATTCCCGACCGTCTTGTTGAAAGACCACACGCAGGCATTCGGGATGGAAAAGGTGGAACCCTTGGGCAAAAGGTGATAACGACCGGATAAGAACGAACGCTGGTTGAAGCCCTCGAGCAACATCAGGACGCATTCCACGTCGACGAAGCGCTTTTGCGACATCTCGAAAGCATGAAACCGTCAACTCCTGATTACCGGGACCGATCCAAGAGAGCGAGCGCATACGCCAAGCGCTGGAACCTTGTCGTGCCGAAAGCCGTGATGCGCCGGAACCGGGAGGAATGCTAATGCTCTCCAAAGAATATCTCCAGCAACTTTCCCGACAGACTGGGTTTCGTGCATTGAACATCAGAGCATTGTCATGAATCAGATAGGCTTCGCTGGTAATGCGTTCGCTGAACAGCATCAGCTGCTGCCGGAGGAATTCCCTGGTGGGAGAGTGCATACTGCGCTTACATTGAACCACACATGCCAATTGCAGCCTGCTTGCGGTGGCGTCTGCACAGTCAATCTCCAAATCTCTGATTTCTTCTCGCCTTTCCGAATCCACTGCCGCGCCGTGAGGCAGGATCGCAGTGACACCGGTGCGGACGCTGTCACCTGCCACGAGAGTGGCATGTCCAACCAGAACCCCGGGACGTCTGTTATCGCGTTGTGCTTCCCGCGGGAGAAGATGTCGACAGTGAGCCCGAGCTCCCTGGCCGAGGGACGGCGTTCCTCCTGGGCAGGAACCCGGCCGGCCAGCACCCTTCCTTTGTACAACAGGCTGAACGTCGCGTACAAGGCGGGGGCTCGCTGCGCCTGGGCCGGGGTTTTCAGCTCGCGGATCGTTAACCTGAAGTGCCTCGGGAGATCCGAGTCCCGGACCTGTTCCACGAAACGGGAGACCCATGGACACTGGCCGGTGTGAACAATGGTCAGCCCGGTGTGGCGCGCACGCTGTTTCTCCCGGTCGTTGAAGCATGGGAGGGTTCCCCGTTTCCACTCCCGCGACAGGAGCACATCGTCTCCTGACGTATCCACCACCCTGAAGCCGTTCTTCAGAAAGAGGTCGCTTCCGGCCATGAAGGAGCCTGAACTTGCCAGCACGGCAATCCCTCGAAGTCCAGCGGCTTTAGCATCCTCAAGACACTCCCCGATCAACCTCGACCCGATCCCCTGCCCGCGGTTCCGGGTGGGATATACATAGAGACAGTGGATGAACATGTACCCGGGCGCCGATACCGCCCGCCATGCGTTTTCGCCGGGCACGTACTCGATGAAGCCGGCAGACTGGCGGCGAGGTCCGGCAAGTCATAGAACTTTACGATTCCCGGCAGTAGCGCTTCGGCCGGCCAAGAGAAATCCGGGGTTTCCAGCAGATCGCGGTAGCTGATCAGGGCATCCCAAGTGATCACCCTGGCGAGGTGCCGGTCCATCGCGGCCACGTGGAGCGCCACAATACCGCCCTGCGGGCGCGAGTTGGTGGCACGCCCATGATAGGCCAACACCACCTATGTCATCTACACTGATGCTGGAACTAACTGGCAAGTTAATACAAATCTTCTTCGCCAGCAATGACTTTATGCTTTACTCCTTCTGGAACGACAACCTGAATCACACAGCGCTTGACAACCACGAGCGCGCTCAGTATACTGTCGCTTACATTACCCAATAGGTGGGGATACCTTTGAGCCTCCCTGGGGAATATCATGGGCCTCAACTTTCAAACCCGACGCGGAAGTTTTCCAGAGCTCCCCGGCTTCCAGGCCATCCCGTTCGAGAAGATCGGCCTCATCCAGGACAAGGCAGGGGAGTAAACGATGAAGGAAGCAGTGAACATTGACCAGTCCCGCTTCGCGGATGTGTACGCCCGGTACCGGATGTTGCACGAACAGCCGGGACGCTGCCGCCCCATGATCATCGTCAACGCGCCGGTCCCATTGCCGTCGTGGGAAGAACGCCTCGCGGATCCGCTGGTCATGCTGCGCTCCGAACTCGACCAACTCCGTCCGCACCTCGAAATCGGCGACGATCGCGTGCCGACCGTGCGCGTGCAGTTCGGGACCGCGCAAATCGCGGCCGCATTCGGCTGCCGGGTGGTGATCCCCGAAAACAACCTGCCGGCGGCTGGCAGCCACGTCCTCACCAACGCCGCCGATGTCCACCAACTCGCCCTGCCCGCGCTCGATGCCGGCTGGTACGGCAAACTGGCCGAGTGGACCGCGCTCTGGAAGGCGCACGTGCCGGACGGCGTTCACATCCAGCATCCGGACATCCAAAGCGCGTTCAACTCCGCCCACCTGATCCGCGGTAACGACATCTTCACCGATTTCGTGGATGCCCCGGCGGACCTCGACGCCTTGCTCGACAAGGTCACCAACTTCATGCTGGCGATCACGCGCCACACCAAGGCAATGATCAGCGACGACCCCGATTGGTTCTTCGACTGGGGCGCGATGTGGAAAGGCGCGGCCCGCATCAGCAACTGTTCCATGCAAATGATCTCGCCCGCCATGTACCGCGAACACGTTCTGCCCCGTGACATCCGGTTCTTTGAGAGCATCGGCGGCGGTCGGATGCATTACTGCGGCATCACCGGCGCGGTGATTGACGAGTATTTCACAGTGCCGACGATCACCGGCTTGGACGTGGACTTCGACCGTCACGACTTCTTCGCGCTCTGCGAACGCGCCCCGCGTTCGGTCGTGCTCCTGAACACCATCCCGCTCAAACGCGAATCCCCGGTGTTGCAGCGTCTGGTGCGCGGCGACTGGCCGAAAAAGCGGAATGTCATCATCTTCGCCGAAGCCCCTTCGGTCGCGGATGCCCGGACACTGCTCCACCAGCTTCGTCAATCCATCCCCGCGTAAGGAAATATGACCCCCAGCAAGACCCTTGTCCAACAAGCGCTCGAATTCCGCCACCCGGAACGCGTGCCGTACAACTTCGACAGCAACCGCACGCCGGTAATCGAGGAAAAATACGGCGACGATTTCGAATGGGTCTTCGTCAGCCCCTCTCCCGAATTCGACCGCTCCATCGAAGGCCGCCCCGACCAATCGCTCAACGAGCTGGGCGTGATCTACACCACCATGCCCGGTTCCGGCAGCTTCGGGGAACCCACCGGCCACCCGTTGGCCGACCTCGCCGCGCTCGACACCTACCGGCTGCCGGACTACCGCGACCCGCGGCGTTACCTCAACCTCGAACGCGCGGTCGCCAACAACCCCGACAAATACATCCTCGGCATGCCGCCTCATTTCCTGTTCCAGCACATGATTGATTTGTTTGGGTTTGAGAACTTCATGGCCAACCTCCTCCTCGAACCGGCCGCCGTCGAACAGGTCGCCGACATGTTCACGGAGAGTGTCCTCGGCGTCATTGACGAATTTGCCAAACGCGGCGTGAACGGCATCATCGGTGTGGACGACCAGGGCCTTCAGGACCGCCTCATCGTCTCTCCGACCGTCTGGCGCAAAATCTTCAAACCCCGTTTCGCCAAAATCTTTCAAGCCTGCCACGACCGCCACATGCACGTCCTCCTCCACTGCTGCGGTCAGATCTACGACATCATCCCCGACTTCATTGAGATCAAGCTGGACTGTCTGCAGCTGGACCAGCAGGACAACATCGGCATCGAGAAACTCGCCGAGTTCGCCGGCAAGATCTGTTTCTTTTGCCCCGTGGATATCCAAACGACCTTGCCGAGCGGCACCTTCGCGCAGATCGAGGCGAAGGCCAGAAACCTGATAAAAGCGTTTGGCCGCAACGGCGGCGGCTTCATGGCCAAGACGTACCCGCAACCCGAAGCCATCCACATTCCCGAAGCGAACACAAAATTCATGTGTGACTGTTTCAAGAAATATGGCCGTTATCCATTGCTCTGATAATGATTGCGGAAACATCAAAGGACAACGCCTGCCGTCGTAAGATGTCGGCAGACAACAGAAATCAGGAGCCACACCCATGAACCACGTCCTCGCCGCCGTTCTCCGCGCACCTTTGCCTTAGCCGCCGAATTTCACGTCGCGTCCACCATCGAGGAAGCGAAGCGGCGCCTCGATCAGTTGCGAAAGTCCATCCCCTATTGAAAACCGCTCGAACAGCGAACACCATGCACGATACGGCCGACAACGGCGCGGTCGGCCGACACTGTGAGTCGGCGTGCCGTTCCATCAAGCATGCGCCGGTCGCAATCGGTGCCGGCATATATGGGTAGAACTCCAAGGCGGGTACCTGCAATGATGACTTCCAGCGTGCCCGGTGAGAGAGAACATTATGCATGATTCCAGTACGGCCAAATCCAGTTTGTGGGGCTCGAATGAGTTCAAGGTCGGCTCGCTGACGTACACGCGCAGCGCGTTGCTGACGGTGATGTTCTGGATGTTGTGGGCGGATTTGTGCCTGCAAATCATGGAGAGCCTGCCGACGGTCATCCCGCTCCAGCTGAAATGGCTTCACGCCAGCGACAAGCTCATCGGCTTTGTGAAAGACAGCTTGCCGGCCATCTTGACGGTGGCGTTTGTGCCGATCATCGGGATGCAGAGCGACCGGCATCGTGGGAAGCTGGGACGACGCCGTCCGTTCCTGCTGTGGTCAACGATACCGGTGTGTTTGTTTCTGACGTTGCTTGGCTATGCCGATCCGCTCACGCGCTGGCTGCACGGGATGATGGCGGGCATGACGTTGCCGGCGGTGGGGATCACGGTTATCATGATTTTCGCGGCCGGGTTCTTCTTCTTCAACCTCTATGTGATGCAGGTCTATCAATACCTCGTTGCCGACGTGATCCCGAAGGAGGCGATGGGGACGTTCATCGGGTTGTTCCGCGCGATCGGCGCGGTGGGCGGGTTCATATTCAACCGCTGGATTTTCGGCTTTGCGGAGACGGACGTGCATTGGGTGTACGTGGGCTGCGCGTTGTTGTATGCGGGGGCATTTTTCCTGTTGGTGTGGCGCGTCCGTGAAGGCGAGTATCCTCCGCCTGACGGCGCCGGTGAGAAGCCGGGGGCGGTCCAGTTCCTGCAACGGTACGCAAAGGAATGTTTTGGGAACCCGTTTTACGTGAAAGTGTTCTCCATTGCCCTCTTCTACTGGAGCGCGTGGGTGCCGTTCATGACGTTCATCCTGTTTTTTGCGACCCAAACCGCCGGTGCTGACTTCACGCCGTCACTGGGCGTCAACGTGGGCGAGTTCGGCAAGATCAAAGGCTGGACGTTCCTGCCGAAGGTGTTGATCTTCGCGTGTCTTGGCCCGCTGGTGGACCGGTTTCACGCATTGCGGATGCTGCTGGTCGGGATTGTCCTCGTGACGGTGACGTATCTGGCCGGGTTTTTCGTCGTGCACACGCCGAACCAGTTTTTGTTCTGGTGGGTGAGCAACGAAGTGGCGCAGGCCATTTTCCAACTCGCTTATCTCGCCATGTTCCCGGTCTTGCTGCCGCGCGACAAGTACGGCCAATACTTTTCCGCCAACCAACTTTTCTTCAGCGCCGGCTTGATCGCCTCGCCGGTGCTGTGCGGGTGGTTTATGGACGTGATCAAGGATTACCGGTATCTGTTCTTGTGGAGCGGCGTCTGCGCCGCTCTCTCATTGCTGTTTGTGTTCGCGGTGTACCGGCATTGGAAGCGCCTGGGCGGCGATGCTGGTTATGTCGCACCGATATATAGCGAAGCTTACAACTCCAGACTTTCTCCCGGCAAAACTGCTGTTAGCAACCTATGAACAACGACATCTTTGCTGACAGCGGCATGGGCTCGATTGCAGCGCGCCGCGGACGCCGAGCGTGTGTTGAACGGGTGATGTCCTGATTTTCCTTGGGGTTCGCTCTGGTGCCAGGTGTGAAGTGTGATGTGGCCGAAATTCAGGGCCGGCGCGAGGCGAGAACCACGGCCCGGAATTCGCCCCGGAGTTGCAGGCGGATTTGCCCATCACTGAGTTCGGCGGGCAGACCGCTTGCCGCCGGCCATGTTTCCACGAGCTTCCATCCGGCTCCCGGCAGCGGGATGCGCGCTTCCGCAGGGAAAGGTTTGGCGAACGAGTGGGCGACGAGCAGCGCGGTTTTGCCGTCTTTCGAGACGCGCACAACGGCCTGCCAGCCCCGCAGGTGGCGCCAGCTCTCCCCCACCCCGCCATGGAAGAGGGAATGACCGTCGCGGATGACGGGATACACGCGGCGGTAGAGTTCCATCGCCGAGACCACGAGTTTCCATTGATCCGGGCTGAGATCGTGGACATCGCCTGAAAGGCACATGCGGCCGAGAAACGTGGCGGCGAGCGAATAGGCGAGCCGTTGCGCCGTGTGCGCCTTGCGCAACACCGCCCAGACCTGCGACTGCCGCGGCAGGATGAGGCGGTGGAGATTCGCGGCGATGATTGGGATCTCGCGCGTCTCGTGCGCGTCGGAGAACGAACCCATCGAGCAGAGCGCCATCATCGAGGGTTCGAGGCGGTGGCCGCCGGAGGAACAGTTTTCGATGACGAGACCGGGGATTTCATCGCGCAACTTGCGGAAAAACTTGCGCACGCCTTCGAGGTGCTGCCGCAACCCCTCGCCGGGCGACTCGGCGCCATCGACGCCGAAGCCGATCGTTTCGTTGTAATCGACCTTGAGGTAACCGAAGCCGTTGTCGCGCAGGAGGCGGATCACCTTCTCCGTGAGATAGTCGAAGGTGAAGGGATCGCGAAAATCCCAGAAGTGCCGCGAGCCAACCTGCAGCACGCGGCCGTCGCGGCGGAGTTTCCCTTCTTCACGGCGGAAGGCCCCGGTTTTGCTCCCGAGCGTTTCCATTTCGAACCACAGGCCGGGAATCAAACCGCAATCCCGGATCACCCGGGCTGTCATGCCGAGCCCGTCCGGGAAAAGGCGGGGTGAGACCTTCCAATCCCCGTGGCAAATCGACCAATCGGCTCCCTTCGCTTGATACCAGCCGGCATCGATGACGAGATACTTCACCGGGGTCCCTTGCAAGCGCCTTGCCAGGGCGAGCAGGTTTTTCTGCGTGGGGTTCCCCCAGCTCGTGCACCATTCGTTCACCACGATGGGCAGTTCGTTTTCGATCTCCGGCAATGTGGCCAGTGGAGCCTCCTGTGCGGAGGTGAGACGCTGCGCGAGCTGGTCGAGGTTGCCTTTCACGCAGGCCAGCGTGGCGGCCGGCGTTTCGTAGGTGTCGCCGGGCCGGAGCGTCTTGAACCAGTGGCCGAACTCCCGGTCGGCCTGCCCACCGGACAGTGCGAAGAAATCATCCCTGCGGAACACCTCCATCTGCCACGAGCCGGGACAGGCGAGCTGCGCGCCCCAGAGCACCCCGGCTTCGCGATCCTCGACCGCCACAAACGGAAAAAATCCGCGCACGGGCATCGAGCCAACCTGGCCGAAGCGTTCGCAGGCGATGCCGTGGCCGATCCACGAGCGTTCAAGCTGCAGTTGCTCGATGCTTTGCGAGTCGAGCCGCCCCTCGGCGCTCCAGGTCGAACGGAAGCGGTGCACGGTGAGGCGTTCGGGCGCGTCGTCGGCAGCGTAGGGGGTGATGCCGCCGAGTGAGAAACTGCTCAGCATCTCGAGGGTGACCGGTGTTTTCCCGGCGTTGCGCGCGCGCACGAGACTCGTGAAGACCGGCGTGTTCCCCTGCCAGGAGAAGTGATGCTCGCAGCGCAGTCCCGATGGGTGCTTGAGCGATGTCACGACACAGGTGGCGCCGTCTTTCTTGAGCACCTTCTGTCCCGTGAAAACTAGCGCGGCCGTGGAGGGGCCCGCCCGCATCGTCCGTCCCTGGGAAAACGCCCACCCGTAAACATCCTCCCGGCACTTGAGCTGGACGAGCGAGTCGGGCGACCACGCACGAACCGGTTGCCAGCGGGATGGAAGCCCCGCGATTTCCGCGTCGGCCGGCAGGAACTCGCGGTGTTTCACCGGGGCGATTGATTTCGGGTGGAACGAGAGTTGCGGCGCGCCCTTTCCTTCGACAGGGGCATCGAAGCGGACGACCGTGTCGCCGACAGTGAACTTGGAGAGCTTTTTTGTCATGGGTTGATGGCGGTTGGTTGAAAGCCGGCTGTCCATCTTGAACACTGTCCGCGCCCAAGATAGCGAATCCAAGCTGCTTTTGCTACTCTGAATTGT
>Ga0209253_10002771_pt1 | contig 15495 bp, 12 predicted proteins | sample FrelakmetBRP12BR_FD_187145 | JGI IMG/M metagenome (GOLD analysis project Ga0209253, IMG submission 187145) | Freshwater lake sediment microbial communities from the University of Notre Dame, USA, for methane emissions studies - BRP12 BR (SPAdes)... | ecosystem: Environmental > Aquatic >...
CATGATGATGTCCGGATCCTGGCGCAGGAATGCGCGCAGCGCCGTCGCGAAATTCTGGAAGCTGGCGGGAGGCTTGCCCGTCCACCCGCGAATCGCATCGGCCGCCCATTGCGGCGTCTTTTTCGCGTGGCAGTTGTTGCAGGCATTCGGCGCGCCCGCCTGCGCGGCGATCTCGGGCCGCGGAATGCGCAGCGAGTGGTCGTGTCGCGGGTCGACGCCCATGTACTCCAGGAGCGCATCCGCACGCGGCTGCCACAATACCGCAATCACTTCTTTGAGGCGCAGGAGAAGGCCGGGATCGAGTGGCGCCTGGTCGCCGCCATCGCCTATCAGGAATCGCAGTGGGATCCGGGCGCAACCAGCGAGACGGGCGTCCGCGGCTTCATGCAGATCACCGAGGACACCGCGAAGCACCTGGGCGTCAGCGATCTGCTCGACCCTGCCCAGAACGTGGTTGGCGCGGCGCGCTACCTGCGCGACCTCAAAGCCAAGCTTCCGGAACGCATCCAGGAGCCGGACCGGACGTGGCTCGCGCTTGCCGCATTCAACATCGGACTCGGCCACCTCGAGGATGCACGGATCCTGGCTCAGCGGCAGAAACTGAACCCGGACCGGTGGAGCGACGTGAAGAAGGTGCTGCCGCTGCTGGCGATTCCGGAATACTACGCAGAGGCCAAGCAGGGATACGCACGCGGCGGCATGCCGGTCGCCTTCGTCGACCGCGTGCGCGAGTACTACGATGTCCTGCTTGCGCACGAGCGGCCGCACCAGCCGCGACTGCGCCTTCTCACCGGGTCGACGGAGCGGGAACCGGCGAAGGCACGCGACCCGGTCATGAAAAAATAGGAACGTCCGGGTCCGCCGGCAATCCCTTGCCCGATTGGCCCGACATGCACCCAGGAGCACTCATGGATTGGCTCGCTTCTCCCGAAATCTGGATCGCGCTCCTCACGCTGACGGCGCTCGAAATCGTCCTCGGCGTGGACAACATCATCTTCATCTCGATCCTCGTGGGTCGCCTGCCGCCGGAGCAGCGCAACCGGGCGCGCGTGATCGGCCTCGCGCTGGCGATGGGGATGCGAATCGCGCTTCTGCTTTCGCTGGCGTGGATGATGCGCCTGACCGATCCCGTGTTTTCGATCCGGTCGCACGAGGTCTCCGGGCGCGACCTGATCCTGATCGGCGGTGGACTTTTCCTGCTCGCGAAGTCGGTGATGGAGATTCACAACTCGCTCGAAGGCGCGACCGAGGACGGGCACGCTGTGCCGCGCCCCGCCGATTTCTACGGAACACTGACGCAGATTGCCATCATCGACATCGTGTTCTCGCTGGACTCGGTGATCACGGCCGTCGGCATGGTCAGCGACATCCCGGTCATGGTGCTCGCGATCGTCATCGCCGTCGGCATCATGATGTTCGCCGCGAAGCCGATCGGCGAGTTCGTCGATGCGCATCCGACGATCAAGATGCTGGCCCTTGCATTCCTGATCCTGGTCGGCGTTGCGCTGATCGGCGAGGGCATCGAGCTGCACATTCCCAAGGGCTACATCTATTTCGCGATGGCGTTCGCGGTGGGCGTCGAAATGCTGAACCTCCGCCTGCGCAAGACGAGGCAACCGGTCAAGCTGCACAAGGGGCTCGAAGCGAACCAGACCGGCGGCGACATGCCGCCGCGATAACCGGGCGCGATCGTCCACGACCGATCGGCGCCGACCGATTCGTTCATAATATGCGCTTATGAAATGCAATTGGTTGCGGCTCCTCGCATGCATTCCGCTCGTCGCGGCAGCCAGCTCGCTCTGCGCGGCCCCTGCCGCCGTTTCGATCGACGAGCTCACCTGGACCGAGCTTCGCAGCCAGATTCAGTCGGGGAAGACGACCGTCATCGTGCCGATCGGAGGCACCGAGCAGAACGGACCGCACATGGTGCTGGGCAAGCACAACGTGCGTGTGAAGGCGCTTTCGGACAGGATCGCACAGTCGCTCGGCAATGCGCTGGTGGCGCCGGTCATCGCCTACGTTCCGGAAGGAAGCGTGAATCCGCCGACCGCGCACATGCGTTTTCCAGGAACCATCACCGTGCCGGAGGCGACCTTCGAGAAGCTCCTCGACTCCGCGGCGCGAAGCTTCAGGCTCCATGGCTTCCGCGACGTCGTCTTTCTCGGCGATCACGGCGGATACCAGAAGAGTCTGAAGCAGGTCGCCGATCGACTGAACAAGGAGTGGGCCGCCACGTCCGTGCGCGTGCACGCGATCGACGAGTATTACCGGGTCACCGAAACAACGTACCCGCAATCGCTGAAGGGCCGCGGATACGGCGACGCGGAAATCGGTACCCACGCGGGACTCGCCGACACATCGCTGGCCCTGGCCGTCGATCCGCGCCTGGTCCGCACCGATCGCCTGCAATCGGGCGAGAACCCCGGCCGTGCCGACGGCGTCTACGGCGATCCGCGCCGGGCCAGTGCCGAATTGGGACAATTGGGGGTCGACGCCATCGTCGCCGCATCCGTGAACGCGATCAAGCGTGCCGTCGCCCACCGTTGAATCGCGCGATCGGCCCGTGCCGCGCGCGGTCAACGCCCAGGAGGCTTGTCCGTTGATCGAACAATTCGCATCGCAAATTCGAGCCATTGACCGACAAGGGCTCCCACAACGTCAGGAGTGTCGATGAAGTCCTTTCATTCGCGTTGCGCCTGTGCGCGCGTCCTTTGGCTCGGCTTGATGTGCAGCGCGCTCGGCTGGGCCCAGGCTCCTGCCGGCGCACCAACCCCCGGCGCGGCGCCGGCGATCGCCACGGTCCCGGGAATGCCGCCGGTGCCCGACCCCGCGAATCTCTATAGCGAGGCCACCGCCGGAAAGTTGAGTCCCGCCGTGGCGGCCGACCTGCCGCGTGTCTACGTGCCGAACCTGCAATCGAACGACGTCTACGTGATCGACCCGGAAACGCTGAAGGTCGTCGACCGCTTTCGTGTGGGCCTCAATCCGCAGCACGTCGTCCCGTCGTGGGACCTGCGCACGCTGTGGGTCGCCAACAACGCCGAGAACACCAAGTCGGGCAGCCTCACGCCTGTCGAACCGCGGACCGGAAAGGCCGGCAAGGCGATCCCCGTCGACGATCCGTACAACATGTACTTCACGCCCGACGGCAAGTCGGCAATCATCGTGGCCGAGGCCTACAAGCGCCTGGACTTCCGCGACCCGAAGTCGATGGCGCTGCAATTCACGCTCGACGTGCCGCGTTGCGGAGGAATCAACCACGCCGATTTCTCGATCGACGGCCGATATGCGATTTTCACCTGCGAGTTCACGGGAACCATCGCCAGGATCGACCTGGTCGCACGGAAGGTCCTCGGCTACATCCAGCTCATCAAGCCCGGCGTCCCGACGCAGACGGTCAAGGGATTCGACGGCCGCGACGAAGTCATCTGCACGACGTGGAAGGGCATGCCGCAGGACATCCGCGTATCGCCGGACGGCAAGATCTTCTTCGTCGCCGACATGATGTCGGACGGCGTGCACGTCGTCGACGGCGAGACGTTCCGGCAGATCGGATTCATCCCGACCGGCGTCGGTGCGCACGGGCTCTACCCGAGCCGGGACGGAAAGAAGCTCTACGTGGCGAACCGCGGGTCCAACAAGATCCACGGGCCGCCCAAGGGCAAGGGCAGCGTGTCGGTGATCGATTTCGCGACCCGCAAGGTCGACGTCACGTGGCCCATTCCCGGCGGCGGCAGCCCCGACATGGGCAACGTCAGCCCCGATGGCAAGCGCCTGTGGCTAGCGGGTCGCTTCGACAACGTCGTCTACGTGATCGACACGTCGAACGGTGCGGTGACGAACATCCCGGTCGGCAAGGAGCCGCACGGCCTCACGGTGTGGCCGCAGCCCGGCCGCTATTCGCTGGGGCACACGGGCAACATGCGCTGAACTGAACCGCCCGGCCCCTGCGGGCACCGCTACCCGTCCGGCGAGAGCGTCAGCGTAGCGCGGGCGCCAGAGCCTCGAGCCCGCCCATGTAGGGTCGGAGCACGGCGGGAATGTCGATCCCGCCGTCGGCGCGCTGGTAGTTCTCCATCACGGCGACCAGCGTGCGCCCCACGGCGAGCCCCGAGCCGTTCAGCGTGTGCACGAGCTCGGGCTTGCCCTGCGCGTTGCGGAAGCGCGCCTGCATGCGCCGCGCCTGGAACGCCTCGCAGTTCGAGCACGACGAAATCTCGCGGTAGGTGTTCTGCGCCGGCAGCCACACTTCCAGATCATAGGTCTTGGCGCTTGCGAAACCGATGTCGCCGGTGCAAAGCGCCACGACGCGATAGGGCAACTCCAGGCGCTGCAGGATCTTCTCGGCGTGGCCGGTCATCTCCTCCAGCGCATCGTACGACCGGTCGGGATGGACGATCTGGACCATCTCGACCTTGTCGAACTGATGTTGCCGGATCATTCCACGCGTGTCCTTGCCGTAGCTCCCCGCCTCCGAGCGGAAGCACGGCGAGTGCGCAGTGAGCTTCAGCGGAAGCGCCTCGCCGGGCAGGATCTCGCCCCGAACGGAATTCGTGAGCGTGATCTCGGCCGTCGAGATCAGGTAGAGCCGCTCCGCGGCAGCCGGATCGTCGGCGTCGACCCCGCCCTTCTTCACCGAGAACATCTCGGCCTCGAATTTGGGCAGCTGCGTCGTGCCGATCAGCGTTTCGGCGTTGACGATGTAGGGCGTGTAGCACTCGATGTAGCCGTGCTCGCGCGTATGCGTGTCCAGCATGAACTGGGCGAGCGCGCGGTGCAGCCGCGCGAGGCCACCGCGCAGGAACGAAAAGCGCGCGCCCGAAAGCTTCGCCGCGGTGGCGAAGTCGAGCAATCCGAGCCGCTCGCCGATGTCGGTGTGGTCGCGCACCGGAAAGTCGAAAGTGCGCGGGGCTCCCCAGCGGCGCAGCTCGACGTTGTCGTCGGACGATTGGCCGACCGGCACGCTCGAATGGGTGAGGTTGGGCAGATTCAGCAGGAAGTCGCGCAATCCGCCCTGCACGCGATCGAGCTCGCTCTCCAGGCGCTTGGTCTCCTCGCCGATCCCGGCGACCTCCGCGAGGAGCGCCGAAGCGTCTTCGCCCCTGCCCTTTGCCGCCCCGATCTGCTTCGAAAGCGTGTTGCGCTTCGCCTGCAGGTCCTGCGTGCGGGTCTGGATGTCCTTGCGCTCGCGCTCGAGCGACTCGAAGCGCGCGCTGTCGAGCGTCAGGCCCCGCTTGGCGAGGCCCGCGGCGACGGCGGACAGATCACTGCGAAAAACGTTGATATCGAGCATGCCGCAATTCTAGCAAATGACCCTGGCCGCATGCGATACCGCGTTGCGTCGCGCCGTCGATCGGGGGTCATCCCGGCAAGCGGGCATGAACCGCGGGAGGCGTGACGGGCGCCGTGATCGCATGGTTCGCGGTGAAGTATCAACGCTCGTCGGTGCGCGCCTTGCGGTCCTGTGCGCGCAGCCAGTCCAGCTTCTCGCGGATCTTCGCCTCCAGCCCGCGATCGGTCGGCTCGTAGAACGAGACGTCGGGCATGTTGTCGGGGAAGTATTCTTCGCCCGCGGCATAGGCGCCCTCCTCGTCGTGCGCGTAGCGGTAGCCCTTGCCGTAGCCCAGCCCCTTCATCAGCTTCGTCGGGGCGTTGCGCAGTCGCAGCGGGACCGGCCGCGAGCCGTCCGAGGCAATGAACGCGCGCGCAGCGTTGTAGGCCGTGTACACCGCATTCGACTTGGCGGCGCACGCGAGGTAGATCACCGCTTCGGCCAGCGCGAGCTCGCCCTCCGGGGTGCCGAGCCGCTCGTACGTCTCGATGGCAGCCGTCGTCAGCGACAGCGCGCGCGGATCCGCGAGCCCGATGTCCTCCGTCGCCATCCGGATCAGCCGCCTCCCGACGTACAGTGGATCGGCGCCACCGTCGAGCATGCGGCACATCCAGTACAGCGCCGCGTCCGGATGCGATCCGCGCACCGACTTGTGCAACGCCGAGATCTGGTCGTAGAAAGCCTCGCCACCCTTGTCGAAGCGCCGGAGGCTGCGCGCGATCGTCGCTTCGACGAACGCGACGTCGATCGGCTCCTTGCGGCCCGCGCCAGCGGCCGTTGCCAGGTACTCGACGAGATTGATGAGCCGGCGGCCATCGCCGTCGGCGTACGCGATCAGCGTTTCGCGCGCGTCCGCGTTGACGACGAGGCCCGCGGCGCCGACCGCCAGCGCGCGGTCGAGAAGCTGGCCGAGCTCGTCGTGCGACAGCGGCTCCAGCACGTACACCGCCGCGCGCGAAAGCAGCGCACTGTTGACCTCGAACGAAGGGTTTTCCGTCGTCGCGCCGATGAACGTGACGAGGCCCCGCTCCACGTACGGCAGAAAGGCGTCCTGCTGGGCCTTGTTGAAGCGGTGCACCTCGTCGACGAACAGGATCGTGTGCCGTCCCGACTGGGCGAGCGTCGCCTCGGCGCGGGCGACGGCGTCGCGGATGTCCTTGACTCCGGCAAGCACCGCGGACAGCGCGATGAAATCGGCATTGAACGCGTGGGCCATCAGCCGCGCCAGCGTCGTCTTGCCGACCCCGGGCGGGCCCCACAGGATCATCGAATGCGGCTTGCCCGATCCGAACGCGACCGCGAGCGGCTTTCCCGGGGCGAGCAGGTGCCGCTGGCCGATCACTTCGTCGATCGAACTCGGACGCAGCCGCTCGGCGAGCGGCGTGGCGGGATTGGCGGATGCGAAGAGGTCAGTCACGGTACGGCAGTTTCCCGAGGACGGCGGCGGCAGCCCGCCGCGCATCGCGGCCCGCCGACGCCGACGCCCGCTCCGGCGCTGCGACGCGTTGACCCGTTCGAACGCGGGAGCGTAGAGTCCGCATTATCCGGCATTTGCAGCCTCGTCCGATAATCTCGCCGCCCCATGCGCAAGAACCCCGTCAAGGACACGCTCGCGTCCGGAGGCACGTCCTTCGGCGCGATGATCTTCGAGTTCTTCGCGCCCGGCCTGCCGCAGATCTGCCGCAATGCCGGCGCCGATTTCGTGCTCTACGACATGGAGCACACCGGGCTCGGCTTCGAGACGCTGAAGACCCAGTTCGCACTGTGCCGCGGTCTTGCGATCGTGCCAATGGTGCGGGTGCCGCGGGCCGAGTACCACTTCATCGCCCGGGCGCTCGACCTCGGCGCAATGGGGGTGATGGTGCCTATGGTGGGAACGGCGGAGGAAGCCGCGCAGATCGTCGCGTGCACGCGCTATCCGCCGCAGGGCCGCCGCGGCGCCGCGTTCGGGTTCGCGCACGACGATTACCAGGGCGGGGATGTCGGGGCGAAGATCGAGGCGCTGCACGCGCGCACGATGGTGATCCCGCAAATCGAGACCCGCGAGGGACTCGACAATGTGGAGGCGATCGCCGCGGTGCCGGGTGTCGACGCATTGTGGGTGGGGCATTTCGATCTCACCAACTTCATGGGCTTGCCGGGCCAGTTCACGCATCCGGATTACCTCGCCGCGATCGATCGGATCGTCGCCGCGTGCGAGAGGCACGGGAAGACGGCGGCGTTCCTCGCCACGGATGAAGCATGGGCCCGCGACTATGCAGCCAAGGGCTTCCGGCTGATGGCGTACGGCGTCGATCAACTGCTGCTGCAGCGCGCATTGGGCGAGGGTCTCGGCGTCCTGCGTGCGACGACCTCGAGAAGGCACGTCTGATCATGGCCAAAGAGTTCCGCGTGGGCCTCACCCGCGACATCCTGGATTCGCGCGGCCAACCGGCTTTCGGCACCGCCGCGCTCGACATTCTCGAGCGGGCGCCCGGACTCGTCTGGGAATACCTGCCCGAGATCGTTTCCGAGGTCACGGCCGATCATGCGGCGCATTACGACGCGATCTACGTCAATCTGCCCCGGGTCCCCGCGGCCGCCGTGGGGCGCGCCGATTGCCGGTTGCGCGTCGTCGCGCGGCACGGCGTCGGCTACGATTCGGTCGACGTCGCGGCCATGACGCGTGCGGGCGTGATCGTCACGCATACGCCGAGCTCGATGCCGCGCCCAGTGGCGACCATCGCCCTGTCGTTCGTCCTGGCGCTGGCGGGGCGGCTGATGCTCAAGGATCGGCTCACGCGCACGGGCCGGTGGCACGAGCGCATGGACAACATGGGCATGGGCCTCACCGGACGCACGCTCGGCGTCGTCGGCGCGGGCCGCATCGGCAAGGAATTGCTGCGCATGTCGCGGGCGTTCGACCTGAAGCCGATCGCCGCCGATCCCTACGTCAACGCGATCGAACTCGGCTACCTCGGCGCGCGCAAGGTCGACCTCCACACGCTGATGCGCGAATCGGACTTCGTCGTCGTCTGCTGCCTCCTCAACGACGAGACCCGTCACCTCATCGGCGCAACGCAGTTCGCACAGATGCGGCCGGCCGCGTACTTCATCAACGTTGCGCGCGGACCCATCGTCGACGAGGCCGCGCTGATCGAAGCGCTGCGCGCCCGGCGGATCGCGGGCGCCGCACTCGATGTGTTCGAGCAGGAGCCGGTCGCCCCCGACAATCCGCTGCTGGCGATGGACAATGTGATCGTCACACCCCACTCGCTGTGCTGGACCGACGAGTGCTTCCACAACATGGCCGCGACCGGGCTCGCCAGCATCGTCGATGCACTGGCCGGCCGCAAGCCGGAATTCGTCGTCGACAAGGACGTACTCGACCATCCGCGCGTTCGCGCCATGCTGACGACCTGATCGCGGGTCGCTCGACGGGCGCGCACGCGCGTCAGCGGGCCTCGCCGACGACGTCGGCCCCCTTGGGCGGGACGAACCTGAAGCGATCGGCGTCCTGCGCCACATTGCGCTCGAACCCGGTGAAGGTGAGCGTCGTCACGTTGCCGAACGCATCCTTCAATTCCATCGTGCGCGGCAGATTGTCGGCGAAACCGATCCGCACGTGCTCGAAGCCGGTATCGGGCGATCGGGGCTTCGCATCGATGTAATCGAGCCCTCCCGCCTTGCCCGCGTCCGCAAGGTCGAAATTCTTCTCCAATGCGCTGTCACCCGCCAGCAGCGCGGCCGGGCTCGATCCAAGGGCCCGATCGAGGCTGCGCACGATCACCTGGTTGAGGTCGCGGTCGTAGACCCAGAGCCTCTCGCCGTCACCGACAATCAGCTGCTCGTAAGGCGTTTCGTAAGCCCAGCGGAATTTTCCCGGCCGCTGGAACCAGAACGTCCCCGTCGATTCGCGAGTCCCTTGCGGCCCCTTGCCCGCGACGACCTGGCGGAAGGCCACTTTGCCGCTCTTGGTCGTGGCGTGAAACGACTTGAGCTGGTCCAGCCCGTTCGCGTGCGCGACCGTCGCTCCGACCAGCGCGAACGCCGTCAGCAGGGCCGGGCCCAGTCGCGTCACGCGCCTTCGCCCTTGGTCGCCGGCACCAGCACGTCGCGATTGCCGTTGGTCTGCATCGGCGACACGAGGCCCGAGCGCTCCATCTGCTCGATGAGGCGCGCCGCACGGTTGTATCCGATGCGCAGATGGCGCTGGACCAGCGAGATCGACGGGCGGCGGGTCTGCAGCACCAGGGCCACGGCCTGGTCATACATCGGATCGGACTCCGCGTCGGCGCCCTCGACGCTCACACCCTCCTCGCCGCTGCCGGTCGCACCGCCTTCGAGAATCCCTTCGTGGTACTGCGGCCCGCCCTGTGCCTTGAGATGCTCGACGACCTTGTGCACCTCGGCGTCCGACACGAATGCACCGTGCACGCGCAGCGGATAACCGACACCCGGCGGCTGGTACAGCATGTCGCCCTGGCCCAATAGCGTTTCGGCACCCATGTGATCGAGAATCGTGCGCGAGTCGACCTTGCTCGCGACCTGGAAGGCGATCCGCGACGGGATGTTGGCCTTGATGAGGCCCGTGATCACGTCGACCGAGGGCCGCTGCGTCGCGAGGATCAGGTGGATGCCGGCGGCGCGCGCCTTCTGCGCGATGCGCGCGATCAGCTCCTCGATCTTCTTGCCGGTGACCATCATCAGGTCGGCCAGCTCGTCGATGACGACGACGATGAACGGCATTTCCTCGATGGGCTCCGGCGCATCGGGCGTCAGCGAGAACGGGTTAGTCAGCGGCCGCCCCGCCTTCCTGGCCTCGGCGACCTTCGCGTTGTAGCCCCCGAGGTTGCGCACGCCGAGCGTGGACATCAGCCGGTAGCGGCGCTCCATTTCGCCGACGCACCAGTTCAATGCATTGCCGGCGAGCTTCATGTCGGTAACCACCGGCGCCAGCAGGTGCGGGATGCCCTCGTAGACGGAAAGCTCCAGCATCTTCGGATCGACGAGGATCAGCCGCACCTGCCGCGGTTCGGCCTTGTAGAGCAGCGACAGGATCATCGCGTTGACCGCGACCGACTTGCCCGAGCCGGTCGTGCCGGCGACGAGCAGGTGGGGCATCTTCGCGAGATCGGTGATGACGGCCTTGCCCGCGATGTCCTTGCCCAGCGCGAGCGTCAGCGCGCTGGCGTTGTCGTTGTAGGCGGCGGAGGACAGGATCTCGACCAGTTTGACGATCTGCCGCTTCGGATTGGGCAGCTCGAGGCCCATGCACGACTTGCCGGGAATGGTTTCGACGACGCGAATCGAGACGACCGACAGCGCGCGCGCGAGGTCCTTCATCAGGTTCACGATCTGCGCGCCCTTCACGCCGATGGCGGGCTCGATCTCGTAGCGGGTGATCACCGGACCCGGATAGGCAGCCAGCACCTTCACGGCCACGCCGAAGTCGGCGAGCTTGCGCTCGATCAGCCGCGACGTGAACTCGAGCGTTTCGGCGCTCACCGACTCCTGCGCCGACGGCGCGTCGTCGAGCAGCGCGAGCGGCGGGAGCGGCGAGTCCGGCATGTCGACGAAGAGCGGCCGCTGCTTCTCCTTCACGACGCGCTCGGATTTCGGCAACTCCACGGTCTGGGGCACGACGACCACGGGCTCGCGTTCGACGATGTCGTGCTTCGCCTGAACGACCGCCTCGCGCACGGCCAGTGCCTGCGCGCCGAGCTCGCGGTCCTTGCGCTCTTCCGCCCTGCGCCTGATCCATGCGACCGCGCCCTCGAGCCCGGAGCCGACCCGCTCCATCAGCTTCAGCCACGACATCCCGAAGAAGAGCGAGCAGCCCGCGGCAAAGAGCGCCAGCAGCAACAGCGTCGCACCGTTGAACCCGAGGAGCTTCGACAATCCGCGACCGACGATGTCGCCGAGCGCGCCACCAGGTGTCTGCGGCAACATGGCCGGAAGGTTGTAGAGCCGCAGCCCTTCGAGCGCCGCGCTCGTGACCAGCACCAGCGCGAAGCCGAGGACGCCGAGCGAAAAAGGATGATCGGACGCCTGTTCCGGATGTCCGATGCGGCGGTATCCGGCGATGACGAGCACGACGCCCGCCACGACCCACCACCATGCGGAAAGTCCGAACAGGTAGAGAAGGAGATCGGCAAGCCAGGCGCCGGCGACGCCGCCCTTGTTCACGATCGCCCCGCCGGCACCGGAGAACGACCAGCCCGGATCCGCGCGCGAATACGTCGCGAGGATCAACGCGAGCCAGAGGAGGGCCGCGACGACCAGCAGCCACCACGATTCGCGAACGAGCCGGGCGAAGCGCGGGGAAAGCGCAGTCGGGGCCGGTGCCGACGCGGTCGCCGCCATCCGACGGCGCTTACTTACGTCTTTCTTCTGAAAAAACATTGATTTGCCGCACTGACTTCATGTGGCGAATTATACACCAGCAGGATGCGGCGAAGGATCCGCCTCGACCGAGCCCCGACGGGTTGGGGCGCCGGGTGTCGTCCCCAGATAAAGTAGAATCGAACGATTTGCGAAGCGAGAACCGCATGTCCACAAAACACGCCCGCCTGCTCATCCTCGGTTCCGGCCCCGCCGGTTACACCGCCGCAGTATACGCGGCACGCGCGAACCTCAAGCCGGTCCTGATCACCGGGCTCGCCCAGGGCGGACAGCTGACGACCACGACCGACGTCGATAACTGGCCGGCCGACGCTGACGGCGTACAGGGCCCCGATCTGATGGTGCGCTTCCAGAAGCACGCCGAGCGCTTCGATACCGAGATGATCTTCGACCACATCCACACGGCGAAACTCGGCGAGAGGCCGTTCCGGCTGATCGGCGACAACGGCGAATACACGTGCGACGCGTTGATCATCGCGACCGGCGCGTCCGCGCGCTACCTCGGATTGCCCTCGGAGCAGACATTCATGGGCAAAGGTGTTTCGGCCTGCGCCACCTGCGACGGCTTCTTCTACAAAGGCGAGGACGTGGTCGTGGTCGGCGGCGGCAACACCGCGGTCGAGGAGGCGCTCTACCTTTCCAACATCGCCCGCGGCGTGACCGTCGTTCACCGCCGCGACCGCTTCCGCGCCGAAGCGATCCTGATCGACAAGCTGATGGCGAAGACCACCGGCGGGAATGTCCGCGTGCTGTGGAACAAGACGCTCGAGGAGGTGCTCGGTGATGCCACCGGCGTCACCGGCGTACGAATGAAGGACGTCAAGACCGGCGTCACCCAGGACCAGCCCGTGACGGGCGTCTTCATCGCCATCGGCCACACGCCCAACACCGGCATCTTCGAAGGGCAGCTCGCGATGGCCGGCGGCTACATCAAGGTGAAAAGCGGCACCGACGGCGGGGCAACGGCGACCAGCATTCCCGGCGTGTTCGCCGCGGGCGATGTCGCCGATCACGTGTATCGCCAAGCCGTCACCTCGGCGGGTACCGGCTGCATGGCCGCGCTCGACGCCGAGGCGTTCCTCGAAGAGCACCCCTAGGATGAACGACCCCCACGCTCACTGCGTTCGCTGCCCCCCGCGGGGGCGCACAGTGCCCTTCGGGCGGCCGGGCGGGCACTGAAGCGGATGGCTGCGCCGTTGGCGCGATGACGATGGCGAAACTGTCCGATCTCAGGAAGCTCGTCGACGATGCACGCGCAAGCGCACCGGCGGCGGCGCCGATGCGCAAGGCGAAGTCAGCGGCGCCATTGCACCCGCCCAAGCGGGCGCACAACGCCGCGAAGCGCACCGAGGGCGACATCGATCTTGCACAGGCCTTCGCCGATGTCCGGAAGCTCCCGCCCAGCACCCGGGCCAAGCACGCGCCACCCCGTCCCGCGCCGATCCCGATGCAGCGCATCGCCGACGACGAGGACGCGCTGATCGCGTCGAAGTACGGCGCGGAACCCGCGCCGGACGCCTGGGAAGTCGGCCAGGAACATGAGGCCGGCCAGACTTTTCTGCGCCGGGGGCTGGGCTCGGACATCCTGCGCAAGCTGCGGCGCGGCGAGTGGTCGGTGCAAGGCGAAATCGATCTGCACGGCCACCGGATCGACGAGGCGCACGACGCGCTTGCGGACTTCATCGCCGACGCCGTCCAGCGCGGCTACCGCTGCGTGCGCGTGATCCACGGCAAAGGCCTGACCTCGCCGAACCGGGAACCCGTGCTCAAGGGAAGAGTCCGGCTGTGGCTCGCGCACTGGGACGAGGTGCTCGCCTACTGCGAGGCGCCACAGAACGCCGGAGGCGGTGGTGCCGTGCTGATCCTGCTGCGCGGAAAATGACGGAGCGTCGGATTGCCGGCGCACGAGGGCACGCTGAGTTTCCGCAGCGGGCCGGTGAGGATGCCCGAGTCGTCGCGCGGGACGAACCTTCGAGCGCCTAGAACACGCGATGCGCGAGTGCCGGAAGCTGTTCGCGCACCTCGGCCAGGCGCACCGGATCGACGTCGCCGACGATGAATCCGGGGCCGTGCTCGTGTTCGGCGATGACCGTTCCCCACGGGTCGATCAGCAGCGAGTGACCGTAGGTGCGGCGCCCGCCGGGATGCAGGCCACCCTGCGCCGCGGCCAGCACGTAACACTGGTTCTCGACCGCCCGTGCGCGGAGCAGCAGGTGCCAGTGCGCCGCGCCCGTCGTCGCCGTGAACGCCGCGGGCACGAGAATCAACGCTAGCGTCCCCATTCCGCGGTAGAGCTCCGGAAAGCGCAGGTCGTAGCAGACCGAAAGCCCGATCCGGCCGCATGGCATGTCGACCGTCACGGGGTCCGTTCCCGGTTCGATTGTCTTGCCTTCGTCGTAGTGCTCGTCGTCGCGCGTGAACGCGAACAGGTGGATCTTGTCGTAGCGGGCGATGCGCTGTCCGGCCGGGCCGTAGACGAGACACGCGCTGCGGACGCGGGCCGGGTCGCCGCAGGCAAGGGGCACGGTGCCGCCGACGAGCCAGATCCCGTGGGTTTTCGCGAGCCGCGCGAGGAACGCCTGTTGCGGCCCGTCGCCGTCGGATTCGCGCACGTCGAGCTTGTCGGTCGCCCGCGCGCCGAAAATGCCGAAGTATTCGGGCAACACGACGAGCTGCGCGCCCGCCGCCGCCGCGTTTCCGATCAGCGGCTCCGCCTGCGCGAGGTTCGTCGCGACATCTCCTCCGGAGACCGTCTGCACCGCAGCGACGCGCAGCCTGGCAGGAATGGGGATGGCGGTCATCGTGCGGCTCCCGTGGTCGGCGGTAGTGCGCCCGGGGCGACACTGGCCTTCGCCCCCGTGCCGGCGCTGCGGGTGACGACGGGGTCCGACCAGCTGCCCGTCACCGTGTATTCGTAGCTGAAGATCTGCTCGATGGGATCCTTCATTATCGCCTGCGCGAGCAACGATCCGGCCCCCACTGCCGCGCCGACCAGCGGATTGGCGATGAACAACAGCGCCGCCCCCGCTGACACGCTCGACGACAGCGCCGGCTGCACGTGGACGGAAAGCCGCTGCGTTTCCTTGGCGAGATCCGCGTCCCCCGCGATGTCGACCTTGGCCGCCGGGCCGAGCAGCTTCAGGTTGGAGCTGCTCATCACTCCGCTCGCGATTCGCACATCGCCCGTGATCTCGTCGAACGCGAACCCCTCGCTGAACACGTCGCGGAAATCCAGCGTCGCGCGCCGCGGCAGCGCCTGCAGCGAGAGCACGCCGAGCAACTTGCCGGGACCGGGCTCGATCTTCGTGAAGCGGCCCGGCCCGACGTTGATGTGAAACGTGCCGGCAAGCGTCGGATAGTCGAATTCGTGGGGCGCTCCGGCCCACGCGAGCTGACCGTCGATTCGGGTCGGCGCCCCCTGGATCGCATCCGGATACCCGAATCGCGCCAGGAATGCGCCGGCCTCGTTCGCGTCGACCCTGACGTCCAGCTTCGTCTGTTGCGGCCGGCTCGATGGGCGCCAGTTCCCCTCGGCTTCGAGCCTTCCGGAGTCGTTCGCGAGCACGAGCCGATCGATCCGCCAGTCGGCACCGCTCGGCTGCGCGGCGAACTCGAGATGCCCGAGATCGTGGTCCTTCGACACCAGCGCATCGGCAGTGACGTCGATGGCGGGCCAAGGACTGGCGGCCGGTGCGTCCGCCTTGGGCTCGCGCAGTCCGTCCCGGGCGTCGGCAGCGCGCCATGACGGGAGACCGGCCCGCGCGGGAATTGCCAGCCGG
>Ga0209253_10002772_pt1 | contig 15492 bp, 14 predicted proteins | sample FrelakmetBRP12BR_FD_187145 | JGI IMG/M metagenome (GOLD analysis project Ga0209253, IMG submission 187145) | Freshwater lake sediment microbial communities from the University of Notre Dame, USA, for methane emissions studies - BRP12 BR (SPAdes)... | ecosystem: Environmental > Aquatic >...
ACAGCGACGCGAAGTAGTCCGGCGTCGTCCAGATCTCGTAGCCAAGTTCGCCGGTAAAGCCGGCGCGCGTCACGATCGACGGTGCGTAACCGACTGCGGTCTCCGTGACGTCGAACAACTTAAAGGCGGTGGCCGCAAGGTCCTTGCGCACGAGGCGCTGCAGTATCTCACGCGAGTTGGGGCCGGCGAGCGAGAACCCGCACAGTGTCGACGCGGCCGAACGCACGAAGACGTCGGCCGGCGGCTCGCAGGTCCAGAACCAGCGCAGGTGGAATTCCTCGGCGAAACCCGAACCGACGATCAGGTACCTATCCTCGGCCAGGCAGGCGATCGACAGGTCGCCAACGATGCGGCCCGCGGGATTCAGCATCGGCGCAAGGCCGAGGCGTCCGGGCCGTGGAATGCGGCAAGCAAACACCTTGTCGAGCCAGGCGCGAGCGCCGCGGCCACTGATCTCGTACTTGCCATAGTTGCTCGTCTCATAGAGCCCGGCAGTGCGGCGTACCGCGCGACATTCCTCGCGCACTATCGGAAATGCCTCGGAACGCCGGTATGTCGGAGTCTCCGCAGGTGCAACGCCCGGTGGCGCAAACCACAACGCATGCTCGAGCCCGAAGTTAGCGCCCATCACTGCGCCCGCGGCGAGCAGCTGGTCGTAGATCGGCGAACGGCGCACGGGCCGGGCCGCCGGCAATTCCTCGTTTGGATACGCCAGGCGGAAGCGGCGGGAATAGTTCTCGGGCACCTTGATCGACGTGTATTTCGGCGTGGCGAAACGCCCGAAACGCGAGACGTCCATCGAGAGGATGTCCTGGCCCGGATCGCCTTCCGCCATCCAGCGCGACAGCACCAGGCCGATGCCGCCGCCCTGGCTGAATCCCGCCATCACGGCGCAGGCCACCCAGTAGTTGCGCAACCCGCGCACCGGCCCGACGAGTGGATTGCCGTCGGGCGCGAACGTGAAGGGGCCGTTGATCGCCTTGCGGATACCGGCGCGGCCGAGCGCCGGGAAATGCTCGAAGCCGACCTCGAAGTACGGCGCCAGCCGCTCGAATTCGTCCGGCAGCAACTGCATCGAGAAGTCGTCCGGCGTCTTCTCCGGCGACCATACCTTGCCGTGCGGTTCGTAGGTGCCGATCAGCGCGCCGCCGCGCTCCTGGCGCAGGTAGATCTCGCCGGCATAGTCGGTGGTGTTCACTATTTCCTGCGACCGGCCCTTGAGTTCCGGGATGTCCTCGGTCAGCAGGTAGTGGTGCTCCATGGCGAGCACCGGCAACTGGATACCGACCATCTGGCCGACTTCGCGTGCCCAGAGCCCCGCACAGTTGACCACGTGCTCGGTGTGCACCGTGCCCTTGTCGGTGACGACGTCCCAGGTGCCATCGGTGCGCGGGTTCAGTTCGAGCACGCGCGTGAAGCGCTCGACCGACGCGCCCAGCTTGCGCGCCGCCTTGACGTACGCGTGCGTGGTGCCCGAGGGATCGCAATGCCCGCCGTCCGCGCGCCATAGCGCGCCGATGAAATGCTGCTTGTCGATCAGCGGGTTCAGCTCGACCGCCTGGTCGAGCGTGATCATCTCGGTCTCCATGCCGAGGTAGCGTGCCCGCGAACAGATGAGCTTGAGGCTGTCGAGTTCGCCCTGCGTCGCGGCGAGCATCAGGCCGCCGTTGGGGTGCAACCCGCAGGACTGCCCCGAAAGCTCCTCGATCTCCCGGTAGAGGTCGATGGTGTACTTCTGCAGCTTCGAGATGTTCGCTTCACCGTTGAAGGTGTGCATGCCGCCGGCCGCGTGCCAGGTGGAACCGGACGTCAACTCGCTTTTCTCGACCATCAGCACGTCGGTCCAGCCGCTCCGCGCCAGGTGGTACAGGACGCTGGCGCCAACGACGCCGCCGCCGATGATCACGGCCCTTGCAGACGACTTCATGCGTGTGGTCTCCGGATGGACGGGCGATGTGACCATGCCGACCGGTGATTGACAAGCGCAGCCTCGCCCACACCGCGCGTTGGACTTGACGACCTCCGCGAGTCCGGACACCGTGGCACGACCGTGGCCGTGGGCCATGCGTGGAGACTTCCGTTGGCGCAGGTCCTGAAGGCGGTCACTGTTGCGATGCTGCTGCTTTTGGGCGCCGTGGCGTCGGCGGCGGCTGCGCCCGTCGTGGTGTCGTCCAAGCTGTCGAGCGAGTCAGCGATGCTCGGCCAGATGATCCGCCTGCTGCTCGAGGACCGCGGCATTCCGACGCTCGACCGGATGACACTGGGCGCGACGCCCGTGGTGCGCAAGGCGCTGCTCGCCGGGGAAATCGACCTCTACGTCGAATACACGGGCAACGCCGGCTTCTTTTTCAACCGGCCGAACGATCCCGCATGGAAGGACCTGCAACTCGGATACGAACTGGGCTCGAAACTCGACCTGGCAGCGAACCGCATCGTCTGGCTGGCCCCGGCACCCGCCAGCAACGCCTGGGCGCTCGCGGTGCGGCGGGACGTCGCCACTCGCCACCGGCTCGTGACCATGAGCGATTTCGCGCGCTGGGTTCGCGATGGCGGCGCCGTGAAGCTCGCCTGCTCCGCAGAGTTCGCGAATGGCGGCACGCTGCACTCGCTGGAACAGACGTATTCGTTCCACCTCGCACCACGCCAGAAAATCGTGCTCGCGGGCGGCGAAACGGCAGCGACCATCGGCGCAGCGGCTGCGCGCACCAATGGCATCAACACGGCCATGGTGTACGGCACGGACGGCGGCATCGTCGCGGCCGACCTCGTCCTGCTCGAGGACGACGGGAAAGACCAGCCCGTCTATGCTCCGGTGCCGATCGTGCGCGAGGCGGTGTTGCGGGCGCGCCCGGAAATTGCGGACATCGTGCGGCCGTTGATGGCAAGCTTCACGCGCGAGTCGCTGCAGGCCCTGAACGCCCGCGTGCAGATCGATGGCGAGTCAGCCGAAGAAGTTGCCGGGGATTACCTGCGCAGCAAGGGCTACATCGGCCCGGCCCGCAACCGTTGAGCAGGGAACCACACCGAGTGCAACGCATCGATCGCCTGGGCGTGCTGCTGAGCTTCGTGGGAGCCCTGGCCCTCACGCTGCTGCCGCTCGTCGTCTTCAAGGCAAATCGCATCGTCCCGGGCGAGCCGCGCGCACTTCTCGACCTGCTGCCCACGGCCGCGCTCGCACTGTATTTCACCCTGGCTGTCGCGGCGACTGCCGCAATGTTCAGCAAGAGTCCGCAGGTTCGGTTGCTCGCCGCTCTCACCGGCATTGCAGCACTGGCCGTCGCGGTCGCAGCGGCGGCGGACATCCTGACACCCGCAGGCAATCGCGTCGTGCGTGTCGCACCCGGGGCAGGATTCTGGATCGTGCTGATCGCGCTCGGCCTGCTTGCCACCGACGCGCTGACACGCCTGCGGCCCGGCCCCGTGCTGCGTGTTGCAACGCTGGCCGTCTTCCTCGCTGCCACGCTTGCCGCACTCGGTTCAGGCTTTTTCGACGACCTGTCGATCATGCGCGAGTACGCCGTGAACGCCACGCGGTTTGCACATGAGGCACAGCGCCACCTGCTGCTGGCGCTGGGTTCGCTCGCCGCCGCGGTCATCGTCGCGCTGCCGCTCGGCGTGCTTTGCCATCGGCAGCCGCGACTGCGTAACGCCGTGCTCGGCGTGCTGAACGTGGTGCAGACGATCCCGTCGATTGCGCTCTTCGGCATCCTGATGGCGCCGCTGGCGGCGATGGCGCTGGCATTTCCAGCGCTGGCTGCGCTGGGCTTGAGCGGTATCGGCGCCGCACCCGCCGCCATTGCCCTCTTTCTCTATTCCCTGCTGCCGATCGTGGGGAACACCGTGGTCGGCCTCGCACGCGTATCGCCCGCCGCAGTGGACGCCGCGCGTGGCATGGGACTGACGGACGGACAGATCCTGCGGCAGATCGAATTGCCGCTGGCGTTGCCGACGATCCTGACGGGCATCCGCATCGTGCTGGTGCAGAACATCGGCATGGTCACCATTGCCGCGCTGATCGGCGGCGGCGGATTCGGCGCCTTCGTCTTCCAGGGCATCGGCCAGACGGCGATCGACCTGGTGCTGCTCGGTGCCATCCCGACGGTCGTGCTCGCCTTTTCTGCGGCCGTCGTGCTCGACGCACTGACCGATCTCACACGCCGGGTGCCGCGATGATCCAGGTCGAAAAGCTCTGCAAGCGTTACGGCGAATCCACGGTCGTGGACGACGTGTCGATGGTCATCGAACCGCGCACGATGACGACGATCGTCGGCACGTCGGGGTCGGGCAAGTCCACGCTGCTGCGCATGATCAACCGGCTGGTCGAGCCGACCTCGGGACGCGTGCTGATCGACGGCAACGACACGACCGCGGAACCAGCGCACCTGCTCCGACGCCGCATCGGTTACGCCATCCAGGGCCTCGGCCTGTTTCCGCATCGCACCGTCGCCGACAACATCGCGACCGTGCCGCGGCTGCTCGGCTGGAGCGATGATCGCGTGAACTCACGCGTCACGGAGTTGCTCGAACTGTTCCAGCTCGACCCGGGCCTCTACGCTGCCAAGTTTCCGCACGAGCTGTCGGGCGGTCAGCAGCAGCGCGTCGGCGTTGCCCGCGCGCTGGCCGCTAAGCCGAATGTGCTGCTGATGGACGAGCCGTTCGGCGCGCTCGACCCGATCATCCGCACCAAGGCACAGGACGACCTGCTCGGGATCCAGCGGCGCTTCGGCACCACGGTCATCCTGGTCACGCACGACATCGACGAGGCTTTCCGTCTCGGCGACCGCGTCGCCGTCATGAGCCAGGGACGATTGCTGCAGCATGACCGGCCAGCCGTGTTGCTCACGCAGCCCGCAGACGCCTTCGTGTCGCAACTGATCGGCTCGGGCGACAGGTCGCTCAAGCTGCTGTCGCTGACGACCGCAGGTGAAATCGCAGCCGCAGGGGCAGTGGACGGCCCGACGGTGCCGTGGTCGGCAACGCTCCGCGACGTGCTGGCCGAACTCGTCTGGAGCGGAGCGGCAGCTGCGACGGTCGTTGGACCCGACGGCGACCCCATCGGCCACGTGACCCTGACCCGCATCCTGGCGCGGGGACGGCAGGCGACATGAGCCGTCCTGCACTGGGAGCGCGTCTCGCCATTCTCGGCCTGTTGATTGCGTTTCTGGTCGCGCCACAGGCCTTTGCACCGCTGTTCGCGCCCCTGAACCAGTACGGCGCCCCGGCGATCTACGACCAGGGCAACATCCTGGAACTGGCGCTCTCGCACCTGTGGACGGTGCTGATCGCCGCGGCTGCCAGCACCGTGGTCGCAGTCGCGCTCGGCGTTTTCGTGACGCGCCCGGCCGGCGCCCAGTTCCTGCCGCTGTCCCGCACGCTGGTGAACGTCGGGCAGACATTCCCGCCGGTCGCCGTGCTCGCCGTGGCCGTGCCGCTCGTCGGTTTCGGCCAGGCCCCGACGCTGATCGCCCTGTTCGCGTACGGCCTGCTGCCGATCTTCGAGAACACGATCGCGGGTCTGGAGGGTTGCCCGCAGCCGGTGCTGGAGGCAGCGGACGGGATGGGCATGAGCGCATGGCAGCGCCTGCGACAAGTGGAACTGCCACTGGCCCTGCCGCTGATCATGGAAGGCGTGCGGCTCTCGCTGGTCATCAACGTCGGCACCGCGACCATCGGCTCGACCGTCGCAGCCAGGGGTCTCGGCGAGGTCATCATCGCCGGCCTGCTCTCGAACAACACGGCCTTCGTCCTGCAGGGCGGCCTGGTGACGGGGCTCATGGCCATCCTGCTTTATGACGGCATGCGGTTGCTGGAACAGCGGTTCGTGCCGGTCGCGCGGAACTGAACACAGGCGCTTCCCGCGACGGCGCGCTTTGCTAAGATCGGTCCGGCAACCGCCCTCTCCCTGGGCACCATGAACCGATGAGCGCACCACAGACTGCCGTGGAGAGGCCGCACGACGAGATCACGGCGATCCCTGTGATCGAGTGGCCGACGGTCGCCCTGATCGTCTTTGCCTACGGCGGCTGGTTCACGCTCACCAGTGCCTATGGCGAATGGCCGACGTGGATCGTCGCCCCCTGCATTGCCGTGCTGCTCACCTTCCACAGTTCACTGCAGCACGAAATCCTGCATGGGCACCCGACGCGCTCGGCGACGGTCAACCGGCTGTTCGGCATCCTGCCCTTGTCGCTGTGGATTCCGTACGACCGCTTTCGCGCGTTGCACCTGGCCCACCACATCAACGACCGCCTGACCGACCCGATCGACGACCCGGAATCGAATTACGTCACGCCGCAAGCATGGCAAAGGCGCTCGAGCTTCGCGCGCTGGATTTTCCAGCTCCAACTGACCCTCGCAGGCCGAATGTTCATTGGCTCGTGGTGGCGGATGGGCGGGTTCCTGGCCAGCGAAGCCAGGGCGTTTGCACGCAACGAGCCCGGCGTGCGCGCGGCGTGGATCACGCATTTGATCCTGTGCGTGCCGATCTTGTATTGGGCCACGGCCGTCTGCGATATCCCGCTCTGGCTCTACGTCGTGGCGATGGTGATCCCGGGCAACGGCATCCTGCTGATCCGTTCGTTCGCGGAACACCGCGCGCGCGCCAACGTGCAGGAGCGCACGGCAACGGTCGAAGGCTCGTGGCTGCTCGGCCCGTTGTTCCTCTTCAACAACCTGCACTCGCTCCATCACGCCGAACCGCTGCTGCCCTGGTACCGGTACCACTCCCGGTACAGGTCGACGCGCGACCGGCTGCTGGCCGAGAACGGCGGCCTGGTGTACTCGACGTATTTCGACGTCGCGCGGCGCTTCCTGTTCAGGATGCACGACCAGCCGCAGCATCCGCTGGGGCGCGCGCCGTCGCAACGCACCGCCTGAAGCCCGCTGCGCTGCGGCTGGCCCGTTCAGACTCGATGCCGTGCGGCTACGCAGGATATGGGTAACCGGCAGCCTTGGCCTCTCGGTCCCACTGCAGGGTCCGCGCGTAGTCCGTCGCAGCCACCGGTGCGAAGCCCTCGATCAGCAGCGAGTCCGCGTATTCCCTGAACCACGGGTGTCGGGAGACGCTCGCAAACGCATTGCGCAGCGCACTGATTGTCGATACCGGAGTAGAGATTGCGGTCACGAACGCGGGCAGGGTCGCAACATCAGTGGCGTCGAGGACGCGGATGCCGGACGTCAGCGCCGGGTTGTGCTTCGCGATCAGCAGGTGCCAGTAAGCATCCAGCGGTCCGACGTCGATGCGACCTTCACGCACCGAATCGAGAATCGCTCGCGCGGTCACGAGGTTCGAAACCATCTCGCCGTAGAGTGCCGGCCGCGACGCCGTTCGGTACTGCAGCAGATGGTGGCGGAACGCATTGAAGCCCGAGTGCGAGTGCTCGACGGTCCAGCCGGCACGACCACCGAAAGTGTCCTCGAGCGTGCGGAAAGGCGCGTCCTCGCGCACGATGAGATCTGACCGGTAGACCGGACGCCCCGCCGCCCACGCGGCGCGCGGTATCGGCGCCGCGAGTGGCACGACCTTCGCCATTTGCAGTGCGACCGGATAGCCGCACATGAAGACGCAGCCGAGGTCCGGGCGCGCCCACAGCGCCTCGAGCGGTTGCGGCGCCGGATAAGACACGTAATCGAAGGAAACGCCGGCTGCCGCCGTGATCCGCTCCAGCAGCGAACGCCACGCCGCCTCGACCGCCGGGGTCACGGCGTACATGCGGGCATTCATGATCGCGTTGGTCATGCGAGCCTGGCGACGCGGGCGAGATTACGGCGCGTCACAGCCGAGCTCGGCCGAGCGCTTGCTGACGTATGCGGCGATGGCCTCGCGCACTGCGGCATCGAGCGGCGGCGGCGAATACTCGGCGAGCAATCGCTTCCAGACGTCGGTGGCGCGGCGCGTCGCGTCCTTCGCCCCGGCCTCGCTCCAGTTCTCGAAGTTGGACCAGTCGGAGAGCAACGGACGGTAGAACGCCGTCTCGAAGCGCGCGAGCGTGTGGGCCGTGCCGAAGAAGTGACCGCCCGGCTCGACGCCCTTGATGGCGTCGACGGCGAGGTCGTCGTCGTTGAACGCGATGGGCTGCAGGATCGCGGCCCAGCCCCGCAGCATCTCCGCATCGACCACGATTTTCTCGAGCGACGCGACCAGCCCGCCTTCGAGCCAGCCCGTGGCATGGTTGATCAGGTGGCTGTGGCTCAGGATCGCAGCCTGCAGCGAGAACGCCGTCTCGTAGGTCGACTGCGCATCGACGGCAGGAGACGCGTTGACTGCACTGGTCCGCACGGGAATGCGCAGCCTGCGACCGATCTGTGCCGTGGCGATCGCCGCGTGCACGTATTCCGGCGTGCCGAATGCCGGCGAACCCGTGCGCATGTCGACGTTGGAGGTGAAGCCGCCCATGACGCACGGCGAGCCGGGCCGCACCAGCTGGCACAACGCGATGATGCCGAGCGCCTCGGCCGTCTGCTGCACCAGCGCACCGGCCAGCGTAATCGGGGCCATCGCCCCCATCAGCGTAAACGGCGTGATCACGACACACTGCCCGTGGCGCGCCATGATCATGATGTTGTCGAGGATCTCTTCGTCGACCCGGCGCGGCGAGTTAACGTTGGTCACCGTCATCAGCGTCGGTCGAGCGGCGAGATCGTCGATCGAGCAGCCGTGCTCGAGCGCCGACATCGCGATGGCATCTTCGGCCTGGATGCCGCCGACTCCGCGCGCCGCCCAGACGATGTCGGCGCATTCAATGTGCGCGCGGTACGCTGCCAGATGGCGGACTGGTACCGGCACGTCGACGGGTTCTACGACGATGCCACCCTGCCAATGCAGGACGCCGAGCATGTGCGTGAGCTTGAGGATGTCGCGGAACGAGGCGATGTCGCCGAAACGACGGCCGCGCTCGGCATCACTTACGTTGGGGGCGCCGTTGACCGGGCCGAAGTTCACCACCCGGCCGCCAACGTGCAGATTCCGCCCGGGGTTGCGTGCGTGCAGCACGAAGGTCTCGGGCGCGTGCGCAAGCTGCGCCTCGACGAGGTCGCGCCCGATCCGCACCAACTGGGTTTCGTCATCGACGAGGGCGCCGGCCCGGCGAAACACCTCGCGGGCCGCAGGACTGCGAATCTCGAGTCCGGCCTCTTCGAGCACCCGGAACGCCGCAATCAGAATCCGTTCGACCTGCTCAACCGTCAGCACCTCGAGCGGTGACCACGGCACTTCGAGTCGCGGCAGCGGCGCGAGCGTCGGTCCGGTCGAGCGCGCAGTGCGACCGTGACCGCGGCGGCGCGAGGGCAGGATGACTTCGCTCATGGCTCGGGGTCGGGCTCCGGATGTCGGCAGCAGGGCCGGGTGCCCGCATCATGGCCGGGAACGGGGCGTCCGGACAATGGCGGCCGCGCCGCCTGCCTCAGTACCCACCGAAGCGGAACTGACCCTCCAGCACGAACGAGTCGAGCGTCGTGTCGTTGCGGGTGTTCAGCACGTCCTCGTCGATGCCGATGGACTCGAACCCCAGCCGTACGTGGAACACCTGCGCGAAGGTCACCCCGACGCCGAGACCCCACACGACGTCCGTGCCGTTGTCACTCACGCTGCGCATGATGACCTGGTCGCCGAACGACTGGTCGAGGCGCTGCACGCTCTCGCCTTCGCTGAACGCCGCGCCAAGCTTCGCGTAGAGCTCGAACGCTTCGCCGAAAGGCAGAATTCCGAGCATCGTCACTTCCGTGACCTTGGCCGAATACTCGATGCGGTTGTTGTAGTAGTCGTCGAACTCCGGCATGTAGACGAGGTCCTGGTCCCAGCCGATCGGACCCGCGTCGAGATAACTGACTTCCAGCGCGCTGTACTTATGGAAGCGCCAGCCGGCGTGCAGCGTATAGCCGACGTCGGCGTCGCCCTCGTCGTAGTCGTAGTAGTCGCCCCAGTAGCAGCCGTCGTAACAGTCATCCTGGCCGACCAGCACGCTGACGTTGGAGTAGGCGCCTCCGCCCCCGACATAGAAACCGCGCCACCCTTCCGGCGCACCGACGGGAGACGATGCCTGCGACGCTGCAGGTGCCGGCGCACTCGCAGCTGGATCCTGCGCGCGGGCGCATGGTGCGACGAAGCAGGTTGCCATGCCGAACGCCAGCAGAATGCGAATCAGCCGTGCGGAAAGCATCATGGTGGGCCTCGCCGGTCACGATCGGCACTCCAGCCGACCTTGAGCTTTGTAGGCGCGACTCGTCCGTGCGCTCAATGCGGCTTTCCGGGATCCGCAACGGGACCCCGAGCGAGGATGATGTGTAAGGGTCGGCCCGATCGGGTCCGCTAGCCCGGATCGACGACGACGCCCTGTAATCGGCGCGTCAGCTCGGCAACCTGCGCCGCAAGTTCGAGGATCGTCCGGTCCTTGGCGGCGATCACGGCCTCCATCTCAACCAGATCGACCCGCTTCGGGATGTGCTGCGGGCAGTTCGCGTCCCACGCCGACAGGCTGAACATGAACACCTGCTCGGGGTGCGCCCGGTATCCCTCCGGCATCAGCGACTTCACCAGCTCCGCATCGCCTTCGACGAACCAGGCCGTCCCCCACAGCTTGATGCGCCGGCGACGCGCGTAGTCCATCAGGAAGATGAACGCCTTCGGGTTCTCGGCCAGGTTGCCCTGGGTAATGTATTGCCGATTGCCTTTGAAATCGACGAACGCGAGCGTCGCTTCGTCGACCACGCGCAGGAAACCCGGCGGGCCGCCGCGATGCTGGATGTAGGGCTGTCCCGCGGCGTTGGCCGTGCCCAGGTAGATGCTGTTCTGCTCGGCAATGAAGGCCGCGAGCGCCGGAGTGATCGTCGTCGACCAGCCCTCGCCCTCCTCCATCCGCGCGTAGTTGTCGCGCGAACCCTTGCGGTCCTGGAGCGCCTTGACCGCAGGCGTGAACGCGATGTCACTCGGGTATGCCAGATCGTCCGACATCACACGGTCTCCCACTGCGGCGCCTGGTTGCAGCAGGAGCCGCGAACGAACCAGGACTAGAGCGCCGCCCCTTCGAATGCAATCTTGCCGTCGCTGACGACGAGGCGCGGCTCGAAGAACGCCTTGCTGTCGGTGAGCGGGTCGCCGTCGTAGGCCACGAGGTCGGCCTCCAGGCCCACGCGGATGCTGCCCGTGCGGTTTTCGATGCCGATCACCCGCGCGCCGTTGAGCGTAGCCGCCGTGATCGACTCCAGCGGCGTTAACCCGATGTGCTCGCGCAGCATGGCAATTTCGTGCGCGATCCGGATCCGTCCGGTGTCGTCCCTGTCGGCATAGCTGCCGTCGGTCGCGGCCGCGATCGTAATGCCGAGCGCGTTCGCCTTGCGCACGGCCGCTCGCAGCGGCCCCATCATCGATTGCGTGCGCAACTGCAGCGCCACGTCTTCGGCCGAATTTCCCTGCGGATCGCCGAGCGGACTCATGACCGCCAGCGTCGGCACGAAGTAGGTGCCTCGTCGCTTCATTTCGTCGAGCGTCGCATCGTCGACCCACGTGCCGTGCTCGATGCTGCGCACGCCGGCACGCACCGCTGCAGCAGCCCCTTCGCGGGCATGGGCATGCGCCGCAACGTAAAGGCCCTTCTTCGCCGCTTCGGTGACGGCCGCACGGATCTCGTCTTCGGTCAGTTCCTGCTTGCGCGGATCGGTGCTGGCGAGGCCAGCCCGCTCGCTTGCGCCGACCTTGATCACGTCGGCGCCCTTCGCGATCAGCGCACGCGTCGCCTCGGCAATGCGATCCGGGCCGCGCAGTTCGCCATCGATCGCGTCGCCGAACTGCGGATAGACCTCGTAGAACGCGATGCCGGGCTTCGGCCGGATGTGTCCCGGTGAGACGAGGAGCTCAGGCCCGGGCACGTAACCGGCGCGAATGAGGTCGCGCGTCCCCATCGCCTGCAGGTTCGTATCGCCCAACACCCGCGACGTCGTCACGCCCGACTGCAACGCACGCAGTGCCGCTGCCGGCGATTCGACGTGGGAATGCGCGTCGATCAATCCGGGCAGCAGGTAGCGTCCACCGAGGTCGATCTGTCGCACGTCGGTCGACGCTGCGGGTGCGCGCTCGACGATCGAGCCGATCTTGCCGCCGCGTACGGTGACCGTGACGCCCTTGCGTGGCGCGGCACCCGTGCCATCGACCAGCGTGACGTTCAACAGGTCGAGATCCTGCGCCACCGCCGTTGGCGGCGCTGCCAGCAGTCCCGAGCACAGGCAACCGGCGACGATGGTTGCGACCAGAACCCTGCGACCTGCAACGAACATGCTGCGACCCCCCGCGTGAAACCGGCGCCTACCTTATACCGGAACGCAGGTAGCGGCCGCGGGACTCTGCGAGACGTCAGGGCTGCAGATACGCGTCGAGCGTCTGGTGGAAATGCCGGATCCGGCTTTCCTGGTACGACCCGAGCTGCACGCGACCCGTCCCGGAGGCCACCAGGCCTTCCTGCACGTAGGGCATGTTGCTCATGTCCTGGTCGATGACCGGGCCGAGGATCGGAATCTCCTTGGCATCCGACCAGGCTTCGTCGTCGCGCAACCAGTGCACGGGCACGGGCCTGGGCCGCGGCTGTCCGCGATCGGGGCGCTTCAGGATCATGACTTCCATCACGCACGATCCAACGTCACGCCCGTGCGGGCGCCACCGATACACGATGTTCGGCGCGAAGCCGCCCCAGGGCGAGAAATTCGGGAAGACGTTATAGACGATGGCGTCGAGCGTCTCCGCATCGGTGACGTTGCTGAAATCGCCCTCGAAGGCCCGGCCAAACGCGCGACGGTTCAGATCACCGAGCAGTGCGCGCGGCCCGCGTGCCTCCTGTGCAGTGACGGCGCCCAACGCACCCGGCCTGCGGCCCATCAACTGCAACATGCCGTCCAACGTCTGCTGCGGATCCACCTTCCCGCCGCCGAGGTGCGGGCTCGGTGCGCCGAAAGCAGCGAGGTTACGGTTCACGTGCTGGCCGAAGATGTCGTACTGCGAGTTTGCGTCCGCGATGATCGACAGGATCTGCGGGTGCGTCGCGATGACGTGATACGACTCCATGAAAGCTTCCTGCGCCACCTTCCAGTTGCAGCGGATGACCTTGGCGACGTGCACGGCCTTCCAGCAGTCCTCGAGGCGCCAGCGGGAGAAGTGGTCCGGCACGACTTCGAGGTACTGCGCGAGTGGAATCGCACCGGCATCGAAGTTGACGAAGACGAAGCCGCCCCAGGTGCCGACCCGCGCCTCGGGCAGGCCGAAGTCGCCATCGCCGACGTGCTCGAAATCCCACCGGCAGGGGATCGAACGCACGCTGCCATCGAGCTGCCAGCTGAAGCCGTGAAACGGACAGCGGAAGTGCTCGACACGTTCGTCCGCCAGCAGCAGCTTGCGCCCGCGATGCGTGCAGGAATTGTGGAACGCGCGAATCGAACCGTCCGCCTGGCGCGTGATCAGCAGTGACCGGCCGACGATGTCGTAGACGATCGTGTCGCCGGCCTCGGGCAGTTCCTCCTCGCGACACGCCATCTGCCAGACGCGCGTCCACATCCGCTCGACTTCGAGATCGAAGAACGCCTGCGAGGTGTAGCGCGACGCGGCGAGCGGAGCGTTGCCGAGATCCCGCCACGAACGCTCGAGCAGCGATTGCGGCACCTCGCGGCTGTCCTGCGCGAGGTAGTCCTGGTAACTCGGTGCCGCACCCGACGCGCCGCCGTCACGTTCGGTCACGGGTATCCCCTGCCCTCAGTCCGTGGCGAGCCACGGATCGAGCATCGGTCGTACGCGCAACTCGGGTGGCACGTTCTCTGAGCCGATGCGACGATCGAGCTCTTCGTGCCAGTGGTAGATGCGCCGCTCCTGGTACGACAGGTAGATGCCCCGGAAGCCCCCGGTCTCGACGGACTCCTGGATCCGCGGCGCGAACTGGGTGTCTTCCTCGAGGATGCGCTCGAAATTCGACATGCGCGTGGGCCAGAGCTCATGGCCCTCGGCGCCCTCGGGCGCGAACCAGTGCACGTCCACCGTCATGCTGCGGGCGGTCTTGGGCCAGAACGTGATGAATGGCGTGCCGGTGGCCGCGGGCGGCGTGATCAGGTTCGGATAGAAATTGTACGAAGGGTTCTGGCTCAGGAAGATCTGCTCGGCCGTGGGCACTTCAGGCATGCCGACCGCTCCTGGATCGCGCCACTCCGCGCGGCGGTGCGGCGTGCACATCATCGAATTGCCGTGCGGCCACAGCACGATGTGCGTGCCGCGCGAATCGAGGAAGCGGTCCACGGTCTGCGGGTGGATCGACTTCAGGTGATAGGTCTCGAGGAACGCGTCGAGCAGGATCTTGACGTTGCAGGCGATCTCGAAGCTCGAGCTCGCGATGTGCCGGATGCTGTCGAAGCCCAGGTTCTCGAGGTGCTTCGGGATCGGGCCCAGGGATTCGAGCAGCGGCGCCGCCTGCGGGTCTTCGTTGATGAACACGAAGTTGCCGAACTGCTCGCAGCGCACCTGGTTGAGGCCGAAGCAGGACGTGTCCATGCCAGGGAAATCACGCTTCTCGCGCACTGCAGTCAGCCGGCCCGCGAGGTCGTAGGTCCAGCCGTGGTAGCGGCAGAAGAAGCCCTTGGCCTCGCCCTGCTCCTTCTCGACCAGCGGCGCACCACGATGCCGGCAGGTGTTGTAGTAGGCGCGGATGCGATTCTCTTTGTCGCGCACGATGATGATCGGCGCGCCGGTCTTGCGCCATAGACGGTAGCTGCCGGGACGGGGCAGTTCGTCGACGTGCAACGCATAGAGCCATGAGCGCTTCCACAGGTACCGCTGCTCCAGTTCGAGGAACGCGGGGTCGGTGTAGCGCCCGCCGGGTATCAGTGGCAGTTCGGGGAAGCCAGGTGGCGGAGCCTCGCGGCCCTGCTCGTGCTTCATCCCGTCGTACAGGCTGTGTTCGATTTCGGCTCGCATGGTGATCGATTTCTAGGGCATGCGAATCCCGCGGACCATGCGTAAACACCGCAAGACGGTGCGTCTGGACTTCCCCCCGTCCCAGCGGCGGCTGACGTCACCCTGCGACTCGCCTCCCATGAACAACGCAATGCCCACGACCCCTTGGCTGCCGACGATGGCGACCTCGGCAGACGCGCCGTCGACCATCACGTATTCGAGCGAAACGATGGCAGGCGCAGGGAAGCAGGCGCAGTCCAGCCGGACGCCCGGTTCGTAGAGCGTCTTGCCCGCAACGATAAACACCGGCTGGAGGTTGCGCTGGACGCGCTGCCGCCCAACGAGTGTCAGGCGCGACGGCCCTGGATGACGTTGAGCAGCACGACCACGATCGCAATGACCAGCAGGATGTGGATCAGGCCGCCCATCGTGTAGGACGTCACCAGGCCCAGCAGCCAGAGGATGATCAGGACAACTGCAACGGTCCACAGCATTAGTGCATCTCCCTTCGTTCGACCAGGCGAGATTCGCGCAGCATCCGACTGCAACAGGTCAGGGGGGAGTGACGCCAGTCA
>Ga0209253_10002773_pt1 | contig 15491 bp, 14 predicted proteins | sample FrelakmetBRP12BR_FD_187145 | JGI IMG/M metagenome (GOLD analysis project Ga0209253, IMG submission 187145) | Freshwater lake sediment microbial communities from the University of Notre Dame, USA, for methane emissions studies - BRP12 BR (SPAdes)... | ecosystem: Environmental > Aquatic >...
GTCATCACGACGCTGACCAAGGAGGCGCTGCCCATGCTGCGTTACCGGACGCGCGACATCACGCGCGTCACGCGCGAGCCTTGCGACTGCGGGCGCACGCACCTGCGGATCCTGCGCATCACCGGGCGCAACGACGACATGCTGATCATCCGCGGCGTCAACGTGTATCCGTCGCAGATCGAGGCGGTGCTGGTCGGACAGGCCGCGATCGCCCCGCACTACCAGCTCGTCGTCGACCGGCGCGGCACGCTCGACCACGTGACGGTCGAGGCCGAGGCGCAGCCCGGCGTCGCCGTCTCCGACTACGACGCCATCGCAACGGAGGTCGCCCATCACATCAAGTCGATGATCGGCATTACGACCGACGTGATGGTGAAGCCGCCGGGCTCGATCCCGCGCTCGCAGGGCAAGGCGGTGCGCGTGCGCGACGAACGGCCGAAGGGAGCGTAGCCGGACATGGCCAAGCACTTGCTGGCATTGACGGTCAACGGCCGCGCGCGCGAGGACGCGGTCGCCGACGCCACGCTTCTCGTCGACTATCTGCGCGTGACGGCGGGGCTGACCGGCACCAAGCAGGGCTGCGACGGCGGCGAATGCGGCGCATGCACGGTGCTGGTCGATGGCGAGCCGCGCCTCGCGTGCATCACACTGGCCGTCACGTGCGAGGGCCGGCGTGTCGAGACGATCGAGAACCTCGCGGTCGACGGCCGGATGAGCCGGCTACAGCAGATGTTCCACGAGAAGCTCGGCACGCAGTGCGGCTTCTGTACGCCGGGCATGATCATGGCCGCGGAGGCGCTGCTGCGCCGCATGCCGCGGCCGACCGAGCAGCAGATTCGCGATGCGCTCGCGGGCAACCTCTGCCGCTGCACCGGTTACGTAAAGATCATCGAGTCGGTGCAGGCCGCCGCGGAGGACGCGTGAGGCCGCCGGACGCCGAAGGAATGGCCGCCGCCACGGCGGGCACCGATGGACGGCTCGCGGCGCCCGCGCACACGGCCGGCCAGCGCACGCCGCTGATCGACGGCATCGAGAAAGTCACCGGGCGCGCGCGGTACACGGCGGATCTGCCCTTCGCCGACGCGCTCGTCGGCCGAATCCTGAGGAGCCCGATCGCGCACGGCGTGATCCGGGGCATCGACACGTCGGTGGCGCGCGCGCTGCCGGGCGTGCGCGCCATCGTCACCGGCGAGGATTTTGCGGCGCCGTACGGCGTGATTCCGATCGCGCAGAACGAGTGGCCGCTCGCGCGCGGCAAGGTCCGCTACCGCGGCGAGCCGCTGGCGGCCGTCGCCGCCGTCGACGCGGAAACCGCGGACGCGGCGCTCGCGGCCATCGTGCTCGACATCGAGCCGCTGCCCGCGTACTTCAACGCGGCCGATGCGCGCGCGGCGGAGGCGGCGCTGCTGCACGACAAGAAGGCCGGCAACATCGAGCGCGAGGTCGACCAGCTGTTCGGCGACGTCGACGCGGGCTTTGCCGCCGCCGATCTCGTCTGCGAGGAGACGTTCCACTACGCGGAAGTCGCGCACGGCCAGATCGAACTCAACGCGGCGGTCGCGGCCTACGAGCCGGAGCGCGATCGCCTGACGACGCACTCGGTCACGCAGGTCCCGTACTACCTGCACCTGACGCTCGCGCAAACGCTCGGGATGGACGCGTCGCGGATCCGCGTGGTCAAGCCGTTCGTGGGTGGCGGGTTCGGGCATCGCGTCGAGCCGCTCAATTTCGAGATGGTCGCGGCTGCGCTCGCGCGCGCGGCGGGCGGCACGGTGAAAGTCGAGCTGTCGCGCGAGGACGGCTTCCTCACGCACCGGGGGCGTCCCGAGACGGACATCCGCCTGAAGATCGGCATGACGAAGGCGGGCGCGCTGACGGCGGTCGACTGCGAGATCACGCAGCGCGGCGGCGCGTACGGCGGCTACGGACTCGTGACGATCCTGTACGCGGGGGCGCTGCTGCACGCGCTCTACATGGTGCCGGCGGTGAAGTACCGCGGGTATCGCGTGTACACGAACACGCCGCCCTGCGGCGCGATGCGCGGGCACGGCGCCGTCGACGCGCGGCACGCGTTCGAGGCGCTGCTGGACCGGATGGCCGGCGAGCTCGGGCTCGACCCGTTCGCCGTGCGGCGCGCGAACCTGATCGCGCCGCCGTACCGGACGATCAACGACCTGCAGGTGAACTCCTGCGGGTTGCCCGCGTGCCTCGACTGGGTCGAGCAGGCGTCCGGCTGGCGCGAGCGGCGTGCCACGCTGCCCCGCGGTCGGGGGCTGGGGCTCGCGTGCTCGCATTACGTGTCCGGCTCGGCCAAGCCCGTGCACTGGAGCGGCGAGCCGCACGCGGTGATCAACTTGAAGCTCGACTACGACGGCGGCATCACGGTGCTGACGGGCGCGTCGGACATCGGCCAGGGATCGTCGACGCTGCTCGCGCAGGTGGTCGCCGAGGTGCTGTCGCTGTCGCTCGCGCGCATCCGCGTCATCGCAACCGACAGCGCGCTTACGCCGAAGGACAACGGCTCGTACTCGTCGCGCGTGTCGTTCATGGTCGGCAACGCGGCCATCCGTGCGGCCGAGGAGCTGAAGCGCGTTCTCGTCGCGGCGGCCGCGAAGCGGCTCGAGGTGAGCCCGGCGGACATCGAGTGGGACGGCGAGCACTGCCGCGTGGCGGGCACCGATCGCACGCTCGCGTTCGGCGAAGCCGTCGAAGCTGCGCTCGTCGATACCGGCACCTTGATGGTGAAGGGCGCGTGGTCGACGCCACCGGAGACGCAGGGCGGCAAGTTCCGCGGCGCGGCGGTGGGGTCGACGGCCGGGTTCTCGTACGCGGCGCAGGTCGTCGAAGTCGCCGTGGACGAGGATACCGGCCAGGTGACCGTCGAACGCGTCTGGGTCGCGCACGACTGCGGCTTCGCGATCAACCCGCTCGCCGTCGAGGGCCAGGTACAGGGCGCCGTCTGGATGGGGATGGGACAGGCGCTGTCCGAGGAAACCCAGTACTACGAAGGGCTGCCGCTGCGGCCGAACATGCTCGACTACCGGATCCCGACGATCGTCGAGTCGCCGCCGATCGACGTGAAGCTGATCGAAAGCAGGGACCCCCTCGGGCCGTTCGGCGCGAAGGAGGCGAGCGAAGGCGCGCTGCACGGCTTCGCGCCGGCGCTGACCAGCGCGATCGCGCAGGCGATCGGGCTGCGGCTGACGGAACTGCCCGCGACTGCCGATCGCGTGCTCGAAGCGTTGCACGCGAAAAGGCGCAGCGAGCGCCTGCGCGCGCGCGCCGCCGCGGGCAAGGCGGACTCAGGCAGGGCAGACTCCGGCAAGGAAGACGCGAAAAGGGCATGACGATGGAACGCGCGCTCGGTTTCGAACTGAAGCGTCCGAAGAGCCTCGCCGAGGCGGCCGCGCTACTCGCAGCGCTGCCCGCGGCCCGGCTCGTCGCGGGCGGCACCGACCTCGTACCCAACCTGCGCCGCGGCATCGAGCGGCCGCCGGTACTCGTCGACCTTTCCGCCGTGCAGGACTTCGCCGCGATCGTCGCAAACGAGGAAGGGCTCGCGATCGGCGCCGGAGTGACACTCGCGCGCATCGCGGGCGATCCGCGCATCGGGACGGGGTTTCCGGCGCTGGCCGAGGCGGCGGCGAGCGTCGCGGGACCGGCGCACCGCAGCGCCGCGACGATCGGCGGGAACCTGTGCGTCGACACCCGCTGCGTCTTCTACAACCAGAGCGAATGGTGGCGCACGGCGAACGGCTTCTGCTTGAAGCGAGGCGGCGACGTCTGTCACGTGGCGCCGCAAGGCAAGCGCTGCCACGCCGCATTCTGCGGCGATGTCGCGCCCGCGCTGCTCGCGCTCGACGCCGTCGTCGAACTCGCGGCGAGCCGGGGCACGCGGCGCATCGCGCTCGCCGAACTCTACCGCGACGACGGCGCCGCGCACCTGACGCTCGCGCCTGGCGAGATCGTGGCGCGCGTGCTCGTGCCGGCAGCGTCCGCGCGCATCGCGTCCGGGTACCGCAAGGCCCGCACGCGCGGCGCGCTCGACTTTCCGCTGGCCGGCGTGGCCTGCGCGGCCGCGGTCACCGACGGCGTACTGCGGTACCTGCGCATCGCGCTGACGGGCACCAATGCGCAGCCGTTCCTGCTCGGCGGCACCGCCGACCTCATCGGGCGTCCCGTCGACGACGACACGCTCGCGCTTCTGGGCAAGCTCGTCCAGAAGCAGGTGAGCCCGATGCGGACGACCGTCACGCAGGCGAACTATCGCCGGCAGGTGGCGGCGGTGCTCGCGCAGCGGCTGCTGCGCGAGCTTGCGCGCGACGGCGGCAAGGCGGCGCGGGCATCGACACCGGAGACCGCCGAGGCGTCCGTGATGTCGGCGGCGAATCGTGCGAACGCCGCGACGATGAATGCGGCCGAGCTGCTGCTGTCCGCGGGCGAGGCTCGGCACATCGCGCTGATCTGCGGCACGCAACGCGTCACGTACGCCGAGCTCCGCGACCGCGTCGCGCGCGCCGCGACGGTCTGGCAGCGGCTCGGCGTCGGTCGCGGGGACCGCGTCGCGGTGAAGCTGCCGGACGGCATCCCTTGGGCGACCGCGTTCCTCGGCACGATGTGGGCGGGCGGCGTGGCCGTCGGCGTCAACCCGCGGGTGCCCGACGACGAGTGGCGTGCGATCCTCGGCACCGCCGGATTCCGCTGCATCCTCGCCGAATCGCACGACGAGACCCCGCCTCCGTTCCGCGACCGCGTCGTGCTGCTCGACGATTGGCTGCGCGACACCTTCGTCGCCGCGCCGATGGCGGCCGAGCCGATGGAGGCCGAAGCGCCCGCGCTGTGGACGCATTCGTCGGGAACGAGCGGCCGGCCCAAGGCGGTCGTTCACGTGCACCGTTTCGCGCGCGAGGTGGAGCGCGTCGGCGCCGAGCTCTTCGACATCACCGCTGAGGATCGCCTGTTCGCGAGCTCCAAGCTCTTCTTCGCATATCCGCAGACGAACTGCCTCTACACCGGCCTCAAGTTGGGCGCCACCGTGATCCTCGACCCGCAGTGGCCGACCGCGGCCAACGTCGCGGCGGCCATCGCCGCGCACAAGCCGACCGTGCTGTTCAGCGTGCCGTCGCTGTACCGCAACCTGCTGAAGGAAGGCTGCGGTCCCGCGCTCGCGAAGAGCGGAGTGCGGCTCACCGTGTCGGCAGGCGAGGCGCTGTCGGCGGGGCTGCGCGAGGAATGGCGGCGGCAGACCGGGCTGCCGCTGGCCGACGGCTACGGCGCTTCCGAGACGCTGATCCTCGTGCTCGTGAGTCGCGGCGCAGACCGCTGGTCGTCGCCGGCGCCGGGCGTGGACATCGAGGCCGTGCGCACGGACGACGCGACGCTGCCGACGCGCATCCGCATCCGCGCTTCGACATTGGCGACCGGATACTGGGAGCGGCCCGACGCGCAGGCCGCGGCCTTCTCCGACGGCGCGTTCTGCCCCGCCGACTTGTTCGAGCGCAACGGCAGCGGCCAGTTTCGGTTCGCCGGCCGGGAAGATTCGCTCGTGAAGATCCACGGTCGCTGGGTCGACCTGGCCGAGCTCGAAGAGCGGTTCGCCTTTGCGGCGGCAGGCGTCGCGGAAGCGGCGGCGGTGGCGGTGCAGGACGCCGACGGCGTCGACGCCGTCGCGTTCTTCTATGTGGCGATGCCGGCGGCGCCGCTCGACGTCGCGCAGCGGCTGACCGCGTTCGCGCAGACGCTGCCCTCCTACCAGAGGCCGCGCTGGCTGCACGCGGTGCCGGCGCTGCCGCGAACGGCGACCGGCAAGCTTATCCGCCGCCAGCTGCGGGAACTGCACCGCACGCTGGCGTAAGCCCGCGCGGCCCTGCCCAAGCCGATGGCGACCACAGCGACGCTCGACGCACGAACCGCGCAAGCGCTCATGATCGAGCGCGAGGGTCGCGTCGTCGTCGCGACGCTGGCGCGCCCGCCGGTCAACGCGCTGGACGACGCGCTCATCGGCGACCTCGAGGCGCTGATCGGCGACGTGTGCGCCGATCCGGACGTCGCGGTCCTTCACGTCCGCAGCAACCAGCGCGTGTTCTGCGCGGGCGCGGACCTGGCGCTGATGCAGGCGTGCCTCGGGACGCCCGAAGGCGTTGCCGCAATGGTCGACGTCGTCCGCCGGATGCAGCGCCTGTTCGCGTGTCTCGAAGCGGCTCCGGTCGTGACGCTCGCCGAAGTGGGGGGCGCCGCGCTGGGCGGCGGGCTCGAACTCGCGCTGGCGTGCGACCTGCGCGTCGCGGCGCAGGAGGCGAAGCTCGGCCTGCCGGAGGCGAACCTCGGACTCCTGCCCGCTGCCGGCGGCACGCAGCGACTTGCCCGACTGTCCGGCGAGGGCGTCGCCAAGCGGCTGATCCTTGGCGCGGAGGTCGTCGACGGTGCCGAGGCGGCACGGCTCGGCGTCGTGCAATGGGCGCGGCCCCGCGCCGAACTGGCCGAATGGACGCGCGCACTCGCGCAACGCATCGCCGGCATGCCCAAGGCGGCGCTGGCGGCAAGCAAGAGTTGCATCGCTGCGGCCGGAGTGCCGTCGCGCGATGGCTATGCCGAGGAGATCGCGGCTTCGTGCGCGCTCTACGAAAACGCGGAGACGCGCGACCGCATCGCGCGGTTCCTCGCGAACCGCGCGCCGCCGCACACCAGGGAGAAGACATGAGCTTGCAAGGCAAGATTGCAGTGGTCACCGGTGCCGGTTCGGGCATCGGCCGCGCGACGGCGGAGGCGCTGGCCGCGGCCGGCGCCGCAGTCGTGTGCGCGGACATCAATCGCGAGACGGGCGAGGCCGCCGCTGCCGCGCTGCGCGCAGCCGGCGCCCACGCGGAATTCCTGCCCGTCGACCTCACCGACGCCGCGTCGGTCGAGTCGTTCGCGCAGGCGGTCGCGGCCAAGTGCGGCGCCGTCGACATCCTGGTCAACGGCGCCGGCTGGGGCAAGACGCATCCGTTCTGGGAGGGGACGGCCGAACTGTGGGAGCGCGTGATCGCGCTCAACTTCGTCGGCCCGATGCGGCTCGCGAAGGCGCTGCTGCCGGCGATGATCGAGCGCGGCAGCGGCAAGATCGTCAACATCGCGAGCGACGCGGGGCGCGTCGGCAGCCTGGGCGAGACCGTGTATGCGGGCGCGAAGGGCGGACTCATCGCGTTCACGAAGTCGCTTGCGCGCGAGACGGCCCGGTACAACATCAACGTCAACTGCGTATGCCCGGGTCCGACCGAGACGCCGCTGCTCTTCGCAGTGCCGGAGAAGCATCTCGAGGCCTTCAAGAAGGCCATTCCGTTCCGCCGTTTCGGCAAGCCGGCCGAGGTGGCCGATGCTGTCGTATTCTTCGCAGGCGACCAGTCGAGCTATATCACGGGCCAGGTGCTGTCGGTGAGCGGCGGCCTGACGATGGTCGGATGATTCGACAACCCCTGGAGTGAATCCCCCATGAAACGCGTCGCTTTGGCCGGGTACAAGGCCACCCACTTCCACTATGCCGTCACCGGTCGTGTCGCCACGATCACGCTGAACCGCCCCGACCGCAAGAATCCGCTGACGTTCGACTCCTACGGCGAGCTGCGCGATCTCTTCCGCGAGATGGTGTACGCGACCGACGTGAAGGCTGTCGTCTTCACCGGCGAGGGCGGCAACTTCTGTTCGGGCGGCGACGTGCACGAGATCATCGGTCCGCTGGTGAAGATGGACATGACGGGCCTGCTCGAATTCACGCGGATGACGGGGGACCTCGTCAAGGCGATGCGCGCGTGCCCGCAGCCGATCGTCGCCGCCATCGACGGGGTCTGCACGGGCGCAGGCGCGCTGATCGCGTGCGCGTCCGACCTGCGCTACGCGACGGCGCGCAGCAAGCTCGCGTTCCTGTTCGTCCGCGTCGGCCTCGCCGCCGCCGACATGGGCGCGTGCACGCTGCTGCCGCGCCTGATCGGCCTGTCGCGCGCCGCCGACCTGCTATACACCGGGCGCGTCGTCGGCGGCGAGGAGGGCGAGCGCATCGGCTTCCACAACCGGCTGGTGGAGCCCGAGAAGCTGCTGGGCGAGGCCACCGCGATGGCGACGAGTCTTGCCGAAGGTCCCACGTTCGGCCACATGATGACGAAGACGATGCTGTGGCAGGAGTGGAACTCCGGCCTCGGCGAGTGCATCGAGGCCGAGGCGCAGGCGCAGGCGATCTGCATGCAGACCAACGATTTCGAGCGCGCGTACCACGCGTTCGTCGCCAAGCAGAAGCCCGTGTTCGAAGGCAACTGATGGCGGACAGAAGCTTCCTCGCGTGGCCGTTCTTCGACGAGCGCCATCGCGCGCTGGCCCGCGAACTGGAGGCGTTCGCGGCGTCGGCGTTGCCGCCGCTGCTGGCTGGCGGCGAGGACGACCTCGACGCCGTCTACGCTTGCGTCGGCCGGATCGTGCGCGCGCTCGGCGCCGCGGGCCTGCTGCGCCTCACGGTGCCGGCCGCGTACGGGGGCCTGCACGAGCAACTCGATGCGCGGAGCCTGTGCCTCGCGCGCGAGACGCTGGCGCGCGCGTCCGGACTCGCCGACTTCGCGTTCGCGATGCAGGGACTGGGCAGCGCGCCGGTCACGCTGTTCGGTACCGACGCCCAGAAGCGCGCGCTGCTGCCGCACGTCGCCGCCGGCACGCGCATCGCGGCGTTCGCGCTGTCGGAGCCGGATGCCGGATCGGACGTCGGCGCCATTGCGACGACCGCCACGCGCGACGGCGACGGCTGGCGGCTCGACGGCGTGAAGACGTGGATCTCGAACGCGGGTCTCGCCGATCAATACGTGGTGTTTGCGCGCACGGGGGAGGCGCCCGGCAGCCGCGGGCTGTCCGCGTTCATCGTCGACGCGACTGCGCCCGGTCTCGACGCGTCGGAGCGCATCGACGTCAGCGCGCCGCACCCGCTCGGTACGCTGCGGCTGACCGGATGCCGCGTGGCCGGCGACGCGCTGGTCGGCAAGGCAGGCGAGGGCTTCAAGATCGCGATGGCGACGCTCGACATCTTCCGCTCGACGGTCGGCGCCGCCGCGCTGGGCCTGGCGCGATGCGCGTTCGACGAGGCGACGACGCGCGTGCGCAAGCGCCGCGTGTTCGGCCGCGCGCTTGCCGAATACCAGTTGACGCAGGCGACGCTCGCGGACATGGCGGTGGCCATCGATGCGAGCGCACTCCTGATCTACCGCGCCGCGTGGACGAAGGACGTGGTGGGCACGCGCGTCACGCGCGAGGCGTCGATCGCGAAGCTCTTCGCGACCGAGTCCGCGCAGCGGGTGGTCGACGCAGCGGTGCAGCTCCACGGTGGCCTCGGCGTCGTCCGCGGCGTGCCGGTGGAGCGCCTGTACCGGGAGATCCGCGCGCTGCGAATCTACGAAGGTACCAGCGAGGTGCTGCGGCTCATCGTCGGCGCCGACGCGGTGCGGGGCGAGACGCCGTGAGCATCCGGTCCACGGTGCCGCGCGGCCCGGCGCGCGGCGACTGGCTCGCGCAGACGCGGCGCTGGATGGATGTCGACGGCGCGCACATCGACGTGCGCGGGCTCGCGCCGCCGGGGCCGCTGGTCGCGATCATGCAGCTGATCGCCTCGGTTGCCGGGGCGCCGACCGTGATCGTGCACCACGACCGCGACCCGCTGATGCTCTACGCGGAGCTGGCCGAAATCGGCTGGACGGCAGGCCGGATCGACGCGCCTCCCGGCGAAGTGCGGCTGCGGCTCGAACGCGCGCCATGACGCTCGCCGCCGGCGCCTTCCTCGGGGGCGCCGCCGGTCGCCTGCTGCCGGCGTCGGTTCCGTTCCGCTATTTCGCCACGGCGGTCGCGTACCACGTGCTCGCGTGGCTTGCGCTGCTCGCGGGCGCACGGGACGCGCCGCGGTTCGCGGGCGGGCTGGGCTGGCCATTGGCGGCGCTGCATCTGACGACGCTCGGCGTCGTCGTGATGACGGCGATCGGCGCCAGCCTGCAACTGCTGCCCGTCGCCACACTGCAGCCCGTGCGGGCGCAACGGTGGGCGGCCGCGCTCTGGTGGTTGTACACACCGGGCGTGGCGGCAGTCGCGCTCGGCATGGGGTTGCCGGCGCCCGCCGTCCTCGGTGCGGGTGCGGTGGCGGTCGTGGCGGCGCTGCTGGTCTTCGCGGCGCTGTTCGCGCGCAACCTGTGGGGTGCGGCCGGCATGCCGGTCGTGATCGCGCACGGCTGGGTCGCGTGGGTCTCGCTCGCCGTTGCGCTGGTCACGGCGCTCTCGCTCGCAGGCACGTACGTCGGCGCGCCGGCGCTCGACCGGCGCGCGGCACTCGCGCTGCACGTCGCGTTTGCCGCGTATGGGTTCATGGGCATGCTCGCCGTCGGGCTGTCCTGCATCCTGGTACCGATGTTCGCGCTGTCCGAGGCGCCGGCGGAGCGCCCCGCGCTCGCATCGTGTGTTCTGGCCGCGGTGGCGCTCGTGCTCGCGGGTCTCGCGGCGGGCGGCGTGGTGCCCATGGCGTTGCGAACCGCGGCGATCGCTGCGGGGGCGGTGGCGGTCGCGCTGCACCTCGCGCTCATGCAGCGCGCACTGCGCACCGGGATGCGGCGGGATCTCGGTCGGGGCTTCCTGCTCGTGCGCGGCGCGTGGGCGATGCTCGCCGCGAGCCTTGCGCTGGCGCTGCCGGTCACGCTGGAGCTTCCGGTCGCCGGCATCGCAACGCTGTTCGGGATCGCGCTCGTCCCCGGCTGGCTGCTCACCTTCCTGCTCGGCATGCTGCAGCGCATCGTCCCCTTCCTGGCGTCGCTGCATGCGCCGCGAGGCGCGGGCCGGAGGCCGACGCCGTCGATGCTCACCGCGGAGCGCCCGCTGGCCATACACGGCTATTGCCATGCCGGTGCGCTCACGGCGCTCTGCGTCGCCGCAATCCTGGACAGCGCACTCTTCGCCGGCGCGGCGGCCGTGCTTGGCGCGGCGGGCGCGGCGGCGTTCGCCGTGTTCTTCGTGACGACGCTGCGGCGGATGCGTGGAGCGACGGCGCCCGAGTCCCGCGCTTGACGCGTATCAAGTGCAGGACGCCGGCAACTTGTTAAGGTCGCCCACATTGCGCAACCACTTCCCGCGGCGGCACCCATGGGTCAGGTCACCCACGCACTCGACGACGAACACCGCGCCAGCCTGGCGCTGCTCGCGCGCGTCGAAGACGTGTTCGCGCGCCCGCCGTCGCAGCGCGCGATGCTGGACCCCGACGTCGCACGGCTCGCCGCGACGTTTTGCCGGCACATGGAAGGCGAGATGGTGCGCCACTTCGACTTCGAGGAGCGGGCGCTGTTTCCAAAGATGATCGATGCGGGTGACAGCGGCATGGCGGAGCTGCTCACCGAGGAGCACGATGCGATACGCGCGGTCGCGGCCGAGATTCTGCCGCTCGCGCGCGCCGCGGCGAATGGGACGCTCGACGCCGCCGGCTGGCGGATGCTGCAGCGCGGATCGCTCGAAATGGTCGAGCGCCTGGTTTCGCACATCCAGAAGGAAACGATGGCGCTGCTGCCGCTGCTCGACAACCTGCTCGACGACGAAACCGACCGCGAACTCGCGTTCGCATACGCCGCGACCTGACAACCCTGAATGGAACCGCCGGAAGGGATCCGAACATGGAAGCTGTGGCATTGCGGCGGACCGAGGTCCGTCCGCTCAAGGGCGAGGATCTCGACGCGGTCGTCGCGATCGACGCCGCCAGCGAAGGACGCACGCGCCGGGCCTACTTCGAGCGGCGCCTCGACGCGGCACTGCGCGAGCCGAAACTGCACGCGCAGTTCGCGGCTGTCGACGACAAGGGCCTCGTCGGCTACGTCCTCGCTCGGGTGCTCGAAGGCGAGTTCGGGCGCAGCACGCCGGGATTGAGGCTCGAAGTGATCGGCGTGCGCGCCGACGCGAAGGGTCGCGGCGTCGGCGCGTCGCTGTTCGACGCGCTGTGCGACTACGGGCGGCGGCACGGCATGGCGGACATCCGCACGCAGTGCCCGTGGAACGACCATCGGATGGTGCGCTGGATCGACGCGATGGGCTTCACGCTCGCCCCGAACCACGTCGTGGACTGCGCGGTGGCGGGCGGCGAATACCGTCCCGCGCGCGACGACCCCAGGGCGGCGCCGGACGCATCGCACGAGACCGACTACGGCGCGGCGGCCGCGAACGACTTCGAGCACCTCGCGCGAGACACGGCGGACGTGCGCGGAATGGAAGACCGCGACCTCGCCGACATCGTGCGCATCGACCGCCGCCTGACCGGTCGCGACCGCAGCGACTACATGCGGCACAAGCTCTCCGAGGCGCTGCACGGCTCGGCGATTCGCGTGTCGCTGACCGCGCGTCTCGACGAGACCATCGTTGGATTCGTGATGGCGCGCGCGGACCTGGGCGACTTCGGCCGCACGGAGCCCGTTGCCGTCATCGACACGATCGGCGTGGACCCCGGCTATGCGCACCATGGCGTCGGACACGCGCTGCTGTCGCAGCTTTTCGTCAACCTCGGGGCGCTGCGCATCGAGCGCGTCGAAACGGTTGTCGCGCCTCGCGACTTCGGCCTGCTCGGCTTCCTGTACGAGATCGGATTCATGCCTTCGCAGCGACTGGCGTTCGTGCGGCGGCTCGCCTGAACCCGCTGCCCGGCCCGCGCGTCGCGCAGGGCCGCGTACCTTCCGCCGCCCGGGAGCGCCTTTGACGATCGCGATGCCCGACGATGCCGCCGTGCTCGAAGCATTGCGCCAGGTCGACGATCCGGAGGCGGGAATGAACATCGTCGACCTGGGTCTCGTGTACGGCGTCGAGGTCGATGCGCGCGCGGTGCGCATCGACCTGACGATGACGACCGCCGCGTGCCCGATGACGGACATGATCGCCGAGCAGGTGCGCGACGCCGTCGTCGCGATCGCGCCGCCGGAGACCGGGGTGGACGTCCGGCTGGTGTGGGACCCGCCGTGGACGCCGGACCGGATGACCGGCATCGCCAAGGAGCACTTCGGCTGGACGTTCTGATCGCGCCTTCGTGCGCGCGCCGCCGCGCACCTTGTTGAGGCCATCCGGCGCGCATCTCCGTGACGACCGAATCAACTGCCGCCCGCCCGCTGCGCCGCGTGCCGTTGCTGGTGCTCGGCTTTGCTTGCCTCGTGTTCGGTGTCGGCGCGGGGCTCGCGCGTCTGGGCGTGGCCGTTCCCGCGGCGATGGCATCGGTGGCCGCGTTGCACGGTCCGCTGATGATCGGCGCGTTCCTCGGCACGGTGATCGCGCTCGAACGCGCGGTGGCGACCGGTCGCCGCTGGGCCTACGCGGGGCCGTTGCTGGCGGGCGCCGGCGGCATCGCGGCGATCGCCGGCGGCGCGGACGCGGGGGCATGGCTGCTCGTTGCCGGCAGCACTGTGCTGGTCGTCGCGTCCGGCGCGATTTTCGTGCGCCAGCGCGCACTCTTCACCTTCACGCTGGTCGCGGGCGCGCTCTGCTGGCTCGTTGGCAGCGCGCTGTGGGCGACGGGCGCGGCGGTGCACGAGGTCGTCGGGTGGTGGCTCGCGTTCCTGATCCTGACCATCGCCGGCGAGCGGCTCGAGCTGTCGCGCTTCATGCCGCCGTCGGCCAACGCCAGGCGCATGTTCGGCGCGGTTCTGCTCGTCATCGGCGCCGGCCTGTTCGGCTCGGCAGCGCCGTGGGGCGCCCAGGTGTTCGCAGGAGGGCTCGTCGCGCTCGCGCTGTGGCTCGCACGCTATGACATCGCGCGCCGGACGGTCAGGACCGCGGGACTTACGCGCTACATTGCCGTCTGCCTGCTGTCGGGCTACGTGTGGCTCGCAATCGGCGGCGGCGTCGTTGTCGCCGCGGGTGGCTTCGCGCCGGGATCGCGCACCTACGACGTCGCCGTGCACGCGCTGGGTCTGGGCTTCGTGTTCTCGATGGTATTCGGCCATGCGCCCGTCATCTTTCCGGCGGTGCTGCGCGTGACGATGCCCTACCATGCGGCGTTCTACGTGCCGCTGGCTCTCCTGCACCTGTCGCTCGCCGTGCGCATCGCCGGCGATGCAACGTACCGGCTCGACTGGGTACGCGTCGGCGCGTGGGGCAACGCGCTGGCGATCGCCGTCTTCATCGCGACCGCGGCGAGCGCGGTGTGGCGGGGCACCCGGTCGCGCGGCCGTCCCGCGTGAGGACGGCCGGCGCGCCGGAAGCGCGGGCCGGCGCTCGGCTCAGCCGTGCAGCGATTCGTACTTCGCCATCAGCTCTTCCGGGGACTCCTGGAAGTCCGGGTTCTGCACGATGCAGTCCGCCGGGCACACGAGCTTGCATTGCGGCTCGTCCTCGGCGCCCACGCATTCGGTGCAGCGCACCGGGTCGATGACGTAGATGAGGTCGCCGGCGCTGATCGCCTCGTTGGGGCACACGGGCTTGCAGGCGTCGCAGGCGGTGCAGTTGTCGTTGATGAGCAATGCCATGTCGTCGTCTCCGTGGTGGTGGCTGTAACGGGCGAATCGGCAGCGAACGAACGCCGTATGTCGCCGCTACCTGGGCGCAATGCAAGGCGCTCCTGCGCGGGCAAGCTCGGCCCCACTGCAGGCAGGGGCGACACCGCTGTGGGCCCGGATAGGCCGTCCGACACTGCCGAGTCGCCCGCTGCAGGTCACTAGTGTGGTGAGTCAGTAATTCGTTGTTGAAAATGGCCGAGAATCGACGCCATACCGCGTTGCAAATCCTCGCGACGTGGACAACCTCGCTGCGGTTTGCGCCTTGCCTGGCGCTGATTTCGACCATTTTCGCGCCCGGCGGCGGGCTTGGCGAGCATCCCTCAACGAATCACTGACTCACCACACTAGGCGGCAGCGCGCTCGGCCAGTTCGCGCAGTTTCGCGTGGCGAAACGCACCCCACAGCGCGGCGCCGACCGCGCCGGCGTAGATCGAGTCGGGATGGTTGACCGCGGTCACGTTGACCTTTTCGTTGACCATCTCCTCGCTGATGGCCGCGAGCAGGCCGCCGTCGAGCGCGAGGCCGCCGGTCAGAAGCGCCGTGCCTTCCTTGATGCCGGTGACCTTGAGCAGCTTGACGATGCGCGACGCCATCGACAGGTGGATGCCCTTCAGGATGTCGGGTGTGGCGATGCCGCGCGACACCATGTTGATCACGTCGGTCTCGGCGAGCACCGCGCAGATCGAGCTCACTTTCTCCGGGTTCTGCGACGTCTGCGACAGCGGGCCGATCTCCTCGACCGCAACGCCCAGGTAGCGCGCGATGTTCTCGAGGAACTGGCCCGAGCCGGACGCGCACTGACTCGTCATCTTGTAGGACAGCACCTTGCCGCGCGCGTCGACGTAGATTGCGCGGCCGTTCAGTGCGCCGATGTCGACGACGGCGTTCGCGCCGGGGTGCAGGAACACGCCGCCGCGCGCGTGCGTCGTCATCGAGTAGAAGTGCCCGGTGGCGAACTTGACATTCTCGCCTTCGCCCGTCGTC
>Ga0209253_10002774_pt1 | contig 15490 bp, 12 predicted proteins | sample FrelakmetBRP12BR_FD_187145 | JGI IMG/M metagenome (GOLD analysis project Ga0209253, IMG submission 187145) | Freshwater lake sediment microbial communities from the University of Notre Dame, USA, for methane emissions studies - BRP12 BR (SPAdes)... | ecosystem: Environmental > Aquatic >...
CCCTATTCCGCGCTGCGGTCGAGCAGCGCGACGATCCGGTCCGAGCGCACGACCGCGTCGGCGAACCCGCCGAACGCCGCGAGATCGGTCGGCGGATACGCGAGCCCGGAGCATTCCGCGCTGCCGCTGCGGGGTGCCCAGACGGTGCGGGCGTCGAGAAGATAGACGCCGTACACGGCACGCAGTTGTCCCGGCGTGGTTCCACCAAGCTCCTGCTGCAGCGTGTACGCACCGAGCGCCGCGTGCGACACGCTCGCCGCCTCGATCAGCGCCGTGCGATACCCGGGACGGCGCGTCACGTCCGGGCCATGCACGTCCGTCATGCGCTTCGCCGCCGCGTTGATCACGACGAGCAGGCGGTCGAGGATGCTGCGCAGCGCGTGTTTGGCGGCGAGCGCGAGGTACTCCCCCGGCCTCAGGTACACGTCGACGGCCGCCGTCACCGCGCCGCAGCCACTGTGCCCGAGGACCACGACGAGCTTGAGGCTCTCCCCCAGATGGTCGGCCGCGTACTTGAGGCTGCCCAGCACTTCCGCGCCCAGGCCGTTGCCGGCGACGCGGACGACGAAGAGGTCGTTCGGCCCCTCGTTGAACACGAGCTCGATCGGCACCCGCGCGTCCGAGCAGCCGAGCACCGCGGCATAGGGGCGCTGCGGCGGCGCGCGCCGGTCGCCGTCTTCGACGCCCAGGTCGCGCGGATCGACATGGATCACGCGCTGCGCCGCGCCCGAGCCCTCGGTCAGGCTTGCGAGCAGCGCCGCGATCGACCGGCTCCCCTCATCCAAACGCGCGCGCGCGGCGTCGGCGTCGGCGGGCCGCGGGCGCGACGTCGCGTCGGCGCCGTCATAACGGTACGTGAGTTCGACGATCTTCACGGACTTGCCTCGCTGCATGCGATCGCGGGATTGTAGCCCGCGGCCGACCGCGCGCGGCAGTCGCCTGGGTCGCGCCGCGGGGAGGACGATCCGCCCGCCGTGACGCGTGCCGGCCCTTCGCGCCGGGCGGCACGTGTCTGCCCTGTCCGCTCGACACCGGTGCGTCCGCGCTGCGATAATCGGCGCGGCTTCACCGGCTGCGCGCCTCGATTGCCCGCGTGCCCGACGCCTCACCGCCGTTCTCCGCCTTCACGAGGTACTTCATGGAACGTTGCATCGCCGCGCCGCCGCGGCCGTGGCGCGCCGCGGCCATTGCGCTGGCCGCCATCGCCGCGCTCGCAGGCTGCGGCAAGGAAGCGCCCCCGCCGCCGCGCGCGGCGCCGCAGGTCGCGGTCCTCACCATCGCGCCGAAGGCCATCCCGTTCTCGCCGACGTTCGTCGCGCAGACCGAGAGTTCGCGCCAGGTCAACATCGTCGCGCGCGTGTCGGGCTTCCTCGACCGCATCGCGTACCAGGAGGGCGAGCTCGTCAAGCAGGGCCAGCTCATGTTCGTGCTCGACCCGAAGCCGTTCAACGCGCAGCTGAACGCGGCGCAGGGCGAGCTGCAGTCGCAGCAGGCGCGGCTCGTGACGGCGGAGGCGACGTTCGGCCGCGTGAAGCCGCTGACCGAGCAGGATGCGCTGCCGCTGTCGGACCTCGACAAGGCCAAGGGCGAGCTCGATGCCGCGAAGGCCGCGGTGTACAGCGCGAAGGCCAAGGTTTCCGAAGCCGAGCTCAACCTTGGCTACGCGACGATCACGTCGCCCGTCACCGGCCTCGCCAGCCGCGCGTTGCAGCGGCAGGGCGCGTTCGTCAATTCGATGGCGGACAGCGCCAACCTCACCTACGTGGCCGCGATCGACCCGATCTGGGTCAATTTCAGCGTGTCGCAGAACCAGGCGGCGAAGTGGAAGGAGATGGTGCAGAAGGGCCAGATCATCCCGCCCAAGGACGCGAACTACGATGTCGACATCGTGCTGCCAGGCGGCATCAAGTACCCGTACCGCGGCAAGATCAGCTTCTCCGATCCGTCGTTCAGCCAGGACACCGGGTCGTTCATGGTGCGCGCCGTGCTCCCCAACCCGAAGATGGAGCTGCGGCCGGGCATGTTCGTGACGGCGCTCATGCACGGCGCGATGCGGCCCAACGCGATCGTCGTGCCCCAGCTCGCGGTCCAGCAGGGCAGCGACGGCCACCTCGTCTACGTCGTCAACGCGAACGGCGTCGCCGAGATCCGGCCGGTCGTCGTCGGCGACTACGTCGGCGACCAGGACATCGTCGTCGTGCAGGGCCTGCATGCCGGCGACCGCGTCGTCGTCGACGGCGTGCTGAAGGTGGTGCCGGGAAAGCCCGTGACGATCGTGCCGACGACGGCCGAAACCCCTGCGGCAGTGCCCGCGGCGGCGGCGGCAACCTCGCCCGCGGCGCCGGGCAAGGCGCCCGCCGCACCGAAGCAATAGCAGCCGCGGATGTTCACGCACTTCTTCATCGACCGGCCGATCCTGTCGTCGGTCATCTCGATCCTGATCGTGCTCGCGGGCGCGGTCGCGATGAGCGTGTCGCCGATCGAGCAGTATCCGGAGCTCGCGCCGCCGCAGGTGTCGATCAGCGCCCGGTACCCGGGCGCGACGGCCGACGTCATCGCCAACCAGGTCGCCGCCCCCATCGAGGCGCAGCTCAACGGCATCGACAACCTGCTCTACTTTCAGTCGACCAGCTCGTCGTCCGGCAACGTCTCGATCAGCGTCATCTTCAAGCCGGGCAGCGACCCGGACATCAACCAGGTGAATGTGCAGAACCGCGTGAGCCAGGCGACGGCGCAGCTGCCGCAGACGGTCGTGCAGCAGGGCGTGGCGGTCGACAAGCAGTCGTCGGGCATCATGATGGTGCTGTCGATCTACTCGCCGGACGAGCGCTACACGTCGACGTACATCGACAACTACACGAACCTCTACGTCCTCGACGAGCTGAAGCGCGTGCCGGGCGCCAACCGCGCGTCGGTGCTGGGCCTGCCCGACATCGCGATGCGCGTCTGGCTGCAGCCGGACCGCATGGCGCAGCTCGGCATCACGGTGGCCGAGGTCGCGAGCGCCATCCAGAGCCAGAACCAGACGTTCGGCATCGGCCAGATCGGCGGGCAGCCCGCGCTGCCCGGCACGCAGCAGACGTTCGTCGTCACCGCGCAGGGCCTGCTGACGAAACCCGAGGAATTCGAGTCGATCATCGTCCGCGCGGCGAAGGAAGGGACGGCGATCGTCCGGCTGCGCGACATCGGCCGCGTCGAGCTCGACAAGCAGGACTACTCGATCGAGAGCCGGATGAACGGCAAGATCGCGACGACGGTCGCGATCTACCAGCAACCCGGCGCCAACGCGGTCGCGACGGCCACCGCGGTGCGCGCGCGGCTGGAGGAGCTCAAGGCCTCCTTCCCCACCGGCCTCGACTACCGGATCGCGCTCGACACCAGCCTGTTCACGCTCAACTCGATCGAGAAGGTGCTGCACACGTTCTTCGAGGCGGTCGTGCTGGTCGTCCTGGTGGTGTTCGTGTTCCTGCAGTCGCTGCGCGCGACGGTCATTCCGATCCTTGCGGTGCCGGTGTCGATCGTCGGCACCTTCATCGGCATGCATCTGCTCGGCTTCTCGATCAACATGCTGACGATGTTCGGCCTGATCCTCGCGATCGGTCTGGTCGTCGACGACGCGATCGTCGTCGTCGAGAACGTCGAGACCAACATGGCGAGCAAGGGGCTGTCCGCGCTGGAGGCCGCGAAGGAGGCGATGACGCAGATCGCCGGCGCGCTGATCTCGATCGTGCTCGTGCTGGTCGCGGTGTTCCTGCCCGTGGCGTTCTTAGGCGGCGTGACCGGCACGCTGTACAAGCAGTTCGCGATCACGATCTCGATCTCGATGGTGATCTCCGGGATCATGGCGCTGACGCTCTCGCCCGCGCTCGCCGCCATCATCGTCCGCGCGCACCACGGCGAGAAGAAGGGCTTCTTCCGCTGGTTCGAGAAGGCGTTCGCGCGCCTGACCGATGGCTACGTCGGCGTGGTCGCGCGCGCGCTGCAGGCGTGGCCGGTCGCGCTCATCGTCTACGGCGCGCTGATCGCCGGCATCCTGCTCATGTTCAAGATCGTGCCGGCGAGCTTCGTTCCCGACGAGGACCAGGGCTACTTCTTCGTCGCCATCAACGCGCCGGACACTGCGAGCCTCGAAGTCGTGAGCAAGCTCACGGCGCGGGCGCAGAAGCTCGTGTCGGCCGATCCCGCCGTGCAGGATGTCGCGTCCGTCGCCGGCTACAGCCTGATCGACGGCCAGATCCAGAACAATTCGGCGGTGCTCTTCATCTCGCTCAAGCCCTTCGGCGAGCGCGGCGACCCGTCGCTGTCGTCGTTCGAGGCGCTGAAGCGCCTGAACCGGCAGTTCGCCGGGATCCGCGAGGGGTTCGTGTTCGGGTTGAACCCGCCGTCGATTCCCGGGCTCGGCACGACGGGCGGCTTCGAGTTCTACGTCCAGAACCGCGGCGCCGGCGACGCGCGCGCGACGGGCCAGGCGATCGAGGCGTTCATCGCGAAGGCGCGGGAGCGTCCGGAGCTGCAGGGCGTGTCCACGACGTACCGCGCGTCCACGCAGCAGCTCTTCATCGACCTCGACCGCAACAAGGCGGAAGTCCTCGGGGTCACGGTCTCTGACGCGTTCCAGACGATGCAGGCGTTCTTCGGCTCCCAGATCGCCGGCCAGTTCTCCCAGTTCAGCCGGGTCTGGTGGGTCGTGCTGCAGGCGGACGCCAGCTACCGGATGAACCCGTCGGATTTCGACAAGATCTACGTGCGCTCGAAGAGCGGCGCCAACGTGCCGCTGTCCGCGCTGATCACGACCAGATACGTCGCGTCGCCGAAGTTGGTTCAGCGCTTCAACGGGTTCCCGGCGGTGAAGGTGAGCGGCGCCCAGGCGCCCGGCTACAGTTCCGGCCAGGCAATCGCGGCGATGGAAGAGGTGGCGCGCGAGGCGCTGCCGGGCGACTTCTCGTTCGCGTGGGCCGGGCAGGCGCTGCAGGAGAAGGAGTCGGGCGGCACGTCGAGCTCGGCGTTCATCTTCGGTCTCATCGTCGTGTTCCTGCTGCTCGCCGCGCAGTTCGAAAAGTGGACGCTGCCCGTCGCGGTCGTGCTCACGGTGCCGATCGCCGTGCTGGGCGCGCTGGTGTTGACATGGGCGGTCGGCCTCGACAACGACGTCTACTTCCAAGTGGGCCTCGTGACGCTGGTCGGCCTGTCCGCGAAGAACGCGATCCTGATCTGCGAGTTCGCGATCGAGCGCGTGCACGCCGGCATGTCGGCGCGCGACGCCGCGCTCGAGGCGGCGAAACTGCGGCTGCGCGCGATCGTGATGACGTCGCTTGCCTTCGGGCTGGGCTGCGTGCCGCTGGCCATCGCCACCGGCCCGGGTGCCAACAGCCTGCGCGCGATCGGCACCGGCGTTATCGGCGGCATCGTCGCGTCGACGCTCATCGGCGTCGTGTTCGCGCCGTTTTTCTTCTGGCTGCTCGAGTCGATGAGCCAGCGCTTCGCCGGGAAGAAGAAGGCCGCCGCACCGCCGCCGGCCCCCACGGCGGAGGGCCCTTGACGATGCGCGCCCTCATGCGCCTGGCCGCCGTCGCCATTGCGCTCCTCGCGGGCGGCTGCACCGTCGGTCCCGACTACGTGAAGCCGCAGATCGACGCGCCCGCGGCGTGGCGCATCGACTATCCGCAGGCCGCCGATGTCGCCAACACGCGCTGGTGGGAGCAGTTCAACGACCCGGTGCTGACGGGCCTCATCGAGTCGGCGCTGAAGGAAAACCGGGACCTCGTGATCGCCGCCGCGCGCGTCGATGCCTTTCTCGGCGCGCTCGTCGCGACGCGGTCGCAGTTCTATCCGCAGGCCAACTACAACCTCGACGCGAGCCGCAACCGCACGACCGCCGTCGGCGCGTCCCCGCTGCCGGCCGGCGCCGACCCGTACTACTCGCTCTACAGCGGCGCGCTTGGGGCAAGCTGGCAGATCGATCTCTTCGGCCGCGTGCGGCGGCAATCCGAAGCGGCGCAGGCACAGGTGTACGCGACCGAACAGGGCCGCCGCGGCGTCGTGCTGTCGGTGGTGACCAGCATGGCGGTCGCGTACATCGGGCTGCGCGCGCTCGACCGGCAGCTCGAGATCTCGATGCAGACCGCGGCGAACAACAAGGACACGGCGCGCATCTTCGAGCTGCGGCACAAAGGCGGCGTCGTGTCGCAGCTCGAGGTCGCGCAGGTCGAGTCGCAGTACCAGCAGGCGCTCGCGGCGATTCCGCAGCTCGAGCAGCAGATCGCCGCGCAGGAGAACCTGATCGCCGTGCTGCAGGGACGCAATCCCTATCCGATTCCGCGCGGCAGGGCGATCGGCGAGCTCACGATCCCGAAGGTTCCGGCCGGACTTCCGTCATCGCTGCTCGAACGCCGCCCCGACATCCTGCAGGCGGAGCAGAATCTCGTCGCCGCGAACGCGAACATCGGCGCGACGAAGGCGCTCTACTATCCGCAGTTCAACCTGACCGCGGCCTTGGGCTCGGTGAGCGCGGCGTTCGGCGACTTCCTGTCCGGACCGGCGTCGACGTGGTCGCTGGCCGCGGGCCTGGTGGGTCCCCTCTTCACCGCCGGCAGCATCGCCGGCCAGGTGCAGTCGGCCGAGGCGGACACTGCGGCGACGCTTGCCAATTACCAGCAGACGATTTTCAACGCGTTCCGCGAGACCAACGACGCGCTGACCGGGACCGTGAAGAAGCGGACGGAGTCCGCGGCGCAACAGGCGCGCGTCGCGTCGCTGCGCGAGTACGCGCGGCTGTCCCGCGTGCGCTTCAACAACGGCTACGCCGGCTACATCGAGACGCTGTACGCCGAGAACGAGCTCTTCGCCGCCGAGCTGGCCGCCGTGCGCACGTACGCCGACCAGTACACGCAGATCGTCAACGTGTACAAGGCGATGGGCGGCGGCTGGGTCGACCTGGCCGACGCGCAGACGCCGGCCGGGCAGGCGGCGCCGCTGCCCGACCGCGTGCGCGCGCAGCCGCTGTTCTGACGACGGGCCGCCGTGCGACTGCGGCGCCCCGCATCCGCCGCGCCCTTGATGGCCGTCAACAGGGATCCGGCACCGGCTGTCATACTAAACAAAGCTGCGCGGGGCGCCTGTTTGCCGCATGCCCGCGGTGAAATTCGCCTCACGCAATGACAGTCGAGGACGAATCATGGATGCCACCAAGCTCGCTTCGAACAGCTACGAGCTGTCGGGCAAGGTCGCCCAGCTGCTGCAAAAGCGGATCGAATTCGCGCAGAAGCACTATCGCGAACGGCTCACCGAGGCGCGCGCGAAGTTCGCCGTGCAGGTCGCGGCGGAACCCGCCACCGCACTGACCGCGTGGACGCAATGGTCGGAGTACGCGACCGACGCCGCGCAGCGGACGATCCTGTTCTGGAACACGCTGCGCGAGCGCGGCAACGACTTCCTCGAGCACACGCGCGAGGGGATGCCGCCGGTCCTGCACTTCGCGTATGAAACCGTCGTCGACGGCCGCAAGCTGCCGCGGCCGGTCAACTACGCGCTGGTGAAGATCGTTCCGCCGGAAGGCGTGACCGTCGATCCGAAGCGGCGTCCTTACGTGATCATCGACCCGCGCGCCGGCCACGGCCCGGGCATCGGCGGCTTCAAGGACGACTCGCAGGTCGGCGTCGCGCTGCGCGCCGGGCACCCCGTATACTTCGTGATCTTCTTCCGCGACCCCGAGCCGGGCCAGACGCTGGTCGACGTCTGCGAAGCCGAGAAGGCGTTCGTCCGCGAGGTGCGCGCGCTGCACCCGGACAGTGCGAAGCCCGCGATCGTCGGCAACTGCCAGGGCGGGTGGGCGGCGATGATGCTCGCGGCCGCGGACCCTGACGACACGGGTCCGATCGTCATCAACGGCGCGCCGATGTCGTACTGGGGCGGCGCGTGGCAGGAGGGTTCCAACGACAACCCGATGCGCTATGCGGGCGGCATGCTGGGCGGCACGTGGCTCGCGTCGCTGACGGCCGACCTCGGCAACGGCATCTTCGACGGCGCGTACCTCGTCGAGAATTTCGAGAACCTGAACCCCGCCAACACGTTCTGGGACAAGTACCACCACCTGTACGCGAACGTCGACACCGAGCCGCCGCGCTTCCTCGAGTTCGAGCGCTGGTGGGGCGGTTTCTACCTGATGAACAGGGAAGAGATCGAGTGGATCACGCGCAATCTCTTCGTCGGCAACAAGGTGTGGACCGGCGGCGCGACGATGAAGGGCGGCAAGCCGTTCGACCTGCGCGACATCAAGGCGCCGATCGTGCTGTTCGCGTCGATGGGCGACAACATCACGCCGCCGCAGCAGGCGTTCAACTGGGTCGCCGACGTCTACGGATCGACCGACGAGATCAAGGCGCGCGGGCAGGTGATCGTCGGCCTGCTGCATGAGAGCATCGGCCATCTCGGCATCTTCGTGTCCGGCAGCGTCGCGAAGAAGGAGCACGCGCAGATCGTGTCCGTGCTGAAGTCGATCGAGGCGCTCCCGCCGGGCCTGTACGGCATGGCGATCAAGGAGCGCAAGGGCAAGGACGGCGCCGTCGAATACGACGTCGAGTTCCGCGAACGCCGGCTGGAGGAGCTGGGCGGCAAGCTGAACCGTTTCCGCCGCGCCGACGAAAAGCCGTTCGAGGCCGTGGCGGCAATCTCCGAGTTCAACCAGCGCGCGTACGAGCTCTTCGCGCAGCCGTTCGTGCAATCGCTCGGCAACGAGTTCTCGGCGAAGATCGCGCGGCAGTTCCATCCGCTGCGCTTCCAGCGCTGGGCGATCTCCGACCTCAACCCGTGGTTCGCGTGGCTCGGGCCGGCGGCGGAAGCGGTCAAGGCGGCCCGCCGGCCGGCGCCGGCCGGCAGCGTGCTGAAGGGTGTGGAGTCGGCCGCGTCGGAGGTGATCAGCGCGTCGCTCGACTTCTACCGCGCGATGCGCGACGCGCAGAGCGAAGCGGCGTTCTTCCAGATCTACGGCAACGTGTTCGGGCTCTACCTCGCCGACAAGCACGCGGCCGAGGAGGCGGCGCTCGCGACTTCCGCCGACCCGCGCGACCTGCCGTTCGTGCAGGCGGCGCTCGCCGCGGTCGGGGAAGGCGGCTACGCCGAGGCGCTGGCGCGTGTCGGGTACCTGCTCGCGCGCAAGGGCGAGCCGCTGCTGCTGTCGTCGCTCGAGCTCAAGGAGGCATTCATCGCCGAGCACCGCGACCTGCTGCCCGCCATCCCGCGCGACCAGTGGCGGCGCATCCGCGGCGAGCAGGAGATCATCGTCCGCTACGCCCCCGAGGAGGCGATGGCGACGCTACCCAGGCTGCTCCACGATCCGCGCGACCGCGAGCGGCTGCGCATGCTGCTGTCGCGCATCGCGACCGACGAGCGAATCCGCCGCACGAAACCGACGCCCGCGCAGATCGCGATGCACGAGGAACTGAGCGAGGCGCTCGCCGTGCCCGCCGCGCGTGCGCACGCGGCGTCGAAGCCGGGACGCAAGGCGCGCGTGTCGCCCACGCCAGCCAAGCCGGTTGCGCGGACGCGGCGCGCGGCGCCCTGACGAGACTCAACAGAGGAGGCACCCATGAGCTCGAAACTCTGGATCGGCAACATGGCGCCGAACACCACCGACGAGACGCTGCGCGAATTCCTGGGGAAGTACGCGCACGGTCTCGAGGTGGTGGACATCAAGCGGATCGAAGGCGACGGCACGCGCCCCGCGGCGATCGTGCGCTTCAAGGGCGGCACGCTCGAATCGGTGCCCAACCTCGCGCTGCGTCTCGACGGCATGTATTGGCAGGGGAAGAAGCTGTCCTGCGCCGCGCAGCCGGGACTGGTGGACCCCTAGCAGGCCGTTGAAAAGCGTACACGAATCCCCCTCGTGGGCCTCATTCCGAGTGAAGCGAGGAACCTGCTTCTCAACGAAATCAGCCAATTGCCAACAGCAGGTTCCTCGCTTCGCTTCGGAATGAGGCGGATCAGCGGAACTCGTCGGCGCTTTTCAACAGCCTGCGCCTAGGGCTTCGGCAGCGTCAGCGCCGAGAGATCGCGCGACAATTCCGCGAGGATTTCACCCAGCGCGGCATTCAGCGTGGTCACATACGCCCCCGCGCTGCCGGGCGTGAAGGCGAGCCTGCGCTCGTACTTGCGCGACCACAGCGGAACGCCCGCGTCGCCCGACCCGCGCCGCAGAAAGAAGGTGATCGTCAGCACCGCCTGCGGCTTGGCGACGTCGCGCGCATCGCCGTAGAGCGCATCGACGAAGCCCTCCAGCACCCAGTCGGGATCCGCGATCACGCCCGACGGGGCGACCGACGCGAACGTGTTCGCGGCGGCCAGCGCGCGCGCGGTCGCCTCGCCGATGTTCGCGGCAGGCGCGACCAGGAACTCGTGGTAGTAGTCCGTTTCGAACTTGAGCTCGGACTCGCGGAACACGAAGCTGCGGCCGCGGAACGGCGCACCGACGGTGATCGTGCCGACGCGCAGCATCCCCGGCTGCGATTTCGCGACCGCGGGCGGCGCGGGCGGCTCGAGCACGAACGTTTCCTTGACGGGTGCGGGCCGCGTGCAGCCGGCGGTCAGGGCCATCAACGTGGTCGCCGCCGCGGCCAGGAGCGCCCGGCGGGTCCACGCGCGTCGCGTTGCAATCATGGTTTGCGCTCCAACGGGGCGGGCGGCGCGCCGAAGACGAAGCTCGCCGGATAACGCTTGGTGTCCTCGGTCAGATCGCGCAGGTTGTCGGTGATCTGCCGCAGGTTCTCGATGGACGTCGCGAGATCGGTGTCGGTGGAGCCGAACAGCCGGTCGAAGCGGCCCATGATCCGCTCGAGGCTCGCGATCGTCTTGGCGAGCTTCGGGTCGGACACGAGGTCCTTCACGCGCGCCAGCGCGGCGGCGGTGTCCTCGGGGATCTTCTGCAGCGCCGGGTTGCCGAGCGTCTTCTTCAGCTCGGCGTTGGACTGCCGCAGCTCGGCCAGCAGCGCGGTCGCCTCGTCCGAGACCTTCTTCGCCTGCAGCGCGTCGAGCGTGGAGTCGAGCTTGCCCAGCGTGCGCTCGGCGCGCTGCGTCAGGGCCTTCGTATCGATCGCGGCAACGCGGTCGTTGGTCGTCACGAGCAGGCGGTCGATGTTCGCGATCGTCTTCTCGAAATCGACGCGATGCAGCTTTTCCATGATGTCCTGCGCCGCGTTGACGATCGCCGTCACCGTCGACGGCGCGCTCGGGATGTAGAAATTGCGCGGCGTCCAGAAGATCGGGAGCACCGGCGGCGGCGGGTCCAGGTAGTCCATCTCGAGGAAGACCAGGCCCGTGATGCCCTGCGGCGCGAGGCGCAGGCGCAGGCCCTTCTCGACCTCCATCGCCGCGTTCTCGCTGCTCGTGATGTCGCCGGCCGCCGCGCGCCCGCCGACGAGCCGCGGCTCGAGCTGCGCCTCGACCAGCACGTAGCGTTCGCGCTGCGTGATCGGCAGGTCGAGCTGGTAGTAGACGTACGTGAAGCTGATCCTCGTGACTTCGCCGATCACGACACCGCGCAGCTTGAGCTTGGACCCGACGTCGAGGCCCTGCACCGATTCCTTGAAGTACGTCTCGATCGTGATCTTCCGCTCGAAGAAGCGGCCGGTGCCGATGATCGCGAGCACGATGACCCCGGCGGCGAGCGCGCCGATCACGAACAGACCGAGCTTGAAGTAATTGGCTTTCTGGCTCATCGCTAGTGTGGCTCCCCCGAAGGACGCTGCGCGTCCCTCCCCCAGAGGGGGCGAGCGCCTTGGGACGGCCCGGCGGCGCTCCTAGGCAGCGGCAACTTCGGCCTCCCGGTGGAAGAACTGGCGTACATACGGGTCGGCGCTCTCGTCGCGCAGGCGCCGCGGGTCGCCCTCGGCGATGATCCCCTTGACCCGCTTGTCCAGCATGATGACACGATCGGCGATGGCGTAAATGCTCGCGAGCTCGTGCGTGACGATCACGAACGTGACGCCCAGGTTGTCGGCGAGCCGCCGGATCAGCGCGTCGAGCTCGGCGGACGTGATCGGGTCGAGGCCCGCCGACGGCTCGTCGAGGAACAGGATCTGCGGGTCGAGCGCCATCGCGCGCGCGATGGCGGCGCGCTTCTGCATGCCGCCGGAGATCTCGTTCGGCAGGTGCCCGGTGAACTGCACGAGGCCGACCAGGTCGAGCTTCATGCGCGCCAGCAGGTCCATCTGCTCCATGTCCAGCTGCGTGAACGCCTCGAGCGGCAGCCGCACGTTCTCGAGCAGCGTCATCGAGCCGAACAGCGCGCCCGACTGGTACATGACGCCGAACTTGCGCAGGATCGCGCCGCGCGCGTCGCCGTCGGCCGTCACGATGTCGGCGCCGTCGATGTATACGTGGCCCCTGTGCACCGGATAGAGCCCGATCATGTGCTTCAGCAGCGTGCTCTTGCCGCAGCCGGACCCGCCGAGGATCACGAAGACCTCGCCGCGCCGCACGTCGAACGAGATGTTCTCGAGGATCGTGCGGTCCTCGTAGCCGGCGGTCACGCCCTCGACGCGGATGATCGGCTCGCCGGCGTCCATCAGATGTCCAGAAGAAAGTAGAGGACGGCGAACACGCCGTCGACGATGACGATCAGCACGATGCCGGACACGACCGCGCGCGTGGCGGCGTCGCCCACGGCCGACGCGCCGGCGCCGGTCTGCAGGCCGCGCAGGCAGCCGATGCCCGCGATCAGCAGTGCGAACACGAACGACTTGATCCAGCCCGCCATGAAGTCCTGAAACCTGACGATGCTGTCGATCTCGTGCATGAACGTGACGAACGGAATCCCGAACGACTGCATCGTCAACGCGCCCCCGAGCAGCCCGACGAGGTCCGCGAACAGCGTCAGCAGCGGGATCATCAGCACGGCGGCGATCACGCGCGTCGTGACGAGGAATTTGACCGGGTCGAGCCCCATCGTCGTCAGCGCGTCGATCTCCTGGTTGACGCGCATCGTGCCGATCTCGGCCGCGAATGCGGCGCCCGAGCGGCCGGCCAGCAGGATCGCCGTCATCAGCGCACCCAGCTCGCGCAGCATCGAAAGGCCGATCAGGTCGGCGACGAAGATCTCCGCGCCGAACTGCTTCATCGGGATCGCCGACTGGAACGCGAGGATGAGGCCCAGCAGGAACGAAATGAGGCAGACGATCGGCAGCGCGTCCACGCCCGCCCGTTCGCAGACGACGCCGACGTCGCGCCAGCGAATCGTGGACGGATGCCGGATCGCGCCGAAGAGCGCCGCGGTCGCCTGGCCCAGGAATTCGACCTGCACGCGCATGTCGCGCAGCACGATCATTGTGTTGCGGCCGATCTCCTCGATCGCCGGTCGGCGCGGCTGCTCGGGATCGAGGTCGTGGTCGAGCGCATGCGGATCGAACTGGCGCAGCAGCGCGTTGTACGCGGGTTTCAGGTTCTCGACTTCCACCGGCGCCGTGTGCGGCTGGCGCAGCAGGTCGACGAGCAGCGCGATGCCGGCGCCGTCGCAATAGTCGACGCCAGCCGCGTCGACGACGACCGGCCGCGCGCCGGCTTCCCGCACCGCGCGCAACGCGTCGCGCCAGACGGCCGGAATGGTGTCGGCGACGAGCCGGCCCGACAGCGCGAGCACCCGGCGGCCGTCGGAAGTCTCGGAAACGGCGAGCGCCGCGATGCTCATCGTGGATGGCGCCGGCCGCGATCCTACGGATTCACGAGCTCGATGCTGTTGCCGGAGACGCGCACGTAGTCGCCCTCCTGCACCAGCAGCGGCTCGGTCCTGAGCGAGACGACGCGCGTCTGCCCGTTGTCCATCTTCAGCGTGACGTCCCAGCGCTGCCGCCGGTAGTCGCCCGGCCGCTGCGCATACATGGCGCCACCGGCCGCCCCAAGCACGACGAGGCCCTGGTTCGTGAAGCCCGGGCCGATCGAGATCTGCGTGGACGTCCCCGACATCCCGCCCAGGTTCGTGACCCCCGACCCGCCCGGCGACACCGCGCCGAGCGGCGTCCACTCCTGCCGCTCGGTCACCGGCGCGATCGACTGGATGACGCCGCAGGTGCCGTCGCAGCCCGGCCGCTGCGCACCCTGCGCGAGCGCGCCCGCCGCCGCTAACGCGAGGACCGCCGTTGCCGACGCGAGCAAGGCGCGCATCGTGGTCATTCCGGGAGCGCGTTGAGATAGAACATCGCGTTGAGCAATGGGCCCGGCCGGCCATAAGGCCCGAGCCAGCGGATGAAGATGGGGTCGATCTCGCCCGACTTGTACAGGTCCGCGAGCGTCCGGTTCACGAGGAGCCGGAAGTCCGGGTCGTCGCGCGGCAGCACCAGCGCGTACGGCTCGAACGAGAAATCGTTCTGCAGGAACGCGAGGTCGGCGCCGCGCGCGTCGCTGTCCTTGAGCTGCGCCAGCAGCATCCGGTCCGACGCGTACGCGTCTGCCTTGCCGGCCTGCAGGGCAGCCAGGCCTTCCGCGCCATCCTTGACTGGCACGAGCGACGCGCCGGCGCCGGTCAACGTAAGCGTCCGCTTCAGTGCGGCCTCGGTCGTCGTCGCGGGCATCACCGCGATTCGCTTCCCCTTGAGGTCGGAGACGGTGGCGAGTCCGCTCCCCGCGCGCACCAGCGCGCTCCCGCCGTCGATGAAGATCGGCAGGCTGAAGTCCACGCGCTCCATCCGCGACAGCGTGATCGTCGTCGTCCCGCACTCCGCGTCGATCTTGCGATTCGCGACGTCCGCGATCCGCGTCTCGCTGTCGACGGCGCGCCAGACGACCTTGAGGCCCGGGAGGCCGACCGCCTTGCCGATCGCACCGGCGACCTTTTCGCACAGCTCGACCGAGTAGCCGCGGGGCGTGCCGTTGCGTTGCTTGACCGAGAATGGCGCGGCCGCATCACGGTAGCCGAACGTGACGAACCCGTTGGCCTTGATCCGGTCGAGCGTCGGCGACGCGGCGGCGGCGGTGCCCGCGAGCGACAGCGCGGCGATGACGACGGACAGTGCGCGGAAGGCGGCCATGGGCTTAGGCGTGGAACAGCGGTGGCTGGCGCGGCGGAGTTTAGCATGGGGTCCCCAGGGCGCCGCGTCTGGACAGGCGGTGCGCCCGGGACTTCGAACCTCGCGGATTGGTGTAAAATCAACGGTCTGCCGCGCGCGACCTCCGGGCCGCCGCAGCTCCGACCGATGCCGCGCGCCGACTGCCCGCGCCCCATTTCCAATGTCCGCCAAGGTCCCCAAAGTGAAAAACCTGCTCTTCGGCCTGCTCGTCGCCACGGCAATGGTCGCCGGCAATGCGACGGCCCAATCCGTCCCCAACACGCTCGGCCAGATCAAGGCCGCGAAGGCGATCAACGTCGCATTCTCGGGCGATTCGCTGCCGTTCTCGTTCGTCGGGCCGAACAACGAGCCCGCCGGCTACTCGATCGATATCTGCAAGCGCGTGATCGCGCAGATCGGCCGCGCGGTCGGTGAGCCGAACCTCAAGGTGAACTGGCTGG